>Ga0326726_10005545_pt1 | contig 11410 bp, 12 predicted proteins | sample MHFenrmetagenome_2_FD_207603 | JGI IMG/M metagenome (GOLD analysis project Ga0326726, IMG submission 207603) | Lab enriched peat soil microbial communities from Michigan Hollow, Ithaca, NY, United States - MHF15MN | ecosystem: Environmental > Terrestrial > Soil > Wetlands > Peat | place: USA...
AATGGTTTGTAGCAATCAAGCGGTGGTCGTGAAAAATCATGAATCCTGCCGACAACGCCGGCTACCTTTATGCCCGAAGTCCTTTCAATGGCAGATTTGTTTTCCTTGATCATTTCAAGCGGCGTTTCCCTCTCTCCGGCATCAATGAAGACAACCCCGAGAGGCTTGAGATCCCTCTCCTCCAAGGCTTCGATCGTAAGGAGAGTATGGTTAATTGTCCCTAATCCCGCCCTTGCGGCAATGACGGGAGTTCCATTTACTAAACTGATAATGTCAACTATAAGTTTCTTTCCCGCTACAGGGACAAGCACGCCGCCCGCACCTTCGAGAATTACGGGGGAGCGGGCCTTGGCTTTCTCGGATACGACCTTCTCTATCTTCGATAGATCTATTGACTGTCCCTCATCGCGTGCGGCATACAGGGGGGCCTTAGGATTATTGAAGCAGTAGATTACTGATTCGGCTGGTTCTTTACCCTTCAAAGGTTCGACATGCCGGTAAATGAACCTTGCATCACTGTCGGCATCATTTGCATCCTTGCATCCTGTCTGCACAGGCTTGAGATAAAAAGGGCTGTATCCCCGTGCAAAAAAGAATTGCATCATAAGAAGAGCGAGCACAGTCTTTCCCACCCCTGTATCGGTTCCCACAACAAACAGATTTCCAATCTTCTTATTTAAGCTCTTCACCTGCTGCCCTCATACGCTCAATGAATGTCTTAATATCCTCCTCTTCATGAAGCGCCGTTACACCTATTCTCAGTATGGACCGATGCAGAGGAACTGTAGGATAGCGGGCTGGAAGGACAAATATATTTCTTTCGAGGAGCTTCCGGGCTGTATTCACAGCCTTGGTCTCATCACCGATTTCAATTGCCAGTATGTGGGCATCACCGGTCACCCGAAATCCCTCAAGAAGTAAGCTTTCTTTGAGAAACTGACTTACATCTCTGAGATGTCTCCTCCTGTCTTCACTCCGCCCGATAATTTCCAGAATGTCTATTGCCTTGGCCGCATGAGCCTCGGGGAGGGTCGTGGTATAAATGAGTGGTGAAGAAAAGTTAAAGAGGTATTCCTTGAATCCCTCAGGAAGAAGAACGAAGGCGCCGAAAAAGCCAAAGGCCTTCCCAAAGGTTCCAACGGCAATATCCGCAACAGAACCCGCAATACCGCGCCCTCCGTGACCTATGGCGCCGAAGGCGTGGGCTTCGTCGACGATTGCCAGGAAACGGCAACGGTCCTTCAATTCTCCCAGGCCATTCAGATCTAGAAGATCCCCGTCCATACTAAAGAGGGACTCCGTCAGAACGGCAACCTGCCGGTGACCGCACATTTTCAGTCTCCTTGCAAGGTGGGGCATGGAATTATGGTTGTACCCGAGGAAATCCGCGCCGCTCATCGTCATTCCCTTTACAGAGCTTGCATGGATATGCTTGTCAAAAATTACTGTATCTCCCCTTTCAAGAATGGTGGAAAGAATGCCCAAGTTAGCCTGGTAACCGCTCGGGAAAAATATGGCATCGCCGTAACCGAAATATGATGCATATTCTTTCTCCGCCTTGTTTATTATAGAGTAATTTCCCGACACCAGGCGCGATGAAGAAGATGACGTTCCATACCTCTCAAAATTCCGCACTGCCCTCCGTCGCAGTTCCTCGGAAACGCCAAGCCCTAGGTAGTCATTGGAGGCGAAACTCAACACGCTCCGTCCCCCTATATTGAGGTATTTTCCGTCTCTCCCTTTCACTTCCGGTGGTTCGCGGTATAGGCCCGTCTGCCGCTGAAGCATCAGCCGGTTTTTAAATCTCTCTGCAAACATGAAAATACCTTTGAGTAGTGGTCATGCAATATTCCCTTTTTAAAATTATGATCGTAATCAACTGCGGCGTATAGAAGCTCCGCCTCCGCGGCTGTTTCTTTGTCTCTTTCCGCTTTCACAAATGAACGAAAGGAGGAGTCGGCCCGGCCGAGCAGGTTTCCGGATAGTACATATTCTCCCTCCATGGCGATCTTTAGAGGGATAGAGCAGCTCACGATTTTCATAAGAAAGACGTGTCTGGAAAACCCGCTTATATAGCGGATATGGAATGCGCCAAGCTGGGCAAGGGACTCCAGAAGCAAATAGGCGGGTACATCGGTAAAGTGTCTTGTTCCAACGATACTGGAAGCGCTCACTTCCAGAATCCTGTCAAGCATTATGAAGCCTGCGAGTCCTGTGTTGATGACTATATTCGCGGTGATAGTATGTGCTTCCATAAAATAATTTTCTGCCATGACAAGGAAACAACGGGATACTCAAACCTCTTCATGCCGTTTCACGATGATGGCGCCATTCTGTCCCCCGAACCCGAAATTTTCAATGAGGCACGTGTCAAATGAAAAAGTTCCCCCGTTTCGAACAAAATTGATTTTGCTGCAGCACGGGTCTTCCAGGTTTCTGATCTCGGGGATATAATTCTCTTGCATTAAGATTAGTGAGAGGGCAAGCTCCATAGCCCCGCAGGCGGAAGCCGCGTGGCCTATCCAGGACTTCAGTGCAATGACCTGGGAATTGCAGCCATGGTAGATTTCGTTTATGAGGTTGGCCTCCCCTTCATCGTTGAGGAGGGTTCCTGTCCCATGTGTGGAAATTACATCAATCTCTGAAGGAGATATCTCCGCTTCCTGTAAAGCGGAAAGCACGGCCGTCCTTCCCCATTTTCCTGTACCTTCCGGAGCCGTCATGCTGGAAGCGTCCATGGAGCTTCCATAACCACAGATCTCGCCGTATATCCGCGCCCCACGTTCTTGCGCCTCTTCCAATTCCTCCAGTAGAAAAAATGCCCCTCCTTCCCCGGGGACAAAGCCGCACCGGTTGCAATCAAAGGGTCTGCTTGCGGCATCGGGTTTGCTATCACCTTTATAGAGGGCGCTTGCCTTCTTGTAGGCCAGAATCCCCCCCGGACTAAGGCGAGAATCACCGCCTCCGGCAAGAGCGCGATCAAGATAGCCGTTCTTTATCTTGCGAAATGCCTCTCCAATTGCCTGCAAGGAGGCTGCACAGGCAGTGCATACCGTGAGGTTCTCTCCGTGTATACCTGAAAGCTTTGCGATAATAGATGCGGCGGTGTTGGGCAGAAATCTCAGGATCCACAAGGCCTGAAGGTCATCCCGGTCAATTTCTCCTCCTTTTATATCCGGGAATTCGCCGCCGATATTGAGATTCGGACCGGCGCCGACAAAGAGTCCTGCTTCAGCCAGATTACTCTTTTCGCAGCCTGAATCCTTTATCGCTGCGATGGCGGAGGCAACGGCAAACTGAGAGCCGCGGTTTAGATAACGGCCATCCTTGAAGGGACCCGTATAGTCCCGGATGTTAAATTTCCTGATTGGCGAGGTAACGACTTCGCCGTCAAAGTCGGGTCTTTCAAAATTCACGTTTCTCTCTTTGAAACTCTTTATAATCTCCCCGTGCTCGTGGCCCAGAGATGAAAGAATACCCATAGAGGTAATAACAACCCTTCGTTTCATTCAGATTTCCCTGTAGATCTCTGTGATATCTTTTCTCTTGATATAAGCCGGTTCTTCATCGGGATATCCCGTTGTAACAAAGCATTTGACCTCTATCCCTTTCAGACCGAGGATATCCTCGGGTTCCTGGATAAAGATCAGGGGGGCCGTGAGAATACAAGATCCGAGGCCAAGCTCCTCCCCCTTCAGGAGATATCCCTTAAGCGCGAGACCTACGGCAATGTCAATGTCCCTATGTTTCTTATGTCCTTGTTCCATTGCGCCGGCGCGGAACAGCTTATCCGTAAGATTGAGAAATGTCATGGTGGTCCCGACAGCAAAAAGTACCGGGGCATCGAACATGAACTCTGAGAACCGGCGGTAGGCATTTACCCAGTTTCTCAATCTTTTTGGACTGGTCGAATTCTTAACAGTCTCCAATAATGACTCTTCACCTTCGCGCACGGCCTCACGCAGACAGTCCTTTAACTCAGGGGAAAGAATGCGGATAAACCGCACGGGCTGGCTATTTGTCGGAGACGGCGCCCTCATGGCTGAAAGTATCATCTTTCTTACCCATTCTTCGGGAGGAAATTCAGGTTTGTACTTTCTGATGCTTCTTCTTCTATTGATCAGCTTATCCAGGGGCGTCATATCCAACGTTCTAAACCCCCTGTGACGGATAAGTTACATAACTGATAAGGTCTTTAATTTTCAATTGAGGACCTTCTTTGATGTGCGCCATTATTTCCGCTATCCTGTCTTTGCCAAGAAAGGGATATTTTCCTGCAAGATAGTGGATGGCATCTTTCCCCTGCTGCTCCGCTTCTCTGGAATAAAGTCTGAACCGTGTCAGGAATATCTCATCATCCTTCACTGCGACTTTAAACCTGCTGTTTATAGTTACGGCGAGTTCTAGAAGGTCAATTGACTCAGCGCCCAAATCCTGGATGAGAAGGGTCTCCGGCGTAATTTCCCTTTCTTCGAAGTCCAGGAGCTCCTTTAGTATTTTCTTTAATTCGGCTAAAAAGTCCATGTGCCCTCTACTTTCGGATGTGTGACTCAAGACCGTTCTTCCATTTCGCTAGCGAGATTCGGCAGCCTTTCATTTTCCGGATGTGAGGCCACCGTCCATGGAAATCTCCGTTGCGTTGATGCCGGCGGCGCTGTCGGAAAGAAGAAAGAGTATGGTCTGAGAAATCTCTTCGCCTGTTATCGCCCTCTTTATCGGCGTCATCTCAAGAATTTTCCGATCCTGCTTTTGCAGATAAATCCTGCCCCGCCCGGCCTCGATATAACCGGGGCGCAGAATTACCGTGGTTATACCACGTTCTCCCAGCTCCAGCCCCATATTGCGATAGAGGGCCTCCGACGCCAGCTTGGCGGCTGCATAAAATCCCTGGCCGGGATTGGGTCTTGGCGCGGCTGCAGAAGAAACATATACGAGTCGCCCCTTTCTTTTCTTCAGCATCGCCCTTCCAACCCTTTTCAGAATCTCGGCGCGAAAGGAGACGTTCTCCATGAAATAGCTGTAAACGCACTCCTCGTCTGCTCCGGCGATAAGGCTCTCATAATTTCCCTGGGCAAAATCTACCAGGAAGTCGAGGTCATCACCTGCTTGACTGAAGATGGAATCGAGCGAATCACGATCGCCGAAATTCAGATAGCAAGTCTCGTATCTCCCGTTGAAGGGCCGCAGAGCCTCTGTGATTCGGTTTAGACCCTTATCGTCTCTGTAAGTAAGCAGCGGAAAAAGGCCGGACTCTATCATGGAGTGAGCGAGAGCCAGAGCAAGCTCGCAGGTGCCTCCCAGAACGAGGGCACGATTTCCCGAAAAACGGAGTATCATCTTTTCAAGACTCCCGTAACAAGCTTCCTCTCCCCACTATAAATGAGGCAGTCCAGCTGCTTCTCATCAAGTTCAATACGAAATACGTAATGGCCCGGTGAGAGAAATTCTCTGAACCTGAAGTTCTCTATTGCAAGATAATCGGGCGAAAAGCCGGCGTCTGCTGCAGCTTTCAAAAATGCTTGCACTATCAGGCTTCCGGGGACAACCGGGTAGCCGGGGAAATGATCCTGGTAAATACCGTCATCAGGATGAAAATAGAAGACGCCCTCCCAGGACCCCTTCTTGAGGCTTTTCTTGGATGCTTCTTTATCACCGGCCATTTCGGGGGCTCACTTTTCTTCCGTGACCATTCGAATCGAATCGTGTACAGTTTGACAGAGGAGATCTATTTCCTTTTTAGAAATGCTCAAAGGCGGCATCAGTACAATAACATCCCCTAAAGGGCGGATAATCACGCCCCTCTTTCTCGCCTCCATAATGACCCTATGCCCTGTTCTCTTCTCCGGGGGAAAGAGTTGCTTTGTCTTTCGATCGTAAACGAGTTCTATGCCCACCATGATGCCGCACTGGCGCACCTCTCCGACGTGCACCAGTGAGGCTAATGGTTTTAGCCTCTTTGCGAGGTGCGCTATTTTTTCCTGGAGCCGGTCAAGGGTGCGCTCCTCTTCGAAGACCTCAAGACTGGCGATGGCCACTGCGCATGCCAGGGGGTTTCCCGTAAAGGTGTGTCCATGAAAAAATGTTTTGAACTCCTCGAACTCCCCAAGAAAGCCTTCATAGATCTCCTCCGTCGCCAGGGTGGCCGCAAGCGGCAGGTAGCCCCCTGCTATTCCCTTTGCCAGGGCCATGATGTCGGGCATAACCCCTTCGTGTTCACAGGCAAACATTCTTCCCGTCTTGCCAAAGCCGACTGCAACTTCATCGGCGATCATGAAGATTTTGTAACGCGTGCATAACTCTCTCACCTTTTTCAAGTATCCCGGTGGCTGCACCAGTATCCCGCCGGCTCCCTGAACCAAGGGCTCTATCACAAGGGCGGCAATCTCATGGCCGTGAGCCTTCATGATGCCCTCCACGTGTGTCAGACACTCAAGCCCGCAGGTGGGATGGGTCTTTCCGAAGGTGCAGCGGTAGCAGTAGGGCGCTTCCGCCTTGAAAGACGGGAAGAGCAGGTCTCTGTACATGGAATGGAAAAGATCAATCCCCCCCACACTCACGGAGCCTATGGTATCTCCATGATAGGCATTGGACAGGCGAATGAACTTCTTCTTACTGCGCTTTCCCGAGGGGCATTGCTGATGGTACTGGAAGGCCATCTTAAGGGCTATCTCATTGGCTGTAGAACCATTATCGGAATAAAATACCTTCGTCAATCCAGCCGGGGCAATTGAGATTAATTTCTTTGCCAGTCTGATTGCAGGTATATTGGAAAGTCCTAGCAGAGTTGAATGGGCAATCTTGCCAAGCTGCCCTTTCAGAGCATTGTCAATCTTTTTTTTCCTATGACCGTGAACGTTCGTCCAGAGCGAAGAAACACCATCAATATAGCTGTTGCCCTCCATATCTCTTAACAGACATCCATTCCCTTCCTCAATGATGAGCGGCGTTTCCTTTTCATAACCCCGCATCTGAGTAAAGGGATGCCAAACGTATCTCTTGTCATCGATTTCCAGCCTTTTCCTATCCTTGCTTGTCATGCTATCTAAGCCTCGCTCGTTCAATTCTGCCGCATCACGCCAACCGTGTCACAATCCCTCCGGGCGAAATGGGAGCGGGGATCGAAAGGCGAGTTGGGTTTTGAAGGACGTGGAATCTGCACTACCCTCTACTCCCGACTCAACAAAGTTACGTCCCCGGAGATTATCCTTTCAATCGTCCCCTTGCGATCCTGGAGGATCAGAAAACCGTCCTTGTCTACATCCAGAACCGTACCCACGCGCATACTGTCCATGAGATTAACGCTGATCCTCCGTCCGATTATGTCAGCAAAATGCTTCCATCGATTCAATATTGGATCAAACCCCTTCGTCTTGAATGCTTCGTAATATATTTCGAGCCACTCCAGGTAGGCACGAAGGAGGGCAATCCTTGGAAATACCTTGCCTGTTTCCATGAAAACAGAGGTTGCCGTCTGTCTGATATCGGGGTGGAGACCTTTGCGCGACGTATTCACATTTACACCGACGCCGATGACCACATAATCGATTCTGTCCATATCCGTGCTGATTTCCGTGAGAATGCCGGCGACCTTTTTGCCGTTGATCAGTATATCGTTGGGCCATTTGATGTTGATCTTCAATGACGTTAAAGAAAGCAACGCTTCAGCTACAGCCACCGACGCCATTAGGGTAAGTTTAGGAGCTTCATTTGGCGAAATAGGCGGCCTCAAGATAATGGAAGTATAGATTCCCTCGCTTGCAGGCGAAAACCACGTTCTTCCTTTTCGCCCTCTTCCCTGTGTCTGCTTCTCCGCGACAACCACCGTTCCCTCAGGAGCGCCTTCGACTGCCAGATACTTAGCCCTTACATTGGTGGAATCCGTTTCCGCGAAATAAATAATTTCTCCCTTACCGAATACATTTGAGTTCAGCCCTTCTCGGATCTCATCTGCGAGAAGCAAGTCTGACGTCTCCCGTAGGAGGTATCCCTTTTTTCGCGACGATTCTATGACATAGCCGTCGTCCTTTAAACTGCCGATATGTTTCCACACAGCCGACCGGGAAACCGCGATCTTATGGGCGAGAAATTCGCCGGAGATCCAAGTCCCCTTGCTTTCTTTTAAATAGATCAGTAATTGCTGCTTGGTGGACATGCGCGGCTCATAGCATCCTCCCGTGTAATTGTCAACCCAAAATATAAATAAGGTTGACTTATATTTTGCCCTCTGATATGGACAATTGCTCTCTCGTACGCGAAGCAGTGGATTAATTCCCGCTAAATAGACATATTGCAAAAAAGGAGAAGGACATGTTCAGGAAGCAACTCGTCGATCTGACCGAGAAGATTGTAAAGGAAGGCGGGGATGCCTTTTCCCACGAAGATGCCTGTAAGCTTACACAACTTCCGGAAAAGGATACGATGGACTTATTATTCTGCGCCCATAAAATCAAGAAAATGCGGAGGCAAGAAGAAACCATTTTATGTTCCATCATCAATGCCAAATCGGGTTTCTGCTCCGAAGATTGCGCCTTCTGCGCCCAATCCGCTCACCATAGAACGGAGATCAAGACCTATCCTCTGCTGGATGAAGAAGAGATTGTGAAAAGCGCGATTGAATTAGAGAGGAGAGGGGCGACCAGGTATTCCATGGTCACAAGCGGATATATGCTGAAAGACGAGGAACTGGATGTCATCTGCAAGAGTGCGAACGCCATTCACAAACAAACGGCCCTCACGGTCTGCGCCTCTCTGGGGATGCTCACCGAGGCTACAGCGCGTAGGCTTGCAGAAGGAGGGATTGCCGTTTACCATCACAATCTGGAAACGGCGCGGAGCTTTTTCGGTAGTGTATGCACCACCCATAATTATGACGAAGATATTGAGACTGTCAAGCTTGCCAAGGCGGCAGGGATGAAGGTCTGTTCGGGAGGTATCCTGGGACTTGGTGAGACCTGGGAGCAGCGCGTGGAGTTGGCCTTTACTCTGAAGGAACTCGATGTTGACGGGATACCGATAAATTTTCTTAATCCCATTGCCGGTACCAGGATGGAAGATAGACCCCTGCTGAAGCCTCTGGAGGCATTGAAGTGCATAGCTATATTCAGATTTATCAATCCCGATAAGAATATTCTTATCTGCGGCGGGAGAGAAGTGACTCTCAGGGATTACCAATCCTGGGCTATGCTTGCCGGTGCAAATGGCCTGATGATCGGCAATTATCTGACAACGCAGGGGCGCAATATTAAGATGGACATAGATATGGTAAAAGATCATCAGACCCTGTTGTAAAAAATCCCGTAGTCCCATCCAGGTGTGTATTTTTTGCCACATATTTGAGGCGTATCTTGCTGTTTCGAAACATTTCCCATCTGTCACTTCAACCAAGTGGATAAACATTGTAAGTCTTTGATAAAAAATGAGATTATCAAATTACCCACCGCTTGGAACGGTAACCTCGGCACTCTTGCCGCGTACATTGAGATTGATTGTTTGCTTTCACAGCTTCTGCAGGCGTCTTGACGCATTTCTTTGAAGGTAGCAATCATCCGGCATTTGCTCCTTTATTTACAGTATGTTACCGCTGCCATCTGTATCTCTCTTTTTCCTGATTCGCCACTCTGGTATGCTTATTGCTGGATAAATATAAAAAATGGAGCCGCTGTTCAAGGCCTTTAATTGCAGAATAGCGGCAAAAGTGCTTGACAACGAATAATGACGGTGTTACTTGTTTTCACCGTAAATCTCAATGAAAGGAGGTGGAAAAGGGATTTAAACGGCCTTCAGGTAATTCTTGAGGCCGAAGTTTTCAAAGTGGTCCTAATGATCTTTCAGGAACATGCCCGGAAAGATCGATTTTAAAAAATTAAACAGGAGGAAACAATGAAGAAGCTTTGGATAGTTTTACTATCAGTTGCCCTGATCACGGCCTTCGCAATGCCCGTATGTGCGGCAGATGTGAAGTTCAGCGGTTCCTATATCGTTCAGGGTTACTATGACAACAACCGTGCAAATGTGAAAGACGTTGGCGCATCAGTCACTAATACATGGCAGAGACTGCGGGTTCAGACGGACTTCCAGATACAGGAAGGCCTGAAGCTGACGACCAGGTTCGATGCCATGGAAAAGATCTGGGGCGCTTCCCGTAACTCAACTATAAGCAGCGGCCCGGGATCGAGTTATACAGCTAACAGCGGCACGCCTGACACGGAATCTGAAAACATCAAGTTCGAGCACGTGTATGTGTCCGCCAACCTGTGGGGGGGTCTCTTGAGGGTCGGCTACCAGCAGCAGTCGGTGTTCGGTACCGCCTTCCTTGACAGTGGCGATGCTACCTTTGGCCCCAGGGTCAGATACGATTATGCTATCGGTCCGTGGACACTTATCGCCCTCTGGGATAGGATCGAAGGCTCGGGGTACTATGCCCCAGGCGGTCCTAGCGCAAACATAGGCATAAACAGCTACCAGGTGGATTCGGATGCAACCAAGTATGTTGGCGCCTTTATGTACAACTGGGCGAAAGGGAATGCGGGTTTACTCGTATACTACTACGTCATTAACTATACAGCCGGTCCCAATAATGTCCCGGGCTACACTGCCGTGACAGACGCTACCAGTTTCAAGCGGAAGTTCTGGGTATTTGACCCGTATTTTAAGGCTCAGATCGGTCCTGTCTATCTTGAAGGTGAAGTCGGTTACTGGACAGGCAAATGGCAGGATCCTGAAGCAGGCTCAACAGCCCTTAACCAGGACCTAAGCGGATGGTCTGCATACCTTACGGGTACCTATGATTTCGCACCCATGTATGCCGGTCTTACATTCTTCTTTGTGTCGGGTAACGACGCAAGCACGACCGACAAGATGGAACTGGGTCCTCCGGGGGGCTCGGACTTCAACCCCTGCTTGATGCTCTTCAACTATGACCTGAACAGGTGGAACGGTAACCAGGGCAATATCGGCTATAGCTTTGCATTGCCGGGCATTCAGAACGCGTTGGCAGGGCAGATCTTCGTAGGTGTAAAGCCCGTACCGAAACTGGACATCAAGGCTAGCTATACCATCGCCCAGGCTGACAAGGACGGCGCATCAACTGGTTGGGTGTCCAAGAACTACGGTAGTGAGCTTGACGTTACGGCGACCTACAAGATCTATGACAACCTCTCCTACATGGTCGGCTTTGCCTACCTGTGGGCAGGTGACTACTTCAAAGGCACCAATACCGCAGTCCAAATCGATAACGACTATCTCATAACTCACAAGCTGACACTCACCTTCTAATCGGGTCGTTATCAGTTGCACTTAAAACCCCGGGGGGATGACCCTCCGGGGTTTTTTTGTGTCCCAAATTTCCTTGACCCGTCACCTGTGACTGTGCTAATTTTCTCGCCAAAGTGTTTAAGTAGGAATTCCCCAT
>Ga0326726_10005546_pt1 | contig 11410 bp, 11 predicted proteins | sample MHFenrmetagenome_2_FD_207603 | JGI IMG/M metagenome (GOLD analysis project Ga0326726, IMG submission 207603) | Lab enriched peat soil microbial communities from Michigan Hollow, Ithaca, NY, United States - MHF15MN | ecosystem: Environmental > Terrestrial > Soil > Wetlands > Peat | place: USA...
ACCGTCGACAACGCGGCCGAGCTGGTGAACGATCTCACCGCGGCGTTCGCGCGTGGCGAGCTCGACGCCCTCTACATCATCTATCCGAACTTCAAGTCCGTGCTGTCGGCGCCGCCGGCCACGGTGCAGGTGCTTCCGGTGCAGCCGCCGGCCGGCAAGACAAAGCAGCGGGACTACATCCTCTCGCCGGACGCACAGACCATTGTCGGCGAGCTGCTCCCGCTGTACATCCGCAATGCCGCCTACCGCGCGCTGGTCGAGATGACGGCCGCCTTCTACGCGGCGCAGCGCACGGCGATGAAGAACGCGACCGACAACGCGACCGACATGCTCAAGATCCTTGGCCGGACGTACAATCGTGCGCGTCAGGCCACCATCACGCAGGAGATCGCCGAGATCGTCGGCGGCGCTGCGGCACTTCAGGGTTAGCTCAGGAATCGCTCATGGCGACTGCCACTGGAATTCACAATATCGGTAAGATCGTTCAGGTCATCGGCCCGGTGCTCGACGTCGAGTTCGAGGCGGAGCATCTGCCCGAGCTCTACAACGCGCTCGAGATCACCGGCACGGCTCCCGACGGCGGCGCGATCCACGTCACCGTGGAAGTGCAGCAGCACGTCGGCCGCAATCAGGTGCGCGCCGTCGCCATGTCGTCGACCGACGCCGTTGTGCGCGGGATGGAAGTCGTCGATACGGGCGGCCCGATCTCCGTACCCGTCGGCGCTCCGGCGCTCGGCCGCATCCTCAACGTGCTCGGCGAGCCGGTCGACAACGGCGCGCCGATTCCGAAGGACGCGCTGCGCTGGCCGATTCATCGCAAGCGCCCCGACTTCGTGAACCTCGAGCCGAAGACGGAGGTCTTCGAGACCGGCATCAAGGTCGTCGACCTGATCGCGCCCTTCGTGAAGGGCGGGAAGATCGGACTGTTCGGCGGCGCCGGCGTCGGCAAGACCGTCGTGATCATGGAGCTGATCAACAACGTCGCGAAGGGACACGGCGGAAAGTCCGTGTTCTGCGGCGTGGGTGAGCGCACGCGCGAAGGAAACGATCTCTACCTCGAGATGAAGGAATCGGGCGTGCTGCCGTCGTGCGCGCTCATCTACGGTCAGATGAACGAGCCGCCGGGCGCGCGTCTTCGCGTCGGGCTGTCGGGCCTCACGGTGGCCGAATACTTCCGCGACATGGAGAACGCGGACGTGCTCGTCTTCATCGACAACATCTTCCGGTTCACGCAGGCGGGTTCGGAAGTCTCCGCGCTCCTCGGCCGCATGCCGAGCGCCGTGGGATACCAGCCGACGCTGGCGACGGAGATGGGCGATCTCCAGGAGCGCATCACGTCGACCCGCAACGGCTCGATCACGTCGGTGCAGGCGATCTACGTCCCGGCCGACGACATCACCGATCCGGCGCCGGCGACCGCGTTCGCGCACCTGGACGCCACCGTCGTGCTCTCGCGCGCGATCACGGAGCTCGGCATCTACCCGGCCGTCGATCCGCTGGCGTCATCGTCGCGAATCCTCGATCCGCAGTTCATCGGCGCGCGCCACTACAAGGCGGCGACGGACGTGCAGCGCGTGCTGCAGCGCTACAAGGAGCTGCAGGACATCATCGCGATCCTCGGCATGGACGAGCTCTCCGAAGACGACAAGAAGATCGTCGGACGCGCGCGCCGCATTCAGCGCTTCATGTCCCAGCCGTTCTCGGTCGCCGAGCAGTTCACCGGTATCGCGGGCAAGTACGTCAAGCTCGAGGAGACGGTGTCGAGCTTCGAGCGGCTCGTGGCGGGCGAGTTCGACAACCTACCCGAGCAGGCCTTCTTCATGGCCGGCGGCATCGACGACGTCGTCGAGAACGCGAAGAAGCTCCAGGGCTGATCCATGTTGAACGTCTCGGTCATCTCGCCGGAAGCGGTGGTGTACGAGGGGACGACGGATTCCGTCGTCGCCCCCGCGCACGACGGCGAGGTTGGCATTCTCACCGGACACGCCCCGATGATGGCCCTGTTGGGCAAGGGCGTGCTCCGGCTCGGTGGCGACTCCGCGGCGGGCGGTCGGCGCTTCAACGTCGAGGGCGGGTTCCTGCAAGTGGTGGACAACACGGTGCGCGTGGTCACGGAGAAGGCCTCGACGGCCTGACGCCGCTCGGTCTCGCCAACGGGCTCGTGCGCGACGCGCACGATGCTTGCTCGACTCGCCACGGACCGAGGCGAGAGGGCTCACCACCGTGTACGACACATCGTTCGATCATGAGGGCGCGGGTGTGCCGCGCTCGGATCGTCGCGTACTGTGGGCGCTCCGCATCGTCGCGCTGGCCGCCGTGATCCTCGCCGCGTCGGCGGATGCGCAGTTGCCGGGCGCACCGGTGCTCCAAAACGTGTGGGCGACGCCAGGCGTGGTTGGTGCCCTCAACGTCGCCGGAGGGGGCGGGTTGACGGTCTACGCCGCCGCGCTGTCCTGGACGCCCGGGTTCGGGAACTTGCAGGTCAGCGGCGGAGCCGGATTCGCGAACGGGGTCGGGAGCGGCTCTCGATCCACGTACGGGCTCCGCGTCGCCGCGCCGTTCGGCGGCGAGTCGAGCGCGCTCGGGTTCTCGGTGTTCGCCGGGCTCGGAGGCGGTCCCGCGCGCACCACGAGCACGACCGTCTCGTGCACCGTGGTGCTGCCCGGCTGTGCGGTTACTACTCCAGTACGCGCGACCAGCGGCTTGATCGTCTTCGACTCGACGACGAACTCAACGGTGATTCCCATCGGCGCGTCGATTGGGTGGCGTCGCGGCGTGGGGACGTCGCACGGTGTGTCTGTCTATGCGTCGCCCGCGTTCGTGTATTTCGGGGGCGGGACGAACAGCCGCGGGCTCATGCGTGCGGCGTTTGGCGTCGACGCCGGCGTTACACCGGCGATCGGCGTGACCGGCGGTTTCGACGTCGGAGGCACACGTCCGCAAGCGATTGGCGGGCCGAGCGGTGTCGTGTATGGGCTCGGCGTGTCGTACGCGTTCGGCCGACGGTAGACCGGCGGGAACTCATGCATGGCGTATGATTTGCCCCTGTCCTGCTGGGGCGGGCGCGGGCGTGCGCTCGACGAACGCAGGCTTGGGCGGGGGTCATGAGCGCGGGAAAGCACCCATCGATTCTGGTGGTCGACGACAATCACGACAACGCCGAGATCATTCGGCAGTATCTCGAGATTCGAGGGTACTCGGTGACCGTGGCGCACAGCGGCGACGAAGCCCTGGGTCTGTTCGAGACGGTTCGGCCCGCCATCGTGCTGCTCGACGTCATGATGCCGGGCCGCGACGGCTGGGAAGTGTGCCGCGTGATGAAACAGCACCAGACGCTCGGGCGGTCGGTGCGGATCGTGATGGTGACGGCGCTCGACGAGTGGCAGGACAAGCGCGAGGCGCTGCAGCTCGGCGCCGACGACTACGTCGAGAAGCCGTTCGATCTGCCGACCCTCGCCGCAACAGTCGAACGCAATCTCGCCATGCAACGAGCTAGCCCATCGTGACGCCGACGGAGACGTCGTGAGCGACTCGACGCTGCTCACGGACTGGAACGATCCCATCCTCGACGCCGCCATCGCCACACTGGACGGATGGTCGGTCGAGCGCGTTCGCGCGAACGAGCTGGCGACGGCCATCGGGTCGAACGCCGGCGTCCGCGCAGTCCTGATCGAATGCACCGATCCGGCGGTGCTCCGCGCGGCGGTCGATCGGGCGCACGGCTGCGGCGTGCCCGTGGTGATCGCCTGCGCAGACGACACGTCGCGCCGCCGCGCTGCGGAGCTCAAGGTAGAGGAGTGGTTTCGCTGTCCCGCCACGGTGGACGAAGTGTCGCAGCGCATCCGGTCCGCCGTGGCGCGCGGGACGCCGCCCGCGCCGGCGACCGCCGACCGCGTGGAGCGCGTGGAGTACGAGCAGATGCTGCACGACTCGCTCACCGGCCTCCCGACGCTGCCGGTGATGATCGAGCGATCGCGGGCGATGTTCAAGGAGCGCGGCGAGTTGATGGTGCTCTACCTCAACTTCGTCCGCTACTCGAAGATCGAGGAGATTTATGGGTGGGAAAAGCTCGACGCCGTGCTCGAGACGACCGCCGCGGCGGTGCGCGAATTCCTCGACGACACGGCGCTCAGCACGTCGCGCGTGATGGTGAGCTTCACCAACGACGACGATTTCATCTTCTTTCACATTCCGGCGAGCGGCGTCTCGGCGGCGACGGAAAGCGAGATCACCGAGATGGTGTCGCGCTTGCAGCGGCACGTGGGCGCGCGCATCGAGGCGCAACACGGGGAGGAGATCGCCGCGCTGTTCGACATCTACGTCGGCAGGGCGCACGTGTACTACAACCCGAAGATCCGGCTCGAGCGGTTGATCTATCGCGGCATTCGCGAGGCGGCCAACGCATCGCGCTCGATCGAGGAGCGCGAGCGCGCCCGTCGTGTCTCCGATCTGCGGTCGAGCCTTCGCGACCGCGCCGTGTACGTCGACTACCACCCGATCGTCGTCACCGAGACGCGGGAGATCTTCGGCTACGAGGCGCTGGCGCGCGGCGTCCTGCGCAGCCTGCGCAGCCCCGAGGTGATGTTCGACGTCGCGGCGGAGGCGGATTTGGTGTGGGAGCTGAGCCGCCTCTGTCGCAGCCGCGCGATCGAGGGGATCGAGACGCGTCTCCAACCGAACGAGCTTCTGTTCATCAACGTCGATCCGCACGACTTCAGCGATCCGGCGTTCAATGAGAACGAAGTCAAGTTTCCCGATCGAGTGGTCATCGAGATCACCGAGCGGACGGCGATCAAGGACTATCCAAAGTTCCGGGAGCGGCTCCGTGCGTTCCGCGAGCGCGGGTTCCGCTTCGCGGTCGACGACGCCGGGAGCGGGTACGCGGGGCTGGGCTCGATCGCGAACCTCGAGCCGGACTTCATCAAGCTCGACATCTCGCTGATCAACGCCATCGATACGAACTTCATCAAGCAGAATCTCGTGCAGACGATGGTGAAGTTCGCGAACGACCACGGCGCGAAGGTGATCGCCGAGGGCGTCGAGCGCGCCGACGAGTTCAAGACGGTGGCGGACCTCGGCGTGCACCTCGTGCAGGGCTTCTTCCTGCACCGGCCGGCGAATTTGCCGATCGTCTCGGCGGGGGCGGCCCGAGAGCGTCAGGTATCAGGGTGAGCAGATTCGACAGCGGAACTGCCGCGGACGCGGATCGGCGCGGAATACGCTGATTGACGCGGAGACGGCGTGACGAGTGAATCTTGAAGAACGACGTCGGGACGCCACGAGGGGACGTCCCGCTGTCACAATTCCAAAGGTCACGCGGTTCGTGCCGTGGCTTCCGCGCCCATCGGCGCATTCCGCGTCGATCCGCGTCGATCCGCGTCCGCGGCAGTTCTGGTGTCGAACGCAGTTCTGCGGTGCGGCGGTCACCGCACGAGACGCTCGACCAGCTCGAACGACCGTTCCGCGGCGCCTACACCACTCCGCACGAGCGCGCGCGCGTAGTCGCCAGCCTCCCGCCGGGCGGCGACATCCGTCGACCAGAGGCGAAGCCGGCGCACGAGCTCCGCTTCGGTCGCCACCGCGACACCGCCGCCACGTTGGGCCAACAGCGCCGCGTCGCGGCTGCCGTCGTTGCGCGGACCGAACAACACCGGAGCGCCGAAGGCCGCCGGCTCGAGGACCGAGTGCAGACCCGCCGAGTGAAATCCGCCGCCGACGTACGCCATGTCGGCAAGCGCATACAGCTCGCCGAGCACGCCGACGCGATCGATCACGACGATATCCGCCTCGACGGCCCGCGGATCGTCCAGACGCGCGACAGCGATGCTGGCGAGCTGCGCCCACTCCACGATGCGTCCGACATGATCTGGCGTCGGCTCGTGCGGCGCGATGATCAACCGCGCGTGTGGGCACGCCACGCGAAGCGCGGCGAAGGCCGGCAGCAGCACCGCGTCGTCGGCGGGCCACGTCGATCCGGCGACGATCGTCGGACGGTCGGACTTGAACCGCAAGAGCGTGGGGCTCGACCGGTCGACACGCTGCGCGCGCAGCCAGACCTGATCGTACCGCGTGTCGCCGGTCACGACGATCGATTGCGGACGAACGCCGAGCTGCACGAGCCGGTCGGCGTCGGCGGCGTCGATCGCACCCACCACTTCGAGCGCGGCGTACGCGTCGCGGAGCAGCGCGGTGGCCGTCCGCGATCGCCGCGACGATCCGCGGGAGAGCGTCGCGCTCACGAGCCCGAGCCGCACGCCGAGGGCGTGCGCCTCACGGGTGATCACGGGCCAGACGTCGAGCTTGGAGAAGACGAGCGCCGTCGGCCTGAGCGCGGCGAGCACCACACGCGCGTCGCCCGCGGTGTCGAACGGCAGATAGTCGTGAAAGTCGACGTCGAGGTCCCGCGCGAACGCCAGCGCGCTCGGCGAAAAGTGTGTGAAGGCGAGTTGCACCTCGGGGCGTCGTGCGCGCGCGAGCTCGAGAATCGGCCGCGCCTGCAGTCCTTCACCGACCGACGGCGCGTGCATCCAGAGGAGCGGGCGCGAACGGTCGCGCTGCTTGAGGCCCCAGTCGCGATAGCGCCGCCGGATCCCGCGCCGGCCGCGCAAGGCGCGCAACAGCTTGGATTGACTGTCGGGTGCAACGACGGCCGCGCCGCGCGCCAGTTGGGCGAGCGCGCGGTATCCGAGCTGCACCGGCAGGCGCACGCGCGCGCTCAGTTCGACTTTTTCGCCGCGCGCGCGAGCGCGGCGTCGATCGCGGCTCCGACGTCGGCGTCGGCTCCGGCGAGTATCTGGCCGCCGACGAAGAAGGTCGGCGTCGACCGGACGCCCGCCGTTGCCCAGCGATCGTGGTCGGCCTCGATGAGCGGCCGGGCGAGATGCTTGCTCACGCACTCGCGGTACGCCGGCATGTTCACGCCCACGGCCGCGGCGAGCGAGTCGAACATCGGTACCGGATTGCTCAACGTCTCCCACTTCGCCTGCGTGGCGAAGAGCGTCTCGTGCATCGGCAGAAACTTGTTCTGCGCCGCGGCACACATGCCCGCCTCGGCCGCCGGCAACGCGTTCTGGTGTTGGCTCAACGGGTAGTTGACGAAGCCCAGGCGAATGCGGCCCTTGGCGACGTAGTTCTGCATCAGCTGGGTGAACCGCGCGTCGTGCCACTGCTTGCAGTAGGGGCACTGGAAGTCGCTCGCCATGATCACCCAGAGCTTCGCTGTGCTGTCGCCGAGGATGCGGCCGCGGTCGGCGCGCTGGCTGATACTGTCACTCGCGAGGCCGCCGGGCGCCACCGAGCCGGCCGCGGTCGAGGCCGCGCGCGACGTGTCGCGCGGGCCCGCGCCGGAACGCGAGCACGCCGTGGCGAGCGCGATGGCGGCGAGGAGCGAACGAGAAAGTCGTGACATGGCGCGGAGGGTTTGAGGCTCCAAAGGCGTCGGGCGGGTATGATTCCCTTCAAAGCTACGACCCTTCACGGCCCCTCACAAACCCTTGGGGCACAACGTCGTCCGGGCCCGTCCGCTCGTGCTCGACAGGGCATACGTCTTGCACCCCGGGCTCACGCAATGGGCACGGCGCTCGGCTGGTATGGCGAAGGCGGACCAATCATGCTGTTGATCGCGCTGGTTGGGGTCGCGGGCGTCGCCGTGCTGGTCGAGCGCTTCTACGTCATCGTCGTTCGCTCGAAGACGAACGGCCGCGTCTTCATCGAGCGGATCATTCAGCTCGTCCGCGGCGGCAAGATCGACGACGCGATCAAGTTGTGCGCCGGCTCCAACGCCGCGCTGTCCGACATGGGGCTCGTCATCCTGCGCAGCAGGAGCCGCGACGAGCCGGAGCTGCACCAGGTGGCGACGGCGGCGTCGCTCGCCGTCACGCCGAAGTTGTCGCGGCGATTGCAGTACCTCACGGTTCTCGGCTCGGTGGCGATCATGGTCGGGGCAATCGGTACCCTGTGGGGCGTCCGCGTTGCGCTGCGCTCCGCCGGAGCGGACGCCGGTCACGCCGATCGGTTGGCCGCGGGTCTCGCTGCCGCGTTCGCGCCGGCGATGTTCGGCATCGCCATCGCGGCGCTCCTCGCGCTCGGCCGCGGCTACCTGGTGAGTCAATCGGAGTCGATCACCGAGCAGCTCGAGGAGTTCTCGGCCCGCCTGATCAACGCCCTCATCGATCGGCCCGACGTTCGTCTCGGCCACCGGTGAGTTAAGTTTGGGACGTGTCTCTTCGCACGGCCGGTCTCGTCACCGCATTGGCGGCGGTGGTGTCGGTTCAGGGAATTCAGATCCCCGCGCCGACGGGATACGTCAACGACTTCGCGCACGTCATTCCACCGACCGCCGCGGCGACGATCGACCGGATCATCGCCGACGTGCGCGCGAAGTCCGGCGGCGAGATCGTCGTCGTCACGCTCCCCGACCTGAACGGCCGTCCGATCGAGGACGTGTCGCTCGCCATCGGCCGCGATTGGAAGGTCGGGAAGAAGGCGAACCCGGGCGACCCCGCGCGCAACACCGGCGTCATCATTCTCGTCGTGCCGAAGGAGACGAGCCGCGACGGGCAGGGCCACGTCCGCATCGAGGTCGGCTACGGCGCGGAAGGGTTCATCACCGACGGCATGGCCGGCGCGATTCGCGACGAAGCGATTCCCTATTTCAGAAACCGGGACTATGGCAGCGCCATCGCGCTGATGACCGCGCGCGTCGCCGAGCGCTACGCCGGCGAGTTCAATTTCCAGCTCGACAGCACGAGTCGCATCGCGCCCGCGCAGCAGCCGCGGTCGACGGGCACCCGGCGCGGCGGCCTCGGCATTCCGCCGGTCGTGTATTTCATCATTCTGTTCGCGATCCTGTCGGCGCTGGGCGGCGGGCGTCGACGTCGCGGCTGTGGCGGGGGCGGATGTCTGCCGATCTTCATCCCGATGGGAGGGTGGGGAGGTGGCGGTCGCGGCGGCGGTTGGGGCGGCGGTGGCTTTGGCGGCGGTGGGGGAGGGGGCTTCGGCGGGTTCGGTGGCGGAGGAGGTTTCGGCGGCGGCGGCTCTAGCGGATCGTGGTGACCATGGCGCGAATGACACTCGACGAACTCGTCTCGCAGTTGCGCGCGGCCTACGGCACGGCGTTGAACGCCGTGGTGCTCTACGGCTCCGCCGCGGCGGGCGAACACTTCGCCAAACGGTCGGACTACAACGTGCTCGTGATCGTCGATGCGCTCGACGCGGGCAAGCTCACGGCCGCCTCTGCCGCCTCGCGCGCGTGGGCCGAGGCGGGCAATCCGGCGCCGCTCACGCTGACGACGTCCGAATGGCGCAGCTCCGCGGACATCTTTCCCATGGAGTACGCCGACATTCTCGAGCGGCACAAAGTCCTGTTCGGGAATCCGCCCTTCGATGGAATACGGGTTGATCTGAAGGACTTGCGACTGCAGCTCGAGCAGGAGGCGATGGGCAAGTTGATCAAGCTGCGCCAGGGCGTGCTTGCGTCGGGCAACGAGGGCAAGCGTCAGGTGGAGCTCCTCGCGGCGAGCTTCAGCTCGATCATGGTGGTCTTTCGCTCGTTGCTCCGGCTCCACCATGAGGTGCCGGCGAAGGACAACATCGCCATCGCGGACGCTGTCGCGCGCAAGGCCGGGTTCGACGCGGCACCGTTCGCTTCGGTCATCCGACACATGCGCGGCGAGGCGGAGCTCAAGGGCGACAGCGTGGCGCCAGTGCTCGACGGCTACCTGCGCGGGATGGAGAAGCTGGTGGCGTATCTCGATCAGTACCAAGCGGGTGCGTGACGCGACGACGCGCGTCCACGCCGGTGTTGGAACCGGGGCACCGGCCCATCCGTAGTTGGAGTGTCCCACACCTCATCGAGGAGTGATTGACCATGAAACGCTGGCTCGCAGTCGCGCTGCTACTGCCGTTGAGCGCGTGCGGCTACAACAGCATCCAGAGAATGGACGAGCAGGCTTCAGCCGCGCAGAGTCAGATCGGCGTGCAGCTGCAGCGGCGCGGCGATCTCATTGGAAATCTGGTGAACACGGTGAAGGGCTACGCCACGCACGAGGAAGCCGTATTCACGCAGGTGGCGCAGGCGCGTTCGGGTTTGACGGCTGCGGTAGCGTCGAAGGACCCGGAGCAGATGGCGAACGCGAACGCGCAGATGACGACGGCGCTGCGCGGTTTGATGGTGCAGGTGGAGGCGTACCCGCAGCTCAAGGCGGATCAGGGATTCCTGCGTCTGCAGGATGAGCTCACAGGCACCGAGAACCGAATCGCGGTCGCGCGCAACGACTACAACCAGGCGGTGAATACATACAACGCCTACATCCGCCAATTTCCGATCGTGATCACCGCGAAGGTGACGGGCGCTCAGCCGCGAAAGTACTTCACGGCGACGAGCGGATCGGAGGCGCCGCCGACGGTCGATTTCTCGCGCCCGGCCACGCCGCCCCCCGCGGCTCCGCCGCCGAAGAAGCCGTAACCGGGGGAAGCAGGAAGGGGAAGAAGAACGAAACGGCACACCGGAGTCTCTCGGTGTGCCGTTTGCTTTTCCCCCACCTCATTCCGCTATTCCCGCTTTCCCTTTCCCTCTTCCCTCTTTGGAAAGAGCGGGGCCCCCTTCGCTACACGCCATCCCGTGACATCGAGCGAGGCGACATCCGCGAAGCGCTGCTCGGCGACCTGTCCTCGCCCGCCGATCTGCTCCCACAACTCCTGCGCCTTGCTCGGCATGAACGGCGCGAGATGGATCGCGTGGCGCGCGAGCTGGCGCACGATCGTGGCGAGCACCTGCTCCAGTTGCGCGCGCGTGTCCTGGTGCTTGGCGAGCGCCCACGGCTGGCTCGACTGCACGAACTCGTTGCCGCGGGTGACGCAGCTCATCACGCGCCGGAGCCCCTCGTGGAGGAGGAAGCCGCGCCCACCGTCCATCGCCGTGTGGTACTCGACGAGATCCGCCGCGTCGGAATGATCGAGCAGCCCCTGGGCGCCGTGCGGAACCACCGCGTCGCAGTACTTCTCGACCATCGAGATCGCACGACTCGCCAGATTGCCGAGCGCGTTGGCGAGGTCAGACACGTAGCGGTCGTCGAACCGCTCGAAGGAGAAGCTGCCATCCGTGTCGAACGGCACCTCGCGGAGGAGGAAATAGCGGAACGCGTCCGCGCCGTACCGCTCGATCGCTTCCCCGACGTCGAGACGCACGCCGGCCGATTTGCTGAATCGCTCTCCGCCGAGGAGAACGAACCCGTGCGCCCAAACCCGATCGGGAAGCGCGACGCCGGCCGCGCGAAGCATCGCGGGCCAGATCACGGCGTGCAGCCGCGTGATGTCCTTGCCGATCACGTGGAGCTGGGCGGGCCAGCGTGTCTCGTATCCCGCGGAAGGAAAGCACGTCGCCGTGAGATAGTTCGGCAGCGCGTCGAAC
>Ga0326726_10005547_pt1 | contig 11410 bp, 12 predicted proteins | sample MHFenrmetagenome_2_FD_207603 | JGI IMG/M metagenome (GOLD analysis project Ga0326726, IMG submission 207603) | Lab enriched peat soil microbial communities from Michigan Hollow, Ithaca, NY, United States - MHF15MN | ecosystem: Environmental > Terrestrial > Soil > Wetlands > Peat | place: USA...
GGAGGAAACATAGAAGGCCCGTTTCAGAACCACCTTGAGCTCGTCGATCTCCACGGGCTTATACATGAAATCATAGGCCCCCTCCCCCACCGCCTTCAGGGCATGTTCTTTCTCGCCCCGCCCGGTGATGATGATGATCTTTATGAACGGGTCTAAGGAAAGCATTTCGGATAAAGTGGCAAACCCCTCTTCCACATCCGCTGGCCGGGGGGGAAGACCCAAATCCAGGGTCACTACCGAGGGCTTCTCCATTTCCACAATTTCCAGGGCGCTCCGCCGGTCTTCGGCCAGGACGACCCCGTAATCCTGGGCCAGAGCCCATTTCATCTGGGCACGGATGTCTTCTTCGTCGTCCACGATCAACAGCTTGGGTTGCTGTGGGTAAGCAGTAGGTTCCAGGCTACCTGAATGCGATTCCGGAGACATTGAGGCCTCCTCAAAATGATTCTTCAGAGTCAAGGATTGAAACAGCCTTTAAATCGATCCGCCCAGTTTAAGTATAGCTGTAATTTGATGAAAAACCATTCAGCCATGAATTCACGATTCGGGATTCGAGCCATCAAAAGTGTATGTCCGAAGATTCCCTTACCCCTTCTGCTTCATCGGCAAGAACAGTTTGAAGATGCTCCCCTTCCCTTCTTCGCTCTCCACCTCGATCCTTCCCTGGTGGGCTTCGATGATCTTTTTGCTGTGGAACAGGCCGATGCCCATTCCTTGCTTCTTGGTCGTCTGGAAGGGCCGAAATAGGCGGCGTTCGATGAATTCCTTGGCCATCCCGCATCCGTCATCGGAAATGGAGAGAAGTAATAATTTCTCCTGCAATTTCGAAGCAATTCTGATGCCACCCCCATTCTGGATAGCCTCATTGGCGTTCAAAATGAGGTTAATCAACACTTTCTGGACCTGTTCCGGGTCCAGAAGTGCCTTCGGGAGCGGTTGAAGCTCGAGGACCGGCTCTGCTTTCAGGAGCCCATCCAGCCCTTTGAGCGTGGTTTTCAGCAACTCGTTCAAATCCACTTCCTGGGGATGGAGTTCCACCTTCTGGCTGAGCAGGGAGAGACGGCTGCACATCCCCTTGATCTTATCCAAGCTCTGGGAGATGGTCTTCAGGGCATCGCTACGGAATTCTGGGTTATGAAAGTTGACCGGAAGGTTCTGAGTGACCAGGGAAAGCCGGGAAGCCAGGTTTTTCAGGTCGTGCATGAAGAAAGCGGACATGGTCTGGAAGGCCTCCATCTCCTTGGCCTGCTGTAAGCGTTCCCCGAGCCTGAGGGTCAGGAGGTTGGCTGCTGCCTGGTCCGCTATCATTTCCAAAAGCTCCAGGTCCTCGAAAGGATAGGCCTCATCGGAGACTTTGTCCCCCACAGTCAATATTCCCACCAGCTGCCCCGCAGCACTCAACGGAACACAAAGGTCGATCCTGGCTTCTTTCAGGGTTTCGCCCAACATTCCCCCAAGGTCTTCTGCCCAGGTGTCGGTGGATTCCCGGACATTCACCGGCTGGGTTTGGTGCTCCATTGCCTGAATCAGGGTCTTGGCGTTTTTTCCGGTTATCTTCAGGTTCTCCCCCTTGTTGGCCGAAAGAGCCGTCGAGCCTCCCAGGTAAAGAGTCTCTCCCTGTTCATCCACCAGCCAGATGCTGACCGACAGAGTTTCCAGGGTTTCCGATACCATTCGCACGATACTGGTGCAGAGGGTCTTAATGCTGGTAAGCGAAGCGGTTCGCTCGGTGAATTGGGCCCATACTCTCAGGTAGTCGTAACGGGGTTTATGGAAATGCTGGCTGATGAAACGTTTTCTCTGCAGGCGCAGGCGGTCGGAAAGGAGAAACAAAGCCAGCCCGAGAACGGCCACAAAAACAATAAACGTGGTCAAAGCGGGGTCGGGGGTCCCCTGGAGGTAGAAGACGATTCTGGCCACCACCCCCACGGCAATAAAATAGACCCCCACCAGAAGGAGGGTCACCGAGTTGTAGAGAACGGCATGGGAAAGGTAGAAATCAAATTTGAGGAGTCTGGCTCTCCTCAGGGAATGGGCGATCAGGATATTGGCAATCAGCAGGGCCCCCATGTTGATGCTCTCCATACTCACTTCCAGCATGGAGAATAGAATCACTTGGCTGTCGGTGTAGATGCGTGCGCCAAAGATGCTGCCGACCCCCAGAATCATGAACTTGACTTGCCAGCGGGAATGGCCGACAGAATAGCGGAGCGTTCTCTCCAGGTTCATCAGAATCAGGACCGCCCCGATCAGGCAAAAGAGGCGAAAGGCGTACCCCGCCCATCCCACGCGAAAGAACAGCAGCATGGAGCTCTCGCCGAAAATGGGAGAGCCGGAATAGACCTGCTCCCAGAAGAGGACCACCGGTATCAAGGGAAGGGCAAAGGACGCCAGGATCACCCATTTCCACTGCGCCAGGAACTCCCGGTAATTGGCCCGGCCAAAGCTCAGGCTGAAGATCAACCAGACCCCTAGGGAAAGGGCGTAAGGAATCAATTGGTAGTGCTGCCAGGGAATCACCTCGACGTAGGATATGTCCTGGAAGCCCAATCCGGTCAGCACCGCCTGCGCCGATAGGATCGCCATCCCTCCGGCGAAGGTCCGGTGCACAAAAGAGTGGGGGTCCCGGTAAAGCACGAGGAGGGCTATTCCGATTGAAGAAAGGGCAGCCAAATAAGAAAGGAAAGAGTAAATATCCATCGCTACGGTCTTCCCCCGGGGGCTTGATTCAGGTAGATAGGTTCGATGATTCTCTCCAGAGGGGATTTGGTGATGCCCCGGCGCCCACGGCGATTTTTGGAATCCCCCCCGTGCCGTCACAGTAAACATACCCGGGACCGTCGGAGGGCCCATAAACCCGCCTGGCTCCGTGGCTCACGTCGACCCAGTGGCACAGAGAAAACTTCTTTCCGTATCGCTCCGTTAGCGACCGGGATAGATCGTTCAGGTTTCGCACCCCTTCCAGGTTCCCATTCCGTTCGAAATCATGGGCCCAGGCAGAGCCGGTTGAAGTCCAAGGGGAGTTCCCCCGGTGACAATTCTCCGCCAGCACCACCTCGCCGCGGAAGCCGCCGGGCCTCTCCATGACCAGGGTTACAAACCTTTTGAGCGCCGCCAGGTTGGACGCCCCCTGGTTCCACCACTGGGCGTTCGGTTTCACAACCACCACATCGTCCTCGCCGATGATTTTCTCGACCCCGCCCATCAGTTCTACGATTTTATCCAGGTTCTGTTCCGTGGGTCCGTTGACTGCTCGGTAAATAACCTGAGAGCCCTTTCCAGGCTGCCTGGAAACCAGGGGCATGGCCAGAGGATCCCTTCCCATGGATAGAACACCCCCGATCAGAATGAGACCCCGCAGAAATTCACGCCGGCTACTGGGAGGAAATCTTTCTATTCCCTTCGTCAGGTAGATCCTCGCCCTTCTTTGGGTGATGTTGTTTAACGGAAGAGCAATTTCGCCGGATGGGCCTTAGCCCTCCTATGAATTCCTCATAGGAGTGTTCCGCTGTGAGCGGAACCGTCACCTGGCCCAAGGCTTCTGCCTGGGGGGTTCCCCAAAATGTGCGGGGGGGGACATTCCGGGTGACTACGGTTCCCGCCTTGATGACCGCCCCTTCGCCTATTCGAACATTCGGGAGAATGACGCAGTGAGGACCTATAAACACGTCCTTTTCGATGATCACCTTGCCGCGATTAATTTGTTTTCGGTTCCCCCAGTAAAAATGGGAGAAAATCGTGGTCCGGAATCCAATGGTACAGTTGTCCCCGATACTCACGTCTCCCGGGTGTATCTCATCGATGTAGACAAGCTGCGCAATCCACACGTTCTTCCCCATGCGGATGCCCCGCATCCGGTGCAAAAAAGGCCTCAGGGCCCCGCCTCCCGGGGCGAACATGGCGATCTTGTGGATGATCCGGTTGAATAGGTTCTTCAACATGATTGGGACCTGCCCGCTGATCCTTTGGGTTAGGTTACCACGAAACCTTTGACGGGGATATACCCTCGCAAGACATAGTATAGAAATTTTATCCATTCCCCCAAAAAAGCTCGGACCCCCTCAGCCTTCTGCCACCAGCCGTCGATCTTGAACTGGCTAAAATGGGGGTAGGGAATGATTTCGATTCCAAGGGCTTTTCCTACTTGTTTGTAAGTCCAATAAGTCCTTCGAGTATGGAAGTTTTCGGCTAGTACAATGGCATTGGGGGTTTTATCCTCGGCAAGTTTCGAAAGGACAATCCTCGCTTCGTTCAGGGTGATGGGATGTTCCCGTGGGACTACATAGACCCTAATCTGATCCTTCCTGAGCCCCAGTTCACTGATCTTCTGAATCAAGAAGAGGTCGTAGTCATGGGGAAGGCCGAGGGCTCTATCCTCGGAATCCTGGTACACCACCGCGAGCTTCTTGGCTCTTCCCGAAGAAAGGAGCTCCACCCCAACCCGAACGGTCCGTTCCTTTATGACCTCACTTCCTTCGAGAATCACCACTTCCGCCCTCCCTTTTCCTTCCGGAGCCAGATACCTGCCCCCTGCGGAGAGGACTGTGGGGTAAAAGAAAAAAAGGAGGATGGCCCCAACCGCCAGCACGGCCAAAACAAGAATGGCCCGCTTCTTAACCCTCTTACCTTTTCTCATTTTCTATATCCCTGCCTTCTAAGCGCCCACAGGGCGAATCCCAGGAGTGCCAGCGCCGGTATGAAGAAAAGGAATCCCCCGGAATGATGCAGGAATCCTCCGGTCAAGAATCTTGGGTCCACATAGGCGCCTAAAAGAGAAAGAGTTATGATCCGGACCCCGTTCTTGAATACGGTTACGGGAAAAACGACCACGGCCAGGACAGCCTTCTTCCAAAACCGGTCGAGAAAGAAATGGCCTGCCAGAATACTGGTGATGAAAAGGGCCAGGCTCGACCGGATCCCGCTGCACACTTCGGCAACCTCTATACTGACACCCGGAAGATGGAACACAAAGCCTTCCCGCTGGTAGGGAACTCCGATCAAGAAGAAAAGGGCCTCCGAAACTTCCGTAGACGCAAGCTGAAGAGCATAGATGATCTTGCTCAACACGATATTGGGGATGGGAATCATGAAGACCAGGAATAAGAATGGGAAGGGATTCCTCCGAAACGCATCCAGTCCATACAGAAGCAGGAATCCGCCGGTCCAAAACACAACTGCGGAAAGCACCAAAATGGCTGGTTGGTCATTGAAATTCAAACTCTTTCCCTGGTAGAAGCCCAGGGCATAAAGGGCCAATCCCAATAGAATTAAAATACCACCCATGCCGTAGGCAGGAGATGGATTTCCCAACAGCTCCTTTTTCTTGGAATAGATGAGATACCCGGTAACCAAGGGAATCAGGATGATGTGGGAATAATAATCGCTCCTCTTGGCGGATTCCATTAGGTCCTGCAAGGGCTGGAAGACCAGGGCCAGGGCGGCAAGGGTGAGACCGATGAACACCAGAAATCTCTTATCCAATTCTTATCGTTCTCCTTAGATGATGATTAAGATGTTTCCTCTCGCAGAGGCCGCAGGGTTCGCAGAGGAAAAAAGGATTCAGGAGCCAGGATTCAGGCCCCAGGCCTCAGGATACGGGAACCAGGAGCCAGCAACGGGCAACTTGCAACGCGCAACCGTCAACGATTTCTCCTGCTTCCTGATTCCGTAATCTGCAGCCGAGAAGCGGCAAGAACCTGTTAAGTTGCCGTTCTCCTTAGGAAGCTTCCGGTTATGGTTCCCAACGTGTTGGTAATGAGGTCGGTTAGGTCCGATTCGCGGCCTGGGAGGAAGGCCTGGAGAATCTCAATGGTTAAGCTCAGGCTGAAGCCTATGGCGATGGTTAACAGGATGTCATAGGGGGAAGGAAAGCCTTGGGAATTCAAAAAATTTACAAAGAGGAAGCCTAAGGGAATGAAGCAAAGGAAATTGAGCAAGATATCTGTTCTATCGCTCCATAGCCCCCGGATTTCATTCGATGGTGTCTTGAGGATGATGGGCTTATAGGGAGTGAAATATTTGGGGACCACCAGGTCAGCCCGCGGCCCTATTCCATGGTCCCTGATCGTTGGTCCCTGCATATCTGCAAAACGATAGTAGACCAGGGGAGAATCAATGGTATGGCCAGGCTGTTTCTCCCGATCGCGGAACGATTGTATTTCCTCTCCGTTCAGCGCGCGATCGAAGATGGCGACGGAATGAATCCGTCCAGCCCAGGGGAATTTTCCGTCGCCTTCGCTTCCAATGACCAACGGATACCCTCTCTCCCAGTCGGAGAAATCCAATGGCCCTGTCCTCTTCGCTCCTTTTAGCGCTCCATCTCTGTATAGGGATAACCTCTCCCCGTCAAAAACTATGGCTACCCATTCCTTTACCCCCTTCTTTAGAACCCCCTCAACCTCAAAATGAACCATTCGGGCTGGACCGGAGGCCCTTAATAGAAAAACCAGGCAATCATTCCATTGCCCGAGCGTAAAATTTCTTCTCCTCTCATCCAATGAATACGTCAATATTCGGGCGTATCCATTTGAACCCGAATCCTCGCAAGTCAGGTCCACCAGGATGGTGAATTTCTCGATTTTGGAAAGCTTCAGCGCCGGGATGGCTGAATAAACGGTTGAGGGAGGAACCAATCGCAGGCCATCCTGGGGCCAATAACTCGTCCTATTGCTCTGCCAGAAATTAAAAGGCCAAAGAGTGGCAATGAGAATGGTCATTAAATAGAAGGGAATACTCCATTTCCACAGCTTCTTTTCCACGGATTCTGTTGCTCGATTTTCCAGTCTCCCGGTGCCTGTTTTTAAGCCCGATCCCCTCCCTCTTTACGCCATAATTGGGATCAGGCAACGCGCAACGATTTTTCCCGACTCCTAACTCCTGTTTCCTGAATCCTGATTCCTTGTTCCCTGAACTTTGATCCTTGTTCCTGTTTCTGTTCGCCGTGCATTTTTCCTCGCTCCCTGCTCTCCGCTCCGCCTTCCATGTTTTGTCCACCAGCAACGGGCACAATTAGCTATGCCTGAATTCCTTCCTCGTTAGCGTGAAAGGGGGACGCTTCAGCCTGTCTCCTCAATCTCCAGGAGCATCCCATCGGCTGAATCCAGTATGGCTGCTTGCCCGTCAGCAGTATCTTTCTAATGCCTTCCCTTCCTCCCTTAGCAGCCACTCCTCTTTCCAGAAAAAGAAACAGGAACGATCACAGGCTCCGAAATCTTTTGTCCCCCGGCAGATGACTCCATCCAGAATATAAATGCCTTGACATTTTTTCATGAGGTAATCTCTTTCGTCAAGAAATTTTTCAACTTTCCTCAGGATGCGCTGGCTCGTTCCGCAGTAAGACTCCATTTCTTCCATGAAGGCGCATCCTTTTAATTTCCCCCAACGGTTTAGCGTCTTTTGGATCTCTTCCCGGGATCGAATCCTAACCTTTTCCCCCGGAAGGATCTCTGCGACACGACTTCTGGTTTCGAACTTTTTCAATCCCTCCGGGCTGGGGGTAAAAAGCTCTTTTAATAGATTCCGGATATATTTCCATCGCCTCTTGATGATCCGCCTCACCCTTTTGCGAAGCTGCCAACCCGCATTGCTTTTTCCCACGGGATTGGATAATTCAGCGAGAGAAAATATTTGGCATTTTCCCGTTTTTCTTTCACTCCCCATGGAGATTGGCGCATTTTTCTTCTTCAAGTTATTCCTTCCCCGGAAAGGGCCTTTATGGGTGCAGGATCCCTGGCTCGCGAATCATTCCTAAATATGGCAGCCTTTCTGGCACTCAGGCATCAAACTGGGGCGGAGAGAATCCCGTTCCGGCTAAATCACCCCCCTGATTATCCCAGGTGGTGATAACAAAATTTGCCCATCGACTTCAGCGCCGAATCGGGAAGATATTTGCAGATCTTTGTGAGCATCATGTAACCGATGGATTTTTCATTGATGATGGTCTTTCCCGGCAGTCTTTCCGGATAAAAGAACTGAGGCAGACTCATAACCTGGGTTCCCCAGTGTTTCTTAAAGGCCATTAGGTTTTCATTCTGGGGGGATGTTCTGCCAAAATCAAATATTTTGTAGCCGCCGGCATAGGCTGATTTAATGGCTTCCCAGAATAGGAAATGATTGGGGCTCATGGAAAAGAACCTCTCGTCCGTCGCCAAAAACTCTGCCGATACCCGATCTTTAAACTTAAATAGAATGATACTGGCAATATCCTGCTTGTTTTTTTCCGCGAAGAGAACCGTCATGAATTTGGAACCTCCAAACTCCGCCTGCAGGGATTTGAAGAAAAGGAGAGGTTGGGGGGGCAGACCCAGGCGCCTTCTAGTATTCACGTGAAGACGATAGAATCTTTTCAAATCCGACTCATTTCCTTCTCTGAGAATCAGTTGGCTCTTATAAGCCCGGGAAATTCTTTGACGCACGCAGGTCCGATGGAATGAGCTTTTCAATTTTTCTTTGTCTTCCGGTAAAACGAGGAAGTGGTGTTGATAATAGTCATGAATCCAGAAGCCGTTGTCTTTCATGAAATCGATCCCTTTAAAGGATTTGATCTCTATATGAGAGCCACCGACTTCTTTTAGTAAATTTTTGGCTCCCACCAAGAGATCCTCCAATTCTTCCTGGGTCGAAATCAAGGGATCACACAAGGTGGCAAAAGGAATGCTGACTAATCTTTTTCCCGTTAGCCAGCTTTTGACTGCAAAAAGAGGTAAGGCCGCTTTCAAGGTTCGGTGATCCTCATCCAGAAGGGCTAAATAAAATCCTTTCATATGGGGAAAGGTTTTTTCCAGACTTTTTTTCCATCCAGCGAGGTGAGTTATCCACCCCAAGGGATGGTTTTCCACGAATTTGTCCCACCTGGAATCTGCACCTGGATCAACGAATATCATGTTCTTTCTTGTAGTCATCTATCAATGTCCATCTATAGATCTTCAGATGGATACCCCCACCAAAATCCTGCCGGCCGGAGCGGGCAGAGATTAAAATACCTCGAAAGAGACTGTATCCTCCCCGATTTCTGGATATTTTGAATAACGTCCCAATAATTCATTCACCCAAGAACAGGTTATCCATGGTGTTCTTATCCATTATTCGGCTTCAGGGTCCTCAAACTGAATAAAATTCACCGAGATAGAAATGCCGGTCACTATACCAACGGTGGCGAATGCCGCCGCGAAATCCGCCGGACCGGCGATATCCGCTACCGAATACTCCTCGACCTCCGGTTCCCCGTCGACTCGGACCCTCCAGGGCCCGCCGCCTTCGCCCGCGGCCATATCGACGGAATCCAGCGCCTTCAGGAGGACATCCTCTTGGGCCGGATAAAAGGGGTACTCAAAGGAGACCCGGTATTTTCCGCAAAATCTGTGCCAATACCATCAATTTCTTTAAGCTATTGAGATAAAACGACTTAATTAAAATCTCTGTATATAAAATAGGAAGCCCAGGTGTATATAATTCCTACACACTCTTGAGTTAATTCGGGGATTTATTGAAATTCTTTAGCAAAATTGTCTTGTTAGAATTTTGGGGTTTTATTTACAAAAGCGGAGTTTTACATTGACACAATGGTTTGGCTTGGAGTAATCAGGGCGGCGGGCGAGAGATAAAAGTCGTTGTCTCTCACAGAGCCCGCAGGCTCCGCAGAGAGGACTCGAAGTGGAAAGTCTGGTAAGACCTAGGCCTGCATTTTTGGATTTTTTTTCTTTTCCTGGGCGCTCCCCTTCATTTTGGATAACCGGCAACATGGGAAATAAGTAATGTGTCCGGAATTCCCGCCCGCTTCTCGGCTTCCCGCAGCTTCAATTATTGACAAGGAGTACGGGATTAGTTAAGATAGTCATAATAGTCATTTCAGGAGGTTATCATGTCCCTTAAGAATTATTCGGTAGCAGAGGCCAAAAAGCATTTCTCGGACCTCCTCGGGCGGGTAGCCTATGGCGGCGAATCCATCCTCATATCCAAGAGAGGAAAGCCTTTGGCTATGCTTGTCCCTTCGACCAGAGAGCCGGCGGAAGACCATCTCAGCCGGGTGGAAGGCTGGCTGGAAGAGAGCGATCCTTTTTTCGACATCGTAGATCAAATTGTTCTTGAACGGGAAAGGCACTCTCCACGCATCCGAAGATCGCGGAGGAACTAGGCAATGTATCTCTTGGATACGAATATGCTCAGTGAAATTATTAAGAAAACTCCCAATCGAAATTTCAGCGAAAAGCTTAAAACAATTCCATCGCCGGCCTTTTTCACAGCAACGATATGCGTCATGGAACTGCGATATGGTGCGATGAAGCGGGGTAATCCTTCAGGTCTCTGGCCAAGAATAGAGCAACACGTCCTCTCCAAAGTCCGCATCCTCGACTTTTCCTACAGAGAGGCCATAAAGGCAGGTGAATTGATCCATCAGTTGTATTCTTTAGGTCAACCAATTGGAATAGAAGACATAATGATCGGATCGATTGCCCTTTGCAATGAGTTGATCGTGGTTAGTGGAAATACGAGACACTTTCAGCAAATTCCAGGTCTGCAGGTTGAGAATTGGTTGGTATGACTTAAGCTCTTAGAACAACGCGCATTCCGAACTCTGCATTTTGGATAACCGGCAACATGGGAAATAAGTAATATGTCCCCGGAATTCTTCCGGCATGCTGCCCGATACCACACCGCAAAAAAGCTAAGAATCCTAAATCAAGCCTAATAAAAACAGTAACTTTTGCCTTCCAAGGTGTGGGGTACCGAACTCACCGTATCCTTTTTCTTTAACAAAAGTGCATTGAAGTATTATAATGCATTTGAAACCTTTGGGAGGGAAAGAGCATGAGAACCACAATCGAATTATCCAACGAGCACCGAAGTGCCTTGCACTCCCTATCGGCCCGGAGAGGACTCCGCGGTTACTCGAAGCTGATTCAGGAAGCGGTCGATTTGTATATCCAAAAAGCGACGGCCAAGGAGGGGAGTGCTAAAGCCATTTTACAAATGCGGGGAACATGGAAAAAAGAAGATGCCCGAAGGTTCCAAGAAAAACTTAGCGAGATTCGAAAAAATTGGAAAATCGCCTGATCGTCGTCGATACGGATGTGATCATCGACTTTTTCCGGGACATCTCGCCGGCGGCCGGTGTATTTTCCGAACTCATTTCCTCCGAACGAGCCGCAATGACTGCCATATCCGTCTTTGAACTGTATGCAGGAATCGAGGGGGCAAAACGACTGCGCCAGATCGAAACTCTGGTGCAAGAAATAATCATCTTGCCCTTGAATGTCATTGAAGCGGCCATGGGAGGAAGGATATGTACTCAGCTTAAATCAAAAGGAAAATGGATTGGCACGGACGATATCCTCATCGCTGCTATCTGCATCGCCAATGATCTTCCTCTTTACACCAAGAACATTGCCCACTTTTCCGAGATCAAAGACAT
>Ga0326726_10005548_pt1 | contig 11407 bp, 6 predicted proteins | sample MHFenrmetagenome_2_FD_207603 | JGI IMG/M metagenome (GOLD analysis project Ga0326726, IMG submission 207603) | Lab enriched peat soil microbial communities from Michigan Hollow, Ithaca, NY, United States - MHF15MN | ecosystem: Environmental > Terrestrial > Soil > Wetlands > Peat | place: USA...
GAGGGCGGAGGGAGCAGGCCGAGCACTGTTCGAGCCCGTAAATGCAGGCAGGGCGAGTTGCGCAGGCCTCCGACGCCCGAGGAGTGACGGCGAGGGATCTTCGCGTCGCTGGGGAAGGCGCCGCCGCCGGGCTCCGCGCCGGCTGCCCTTGCGGCGGTGGAAATTCGAGAGCTAGTCCGGCAGGCGCTCGTAGGTGACGCGCTCGAAGTCGACACCGCGCTCTACCACCTCAAGCAGGCGCACGCGCATGGGCTTGTCGCTCGCCACCTCGACAACGCGCTTGGGCTTGAACCATCCGGTGGCCGTCACCAGCGTGGGCCGCGACTCGAGCGCGGGCACCGCGGCGAGCATGAAGGCCTGCGTGTACCTTTCCTCGCCGACGTTGACGCCAAGAGCGCGCATCGCCGCCGGCACCGGCATGCCCGGCATCAACTTCACGCCGCAGTGCAGGTCGCCATCGTCGCTCGCCGTCAGCCAGCGCACCTGGCCGAGCTGGTAGGACTTTGCGTCCGCCGGCCGCACGCCGACCAGTTGCCCGTGCGCCATGCGCCTGCCCGGATTGCTCGCGTGCCGCATCATGCGCAGGCCCTGCACGCTCTCGTCCTCGAGCTGCCAGTGCTCGAGCAGGAAATCCCGCGCCGCGCCGTAGTCCTCCTGCTCGTCGCGCGCGCGCACGCGGCCGAAGGTCTCGATCTCGTCGCGCTGCCTGGCCGAGAGCTCCTTGAAATCGCTCGCCACGCGGAACACCTGCCCCGAGACGTAGTAGTGAATCGCGGCGATGTCGGTGCAGGCCTGCACCGCGTCGATGGCGCGCGAGCGCTCCGCGCTGCGCGAAAGGCGCAGCTGGCACCACTGGCGGTACAGGAACACCAGCAGCTGCTCGCAGGATGGCTGCACGCAGTCCTCGCCCAGCGCGAGCCGCGCCGGCGACTCGCCCTTCCTGAGCAGCGCCACGCGGTTGCGCAGGCTCTTCGCCAGGCGGCGCACGCCGAAGTAGCGCAGCTGCGCGCCCTGCGGCTCGCCGCGCTCGGCGCCGCGCTCGCCCGCGAGGTCGACGAAGATCGGCGGCAGGTCGTCCTCGTCCTTGTGCGGCGCCTTCCCGACGTCCACCTTGTCGGCCCAGCGCTCGAGCAGGAATGAAACGAAGGCAAGCTGGCGCGGGCCGAGCTCGTTGGGATTGCAAAGGCCCATCAGCACCGCGCGCACGTAGGCGATGCGCGGCGAGGCGTCGTAGACGTCGCGATTGAGGTAGTCCTTCACCGCCTTGTCGGCGACGCCGAGCGCCTCGGCTCGGGCATACACTTGGTGCAGCGCGCGCCAGTCGGCGGGGGGCACCAGCCGGTAGCCGCGGTAGCGGTGATACATGCGCAGCCCCGAGAGCGCGAGCGCGCGCTGGCAAAGGAGGGCGGCCTGCGGCCGCAGCACGGCGCCGCCTTCCTGCAGGCAGCGCAGGTACCCCAGGCGCATCTGCTCCCACAGCTCGAGCGTGTCCTCGAACAGCGCGGTCTCGGAGGGCAGCATCGGCAGCGCGCGCTGCGTGAAGCGCTTGGCCTGCTCGACCTGCACGAAGTGGACCGCTTCGCGCACTGCCTCCAGCGCCTCCAGGCGCGCGCGCGCCGGCGCGCCATGGCGGTTGAACTCCTCGACCTGCAGCAGCAGCTGGTGCTGCGCGGCGGAGACGTTGGCGAGCGGCACGTTCTCCAGCCAGGCCCTGCAACTCGGCCCATCCGCGAACTCCGGCCTTGCCGCGGGGCTAATTTCCGGCAGCTCGAACGCGGCGAAATTCTTCATCGCCGCGAACTCTACAACAAGACGCGCTCGACGCCGCCGGCGTTTGCCCTGGCGACGAACTCCGGCAACCAGTTCTCGCCGAGGAGCCGCCGCGCCAATTCCACCACGATGTAGTCGGCCTGCGCGCCGCTGTCGGCCTCGAAGCGCGCGAGGCCCTGCAGGCACGAAGGACACGAGGTGAGCACCTTTGCCGCACCGTCGCCGGGAAGCGACGCGAGGCCCTTCTTCAGCTCTTCTTCCTTGCGGAAGCGCACCTGCGTAGCGATATCCGGGCGCGTCATCGCCAGCGTGCCCGATTCGCCGCAGCAGCGCTCCGAGAGTCGCACCTCGGAGCCTGTCAGCTGCCTGACGACCTCCAGCGGCGCGTGCACCTTCATCGGCGTGTGGCAGGGGTCGTGGTAGAGGTAGCGAACCCCCTGCACGCCGTCGAGCTTCACGCCCTTTTCCAGCAGGTACTCGTGGATGTCGAGCAGCCGCGCGCCGGGGAAGATCTTGCCGAACTCGTACTTTTCCAGCTGATCGAGGCACGTGCCGCAGGAGACGATCACCGTGCGGATGTCGAGGTAGTTGAGCGTCGTCGCCAGTCGGTGGAACAGCACACGGTTGGCCGTGATGATGCGCTCGCCTTTTTCCTCCTCGCCCGCGGCGGTCTGCGGGTAGCCGCAGCACAGGTACCCCGGCGGCAGCACGCACTGCGCGCCGATCTCGTAGAGCATCGCCTGCGTGGCGAGCCCTACCTGCGAAAACAGCCGCTCCGAGCCGCAGCCGGGGAAATAGAACACCGCGTCCGAGTCCTCCGTCACCTTGGCCGGATCGCGCACGATCGGCACGACCTTCGCGTCCTCGACGCCGAGCAGCGCGCGCGCGGTCTTCTTCGGCAGGTTGCCGGGCATCGCCTTGTTGACGAAGTGCACGACCTGCGCGCCGAGGGCCGGCCGCCCGCCCGTGGTCGCCGGAGGTTTCGCCGTCTGCCGGCGCCCCAGCAGCTTCAGCAGCCGGTGCGCTGCCCGCTGCACCTTGTAACCCCAGTCGATCATCAGTTTGCGCGCGAGCTTGATCTTGCGCGGGTCGGTGGCGTTGAGAAACAGCATGGCGAGCCGCGTGCCGCCATTGAAGCGGCGCTTGCCCGCGCGGCGCAGGAGATTGCGCATCGAGATCGACACGTCGCCGAAGTCGATGTCCACCGGGCACGGGCTCGCGCACTTGTGGCACACCGTGCAGTGGTCGGCGACGTCGGCGAACTCATCGTAGTGCACGCGCGCTACGCCGCGGCGCGTCTGCTCTTCGTACAGGATCGCCTCGATGAGCAGCGACGTGGCGAGGATCTTGTTCCTCGGCGAGTAAAGCAGGTTCGCGCGCGGCACGTGCGTGGCGCAGGCCGGCTTGCACTTGCCGCAGCGCAGGCAGTCCTTCACCGCGTTCGCCACGCCGCCGAGGTCGGTCTGCTCGAGGATCAGCGACTCCGCGCCGATCAGCGAGAAGCTCGGCGTGTAGGCGTTCTCCAGTCCGCCGCCGGCGAGCAGCTTGCCGGCGTTGAAGCGTCCCTCGGGATCCACTTCCTGCTTGTAGGCGCGGAACGCCTCCATTTCGTCGGGCTCCAGGTACGCCAGCTTGGTGATGCCGATGCCGTGCTCGCCTGAAATCACGCCGCCAAGCGACTTGGCGAGCCGCATGATGCGCGACACGGCCTGCGTCGCGCGCTGCAGCATCGCGTAGTCGTCGGAGTTGACCGGGATGTTGGTGTGCACGTTGCCGTCCCCGGCGTGCATGTGCAGCGCGACGAAAACGCGTCCGCGCAGCACGCGGGCGTGCACCGCTTCGGCGCCCTCGAGAATCTTGGCGAAGGCAGCGCCGGCGAAGATGCGCCGCAGCTCGTCGCGCACCTCGGTCTTCCAGGAGAGCCGTTCGCGGCGCGATTGCAGCGCTTCGAATTCGACGTCGATGCCGTTGCGCAGCCGCTGCCAGCGAGCACGCACGGCGGCGACCAGCTCGAGCGCGTGTTGCACGCGATCGCCGAGCAGCTCCGGGCGCGGCAGGCGCTCGTCGTGCTGCACCAGCGGCAGCTCGCCCTGGAAGTACTCCTCCAGCGCATCGAGGAGCGCGAGCTTGTTGTCGATCGAGAACTCGATGTTGATGCGCTCGATGCCGTCGGTGTACGCGGCGAGCTGCTCGAGCGGGATCACCACGTCCTCGTTGATCTTGAAGGCGTTGGTGTGGCGCGCGATCGCCGCGGTGCGCCCGCGGTCCAGCCAGAAGCGCTTCCTCGCCTCCGGCGACACCGCGACGAAGCCCTCGCCGCCGCGCGCATTCGCCAAGCGCACCATGGCGGAGGCGGCGCTCGCCACTTCGTCCACCTGGTCGCCCACCAGGTCGCCGACCAGCACCATGCGCGGGCGCTCGCCGCGGCGCGCCTTGGTTGCATAGCCCACGGCCTTCACGTAGCGCTCGTCCATGTGCTCCAGGCCCGCGAGCCGCACGCGCGGCAGGGCGTCGACGTAGGTCTTCACTTCGACGATCGCGGGCACCGCTTCGGCGGCCTCGCCGAAGAACTCCAGGCACACGGTGCGCGTGTGCGCGGGCATCTTGTGCAGGATGAAGCGCGCGGCAACGATGATGCCGTCGCAGCCCTCCTTCTGCACGCCGGGCAGGCCGCCGAGAAACTTGTCGGTCACGTCCTTGCCGAGGCTCGCCTTGCGGAAGGCGGCGCCCGGAATCTGGATGGCGCGCTCCTCGACCACCTTCTTCCTGCCTTCGCGCGCCACGCGGCGCACGTGGAACTCCACCTTGTCGGCGTCGTGGATGCGCCCGAGGTTGTGGGCGTAACGCTCGACTTCGATCCACTCGCCCTGCGGCGTTACCATCTTCCACCACGCCAGGTTGTCCACCGCAGTACCCCACAGCACCGCCTTCTTGCCGCCGGCGTTCATTGCCACGTTGCCGCCGATGCAGGACGCATCCGCGGAGGTCGGGTCCACAGCGAAGACCAGCCCCGCTTCCTCCGCCGCCTCCATCACGCGGCGCGTCACCACGCCTGCGCCGGTGCGGATGGTGGGCACCTGCCGCCCCACGCCGGGCAGCTCCACCCACTCGACGGCGCCGAGCGCCTCGAGCTTTTCGGAGTTGATCACCGCAGAGCGGCGCGTGAGCGGCACCGCGCCGCCCGTGTAGCCGGTGCCGCCGCCGCGCGGGATGATGGTGAGCCCGAGCGCGATCAGCTCGCGCACCACCGCGAGCACCTCGTCCTCGCTGTCGGGCGAGACCACCACGAAGGGATACTCGACGCGCCAATCGGTGGCATCGGTGACGTGCGAGACGCGCGCGAAGCCGTCGAAGCTGATGTTGTCGCGGCGCGTGGCGCGCCTGAGCCGCTTGAGCGCCCTGGCGCGCAGTGCGCGCGTTTCGTCGAACGAGGCGCCAAAGCGCTCCAGCGCGGCGCGCGCCACCTCAAGCAGCTGCGCCACCATGCCGTTGTCGCCGCGGCGCGCTTCGATCTCCGCGAGCCGGCGCTGCATGCCCTCCAGCACCTGGCGGCGCACGCGGCGGTTCTCGATCAGGCCGTCCTCGAGGTAGGGATTGCGCTGGATCGCCCACATTTCGCCGAGCACCTCGTAGAGCATGCGCGCCGAGCGCCCGGTGCGCCGCTCCGCGCGCAGCTCGGCGATCAGCTGCCAGGCCGGCTCGCCCAGCAGCCGCAGCACGATCTCGCGGTCGGAGAACGAGGTGTAGTTGTAGGGGATCTCGCGCAGGCGCGCCGCCATCTCAGCCGGCCTCCTGCGCCGGCGCCAAGCCGAACACGTCGCGATAGCTCGCGAAGAAGCTCGCGAACAGCGTCGGCAGCATGATGAGCGCGAGCGGCAGCACCAGCGCCATCGGCTGCAGGCGCAGCGTGCCGCCGGACAGGAGCACCAGCACGAGCAGCAGCACCGAGGGCAGCAGGAACAGGACGACGCCCACTGCCGCGCCATAGGCGAAAAAGGCGCGCCAGTTCAGCAGGCTGGCGAAGAAGCTGTAGAACAGCGCCTTCACTGGCGCCATGCCGTGCCAGGCGGCGAGCAGCGGTGCGAACCAGAACATCGCCATCACCGGCGCGTACAGCGCCGCCGACAGCGCGAGCGCGCCGAGCAGCGCGTCGCCCTCCGTGTCGGTCTCCGCCGGCCTGTGCCCGGTGAGCAGCCAGCCCGCCAGCATGCCGTCGTCGGCGAGCGCCGAGCCGCCGATGACCAGCGCGAGACTCGCCAGGTAGACGACGCCCAGCACGATCTGCGCCGGCAGGCGCTCGCGGAATCCGGCGAACAGCATCGCCAGCTCGACCGGCTGGCCGCGCGCGGCGGCGCGGCTCGCGGCCATGAAGCCCACCGAGAACGCGGGCACCAGCACCGAGGCGAGGATGACGCCCACGTACGGCACGAGGCTGATCACCGTCATCACCAGCCAGTAGGCGAACACCAGCGCGAGCCAGCCGAGTGGCGCCGCGCGAAACATGCGCCAGCCTTCGGCGAGCCAGCGCGCGCCGCGCGCGGCGGGCACCCGGCGCGCGTTCAAGCCGCCTCCGTACTGTCAGCGCTCACCGGGCACCTCGCTGTCGGCGGGTTCCCGGCATGATCGCGGGTCGCATCCCCGCAAATGGGGCCCCTGCTCCGCCGCATCATGCCGCCACCAGCCACGGCGCGGGCTCGGCGATGCGCCGCTCGAGGACATAGCGGAAATGCTCCGGGTCGTGCGCGTGCACGAGCTCCCCGGGGCGCGGCAGGTGCAGGTCGTGCAGCCGCGAGAGCCAGAAGCGCAGCGCCGCCGCGCGCAGCAGCACGGGCCAGGCTTCGCGCTCCGCGGGCGCGAAGGGCCGTAGCGCGTGATAGGCCGCGAGGAACGCGCGCGCGCGCGCCGTGTCGAGCCCGCGGTCCGCCGCCGGATCCACCAGGCACCAGTCGTTGGCGCACACCGCGACGTCGTAGAGCAAGCAGTCCACGCCCGCGAAGTAGAAGTCGATCACGCCCGAGAGCCGCCCGCGCTCGAACAGCGCGTTGTCGCGGAACAGGTCCGCATGCACGGGCCCGCGCGGCAAGTCGGGGAAGCGGCGTTGCGCCTGGAACTCGAGCTCCGACTCGAGCAGCCGCCGCTGCGCCGCGTCGAGGAACGGCTGCAGGTCGCGCGCCGCCGTGCGCCACCAGCGCGGGCCGCGCGGGTTCTCCAGATAGGACGGATACGAGCGTGCGGCGAGATGCAGGCGCGCGAGCAGAAGCCCGAGCTCGTGGCACTCGGCCGCGCCCGGCGCCTCGATCGAGCGACCGGGAAGCCGCGTCACCAGCGCTGCGGGCTTGCCATTCAGCGTGCCGAGATAGGCATCGGCAAGGTCGGCGATCGGCGCGGGACAGGGGATGCCGTGGCGCGCGAGGTGCGCCATCAGGTTGAGGTAGAAGGGCAGCTCCGCCGCGGGCAGCCGCTCGAACAGCGTGAGCACGTAGCGGCCCTGCGTGGTGGTGACGAAGTAGTTGGTGTTCTCGATGCCGGACTTGATCGGCTCGAGCTTCTGCAGCGCGCCCACGGAGTAGTTGCGCAGCCAGGCCGCCAGGTCGCTTTGCGAGACGGGGGTGTAGACCGACAAGTCAGTCGAACGTGAAGATCGGCCACATCGGTACGCGCACGCCGCTGTCGAGCGATTCGCGCCGCACCCAGTCGCCATAGCCGCTGGAGTCGATGAGGTAGTAGGGCCTGCCGCCGGGGGGCGTCACTTTCACGACCGTGTTCCCGCCCTGCCGGTAGACCTCGACCTTGTCCTCCTTGCCCGCGGGAATCACCACCACCGGCTCCTCCGGATGCACGGCTGCCGCGCCGGGCGCGGCAGGCGCGGCGGGAACCGGTTCGAGGGGCGGCGGCGGCGGCACTTCCACGCGCCGGCCCTGCGCGGCTGCGCCCATCGCCGCCAGCAACAGGGCTGTCGCGAGAAGGCGTCGCATGACGCTCAGTTTACTCGATGCGCGGCGCTTCCCCCAGGGAAGCTCTGAGCAAGTCCCGCGTGCGCGACGGTGGCGATTTTCGTGCAGGGCGAGACAGCGGACGCCGCCGTGTGCTTAGTGCCCACAAGGCGGCCGATGGCGAAGCCATGCGCGAAAATCACCCCGTCCCTCGCGGCGGCGAGGCCGCGAGGCGAGGATTCACGGCAAAGGCCTCGCCGCCCTCGGGTTGCGGCCGGAAGTCGTAGCGGCGACATGAGCGAAAGCGCGATGACACGGGTGCCGGCGTTGTTGCGCGGCCTTGCGATATCGACATATCGCTGCGGCCTCGCGCCTAGCCGGCGCCGCGTTCCGGCCGCAACGCGCCACCGCGCGACTTGCTCAGAGCTTCCCCGCGGCTTGCCTACAGATTGAGCAGAACCTCGCGCTCGGCGGGCGAAGGCTCGAAGCCGCGCTTTTCGTAGTAGGCGAAAATCGCGTCCACCACGCCCTGCGGCTCGTCGATCACCTGGAGCAGGCCGACGTCGCGCGGATCGATCATGCCCTCGGCCACCAGGCGCTCGCGGAACCAGGCGAGCAGCCCGCCCCAGAACGGCTCGTGCATGAGGATGATCGGCATCCTGCGCGTCTTGCCGGTCTGGACCAGCGTCAGCGCTTCGAACAGCTCGTCCAGTGTGCCGTAGCCGCCGGGCAGGATGATGAACGCGGTGGCGAACTTGGCGAACATCACCTTGCGCGTGAAGAAGTGCTTGAACTGCAGGCTGATGTTCTGGAACTGGTTGGCCTGCTGCTCGCGCGGCAGCTCGATGTTGAGCCCGATCGCGTCCGAGCGGCCGGCGAACGCGCCCTTGTTCGCCGCCTCCATCACGCCGGGGCCGCCGCCCGAGATCACGGCGAAGCCCGCGTCCGAGAGTAGGCGCGACACCTGCTCCGCGAGAAGGTAATAGTGCGAGCCGGGCGCGGCGCGCGCGCTGCCGAACACCGATACCGCGGGACGGATGTTGGCGAGGTGCTCGGTCGCGTCGACGAACTCTGACATAATGCCGAATACCCGCCACGCCTCGCGCGCGTTGAAGCTGCGATCGGGGGTCGAAGGTTTGGGCAGCTTGTCGTCAGTCATCGTGTCGGCAAACGATCCTCAACAGACGCTCCTGCTCGTGGACGGGTCTTCGTACCTGTACCGCGCCTTCCACGCTTTGCCGGAGCTGAAGAGTCCCGGCGGCGAGCCGACAGGAGCGATTTACGGCGTGCTCAACATGCTAAGGCGGCTCTCCGCGGACTACAAGGCGCAGGCGCGAGCCTGCGTGTTCGACACCAAGGGCCCGACGTTCCGCGACGCGGAGTATCCCGCGTACAAAGCGAACCGCCCGCCGATGGACGAAGCGCTCGCCGCGCAGATCGAGCCGCTGAAGCAGGCCTGCGGCGCGCTCGGCTGGCCGGTGCTCGCCGTCGAGGGCGTGGAAGCCGACGACGTCATCGCCACGCTCGTGGAGCAAGCCAGGCACAAGGGCTGGCGCACCGTGATCTCCACCGGCGACAAGGACCTTGCGCAGCTGGTGGACGAGCACGTGACGCTGGTCAACACCATGTCGAACGAAACGCTCGACCCCGAGGGAGTGCAGCGCAAGTTTGGCGTGACGCCGGCGCAAATCGTGGATTACCTTGCGCTCACCGGCGACGCGGTGGACAACGTGCCCGGCGTGGACAAGGTCGGGCCCAAGACCGCTGCGAAGTGGATCCAGCAATACGGCTCGCTCGACGCGGTGATGGCACACGCGCCGGAGATCGCGGGCGTGGTGGGCGAAAACTTGCGCAAGGCGCTCGACTGGCTGCCCAAGGGGCGCAGCCTCCTCACCGTGAAGCGCGATGTGGCGCTGCCGCTCGGGCTCGAGCAGCTCGATGACCGCGAAGACAAGGAGAAGTTGCGCGAACTCTTCGCGCGTTTCGGCTTCAGGACTTGGCTCGCGGAACTGGGCGGCGCCAGCGCGGCCGCCAGCGCCGCTGCCCGATCCGGTACCGCCGGCGCTTCCGCGGCCGCCTCTGCATCGCCCGCCGGCGCCGAGACGCCCGCCGAGGCGAAGCGCCGCAAGTACGTCACGCTCGCCGACGAGAGCGCGCTCGCCGCGTGGCTTGCGCGCATGGAGGAGGCGCCGCTCGTCGGCTTCGACACGGAAACCACCGGACTCGAGCCGATGATCGCGACGCTCGTCGGCATGTCGTTCGCGTTCGGCGAGGCGGCCGCGTATCTGCCGCTCGAGCACCAGTATCCCGGCGCGCCCGAGCAGATGGGCGTCGCGCGCGCCCTCGCGCAGCTCAAGCCTTGGCTGCAGAGCGCCAGGCACGCGAAGGTGGGGCAGAACCTCAAGTTCGACGCGCACGTGCTCGCCAACCACGGCGTGCAGCTCGGCGGCATCGCGCACGACACCCTTCTCGAGTCCTACGTGGTCGAGGCGCACGAGCGGCACGACCTCGATTCGCTTTCGCAGCGGCACCTCGGCTGGAAGACGATCTCCTACGACGAGGTCACCGGCAAGGGCCCGGCGCGCATCCCGTTCTCGGCGGTGGAGATCGGGCGCGCGACCGAGTACGCGGCCGAGGACGCCGATTGCGCGCTCGCGGTGCACGAGGTGCTGTATCGCAAGGTCGCGGCCGAGGCGCGCCTGAAGGAGGTCTACGAGTCGATCGAGCTGCCGGTGATGCACGTGCTGCTCAGGATGGAGCGCAACGGCGTGCTGCTCGATCGCGCGAAGCTCGAGGCGCAGAGCCACGAGCTCGGCAAGGAGATGCTCTCGCTGGAGGAGAAGGCCTACCAAACCGCGGGCCAGCCCTTCAACCTCAATTCGCCCAAGCAGATCCAGGAGATCCTGTTCGAGCGCCAGCAGCTCCCGGTGAAGAAAAAGACGCCCTCGGGCCAGCCGTCCACCGACGAGGACGTGCTCGCGGAGCTCGCGCTCGACTACCCGCTGCCCAAGCTCCTGCTCGAATACCGCGCGCTCGCCAAGCTCAAGTCCACCTACACCGACAAGCTGCCGAAGATGGTGCACCCCGGCACCGGGCGCGTGCATACGACCTACTCGCAGGCGGTGGCGGTGACCGGGCGCCTCGCCTCGAACGATCCCAACCTGCAGAACATCCCGATCCGCACGCCGCAGGGCCGGCGCATCCGCGAAGCGTTCGTCGCGCCCCCAGGCTGCAAGATCGTGAGCGCCGACTATTCGCAGATCGAGCTGCGCATCATGGCGCACCTCTCGGGCGACGAGGGCCTGCGCCACGCGTTCGCGCACGGCCACGACGTGCACCGCGCCACGGCCGCCGAAGTGTTCGGCGTGGCGCTGGACAAGGTCTCGGCCGACGAGCGGCGCACGGCGAAAGTGATCAACTTCGGCCTGATCTACGGCATGAGCGCCTTCGGCCTGGCGCAGAACCTCGGCATCGAGCGCACCACCGCGCAGGCCTACATCGATTCGTATTTCTCGCGCTACCCGGGCGTCAAGCGCTACATGGACGAGACCAAGGACAAGGCGCGCGCCGATGGCTACGTCGAGACCGTGTTCGGCCGTCGCCTGTGGCTGCCTGAGATCCGCTCCGCCAATCCGCAGCGCCGCCAGGGCGCCGAGCGCGCGGCGATCAACGCGCCGATGCAGGGCACGGCGGCCGACCTCATC
>Ga0326726_10005550_pt1 | contig 11406 bp, 17 predicted proteins | sample MHFenrmetagenome_2_FD_207603 | JGI IMG/M metagenome (GOLD analysis project Ga0326726, IMG submission 207603) | Lab enriched peat soil microbial communities from Michigan Hollow, Ithaca, NY, United States - MHF15MN | ecosystem: Environmental > Terrestrial > Soil > Wetlands > Peat | place: USA...
TGTTTTCTTATTGGATTTGATAAAAGCTGTCTCTGAAAAATGCATTTCGTTTGCTATCTTCTGCATCTCTAAATCAGTTATTTCACTGGCTTTAGTTACAACTGCGAGTTGGTTCCCAGAATACTTTCGCTCTGCAAACACATCAACGATGTAGAAAGTATTGCTAACCGTTGTCGTCCACCTTGAAAATGATACTTTTTCTTTTGTATAAGAGGTTTTCAGTAGTAAATTACTTATAAATAGTGTAGAGTATGCTTGAGTGGTCAAGTCCATAAATGATTGGAGAACTCGCAGCGCTCGGCGCCGCCATTAGTTGGGCAATAGCACCTATCCTCTACAGAAACGCCTTGACGAATACGAATCCAATTTCTGCAAACATAATTCGCTGTGTAACTAACGGTATTGTACTAACAGTCTTCTTAGTTGCATTCGGTTTGACAAATGTCTTATTTTCTCTTCCACTTTGGGTTTTAATTGTCACTATCATTAGTGGAGTAATCGGTCTGGGAGTCGCTGACACTCTGTATATGTGGGGTCTCAAGGTAGTAGGAGTTTCTATAGCTGTTCCTCTTGCTTCAACATATCCACTGTTTGGTTTAGTTTGGGCAGTGTGGTTGCTGGGGCAGCCTTTGTCTTATACAGCGCTAACTGGCGCAGCAATCATATTGCTAGGTATTTGGCTGTTGAGCAGAAAGAACCACGCAGAATCGACAAGCCCTAAAGGAAAAATGGTGTTACTTGGTATAGTTGCAAGCCTAACAACTGCTGTTATTTGGTCGGTTAGCCTTACTTTGATGAATACAGTTGTATCTAGCAGTGATAGCGATTTGGGTACTAATTATGCAATTGTAACTCTTAGAATTGCCTCGCTAGCATTGCTCTTTACAGCCTTCAGCCCTTTTATCGACAAAAAACATGACTTCATTAGAATAAGCAAAATAGCTATTGTTGTGCTGTGTTTAGGCGGTCTTATCGCAAACGGTCTTGGATGGATACTTATGAACTACAGTTTTTTGTTCATACCTGAGACAATGGCTGTTCCGATTTCATCTACTTCACCATTATTTGCTGCTTTAGCCGGTTTTATTTTCTTTCATGAAAAAATTACTTTGTGGACCATATTAGGCGCAATTTCTGTAGTTACAGGAATAGTTCTAATTTTTATTGTCTAATTTCTCCAAACCAATTCTACTTCATTATGGTTAGAGGCTTTTCTAGTAACAAGACGGCTTCCCAAAGTTCTCACGTCTACTATTAAGAACTTTTGGTAATAAAAGATCATCCATAAAAGTTAAGTTAATTACTAAATCAATGTTTCCTCTAAAACCCCGAAAAACAGTAAGAGAATTGAAGCAAGAGGCGGGTCCGACGGGACGCGCTAAGTTGTATAGGAGTAAGTACTAGTCTTTTTTTATTTTTTAGTTTCTTTTCCGAATTAGCGGACACTCTAAGTTTTAGGAGGGCTATTTCTTGAGCGTCACTTTTACTTACCTACGTCAGCCGCTTAATCGCTATACGTTCAAGGCGCCAAAAACTAGGGCGTGGGTTGAGGCGCAATGTAAGGGCAAGTGCGTACTAAACCTCTTTGCGGGTCCCACTCGGCTCAATGGTTGTATAGAAATAGCCAACGACATCGACCCTAAAGTGCCGTCTACGTTATTTTCGATGGATGCCCTGGACTGCGCCAAACGTCTCATCGAATTAGGTGAGTTATTTGATGTTATTTTACTAGACCCGCCGTACAGTTACCGCAAGAGCATGGAGCTCTACAATGGCCATAAGAATAGCCGTTTCAAGCAGCTCCTCGATGTTCTGCCTGATATTTTGACATCTCAAGGCTGGGTTATCACTTTTGGCTATCATAGTCGCGTTATGGGTGCTAGCCGTTGCTTTAGGATCCGTGAAATTTGTTTGATTAGCCATGGTGGGGCTCAGCATGATACGATCGCTACGGTTGAGGAGCGAATTCAAGTAACGAAAGGAGAAACCAAAGATGAGCAATAAAGTTAGTTTTGTTCTAAATCGCAATCCACCCTATCTTGATACCACGGTTCCTTATGAGCGGACGAAAGCGGAAATTGAGATTCTACTAAAAAGCTACGGGATAAAGAACATTCGCTGGACCACTCTTGAAGACCAGGATGATACTTTAGAGTTCATTATCGAAGCTGAAGTACAGGGTGTTAAGAAGCAATTAGGCGTCGCCGTTAAGCCTCCCCATATTGTTATCAAAAAGAAGCTTCATGGTAAACTCGTCGATACTGAGAACATTAACCAGGAGTACCGGCTGTTGTTCCATTGGATAAAAAGCAAGATTGAAGCGGTCGTTTGGGGACTTAGCACAATTGAGAAAGAATTTCTCAGCGAGGTTTTAATGAAACTGCCCAATGGCCAGCAGTCAACAGTCGGCGATGTCGTGGTAAATTTGATGAGTAAAAATACCCTGGAGAGCTTGCCTTTCTACAGTTCCCGACAGAGCGAAATTCCTTGCCGAGTAATTGACGCTGAAATAATTTTGCCTTCTGAAGATAATTCGGGAGGTTCATAGTTTGGGTTATTTTCGTATGGGTGCTCGCAATATTCTTCAGCCTTTGCTTGAGCAAGCTGCCGCAGAACAGCAGTCGCTGGGTGCTCCTGCAAAAAAGACGTTGCTTGAGATTGCAGAGTTGCTGGTTCGGTGGGCGCCTAACATGTATAGCAGCTACAGTAGCCCAAGCTATTCTGATGAGGAAAAGACGGCTGCTAAAGCGCTGCTGAAAAAGTACGGTTTAGAGAAGCTTGGAAATTTGAGTCCTCGATACAAGAAGGTCACTTTAGAGCTGATAGAGAAGTCAAAAGCTCAAGCGGATTAACTTTAGGAGCTGCGTTTTTTGGTTTTAGCATCTGATAACACCGCCAACACCCTTACCAACAGGTGTTGCAACAGTTGGCAGTCCTCAAAGCCCAGAGGCATAGAAGCACTAACATATCAGATTATTGATGCTTCAGAAGTTGAGCTAAAACCATGTGAAATAGCTCGAAAAATCCATGCTCCACGTAAGCCAACACCTGGTCAGTATTCGACTGTTCGCTTTTTCTGCTCCAAACTGTTGCAAAAGGGCTTGATCATTCAGCCTTACCCTGGAGCATACTGTAACAAAATCACCTACGGGGTGCGGTTCGTGCCGCTCTCAGTGCATAACATTAGCCTTCGAAGTTTTGTCTGCCAAGATGTCAAGCATTGGGAGAAGGATGAGTTTGTCGGGGGAGTAAAGATTCATGTTTGTTTTGGTTCGGAGCGCCGCAAAATCAGTGGATACCTTGCCTGTGACGTCGGAGGCATGAGTCATGACGCATGTCTGTTGGCTCTTAACCGTTGGTTTGACCTAGTCAACGACCATTTGGGCTTCCAACTCAACGATTTGGAGATTTTAACTTTTGAGTGCAACAAGGATTATCATGGCATCCGTTTGGATGGTGTTCAATGCATCACCAAAGTCGACCTCTACGGCATGGTTGAGCGAGTGTATCAAAAAGAGGAAGCCCTTGTACGCAAGGAAAGCAAGATCACAAAGCCCATGAGTGTAAACAGGTTTGAACAAGCCATATCCAAGGGTTTTGCTGACACCGAAAGATCGCAGCATGCATTTGAGCTTCGAGAAGAGGTCAAACGCAACACTGAAGCACTAAAGTACGCTAATAGCAGACTTTTGCAGCTTGAGCGTCTAAATGAGGCAATGTTTGGAGCTCTCACCAAGCTCAACGATGTTTTGGGCAAGCTTGGAGATGTAGGTAGCCCTGTACCCTTTGGAAAGGGACAAGATTCTGAAGAGTATGTTCGTTGACAGTCATGGAGTTGATTGTGTGGGAAATCATGAGAAAAAAAGAGCAAAGAAACGTCAAAAAGAATTATGGTTGGAATTGAAGAAATTGGGGGTTTACCCATGAGCGAGAAGAAAACGGTCCTAAAGGTTCCCGATGCTTACAAGGGGCTTTTGGAAGATATCCGTTTGCTGAAATCAGACGAAGCTAACCCCAACAAAATGACTAACAAGCAAAAAGAACAGGTCTGGAAAAGCCTCCAAAAACACGGCTGGATCTACCCAATAGTTACCGATTTAAAAGGCGTCTTTGGGGATGGGGAACAACGTGTCCAAGTTTGCAAAGATCACAATGAGTTATTTGCTCCGGTGCTTCGGCTTTCTCTTTCGGATCCTCAGAGGCGCCTGCTTAGACAGACCCTAAACAAACTTAGAGGCAAACATAACCGAGAGCTTGATGAAGCCGATTACAAGCGCATAATCGAGGCTGGCGAGAAAGAAGATTTACAGGCGCTGTTGACGGCGATTGGCGAGAAAATTCCCGAAGATCTAGGCGGACCTCGTGAGGGCTCTATGTTGATTCCTGAAAGTTATGAGCTGGTCATTGAATGCAAAGATGAAACTGACCAGAAAGCGAAATTTGACCAATTAACCGCTCAAGGGTATGCTGTGAGGGTGCTGAATCTCTAATGGACTTCGACTTCTATAACACCTGGAATGAACCTGACAGTTTCCGAGCCCAAAGCGTCGTAGGAAGCTTCACCCTAAACGATGTTAAGCTGCAGAAGCACTTCAAAGGATCCCTACCCATAGAAGATAATGATTGGCAAATAGGCATAATAGTTGGCCGCAGCGGCTCGGGCAAGAGCAGTATCGCTAAGAAGCTTTTCCCTAAAGAGTACATTACAGGTTTTGAGTACAAGGGCAAATGCATACTCGACGATTTTCCCAAAGAGCTCAGCACATCAGAGATCACCCGTATGTTGTGCAGTGTGGGGTTTGCTTCTCCGCCGGATTGGCTGAAAGCTTATAGTTGTCTTAGCCAGGGCGAGAAGATGAGAGTTGACGTCGCCCGTGCACTGTGTCTGCCTCAGAAATGCGTTGTCTTTGATGAGTTCACCAGCGTTGTTGATCGTGAAGTTGCTAAGATCGGATCCTACGCAATAAGCAAAGCCGTTCGAGCCCAAAGCGGAAAACAATTCATAGCGGTCACCTGCCACTTCGACGTTATCGATTGGCTGGAAGTCGATTGGGTCTTCAACACCGATACAATGGAGTTTAGTCGAAAAAAAGAAGTCGGCCGCCCGTTGAGCTCAAAGTTTACCGGTGCGGCAATTCTATGTGGAAGAGTTTTCGGCAATATCACTATTTGAATGGGAAACTTGGCGCCGGAGTACGATGCTACGTTGCCGTCTATAACGAGAAACCTGTGGGTTTCGTTGCGATTGTCCATACAAGGATGAAGGCCAATTACTTCCGTGTTAGTCGTCTTGTGGTTTTGCCCGATTACCAAGGAATAGGCTTAGGCAAACGGCTACTCAGCTTCATTGCTGAGCTTTACACTTCCCAAATCAACCTACCCTTCTATCTGGTTACTTCGAATCCTCAGCTTGTCCGAGGCAACTTGGGTAACTGGCGTGTGAAGCGTGTTGGGCATGGCACAGCTGGAAGCGAAGACACAAGAATCAACTCAGAACTCACCAAGAGCAACAGCAAACGCCGCCTAAGCGTAACCCTACAGTACATACCTAACCTGAAATCTGGAGGTTTGTAGTGCCAAAATACTGCAAGGGCAAATGTGGTCGAAAAATTTCTTACCAAAATAAAACCGGTTATTGTAAAGAATGCTTTGGGCGTTTCATTCTTAGCCCTAAGGGTGCTGATGCAAGTAGGCGAGATGCTTCAAAACAAAAATAATTTAGAGCCCAACCTTTAGCTAATTTTGTGTTAAACTCAAGCTTTAATTGCATTAAAGCATTCTAAGGGCGTTTGAGTTTTTTGTGGTAAACCAACAAACCAGCAGTTGCCAGCATTATTGTAAGTAATAAAGGAATTGTCAATGAGGGAAATTCTGGAACTGAAGGCGATGGATTGATAGTCGGGGATGGACTTGATTGAGGTGTGCCAAAATTCGGAATTGAGACGGGTTTCATTAATGGGTGGATATCTTGAAGTGTATCAGTCACTTCAGCGTTTGAGTATATATTAATCTTGTATGGAGTGTTGCCGATTCCTGATGAAGCTATTTCCGTAGCATTGGGATATCTTGTCAAGTAATCACCCCAAAAATTTCTATCGAATGTTTCGTTTCCTACTACCTGTAATAAAATGTCGCCTAAAAGATTGTTTTCAGTTATAGAATTGCCACTTGACAGTTCTATTCCGATTGTTCCCATAATGGTGCAGTGGGTGATGTTGTTCCCCCCACTGTTCCAGTAAAGTACAATTTCGCTTTTTGTGTCATTTGTGGTGCTCCCTATGTAGTCATAATAGAAAGTGTTTCCGCTGCTTCCATGAGCGTTTATACTGAAATTGAAATTCATGATTCTCAAATTCTTAACTGTAACGTTCCGAATCTCATTTGGTGATGGATATTGAGTAAGGTTGTTTGTCAAGTCTATTCCTGTACCTCCTTGCCCTTCAAGTGTGAAGCCCGCACCATCAATTGTGATATTGCTTTTTTGAATTGCTATGCTACCTGAAATGTTGCCAGTTAGAACATAGAGGTCTCCGTTGCGTTGAATGTTATTTGTTCCAACAACAGAGCCGTCTGAAGAGATGTAAATGTTTGTAGTTTGTGCTTTAACATTTGAGGTATATGTTGTAAGTAAACCTGCTGAGACAATTAGAACAAATAACAATGCCAACTTTTTTCTCATGTTTCTAAACCGTATTAGTGAATTATGTAACTGTCTATTAACTCTCCCCAGAGAACAGGGTGTTCCGCAAAAAGAACAGTAAGTATAAAATTAGATAGAGAGTGGATACAGCCATCTGTGGGAAAAGGTCTAACTATATGCTTAGTGCGATAAGTCTACAAAACTGGACTTCAACCTTTTTGCACATCTTCATATGGTCTACGAAAGAGGGATTAAATATAGTAACGAGTAATGATGATTGCAAGGAAGAGAGAACGTGGAAGACGAAAAGCAGGTAGAGCAAGACAAACAAAGGGCAGAAGTATTTGATGCCCTTGGACATCCAACACGTATACTAATCCTTAAAGTTCTAAGTGAGGGTTCTCTTGGATTCGCTGATTTAAAGAAGAAAACAGCCATTGAAAGTAGCGGACACCTACAGCATCACCTAAGCAAACTAAATGGTTTGGTAAAGACCGATGATTATGGAAAGTATTGCTTATCTGATGAAGGCAAAGATGCCCTGCTTACTGTTCAAACGGTAGAAAATGCATCATCCAAGAAAGCAGCAATGGAAAAGGCACATAGGTACCCTAAGATAGGCTTAAAACCAGTTACTTTTTTGCTTGTTGCTTTTTTGATTGCAAGTTCCGCAATAGCTGTGTATGAGTATAGCCAAACGGCAGAACTTCAATCTAAAATCAGCTTCCTAGAAGAAATAAATCCCAATGCTGCAGAGTATTATAATCAGTTTAGTAGCGTGCCTTTGATTACCTTTACTAATTCTTCTTTTACACCGCCAGTTTCAATGTATAAAGCACTCTTGATTGGTTTAGAGAATGATGGCTTGAACAAAACTTCATTGCAAGGCTTTACAATATATTGCAGCCTTACAGGGTGGGAAACATTAACTAACCATACTGATAAAGAAGCTTACGCAACACCGCCATTTAATGAAAGCCAAGTCGCTACAGTCATAACAAGTCTACCAACAGATTACTCCAATGTTTATAGCAATGGTATTATCTACAGTTACGTTTGGCATATAGACATCTTTAAAACAAGCAGGTCATTTGATATTAAACCATATGATGTAATAGTAATTGATGCCTCAACAGGAAAAATTCTTCTAAACTCTACATTAGCTTAAACCATAGCTAGACTTTTTCTCATAACTATCGCAGTATTTCCCAGTATAATTCTAAATTACTATCTAGCCAATCTGGTTAGACCTATCTCATAATTATCACGTAAAATTTTAACATAATTCTTAATCGCCCTGTTAAAATTTCCGAAAGTAATTTGCGCAATATTCTTGGTGCAATTGCTTAAAAGCTGGTTATTGGTTAGCATCTTTAATCGCTTTGGCGAATACTTTGCTGCCTGCTCCCTTAGAAAGGAGATGTGTGCGGCATTAGCGAAGCGCATGGTGGAGGATGGTTGTTTTGGTGCATCGTGGAAGACGTTCAGCGGAAAGCATAGAATACCGAAAAACGATGTTTTACTGCTTTAAGAATAGTGAGTTTGATAGGGAAATGCAGGAACGCATTCTTGACGCTGATGAGGCGGATGTGCGTTTCTTCGTTAGCTTATTCGTACCCGACGATTCTGAGATAGATGTTCCAAGCTGTCCCCAAGGACTTGTCTTAACTGATAACCGATCTCGAGGCGCCTTTGATGTTCACCCAGAATTTGAAGGCAAGGAGAGGTTTGTGGATGAACAATGAAAAAAAGCCTGATTACAGTTTATGCCCTTCTTGCCCCGAGATAAAGAAGAAAATCGATCGCATTGACCTTGCATTGCTTGGCGAGGATGGCACTGGCTTGAATAGCGGCATTGTTAAGGCTATAACGGATTTGCAAAAGAAGAGCAAGGTTTCGGCGAGTTGGGCAAGTTTTACAAAACCCATCGCCATAGGCGCGGTCACGTCGATTGTTACTTTTCTGTTAACTTACGCTTTAGCTCATTAATTTAGGAGAGGATTGTTTGGAACCTGAAGAGTTTATTGGACAAATCAAGAAGACCTTTAGCCGTGCATGTGCTTTGCCTGATTGGATGCAGCAGATTCTCTTAGAAGACATAAACGCTGCTATAGAAAACCGCATCCGCACGATGGAACTCATCATTCAAGCTAAAGCCAAAACTGCAGAACCCTTGAAACCTGAACAATAATACAATCCGAAGGGAGAGCATAAAATTTGGTGAGAAGATCCTCTTTTGAGCAGTCCTTGGCTATCTTGGAAATAGTGCGAACCCCAAGGATTCTAACGCATATTATGTATAAAACTAACGTTAATTGCAATGTACTTAAGCCGCTTCTTTTGGACCTGATTAAGAAGGGTTTAATCACTACCGTTGATAAAGGCAGGGGAATTTCGCGGAAGCATTATGTGATTTCTCAGAAGGGCTTAGACGTGCTTTGTTCTGTTAGAAAGGCATCGGAGCTGCTGCAGGCTTAGAGGGTATAATTGCTTGTCGATTTCGATGGAAGAGGCTTTGGGCATTAAGAAACCTGAACAGAAAGTAGAGGCGCCACCCGTAGAAGAAGAGTTGGAGATAGAATATTCGCCTGCTGAACTGAAAACAATACAGCGGGACAAAATTATTCTTGACGAGACGGCAAATAAGGGAGCGACGATTCCTGAAATTTACCAGATTTTACGAGAAAAGGGGCATCCTGCCTGCCAAAAAACTATCTGGACAGTTCTGCATAGTGACCGCGCCACTAAGCTTAGGGAAGAGTTGGAGCGTGCGCAGTCTCGGGATATTGCGTTGCTGCGTGCTTATGCCCTGCAGGACCGAGATCTGAAGGCGTTGGCTGCGGCGATTGCAGCGCGTGAACAGAGAATTAAGAATTTGACGCCTAACAGTCACCCCAATGTGAATGTGGATGTAAAAGTCGATAACAAGATTGACGTTAGCAAAGAAGTTGCCGAGATCATAAAGTTTAGTCGTGAAGAAGATGCTGACAAGTGAAAGCCGATGTTTTGGGTTATGCTCTAAGAGATGGTCAACTAAAGATTGTCGGCTCCGTCTTGGATCCTGATGTTAAGCGCCTAATCGTTAGTGCGGTAACGCAGTATGGCAAAACGAGGGCTGTAGCCATCGGTGTTTTGCTCTATATTTTGATGAATGAAAATAAGCGGATCTTGTTCATTGCCCCAACTATCGATCAAACCAATATCATCCGTAATTATGTCTCAGAGCATATTGCGGCAAGTCATCAGCTGGCTTCTTTGGTAAATCGTCCCAGGCGCAGTAGTCCTGAAGATTTAAAGAATGAGATGAGCAAGAAGCGTCTAACACTCAAAAACGGCTGCGAAATTATTACTTTAACTGCTCATGGCGCCGGTGAGGAACCTGGTAAGCAGTTGATGGGTTTTGGCGGCGACGTCATCGTCCTAGACGAAGCCTGCTTGATACTCGACGAGGTTTATCGTAAGCGTATTAAGCGTATGTTGGGCAGTAATCCTAACAGCAAACTCATAATCCTGGTTAATCCGTGGCATCGACGCAACTTTGCTTTCAGGGCTTGGCGAAACCCCAAGTTTAAGAAGATCCATATTGATTGGCGTCAAGCCGTGGCAGAAGGACGTGTTACTGAAGAATTTATCGAGGATATGCGCCAGGAGCTTTCAGATTACGAGTTTAAGGTCCTCTATGAGAGTGAGTTTGCGGAAGATTCTGAAGATTCGCTGATTCGTTGGGATTGGATCCAGCGTGCTCTCGTGAAGAAGGTTGAGTTTTCGGATGCTACGCATACGGTTTGGGGTTTAGATGTTGCTGAACAAGGCAAGGACCTAACCGTTCTTACACGCGCCGAGACTGATGGCGTACATTACGCTGTGACTGGGCAGCAACATATCCAGGAGCGGGAAACAATGCCCACGGCTAATCGTGTAGCCGCTATTGTTCCAAAAGATGAAGCCCTGCATGTTGATAGTATCGGTGTTGGCGCTGGCGTGTATAGCCGGCTCTCCGAGATGGGACATAGAGCAATCTCCGTTAGAGTTAGTATGTCTCCAACTTCTGAGGAAGATCGCTATCTGAATGAGAAATCGCAGCGGTTTTGGAAGCTTCGAACAATCTTTGAGCAGGACCTGATTAGCATCCCAAACAATCCCCATTTAATTAGTCAACTATCCCAAATGCGTTATGAGTTTACGTCGGCTGGCAAAATCCGTATTGTCGATCCGGAGGGTAAGAGCCCAGATTACGCTGATAGTTTGATGTTAACACTGCTGGATTCAAGAAAGCGCCCCAAGGCGGCTAATGCATCATGAAGACACCTAAAATCTTGGCAGGTAAAAACAGGGTTGAGTGCACAGATCGCTTTGCTGAGTTTGACCCAGAGTTTAAGGACCTGCAAAAGCAGGGAGCAATTAGGGTTTTGAGTACTGCATCGGATCGGTAGAGAATCTTGAGTGAGAAAAAATCTTCCTGGAAGGGTTTGTCGCATTACGCAAAACTGTTAGTTTATGGCAGCGCAGCGAGTTCTCCCAAGATAGGCAAAGGCGACTTCGGAATCACCAACACACCAACAGACAGCGAGAATTATGCAAGCATGGATAAGGATTACCGTTGGTTCCGCCAAGACGAGCTGGTGCGCAGATGCACTATAATCAATGCTTGTTTTACGGCTTTAGCAGCAGGGTTTGAGACTGCTCTTGAGCCAACAAACCCCATACCGGATGAGAATGAGAAGAAAGCCTTCTTAAAGAAATACCAGTACGTCAAGGATTATGTC
>Ga0326726_10005551_pt1 | contig 11405 bp, 11 predicted proteins | sample MHFenrmetagenome_2_FD_207603 | JGI IMG/M metagenome (GOLD analysis project Ga0326726, IMG submission 207603) | Lab enriched peat soil microbial communities from Michigan Hollow, Ithaca, NY, United States - MHF15MN | ecosystem: Environmental > Terrestrial > Soil > Wetlands > Peat | place: USA...
CGCAACCGGCGATTACATGCTCTCTCCTGACGAGGGCAGAACGCTGTATGTGATCAGCCCGTCAACGCGGACCTATACACGCTTTGACGTACAGGCAATGATGACCGGCATGGGCGGCCTGGTGCAGGGCATGCGCGGCATGATGAAGGTTAGCTTCGAATCGCCGAAGGTTGAAAAGCTGCTCGAGGACAACGGCGGCCTGATTGTCGGGCTGCCAACGCGTCATTACCGATATCGCACCAGCTACACGGTCAGCATAAGCATGGTGGGCGCGCACAAGGTCTCGACCGTGATGGAAGAAGATATCTGGGCGACCGAGCAACTGGTGGATCCGGCGCTCAAGGTGTGGTTGAAGCAGGATCCGCCGACCACGGGCGACGAGCAGGTGGACAAGATGATTCGCGCCGAGATGGCGAAGGTGCAGGGATTCCCGTTGAAGCGGGTCACGGTGACGAGCACCGTGGATTCGAGCGGCGAACACAAATCGCGCAGCGAGATGGATGTGCTGGAAGTGAAGCAGGTGGAAGTACCGGATACGGAGTTCGCCATGCCGAAGGGATATCGCGAGGTGCCGCCGAAGAGAGCGTTTGAGGAGTAGCCGAAACGGTTTACTTCGACTGGCCGATTACCGAGTACTTGAACAGTAGAAGTTCGGAGGCCGCGGTACGGGTGAAAATACGACAGACTCGGCACATGGGCAGCAATTCAAATATCCGTCGGCTTAAATAAAGCGATGCCCGAGACTCCGCTGAACCCGTCGTCATTCGAAGCCAAAGCTGTGATTCCGTACTCCCGCATACAAGAGATGATTATGGAGTCGCTGTTCAAGAGACCAGCAGCAGTTCTCTCTGCCTGAGCATTCCGAATTGTGTCTTCATCGACAGTCAAGAAAAGCAGATTAAGGGATAGGAGCCGCTGCGTGTTAACCCAGTAATCTGTTAATGCCTTTACCCACTCCGGGTGCTCAGCAAGTTTCTGCCGGGGATTTGTAGTGAGCTTGTGCTTTAACCGAGCTTCCTCACACATCAGGCGATGCGTAACCTCGCTTACGATGTGAAATGAAGTAATCCCGATGACCTCCTCCCGCGAGCATCGCTGCAACAGCGTTTTACACTGGGCCGATTTGCCATCAAGCCCGTAAATGAACACATTTGCATCTACGAAAACATCTTCTCCGTTGGGAAGATTCTGCAATGTGTCGGTCGCCATGGCGGGTCAATCTTCCTCGTCGTATTCGGCGCTCTCCGCAGCTCGTTTCCAATCCGTCGTTGCCGGAAACACAGGATGACGGTCTAGTGCCGTTACCGATGCAGATATCCGAGCGTCACGGCCTTGGGCTGGGAACCTCCGTCGCTTCAGCGAATTCAGTTTGGATTGTGGAGCGAATTGGGAGAAGCGACTCCGGAGTATCGTCAGGACGAGATACTCAAAACTGCTCCAATCGCTCATCTTGCTCGCGGATTCCGGCATCCCCAGTCCCATCGATTGAATCCGACGGTTGTCCAGCTGAGAGTCTGAAATGAACGGAATGCTGGCAGAAGCTCCTAATGCGGGCGGAGCCTGACGATAATCATTGAACGTTTGGCTTTGTTGCATCATGAAGCCCCAGCAATTCAAGAATCGCTTCTTCGTCCTTGTACAATATAGACGCCATATCAGCGAGCGGCGATTCCGGCTTGAATGCTCTAGCAAGCCGAACAAAAATGCCATCTGGATATAACGCTGATGCGTCTGCGACCCAGACTGCCTCACTCCCATAGTAGGAGAACCCATAGTTCTTCGGCTGTCCAAAAATCTTCATGCGGTCTTCCGGCAAATTCAAGAAGTTATGGACTATCTCTCTGCCGAGTCGCCCCCGTGGTATCAGATGCATCGCAAGCGTCATCAACTGAGTTTCAAACTGCGCATCGGTGCTCGACTTGACGGCGCCGATAACCGACGTGGCGATTTTGACCACTGTTTCTGCTTCCGACCAGTTCGGGTTTGTGACCGTCAACACCACGTCGCCCAGCCCCACCGTAACCTGAAGTCTTTGATCGGGGAGATTGAAAGAAAACTTGATTTCGGCGGCGTTGCGGGGTTGAAGATTGAATGAAATGTTTTCTAACAGAAGTCCCCATGGTCGAAGGGACTGGTAGAGTGCCTTAGGGAGTGCGCCCTCCGCTCGCACCCACGCACCGAAAATTGGCTCTGCAAAAATCCCTCTATATTCGAAAAACGAGAGCGGAAATGTCGTCGGTACCGTACCCGGCATGTGCGTCATTGTACCGTGTACAGCTTCAATTCAGACGCGATAAAAGACACGCACACTCGTGCCCCTGCAACCAAGGCGTTAGTCCACCTGATCCGAGCCATTGGCGTGAACAGGACTTACCGTAAGTTATGTCCGAAAAAGATTTACACCGTGACTACTGCCTGATCCTCGGATTCACCGCCGAATACAGCAAGTCCGTCAGGAAGTTCACCGCCACATAAGTCAGACCGATGGCCAGGATGCAGCCCTGCACGAGGTAGTAGTCGCGGTTGGAGATGGCTTGGATAGTGAGGCGGCCGATGCCGGGCCAGGAAAAAATGGTCTCGGTGACGATGGCGCCGGCCAGCAACGCGCCGAATTGCAGTCCGATGACCGTCAGCACCGGAATCATGGCATTGCGCAAGGCGTGGCGGTAGACCACCGTGCGCTCCGGCAGACCTTTGGCGCGCGCAGTGCGAATGTAATCCTGGCTTAGTTCCTCCAGCATCGAGGTGCGCACCATGCGCGTCAGGATTGCGGCCAGCGCGCCGCCCATGGTGATCGCCGGCAGTACCAGGTGTGCAAGGGTGCCGCTGCCGGAGACGGGCAAGAGGCCGAGATTGACTGCAAGAAATAAGATCAGCACCGGGCCAAGGGCGAAGTTGGGGAAGGAGAGACCCAGGAGGCTGACGAAGCTGATGGCGCGATCATCCCATTGATTTCGTCGCCTGGCCGAGCGCACGCCGGCGGGAATGGAAAGCAGCAGCGCGACGGCCAGGGATGCAAGGGTCAGCTTCATTGTGTACGGATAGCGCTCGGCTATCAGGCGTCCGACATTTTGATTGAAACGCAGCGACTGGCCGAGGTCGCCGTGCAAGACACCTTTCCAGTAATGGAGGTACTGCCGGCTGATCGGCATGTCCAGGCCGTACTCATGGCGCGCGGCCTGGATGTCGGCGGCGGCGGCGCCTTCCCCGAGCATCTGTTGGATGGGATCGCCGGGAACCAAGTGGATGAGCAGGAAGACGACCGACACCACCAACCAGAGCACGGGAAGCGTGTAGAGGAGGCGGGTTGCGATGAAGCGGAGCATGAGTCAAAACCGTTTACCACGGATCCCCACCGATTTACACGGATCAAATCACCTTTCTTGTTGTTATATCCGTGAACATCTGTGGAGATCCGTGGTTAACCTGTCGTTTCGCGTTCGAAGGAGGGACGCGATCCTGCAAATCACCAATCGCAAATGATCGCAAATCACAAATGGTGTCACGCGCCCGCTCGCTTCGCCGGCTGGTGCTCGACGGCTTCCACCAGCACGCGGGCGATGCGACGGCCTTCCATGTCGAGCACGGTGAAGCGACGCCCATCGAATTCAACCGAGTCGCCCGGCTTCGGGAGGCGCTGAAACTGCGCCAGCATGAATCCTGCCAGGGTTTCGAATCCCTGGTCGGAAGGCAGCGGCAGGTGGTATTGCGTCTCCAGGTCGCGGATGTTCACCGCCCCGTCCAACACCATGCTGGCAGCGCCCACCGGCAGCGGTTGCAGAGCGATGTCGAACTCGTCCTCGATTTCGCCCACGATTTGCTCCAGCACGTCTTCGACGGTGATTACGCCCGACGTTGATCCGAACTCATCCACTACGACGGCGAGGTGGCGCTTGCGACTGCGGAATTCGACCAGCAGGTCGGAGAGCGGCTTGGTCTCAGGCACCACCAGCACGTCACGCATGATGTCGCGCACCACCAAGCGAGCCAGGCGTACGGCGGCCGCGTCGGTGGGCGGCTTGACATAGCGCAGGCGCATCCAGCGCGTCAGGTCCTTGCTGTAGAGCAGGCCGATGATGTGCTCGGGGCCGCTGTGCGGGTCGTAAACTGGAATGCGAGAGTGCTGCTCCTCGACTACGCGCCCCAGCGCCACCTCCAAGGCCATGTCGGCGGGCAGAGAGAAGATGCGCGGGCGCGGGACCATCACCTGGCGAACCGTGATGTCGCCTAGTTCGAGCGCGTGCAGGACCATCTCTTCTTCCACCGGGCGCACGATGCCGAGGCGGCGCGAGGCGGTGACAATCAGCTTCAACTCCTCGGGCGAATGCACGCCCAGCGAGCGGATTTCGTGGGCTCCGAAGCGGCTCAGCACAAAGCGCGCCGAACTGCTCATCACCCGCAGGAACGGGCGCGCCACGGTCATGAAAAAATCCATCGGACCGGCAACCGCGATGGCGACGCGGTCGGCGCGCTGCAGCGCCAACGACTTGGGCACGACTTCGCCCAGCACCACGTGCAAGTAGGTGATCACGATAAAGGCGGCCACGATAGCAACGCTGTGGGCATACACCATGGCATGCGCCACGCCGACGATCGCCGACTGGATTAAGGAAGCCAGCGTAGCCTCGCCGACCCAGCCCAGTCCCAGGCTGGCGAGGGTGACGCCAAGCTGGACGGCGCTCAGGAGCTCGTCCATGCGTTCGTGCAGCTTGCGGACAGTGCGGGCGCCGACACGGTGGGCATCGATGAGCTGCTGGATCCGGGTGTCGCGGACGCTGACCAGAGCGAATTCCGCGGCCACGAAAAAGGCGTTGGCCGCCACCAGCAGCACGACAGCAAACACCCGCACCAGGACATATCCGGCCATTGGGGGAAATTCTACAGCAGGCTCTCGGCTTCAGGCTTCAGGCTTCAGGCTCCAGGCTGCAGGCTGCAGGCGCCGGGCTTTGGGCTTCAGCGCTCGGGGCGAGGCTGCGCACAGAAAGTCCACCTTTATTCACCCCTTCGCTGCGCTCAGGGGCTTCGCCCAGCGAAACAAGAGTGGGGCAATCGCGAAGGATTTCCCACCTTGGGATTTGCGCAATCGATTGTTCGTCTTTTTGCTTTCCTTTCTTGGCCTGAGGTGTCTAAGACAGCGGACAATGCAGTGCCTGGCTCCACCGCCGCCTGGATCTTGGTTTCATACAGCATTCCTGCTCAATGGCGGAACTAATTCAGCATCCGGTTCGTAAACTAGATCAAGGGACGTTTATCCCTGCGCGACGCCAGCACCGTGGCAGCGAGCAACTCCCGGCGGCTGAGCGAGGAGGGCATCATGGCGAACGGCAATGGTAAGAATGGCAAGAAAAAGAAGAGACGGCTGATGTATATCGGCGGCTCGCTGCTCGGCGTCCTGGTGATCGTGTTTGGGGTCGTCGCTGCCACCCGTGGTGGAACCAAGATCGATTCCTCGAAGCTGGCGAAAGTGGATCGCGGCGACCTGGCAAAAAGCGTGGTCGCGACGGGGAAGATTGAGCCCATCATCAAGGTGGAGATTAAGTCCAAGGCCAGCGGCATCGTGAAGAAGTGGTATGCCGATGCCGGGCAGACGGTGAAAGCCGGGACGGTGCTGGTCGAGCTTGACAAGGTCGAGATCGAGGCGCAGGTGCGGCAGGCCAAGGCTCAGTTCGAGGCCGCCGAGGCCAGCGAGCGCGCCACCGTCGCCGACTACGAGCGCGCCAAGGTGGATGCCCTCAGCCCCGACGTCCCGCTGCTGAAGCGCGCCCATGAACGCGCCATCAGTATGGCCAAGGACGGCGTGGTGTCGCAATCTCAACTCGACGACGCGCAGAAGAACTACGAGATGGCGCTTAATAAGCAGCAGGTGGCGCAGGCTAACCTGGGCGTGCTGAGGGCGAAACAGAAACAGGCTGAGGCGCAAGTGGCCCAGGCGGGCGCGACCCTGGCGCAGTTGCAGGAACAGTACACCTATTACACGATTGTCGCGCCGATTGACGGAATCATCCTCTCGCGCGATGTGGAGATCGGCAACGCGGTCAGCTCTATCCTGGTGATGGGCTCGGCGTCGACGCTGGTGATGACCGAAGGCGATACCAGCGAGGTCTACGTCAAGGGCAAGGTGGATGAGAGCGACATCGGCAAGGTCTACCTCGGCCAGTCGGCGCGGATCAAGGTGGAATCGTTCAAGGACAAGAGCTTTACCGGGAAGGTGACAAAGATTTCCCCCATGGGCGTGGAGAAGGACAACGTCACTACCTTCGAGGTACGCGTGTCCATCACCAACCCGGGCGGTGAGTTGAAAGCCGCCATGACCGCGAACGCGGAGATCATCCTGGAAGAACACAAGAACGTGCTGCGGATTCCGGAAGGCGCCGTCCTGTACGACAAGGATAAGAAGGCGTCGGTAGAAGTGCCAGTTCCCAATGCCAAGGACGGGAAGAAGAAGATCGCCGTGAAGCTTGGGATCTCCAACGGAGCGAAGGCGGAAGTGCTCGAAGGTCTCAAGGAAGGCGATCAGGTGGTGCTGCAGTAACGAAGTGCGGCACCGCTACGGGTCTCCATCACGCGGCAGTGTTGCGCGGGATGGGGTGCAGGGGGATCCCAGGCGACCCCTCCAGGTCAGGGATCCCTTGCTCTTTCAAGTCACCAAGCGGATAGCTGAAGTGCAGTTTTGAATTGCCTGGCGCGTAGCCTGCGCACGTGAGGTTACCATGAGAAATCTGGCGCGTGTTGCCCTTGCCATAGCCGTGTTGATGTCCTCCCTGCCCTTGTTGGCCAGCGAAGAGGCCACCTTCGATCGCACGTTGAAGGTCAACGGGCCGGTGGATCTGGAGGTGGTGACGGGCTCGGGCAACATCACCATCCGCAGCGGCGCCGCCGGATCGCTGACCGTGCATGGGACGGTCAAGGCGGGCTGCTGCTCGTTGTTCGGCGCAGAGGATCCTGCCGCAGCCGTGAAGGCAATCGCAGCCAATCCGCCGATCGAGCAGAACGGAAACGTGGTGCGCGTTGGGCATCTCGGTGAAACCCAGCGGCACAGCAATATTTCCATCAGTTACGAATTGGTGGTTCCCGCCGAGACCCGGGTGCTGTCGAAAACGGGCTCCGGGAACCAGGACGTATCCGGGGTCGGCGGTCCGGCCGAGGTGACGACGGGTTCCGGCAACCTGCGCCTGGCCGACATCACGAGCGAAGTCCGGGCCCATACGGGTTCTGGCAGCATCTCGATGACAAACCTGCATGGCTCGGTGCGCGCGCACGTATTCATGGCGAGCACGTGGGTTTCGGGAGCTCGATTGAGACGCGCGCCAAGGACGAAGCAAAGATGCTGGCGTCGGGCGCGCGAGCGTCCAATAGCTTCAGCGAAAGCTCGGCGGCGGGCGGAAGCAATTTTGATTTCCAGAGCGGATCGGGCGCGATTCGCGTGAGCGATATTCGAGGCGCCTTGCGCGCGCGCACCGGCAGCGGCAATATCGAACTGCAAGGCCAGCCAACCGGGGACTGGAGCATGACCACGGGATCGGGTGGCATCGCGGTCCGCCTGCCGGCGCAAGCGGCGTTTGACCTGAACGCGCACACCAGTTCGGGCTCGATTCATACCGACCGCCAGATCGCGGTCCGGGGAACCGTCGGCAGACATGATCTGCGCGGAACCGTGAACGGCGGCGGATTCCACCTCGACCTGCACACGGGGTCGGGAAGCATACGGATTGAATAGCTTTTGGACTTTAGCTCTTAGCTTTCAGCCGGTCGGATGCAACTACGAGTGTTAACTCGTCTGCTTGCAACAGCACTGCTGGCCTCTCTCGTCAACTCGACACACGGCAAGCCTCAGAAGCTGAAAGCTGAGAGCTAATGGCTGCTTCCTTGACTTCCGCGCGCTGGCCGCGCTAACTTTCGGCCTCGTCTTCAATCCATTTCTGGCCAACGAGGCTCCCGTGGCGCAGCGTCTGATCACTTTCACCACCGACTTCGGCTTGAACGACCACTATGTCGGCACGATGAAGGGGGTGATCCTCAGCATCAATCCGACGGCGCAGATCGTGGACATCTGCAATTGCGTGCAGTCGTTCGACGTGCTCGATGGCGCGCTGACTATCGTGCAGGCTTACCGGTATTTCCCTCCCGACACGGTGCACCTGGTGGTGGTAGATCCGGGCGTGGGCACGACGCGACGACCGATTCTGGTGACCACCGATAAGCACGTATTCATCGCTCCCGACAACGGCGTGTTGTCGTTCGTCTACGAAGGCGAGGAGCGCATTTCGGTGCGCTACATCACGGCCGAACACTATTTCCTCCAACCGGTGAGCAGCACGTTCCACGGACGAGACATATTCGGCGCCGTCGCGGGATGGCTCAGCAAGGGCATCGAGGTGGAGAAGTTCGGGGATGAGATCACCGATTACGCCCGCTTCGCCGCGCCCAGACCGAAACCGGTGAACGACAAGCTGTTGAAGGGGATCGTGCTCAAGGTGGACAATTTCGGAAACTTGATCACCAACATTACGCCGGCCGACCTGCCGCAACTGTTCCTGCCGGAACCGCCGCCGTTCAAGGTGCTCATCGCCAAAAGCGAAATCGCCAAGATGGTGAACACTTATGCGGACGGCACGCCCGGCGAGGTTTTCGTGGTCCTGAATTCCATGGGACTTCTGGAAATCGCCAGCCATCGCGGATCGGCGGCGAACATTGTCGGAGCGGGGAAAGGATCTGACGTGGGAGTCCTATTTGAGACCGCGTAATAAAGAACCTCTCCAGAAACTCTTAAGGGTTTTTTGGCTTCGGGCGCGCGTACCGCTCCATCTCGGCCGTCCACTGCAGGAAGCGAAATAGTTCCTTCCGCTCTTTCCAGGTGAATTCACAGAACTCCAGGAAGCCGATGTCCGTCATTTTGACGCCGGTGTAGGTCTCGATGCGCCAGCGCAGGTAGGGGCTGCGCCAGGGCGCCAGGTGATGGCCGCGAGTCGCGTTCCAGAGGAAGCGCAGGAGGTACCACATGGGTCGTTCGGTCTTTCAGTCATTCAGTCTATCGGTCTGTCAGTACTTCGGTCCATATTTCCGATCACCACCTCGATTGACGGATCGACGGGTCGACTGACAGACTGTCTTCATGCCCGACCAGCGCCAGATTGCCGAAGATCATTACTACAACGCACTAGACCTCTTCGCTGAAGGAAGGCACGAAGAAGCGATCTCTGCTTACCGCCAGTCCCTCGACGCCGACCCCAGCTTTACCGAGGCCATGCACGGCCTCTCGCGTGCGTACCAGGACTTGAACCGGTTCGATGAAGCCATCGAGGTCGCAAAACGTATTGCCGAGATTGATCCCGATGATGTGCTGGCCCACACTTCCCTGTCGATCCTCTTTCAGAGAAAGGGAATGATTCCGGAAGCGGAAGCGGAGGGCAACAAGGCGCGCGTTCTGGGCTGGAAACAGCAACTAAAGGAGGGAAAGAGGTAGTTCATCGGTCACAGACAGGCGAAGCCCGCCGCACCTAACCTCGCGACATGTCGGAATTCACGCCTGCGTACCTGAAACTACCTGCGGGCGAACTACACCGCCGCGCCGCACAGGCCGTGGAGGAACTGTCTGATTGTGCGCTCTGCCCGCGCAATTGCCATGTGGACCGCCTGGCGGGCAAGACCGCAGTCTGCAACACCGGGCGCAATGCGGTGGTCAGCAGCCATGCGCCACATCATGGCGAAGAAGACTGCCTGCGCGGAACGCGCGGCTCGGGAACGATCTTCTTCGCCTGGTGCAATCTCCGTTGCGTCTTCTGCCAGAACTTTGAGATCAGCTGGCAAGGCGAAGGGACTATCACCAAATCCGAACGGCTCGCCGGAATGATGCTGGAACTTCAGGCTCGCGGCTGCCACAACATCAACCTGGTCACACCCGCGCACGTTGTGCCGCAAATCCTCGAGGCCCTGGCGGTCGCCGTGGAGCACGGTTTGTCCGCCCCCCTGGTTTACAACACCAGCGCCTATGACTCGCCCCGTTCCCTGGCGTTCATGGACGAGGTGGTGGACGTCTACATGCCGGATTTCAAGTTTTGGGATGTTGAGGCTGCCCGACGGTACCTCAAGGCACCTGACTATCCTGACGTGGCGAGGCGTGCCATCCGCGAAATGCACCGCCAAGTCGGCCCGCTGCTGACCGATGAAAACGAAGTAGCGCAGCGCGGCGTGTTACTGCGCCACCTTGTCATGCCTGGAGGGGTGGCTCACACGCGTGACATCATGCAGTGGGTGGCGCGGGAACTGGGCCCGGAGACTTACGTCAACATCATGCCGCAGTATTACCCGGCTGGCCGGGTCAACGAAAAGGAGCTTTGCGAAATCGCGCGGAGCGTCAGCGCCAAGGAGTTTCAGGACGCCATTCGCGAAGCGCACGCCGCCGGATTGCACCGGCTTGACGGCCGCTCGGCAAGGCGGGCATGGTGAGTTATCAGCATTTACAAGTCATACTTTTTCAATAGATGACGGAAAGACCTATAGGAAAGCTTTAACATCTCGGCGGCCCGGGTTTGGACTCCATTGCACTGCCGCAGCGCTGATTGGATCAGGGAGCGCTCCAGGTCGGCGACATAGCGTTCCATGTCGAGGCCGTCGGCCGGGATGGAGACGCTGACTGAGACGCCGCCGACGCCGGCGGCCGCGGCGCGAGCCCGACTGCGTTCCACCGGCAATTCAACCTGCAATTCATTGCCGGTGCAGAGAGCGACGGCGCGCTCGATCGTGTTTTCCAACTGACGCACGTTGCCCGGCCATTCGTAACTGGCAAGGTCGGGCAGGCAGTCCGGCGCGATGCGCAGGATGCTCTTCCCCGCCGCCGGCGCGTACTTCTTCAGAAAGTGGTTGGCCAGAATCGGGATGTCCTCGCGGCGCTCGCGCAGGGGCGGGACATGGATCGGAATAACGCTCAAGCGATAGTAGAGGTCTTCGCGAAAATCCCCTTCGGCGGTAGCGCGTTCGAGGTCGAGATTGGTGGCGGCGATCACCCGCACATCCACCGGGGTTTCGGCGGCTGCCCCCAGCGGGCGCACCGCGTTTTCCTGGAGAACGCGCAGCAGTTTCACCTGCATGCCCACGCTCATCTCGCTGATCTCGTCCAAGAACACCGTGCCGCCGGTGGCCTCTTCGAACAGCCCGCGGCGATTCAGGTTGGCGCCGGTGAAAGATCCTTTGAGATAACCAAACAGCTCGCTCTCCAACAACGTCTCCGTAAAGGCGCCGCAATTGGCGGGCAGGAAGGGCGCGCCGGCGCGGGTGGAGCAAGCATGGACGGCGCGCGCCACCAGTTCTTTGCCGGTACCGCTTTCGCCGTGAATCAGGACCGTGCTGTTGGTGGGCGCGACGGTGCGGATGGTCTGTTTCAGTTTCTCGATGGACGGGCTGACGCC
>Ga0326726_10005552_pt1 | contig 11405 bp, 9 predicted proteins | sample MHFenrmetagenome_2_FD_207603 | JGI IMG/M metagenome (GOLD analysis project Ga0326726, IMG submission 207603) | Lab enriched peat soil microbial communities from Michigan Hollow, Ithaca, NY, United States - MHF15MN | ecosystem: Environmental > Terrestrial > Soil > Wetlands > Peat | place: USA...
ACACTTTGGCTCAAAGAGATACTCTAATAACGATCGGCTCCACTGGTTATAATATCAGATTCAGTTATGTTGGTCAGCGATTACAGGACGAAACCATACAAACAGTTTTGGGGAATTACGATTGTAAAAAATTTCTATTGCAATGGAAAATCGATTATTTATTAGGACCAATACAAATTCCATTATTATCTACCAAGGATACTATCTGGATTGCTCCAAACAACTGGATTGTTCAGGATATAATACCAGGACAGTATATTAATAACCTTACATTCCTTGGTGTTCCGCCATTTTCAATTCCCGGGCTTGAAACAAAACTAACTGATGAGATTGTTTCTGTTGCAGATGAAAAATCAATCCCGAAAAATTTTGCCCTAGAACGGAACTTTCCCAATCCATTCAATCCCTCAACGAATATAGAATTTTGGATTGCAGAACGCGGATTTGTGAGTTTAAAGGTTTTTGATATCCTCGGAAATGAAATTGCTACTCTTGTGAATGACGAAAAACCAGCGGGAAGTTATGAGGTGATTTTCAATGCCACAGGATTACCAAGCGGGATATATTTTTACAAACTGCAAACTGGTAATTTTGTTGAGACTAAGAAAATGGTGCTGATGAAGTAATTACCCAAAAAATTTATAAAGCCTCATCTTTTAATTAGAGAAGGTGGGGCTTTTTTATTATATCGTTGTTTGAAGATAATTTGCCTTCTCAAACTATTTCTCTTTCCTTCTGCTAATTTTACAGTATACAGATTTCTCTCTTATATAATTATATTTGCAATCAAACGATAAAAAGCATAATAAATCAAAATTTCTGACGCCGCTTTTTTTTCCTGTTTTATTATGGACTATTCATCTTCTGTCGTTGCTGTTAAATTTAGATTTGACCAGATTGGGAATCCTGCCAAGGAATTTTGCAGGTTTATTGGGAATAATTACCTCTCCGATGATTCACGCAGATTTTTCTCACTTAATTTCGAACACAATTCCTTTAGTAGTGCTTGGATGGATAATTTTTTTCTTTTACCCAAAAGTATCTTATCTACTGTTTGGGATCATATATTTTTTTACCGGTTTGCTAGTCTGGATTCTTGCCCGACCGGTTTATCATATTGGTGCAAGCGGAATAGTTTACGGGTTCGTAAGCTTTTTATTTTTCAGCGGAATATTCAGAAGAGATAATAAATCAATCGCACTTGCATTAATAATAACGTTTCTTTACGGCGGATTAGTCTGGGGAATGATTCCTGGTTGGAAAGGTATTTCGTGGGAATCACATCTCTTCGGTGCATTTACCGGTTTAGTCGCTGCATTTTTATTCAAAAAAATTGATCCCCCGGCAAAAAAGTATGATTGGGAAGATGAAGAAGAGGATTTTGATGTTGATGACTTGGAAGTTTCTTACGATCCCGAGAAAAATAAATTTAATCTATTATAATTAAGGAGCTTAATGAAAAAAAACGCACCTGAAACAAGAAAATACCGGCTTGAGATGAATGATAAAATTCTTAACTCGGGCTTCAAAGATTTCAATAAATTCTTTGCACTTGATAACAAAGCATACATTAAAGGTGCGCTCCCTGTAAAAATGAAAGAGTTGATGGGATTAGTAGGTTCAATGGTTTTGCGATGTAACGTTTGCATTTTTTATCACATCGATCGCTCAATTTCTGAGGGTGCTACAAAAGAAGAACTTTACGAGGCGTTCAATATTGCTTTGATAGTCGGCGGATCAATTGTAATTCCTCATCTTCGCTATGCATTTGAAGTGATTGAAGAGATTTTCAAAGAGCAAGAGTAAGAGAATGAGTAAGAGTAAGAAAAAGGTGAAAATATTAATCGTCCCTAAAAAAATTATAACTGCTGATTCGCAAACTAGAATTTTAGCAGGTCAGGCTGTTGAAATTATCGATAACAAAATTTCTTCGTTTATTCCTTTCGCAGAAATCAAAAAAGAAAATTATGATGAAGTTTATAATGCCGGTCATCTCACTCTCATCCCGGGTCTTATTCAGACTCATGTTCATCTCAGCCAGACACTCTTTAGAGGTTTAGCTGAAGAATTGCCGTTGCTTGATTGGCTACGGTTGAAAATTTTTCCGTTTGAAAATGCACACAACGAAGATTCACTTAAGGTAACCGCTCAGCTAAGCATAAATGAACTTTTATTCAGCGGGACTACTACAATGCTTGATATGGGAACTTTGAGATATGGTGAAGTTGTTCTTTCAGAAATGATTTCGTCCGGAATACGCGGATTTTCAGGAAAGTGTTTGATTGACGTGAATGACCTTTATCCTTCATTCAAATCATCAACAAAAGATGAAATAAAAAATTTACTGATTCTTGCTCAAAACTTTCACAATGCAGATGATGGAAGAATACAATATTCTTTTTCTCCAAGATTTGTTCTTTCCTGCAGCGAAGAGCTTCTGAAAGTGACAAAAGAAATAATGAAAGATTTTCCCGGGAGTATTTATCATACTCATTCATCTGAAAGTTTACCGGAAATTGAAGAAGTGAGAAAGAAATATCACAAGGAAAATATTGAATACTTTGAAGCCATTGGTGTGCTTGACGACCATACAGTGCTAGCTCATTGCGTTCATACATCTGATAACGAAAGAAAAATTCTGAAAGACAAAAGTACAAGAATTGCTCACTGTCCTTCTGCAAATTTAAAGCTTGGTTCAGGTATTGCTCCTATACCTGAGTATTTGAAAGAAGGAATTTCAGTTACACTCGGTGCTGATGGAGCCCCGTGCAATAACAATCTAAGCGTCTTTAATGAAATGAAACTGGCTTCTTTGATTCAGAAACCGATTCACGGTGCCGGGGTTATGGATGCAAAAACAATTTTCAGGATGGCAACGATTGAAGGTGCAAAGGCTCTCCATCTTCAGGATGAAATTGGAAGCATTGAAGTTGGTAAAAAAGCAGATCTGGTTTTGATTAATCTGGATTCATATTCTAATTCTTATTCAGACAGTGAGGATTCGATCTATTCAGATATAGTTTTCTCTTCGACAGGTGAAAATATTAAAAGTGTTATGATTGATGGGAAATGGGTGGTGAAGAACCGAGAATCATTAGTTTATGAGCAGAAGGAACTCCTATCTAAAGGCAGAGAAGAATTAAAAGAGCTAATGAAAAGGATCAAATGTTGAGCGAAGCGAAATCCCGCCTGCCTGCTGACAAAGCAGGCTTTGCGGGGGAAAAAATAATTTTCGCATCAAAAAACGAAGGTAAAGTAAAAGAAGTTCGTCACATTCTGAAAGGAATTAATTCCAAAATTCTTTCATTGAATGATGTCGGATTTAAAAATGAAATACCTGAAACTGCTGATACATTCGAAGGAAATGCAAAAATAAAAGCCGAAGCAATATATAAGAAGTTTAAGCTTCCTACTATTGCTGATGATTCTGGAATCGTTGCAATGCAACTAGGGAATGAACCGGGAGTTTATTCTGCGAGATATGCCGGTGAAAATGCATCCGATGAAGAAAACAACAACAAACTTCTTGAGAGATTAAAATCGTTCCCCGAACCTCACAAAGCAAAATTTATTTGTGCAGCAGTCTATTTTTTGGGTGCTGATTTTATCATGGCTCGAGGCGAAGTCGAAGGAGTGATAATTAAACATCCTCGCGGTACAAATGGCTTTGGATATGATCCCTTGTTTTTGCCAAATGGTTATGACAAAACCACCGCTGAACTTCCGCCGGAAATAAAAAACAAAATCAGCCACAGGTTCATAGCGTTTGATCAGCTAAAGAAATATTTAATGGAGTTGTGAATTGATCCTTAGTTTCTTTAAAAAGATTTTGGCAATTCTTATTGTCGTTTTCATTTTCTTCAGCTGCACATCAGATAATTCGACCAATCCACCTGAGCAAAATTTTGCCGATTACTACCCTGGCGGTATTGGTTCTACATTTAAATATTCAGTTATTGAAACCGATTCAATCGGAAATGTCGTTCAAAGCGGAACAAGAAATATTCTTTTATCAGGCAGTTTTAATTTTCGTGGAAGGGAGTACATAACACAGGAGGATTCGTTGGACTTCGGCAGTCAAAGTTCTATAAACACATTTCTCTTTCGAAAAACTGAAACGGGAGTTTTTTATGCAATTGATACAAGCCAGATTTCACTTCTGATTCCCGATTCTCTAAAGCAATACGTTTCTTTGAGAGATGAAATGCAGCTTCTATTCTATCCTTTAACCAGTGGCAGCTCGTGGAGCCTGTACCGTGTTACAGCTGATATTCAACCAGTAATAAGTATAAAGATTCTTGACATTGTTGCGAGCTTTGAAAAATCTGAACAGGTTGATCTTAATTTATCTACCGGAACGGTTAGTATGAGTTCTCAAAAAGTTAAATATACTCTTGAGCTTTATTCAGATTTTGGTTCTCCACATTCGATGTATACCGCCTACATGTGGTACGTAGAAAATATTGGTTTAGTAAAGTTTCAAGGAAATCAGTTTATTATTAATTTGATTGGTGGTGGGATAAGTATCGAGCCATCTCCAGATATTCTAACTCAGGAACTTACCGAATACTCTTTAAAATAATCACTTCTCACCAATTACAACCTGAACAATCCCGAAACTAAGTTTATATTTCTCCACAGACTTAAATTTAATCTCTGTCAACAAGTCAACTAAGAATATTTTTTCATCAAATTCTTCAACGGAATCTGGTAAATATTGGTATGCACTTCTGTTTTTTGAAAGGATACCTCCAACGAAGGGGAGTATTTTCTTAAAATAGAATTTATAAAGTGCTTTGAAAATTTTATTCTCCGGCATCTGGAATTCGATTATAGTAGCTTTCCCTTCAGGTTTTAGAACCCGGTGGAAAGATTTGAAACCTTCTTTAATATCGTAAAAATTGCGCACACCAAACGCAACGGAAATATTTGTAAAACTATTGTCTTTGAACGGCATCTGTTCAGCAACTGTTTGAACAACGTTGCCGTCTATCCAGTTTTGCTTCTTCTTAAAAAGTTCAAGCATGTTATACGAAAAATCTGCACCGATTATTTTTTTTACACCTTGTTTACGGGCTTCAATAGCTACGTCTCCGGTACCGCATGCAACATCAAGTAAAATACTTTCGTTTCCAAACTTAGTTAATTTTAATGCTTTTTTTCTCCAGTAATTATCAATACCAAAACTCAACAGATGATTAAGAAAATCATATCGGTAGGCAATAGAATCGAATATATTTTTTACTTTGTTTTTCTTATCATTCATACAATCGTGCTCATACAATCACTCAATCATTCGTTTTAATATTTTCCGTACTCAAACTCTGGTATGCCGACTTTTCTTCGCCACCAATTGAAGATGTACCTTCCTGACCACAAAGCAAAAATCATAAATAACAGTCCACCAATAAGGTCTATTACATAATGATACCAGAGATAGACGGTGGAGAAAATCAGTAATGTTCCAATCGGTACAAAAAAGTATTTTGACCTGCTTTTAAGTCTTACTGAAAGATACATAACAATAAGAGTCATCATTGTATGCCCGCTTGGGAAGATATCTCTTTGCACAACATCTGCTGGGTTCAATGTCCCCGGAGGAATTGATTCGCCGGAGTTTACAAGATCTCGTAAAAAGTTTGTCAGAAATAAGCCGGGTAAATCCTGGTTGATAGTATTAAAATTGTGAAGAGTAAACCTCGGGCCTATTCCCGGCCAAATAAAATATCCGAGGTAAGATAGGTAGAAACCATATACTAAGATGAAAACAGCAAAATCCATCGCTACGTATCTTTTTTTTCTGAGAAGGAATAATCCGAGAAGAATTGGCAGCAAATAGAACATTCCATAGACTATTTGTAAAATCTCAGTCAGCACCGGAGTTGAAATCTGCGAAAGTAAATGTGTGGGGTCGGTACCAAAAAGCCAGCGGTCAATTGCAATAAACATCTGGTCGTGATCGAAAATCCTGATTGGCTTTATCATAAAATAAAGTTCTTTAAAAGTTATCAGTACTACCGGAACAATGTACCAGTAATGTACTGCGTTCCAGAATTCGTTGTCATATTTGGATTCCATATGAGCAAGTATGAATCCGATGACAATTATGAACAAGTTGACAAATGTCCAGATCAACCAGGTTTCAAGTCGATCGCGGTAGATTATCTGAATAACCGAGAGGATAATGTAGAAAGCAATTACAACAACGTCGAAAGCTTTGAGATATTTTACTAGTTCTTTGAATTTACTCATCAATCAGTAATGTGATAAAATTCGAACGGGCGAAATCTTACTTACTTGAACATTTAATTACGTGTCTGGTAAGCTTAATGAAATCATCAACGCTCAGATTCTCTGCACGAAGCGACATGTCTATGCCCGAATTTGAAAAATCTATTTCATGAAATATACTATTACCGAGGGAATTTTTTAGGGTTTTTCTTCTGTTTCCGAATGCCGCTTTCACCATTGCTATGAACAGCTTCTGCTCTTCATCCGGTTGGGTAATTACTTTGAAGTGAATATGAACTAATGCTGAGAACACTTTCGGCTTCGGGTAAAATACATTGGGCGATATTTTGAAGCACAGTTCAGTCTCCGAAAAATATTTAAGTACAACGGCTAGAATTCCATAATCCTTGGTTCCTCTGTTTGCAGTCATTCGCTTTGCAACTTCAAGCTGAACCATAAATACAGCATCTTTTATCAGCTTGTTCTTTTCTATAAGCTTGAAGAGAATTGGAGAAGTGATGTTGTACGGAATGTTACCGACTATTCGAAGTCTTCTTTCTTTTGTAGTTACTTTTGATAAATTAGTTTCTAAAAAATCTTCATTGATAAGTTGAAGCTGCGGAAATTTTTCTTTCAAATTAATAACAAGTTCATTATCAATTTCTACTGCTATCAGATTTTCAGTTGCTAGAAGAAGCCTTTGTGTTAGTGAACCATAACCGGGACCAATTTCAATTATCAAGTCGTCTGGTTGCGGGTTTATTTCCTTAACAACTTTATTCAGGATGTTTTCATCCTGCAGAAAGTTCTGCCCGAATCGTTTTTTTGGTTTGTTTGTAATTTTCATCAGTTCAAAAATAATAAAAACTATTTGGCTGTCACGGGCGATTCCATGACAGTATATGTATTTCAGTTGCGGTACGACTGTGACTAACTGTTTTGTCATTCCGGGCTTGATCCGGAATCCAATCGATTAATTTCAATTAAAAACCTGAAACAAGCCTGCCTGTCGGCAGACAGGTTCAGGTTGACAATACCATCCTTTTGATAACAACGTAAAACTCTTTAGTTTTTCAAAAAGAAAAAAGGAATATCCTCAAATGCACAGAGAATCAATAATCAGTATAGATATGGGCGGGACGAAAGTCCTTGGCTGTGTGGTAAATTCAAAAGAGGGAATAATCGCCCGTGTAAAAAAACCAACCGATCCGACTTCATCTAGAAGAAAATATGTTCACCAGCTTGCGGAAGTTGTTTATGATTTGATAGAAAAGGTTCATATCGATAAGAAAAAAATAAAAGCTGTCTGCCTTGGTGTGCCCGCAACTCTTAATCCTGAAACTGGTGTGATTGGATTAGCACCGAACCTCGGATTGAAAAATTTTAACATAAAAAAAATGCTCGAAGCAGAAATTCCTTTCACGGTTCTGATTGAAAACGATGTGAACCTCGGTGCGCTGGGAATAAAAAATTTTGGTGTTGGGAAGAAAGCAAAAAATATGCTTGCAGCGTTTGTCGGTACGGGAATCGGAGGAGGTTTGATAATTGATGGAAAGCTGTATCGCGGATCCAACTATGTTGCTGGAGAAATAGGGCATATGCTGGTTGAAAAGAACGGACCTAAATGCGGCTGCGGAATGAAAGGATGTTTTGAAGCAGTCGCAAGCAGAACTGCCATCGTAAATAAAATTATTAAGGATATAAAATCAGGGAAAAGCAGCAAGCTTTCAAAGCTGGTTAAATCTGGTGAAAGAATAAGAAGCAAGTCGTTGTCTTCTGCTGTTAAGTATGGTGATAAGGTTGTTAGTAGAAGGATAAAAGAAGGATGCGATGTTATCGGCGAAGTGCTTGCCAGCATTTCAAATCTTCTTAATCTCGATATGATTGTTCTCGGCGGCGGTCTGATTGAAGCGCTGGATTTTTATATGCTTCCACTAATTAAAAAACCTTTTTCTGAACACGTTCTTAAAGATTCTGCCAAAGGTTTGAAGATTGTTGCCAGCAAGCTTAGAGATGATGCAGCTATATTTGGCGGTATTGCACTAGCAGAAGAGTTTTTGGGTGTGAGGGTTTAATTATTTTTCTATTATTATTTCTAAAAAAATAATCTAGGCAAACGACATTTTTGTCTTTAAATCATTTCATCAGTAAAAAATGAAGATTTCATGGAATGAATTTGAAGGTCATCATCAGATCAGAGATTGACTGACACACATTATTTGAATTTTTTAAAAAATGAATTTTAATTAAAAATCAGTCTTTTGATAATCAAGTTATTTTTTGTTATGCTTGCATTGATTTTCGAAGCATTATTTGTACCTTAAATTTATTTCTACTTTGCTTTTATATTAATCCAATAATTTCTTCATTAGAAATTATTGCATCTGTGAGAACCGATGGTTCTTGCAGAAATTATTAGCTGGCTTTTAAAAAGGGCTCATACGGTGTTAATCTCTGCGCGTGAAATATTTTCTTACCTGGGATATAATCTTATCTCTGATTCACATCTATACCTCATTCACAATTTACAAGTTCATAATTATGGAGGGCTTTATGAAAATTAATTTTCCGCTGATCTTTCCTTTATAATTGCTTTACAGGGTTGCACACGGTTATTAAACTGTAAAGCTCAACAATCGTTAGAAAAATATAATTAACTTTTTTTAATCTCATTTGGAGGGATTATGTATTTAAAATTTTTCAAATCATTAACTATTTTTTTACTCTTAATTGTATTTCTCATACCAAAGAATACCATTGCGCAGAACAATGTAGATCAGGTTATCAGCAAGTATGAGAAAGGTGAACTTAGAAACCCAAGTGTTGCTGAAAAACAAATTGTTCTGGAGTATCTTGAGAGCTTAAATCCGCGGGGACCTTACTGGCAGGGAAAGGTTTTTTCTCCAGATGAGACTATTTATATTAACGAAAATTTCTCCACAGCGACAGGAACTACTCCGCCTTCTGGATGGACCCAAAATACAATTTTCGGTGATCCTCTCGTTGATCTCTGGCATTTCGATAATCCTGGTTCAAGAACTCTTAACTCACCAATTACGGCTCCTACCGCGATATTTGATAGCGATAATTACTCAGATAATAGTTTGGCTGAAGATGTTGCTCTTGAATCTCCGCCATTTAGCGCACCTGCTGCTACAACAGTAATTGTAGAATGGAATCAGTATTTTCAGGGTGGTTATGGTGGTGGTGCAAATGTTGAAGTTTGGAATGGTAGTTCCTGGATCTCTGTTTACTCAACTACTGTAACTACACCGAATCCTGACTTCAAATCAATCAATATCTCATCATATGTAGCTGGGGTTGTAAATGCAAAAGTCAGATTCCGCTGGACTGGTGATTACTCCTGGTATTGGATAGTTGATAATGTGGTTGTTTATCAACCCGACCCAATACCTTCTCCTGCTGTACTTGTGTCACCAGCAAATGGCGGTACAAACGTTAATCCTTATACTAGTTTAAATTGGACATCTGGTGGTGGTGCTCCGCCAACAGGTTACAGAATTAATTTCGGAACAAATAATCCGCCGAGTAATATAGAAAACAACACTAATCTTGGACTCGTAACGACTTATGTACCAAATCCTATTTTAACTCCGTTTACTACTTATTATTGGGAAATTATCCCCTATAACGGTGCAGGTAGTGCAACAGGTACTATAATTTGGTCATTCACGACAGGGGCAGATCCAACCATTACAACATTACCTTATACACAGAATTTTGATGCAGTCACTGAACCGGAAATACCATACGGTTGGTCAATAGAAAATACAAATGGGGATTCATATACATGGACTACATATACTTCTGGAACTCCTCACTCTGCACCTAATCATATGAGCATAAGATACAGTTCAGCAGATGCGATGAATGATTGGTTTTTCAGTCCGCCAATTCAAATTACAGGTGGTGTTAGCTATACCTTAAGATTTTGGTATAAAACTTCTCCTACTTACTTTGAAAGTATGGAAGTAAAATGGGGGACATCGCCAACCTCCGCTGGGATGACTCAGGGACCGATATTTGACAATCCTTCATTTAATATTACCACTTATACTGAAGCTGTGGTTAATTTTACACCTTCAACATCAGGTAAAATTTATATCGGTTGGCATGGTTATAGTATGCCGGATCAAAACCGAATTTTTGTTGACGATGTGACATTTCAAGTGACTCCTTTAGTCCCGACTTTCTCTATCTTTCCAACATCAAAAAATTTCGGATACTTACATATAGGCGATACGAGTACTCCTCAGGACTTCGTAATAAGCAATTCAGGAACTGGTACACTTACAATTGGTAGTGGTGGTGTAACTATTATTGGGACAAATGCTGATCAATTTATACTGTATCCGGTTACTTACCCGATAAATCTTGGTGCAGGAGAATCCGATACAATACGAGTCTCGTTCGCACCAACCTCGACTGGAACTAAAATTGCAAATCTTCGAATAGTTCATAATGCTGGAGATGGAATAGCAATTGTACCCTTAAAAGGTATTGCATTTCCATTAAATACACTTCTTGAGGATTTTAGTGGTACCACTTTCCCACCAACAGACTGGCTTGCGATTAATAATGATGGGGGAGCTGAAAATTGGTTTCGAGATGACCTATATTATAATTCGGGACCAGCGTCCGCTGGATCATATTATGAAGGTCCAACATTACAGAATGATGATTGGCTAATTACACCAAAGCTTACAATTGCTAATGGTGATAGTCTTACTTTCTGGCATCGTGCAAGGAGCATCAATTATACTGAAGTTTTGTATATAAAAATTGGTTCAACGAATGATCCGAACGGAGTATGGACGGATATAGCAATAGTAAATGATAATACAACAAATTGGAAATATAAGAAATACAATTTATCCCCATATTTGGGCGATAAATATATTGCATTCGTTAATAAAGGATTTAATCAATATGCAATTTTTATTGATGATATTTTAGGTCCGTCGGTATCCGGATCTAATACCTTCCAGCTAACAGTAAACGTGGCGAACGGCTGGAATATGGTATCAATACCAGGATTACATCCAGTAGATCAGAATGTAAATACCTGGTGGCAGTATAGAGATATAGGAGCCAATGTATTCAAGTATGCAGGTGGATATCAATCAGTAGCAACTACAACACCCGGAATCGGA
>Ga0326726_10005553_pt1 | contig 11404 bp, 9 predicted proteins | sample MHFenrmetagenome_2_FD_207603 | JGI IMG/M metagenome (GOLD analysis project Ga0326726, IMG submission 207603) | Lab enriched peat soil microbial communities from Michigan Hollow, Ithaca, NY, United States - MHF15MN | ecosystem: Environmental > Terrestrial > Soil > Wetlands > Peat | place: USA...
TAATCCGAAAGCGCGCGAAAGTGTCCGCTGGCGGACACTGGACGCAGGCCGGACGACTTCAAGGCCGCAGATGCCTTGGCTTGCCAGCGGATGGGGCGCCCGTTAGGGTGCGCGACCTTTCTTCGTCGCGGCGCACATGCATGACAGGTCCCGTTCAAGCAGCTGTGAACCCTGAGGCACTCCCGGCCCGGCGCTTCGACGCCCGGGGCCACGCGCACGTGGACTACCGTGCGATTCTGGCGCTGGCGGCACCGCTCATTCTGAACAGCAGCGTGCAGACGCTGCTGAACCTCACGGACACCTGGTATTTGGGCCGGCTCTCGACCGACGCGCTCGCGGCGATCGCTACCATCTACTGGCCCATCATCGCCGTCATCATGCTGTTGAGCGGCGTCGGCATGGCGGTACAGACGGTCGTCGCGCAAGCCCACGGGGCGCGCGATTTGCCGCGGGCCGCCCGTGCAACCTGGCTCGGCCTGTGGTCAGCGCTGATTGTCGTGCCGATCTTCGCGCTGTTGGCGCTTGTTGGTCCGTTCATGCTGCGGCCGTTCGATCTCGCACCCCACGTCGCTCAGCTCGCCGGCGAGTTCTGGTTTCCACGGCTCTTGTTTGCTCCCATAGGGGTTGCACTTTGGGCGTTGTTCGGTTTCTTCAACGGTATAGGCCAGCCGAAGGTCACCGTCGCGATCTCCAGCTGTGTGACGCTCGCGAACATCGCGCTCAATCCGCTCTTCATGTTCAAGCTCGGCTTGGGGATGGCGGGTTCGGCGTGGGCAACCAACGTGTCGCTCACGCTCGGTCTCGTGATTGCTCTTGCCCTGTGGCACCGGCCCCTCTATCGCAAGGAGTACTGCGTCGACCGCACCTGGCGCATCGACCTGCGTAGTTTCAAGGGGCAACTGGTGCTCGGCTTTCCGATGGGACTGCTGTACGCAGCTGATCTGATCGGTGCATCGATCTTTCAAATCATGTTGGTCGATCTGAGTCCTGCCGATGGCGCCATCACGCAGATCGTCATGATGCTTACATCAGCCGCGTACCTGCCTGGCGTCGGCATCGCGATCGCCGCAACAACACTCGTCGGCCAGTCGATCGGCGCGGGCAATCGTGACTGGGCATTTCGCGTGGGCAACAGCGCGATCAAGCTGGCGGCCGGCTACATGGGACTCATCGGGCTCGCGCTTGCGTTGCTCGGGCCGTGGATCCTGCCACTTTTTGTGAAAGCGCAGGATCCGATGGCGCAGCAGGTGCTCAAACTCGGCGGCACCATCCTGTGGATCGCTGCGGGTTATCAATTCTTCGACGGCCTGAATCTCGGCAGCGCCTTCGCATTGCGCGGAGCCGGCGAATCGGCGGTACCAGCCGCGCTGGTCGTCATGCTCTCGTGGCTCATCTTCGTGCCGCTCGCGCACACCATGATCTTCGACGCAAGCCGGGCCTGGGTGCATGGCTTGCCGCAGCTTGGCTGGGGCTCGATTGGTGGCTGGCTGGCGCTTCTTATATACGTGGTGTTGCTAGGCAGCGCCTTGTTCTTGCGCTGGCGATCGCGCGCGTGGCAGCGTATCGAACTTCAGGCCTGAACACGCAGGAACGTTTACGACCGTGCGCTTATTTTTTGGCGGGTTCACTCGGCGGAGCCGCAGGCGGTACTGACTTCAATACGGCAGACAAATCCATTTGATAGATGTCCCCAAGGCCGTTCCCGAAATGCGCAGCTCGCGGTTGCGTCTCTGCACCGACACCGCGCGCGCTCGAGAAAAAGAAGTAGCGGCCGTCAGGTGAAATTCCCGGCGCAAGATCAGGCGCGGACGAATTGATCGGTGCCCCCAAATTGACAGCGGCGCTCCAAGTACCACCGCTGTGCCAACTAAAGTAGAGGTCGCTGGCACCGAGCGAATCCGGTCGGTAGGCCATAAAGATCAGATAGCTCTCGTCAGGCGCGATGAAGGGCTCATATTCATCCGCTGCGCTGTTGATTGGCGCGCCGAGATTTTCCACCTGCCACGCGCCGTTCGATTGCGTTGCGCGGTACAGGTCCGTAAGTCCAAGGCCACCGGTTCGAGCCGAGCCGAAGTAGAGCACGCCGCTTGCGGTAAGCGTCGGGTGCCACTCGCTTTGGGGGGAATTGACCGGCTCACCCAGATTCTGCGGATCACTCCAACCGTTTGGCGTGAGATCCATCCGCCAGATATCCAGGTCGGCCTTGGCTGCGCCATTTACCGGCCGATCGGATATGAAATAGAAGTGCCGGCCATCAGCCGTGATAAAAGGGTCAGAATCGCGATAGCGCCCACTGAACGGGGCTACCAGCGGCGGCATCCAATGCTGCCGCACGAATTGCGACTGATAGATAGTCCAGCTCGTGAATTCCGGATCGCTCTTGACGAAGTACAAGGTCTTGCCGTCCGGCATGAATGCCGTATGCGATTCGAAGTCACCCGTCGAAACAATATCCGGCGCGAACAAGACCGGTACCGGAGCAGGGGCCGAGAGTGCATAGGAGGGTAGAGACGGCGGCGCCGGCGTTGCCGTTACCACGGCCTCCGATTGCGGCGCGCGCGAGCAGGCTGCAATCGAAATGACTGCCGCGAGACCCACAACAGAACTGCGAACCAAGGATACCGTGGGCCGCCGCATCATTTCAGTGGCCAAGATTCTTCTGCGCAAGCCAGTGCCGCAACGCTACCGCGTAGTCTTCCGCGAGCGACGGCTTGCTGGCAGCGGGCTGCATCTTGCCGGCACGAAAAACAACTGCGGTGTGGTCTGCCAGAACAATAGTCGTAAGCTGACCGAGCTTTGTGTAGATGAAGCGCGTCGTGAAATCGCCTTTCTCGGTCGAGTAGCGAATCTCCCGAACATTGCCGTTTTCATCGTAGTCACAGCGGTTCTTGCGGCCGAGGACGTCCACGAACTCGAGCACGCGCCCCGCCGGCGTTCGCTGCCGCACTGTGGACGTGTCCACATGCGCGGTGAGCAGCGCGTAGTCCTCGGTTGAGCCGGCGGCGATCACTACTGAAATCAAAAGTGCCGAACACAGCACTCCAAATATCGCTTGTCGCATTCGAAGTTGCCTCAAACTGATAACTCTCGACTGGCTTTGGGCCAGCCATCCGGGAACCGAGTTTAACTGGCTTCGCTGCACCGGTAACATGCCCTCTTGCAGAAGGCGCTGCGCGATCAACTTTGGAGCGATAGCATGAGAATTCAATGGCGCGGCGTCTTCCCCGCCGTCACCACGCAGTTTCACAAGAATCTGACGCTCGACCTCGAAGCGACGCAACGTCATATCGAGGTGCTCATCAAGAGCGGCAGCACCGGTCTCGTCATGCTCGGGTCGCTGGGTGAGAACACAACCCTGGACCGGTCGGAAAAACGACGAGTCATGCGCGCGGCCCTAGAGGCCGCCCATGGTCGCGTTCCAGTGCTGAGCGGCGTCGCGGAAGCGAGTACAGCAACAGCCGTCGCCTATGCGCGCGACCTCGAGAGTCTTGGTGCGAACGGTTTGCTGTTGTTACCCGCGATGATCTACAAGGCGGACGCGCGCGAAACGCTGAGGCACTTTCGCACAGTCGCTCGTGCCACCGCATTGCCGATCATCTGCTACAACAATCCCATCGGCTATCACGTTGATATCACGCCGACGATGTTCGTTGAGCTCGCACGCGAGAAGAATCTGGTCGCGATCAAGGAATCCTCGGGCGATTCGCGTCGCTTCACCGACCTGCGCAATGCGGTAGGCGAGCGCTATCAACTGTTCGCCGGCGTCGACGACCTCGTGCTCGAGAGTGTGTTGCTCGGAGCAACCGGCTGGATTGCCGGACTCAATCTTGCCTTCCCACGGGAAGGTCAGAAACTGTGGGATCTCATGCAGGCGGGCGATTGGAACGCGGCGCGCAAGCTCTATCGATGGTTCATGCCGCTCATGCACCTCGATACGCACATCAAGTTCGTTCAGTACATCAAGCTTGCGGTCAAGGAAGCGGGTTACGGCGCGGAGTGGGTCCGGCCGCCGCGGTTGCCACTGGTGGGTCAGGAGCGTCGCGACGTTCTCAAGATCATTCGCAAGGGCCTGGCAACGCGCCCCGGGCGACGCCCAGATCATCGCTAAAACAGCCGATAGGGCTCAAGCTTCGCTCGCCACTGGCCGATAGTCCGGATCTCACGTGAGGGAGCGAACCGTGAGCCCGCAAAGTCCCGTGATCATCGACGCGCCCGAACATCGGCCGATCTATCTGATGTTGCCGGTGCGTACCAAGTTTGCCTGGGCCGCCTTCCTCGGCTTTGTCGCAATCCTCGCCGCAGTAGCGTTACCGCGCATCGGCCGCGCGGAACGTGAGTTGCGCATCGTTGCGATCCAGGCGCTAGCGACGAACGTCCGCAGCGCCGCACTGTTCGTCAATATCGCCTGGCGCACGGCCGATCACCCGAGTGAGCTGGACGTCGGGGGCCACCGCGTCACGCTGGTCAACGGCTACCCGTCCACCGACAGCATCGACGACGCGATCTGGGATCATCGCGGTTTCGTCTTCTATCCGGACCTGGGTCTTTTCGCCGAAACCGCCGCGGAGAATCCTGCCGCGTGCAGCGTCAGGTACCAGCCGCCGCCACAGTCCGACGCTGGACCCCGCATTGCCATCACGTCGGGCGGCTGCTGAACAGCAGTCAGGCCGCAAGTAGATCGAGTTTCCGCGCGAGCCAACGCGTCGTGGTCGCTTGCACAAGAATCGTGAGCAGGACGGCCATGAACGTGACGGCGGCGATCACGTCGGCTCCCGGCGCACCCGCGCCTGCCAGCATGCCTGCAAGTGCCGCCGGAATGACGCCGGTCTCGCGTGTCCAGCACATAAAGATGAGTTCCTTCATCTTCCAATGCGCGCGACGATCCGGCAACGCGCTGACAAACACGGTGACTGGCCGTGCAAGGAGCATGAGCACCGCGACGACACCCGCCGCAGCCCACAGATACTGATTGAGGAGCCGGAAATTCACCTGCGTGCCGAGCAGAACAAAGACGAACATGCGCATGACGAGTGCCGTCGTGAGCACGAACTCCGCGAGGCGATGGGCATCAGTCTCCGACAGCTCTAACCCGAAACTGCCACGATTGCCGAAGACAACGCCCGCGACGAACACGGCCATGAAGCCGCTCGCACCTGCGGTGCCCGCCTGCAGATAGGCGGCGATCACGACGATCAATGTAACAAGCGGCAAATACTCCTGCAAGAAACCAAGGCGGTGATGGGCCACCAGCACATTGGCGATGTAGCCCCCAATGGCGCCGATCGCAATGCCGATGAGCGCTTCATAGCCGACACGATAGAGCGACAGGCCGAGCGAAAATTCGCCGCTCCCGAGTGCGATCGAGAGTATCGCCAGCGTCATGATCGTGGCTACGGCGTCATTGGCGGCGGATTCACTGATCATCGTCTGTGCGACGCGCTCGCGCACCCGGACCTGCCTGAATACTGGAATCAGCGTAGCCGGATCGGTGGAAGCGATTGTTGCCCCGAGCAACGCCGCAACGAGTGGAGCAATCCCCAGCAGGTAGTGAGCCGCAACAGCAACGATTGCGGCTGTAACTGCCACACCGAGCGTCGCGAGCAGCAGCACAGTCACCCAAATCTCGCGCAACACGCTAAAGCGCAGTGTCGCGCCTCCGTCGAACAGAATGTAGGACGCGCCAAAAAGCAGGACGATCTGACTGAGTGCAGAGTTCGCTGGTACGTCGATGACCTGTCCGACCGCAGGACCAAGAACGACGCCGGCGAGCAGGTACAGCACGATGTCTGGCACACCCAGGCGGCGCGCAAGCATTTCACACAGAGATCCGGCCAGCAGCACAACCGCGCCAACAAGCAGAACGTGTTGTGCGATGGCAATAGTGGGTGAACTTACCAATGATCTCTCCACGAGAACTGGATCAGACTTTGCATTGCAGACGTTCGCTCATCGCCCTGTCGTTACGCAACCCATCGACCGGCAGGCCCCAAACGCATGGGGCGGTATCATCAGATATATCGTCAAGCCCCCGCCTTCGGCCGCAAACCGCAGTTTTTCGCAGCCGCTTTGTGCCCAGCTAGGGCGGTGTTCTAATGCGCGCCATGCAAACGGCCCGCGATCTCTTTACCTACAAGCCGTACTGGGCCAAGCGCTTTGGTACCGCTCCGTATCTTCCCACGACCCGGGCGGAAATGGACGAGCTTGGCTGGGACAGCTGCGACATCATTCTCGTGACCGGTGATGCCTACGTTGATCATCCGAGCTTCGGGATGGCGATCATCGGTCGGTTTCTGGAAGCCCAGGGATTCCGTGTCGGCATGATTGCGCAACCCGACTGGCAGAGTGCCGCTCCGTTCGCTGCGCTCGGGCGGCCCAACCTCATGTTTGGCGTCACGGCCGGCAACATGGATTCCATGGTGAATCGATATACAGCGGATCGACGCTTGCGAAGCGACGACGCCTACACGCCGGGCGGTCGCGGCGGCCAGCGTCCGGACCGCGCGGTGATCGTTTACGCGCAGCGCGTCCGTGAAGCGTTCAACGACGTAGCGATCGTCATCGGCGGCATCGAAGCGAGTCTCAGGCGAATCGCGCATTTCGACTATTGGTCGGAACGAGTCCGCCGATCGATCCTGCTGGACGCAAAAGCCGACCTTCTTGTCTATGGCAATGGCGAGCGGCAGATCGCCGAGATCGCCCATCGCCTCGCAAGTGGCGATCGCATCGATGCGATCGCCGATGTGCGCGGAACGGCTTTTCTGCGCAAGTCGATACCAACCGACTGGATTGAAATTGACTCGACGCATCTCGACACGCCTGGCTCCTTGAATCCGCCGACCGATCCGTATGCCGTTGAACCCGGCGCCGCGAATCAGCGTCCGCCAGGCGCAGTATCCGCCCCTCCGGCCAGCGCCGCGAACGAGTACGTCGTGCGCTTTGTGAGACGAGTACCGAATGCCGATCGTGAGCGCAGCGTCATCCGCATGCCGTCCTACGAGCAGGTTGCCTCGGATCCTGTGCTGTACGCGCACGCGTCACGCATCCTGCACCTGGAATCAAACCCGGGAAACGCTCGCGCCCTGGTGCAACGACATGGCACGGTCGATCTGTGGCTCAATCCGCCGCCGATTCCGCTCACCGCGCGCGAGATGGATGGAATTTACGAACTGCCGTACCGGCGCATTCCGCATCCGAGCTACGGCAACGCCAAGATTCCCGCCTACGAGATGATTCGCTTTTCAATCTCGATCCAGCGTGGGTGCTTCGGCGGCTGCACCTTCTGCTCCATCACCGAACACGAAGGCCGCATCATTCAGAACCGCTCCGAGGAGTCGGTGTTGCGCGAGATCGAAACCATTCGCGACAGCGTGCCTGGATTCACCGGGGTGATCTCCGATCTCGGCGGCCCTACCGCGAATATGTATCGCATCGCCTGCAAGAGCCGCGCAATCGAATCGGCATGCCGGCTGCCCTCCTGTGTCTACCCGGAAATTTGTCCCAATCTCAACACCGATCACACGCCGCTCATTCGGCTTTATCGCAAGGCGCGGGAGCTGCCTGGCATTCGCAAGGTGCTGATCGCATCGGGCGTGCGTTATGACCTGGCGATCGAATCACCCGAGTACGTCAAGGAGCTCGCTCAGCACCACACGGGCGGGTACCTCAAGATCGCGCCCGAAGCGATCGGCGAAGGGCCACTCTCGAAAATGATGAAGCCGGGCGTCGGCACGTACTACAAATTCCGCGAGCTCTTCGACAAGTACTCGAAGCAGGCCGGCAAAGAGCAGTACCTGATACCTTATTTCATAGCGGCGCATCCGGGCACCACGGACAAGGACATGCTGGAGCTCGCTCTGTGGTTGAAGCGCAATGGCTATCGCGCCGATCAAGTACAGGCCTTTCTGCCTGCGCCCATGGCGACGGCTACGGCGATGTACTACACGGGCAAGAATCCGCTGAAACGCGTATCCCGCACGAGCGAATCAGTGCACATTCCCCGCGGATTGAAAGTACGTCGGCTGCATAAGGCGTTTCTGCGCTATCACGACGCAGCGAACTGGCCAATGCTGCGCGAGGCGTTGCGCCGCATGGGTCGTGCCGACCTTATCGGTAGCGGCAAGGATCAGCTAATCCCATCGTATCAACCGCGAGGCGCGGATCCAGCGGGAGAGGGAATGCGTCGGGCCGCAGGCACGCGGCCGTTCAGGACGCAGCACACCGGATTGCCGCGAACGCCTGCCGCTCCGTCACGCGCGCGCCGAAAATCGCCCAAAGCCAGTTAGTGCTTGCGTGGTTGATCAGTTTGTTTTGGCGGCCGACGCGGCGCGTGCAGGATTCGCTCTCCACGTTGCGTTGATCCAGTCACGCGAAACCCTTTCCGTCCAGACCTTGTCGGTATCGCTGGCGTACTGAGCGTAGACGAATAGATAAAGGAGGCGGTTACGAACGCGTACCGTATTCGCGGCGCACACAAGCGTGCGCGGACTCGCTGTCTCGTCCGCGCCCGCGGCCTGCACACGCATCGTTAACGACAGCCCCAGCCAATCCTTCTCCTCGGCGTATACGCCAAGAATCTTCGTTTCCCCGAGCTGCATATCCATGTCGGTCCTGGTTTCAGCGCTGAGGGTGTCACTCGCCTTCTTGATGGCATCTTTCGCAGCGCCATCGATGACATCCTTGAGCGACGGGAGCTGTGCCTTGCTCAGCTCGGCGAGGCTCTCGAAGTCGGCAGCGCTGACGTCAAGATTTTCCGCGGCGCGCGCGCTCTGCGCCATCATGTAGCGAGGGAGGTCAACTTCGCCCTGTGCTGCCTTTTTTACGTCCGCCTCGGGTGCGTACAGTCCAATCAGCGTGTTGCCTTCGGGAACGACTGATTCAACGATCTTGCGAAAGACTGGCAACTGCTCGGTAATTTCGACACTACTCGAGGGGACCGGCAGCTCAATGCGCACTTTGCCAATATCGATCGGGGCGGCCGTCACTAGTGTCGCGGGTCCAAGCGCCGCTGCGAAGAAGACAGCGATGCAAGTACACTTGGCGAAACGCATGCGGTTCCTCGCGGATTTGGGTGTTGGCAGTGCAGATCGCATCCAAGTGTTTCCTTCGCGCTGCGATGCAAGGCCTAGGTATCGCACGACTGGCCGGACTGGCCCGGCGACCGAGTCGTTGTAACTTACGAGATTACCTCTAGAATGTGTTCGACTGAACAATAACGAAGGGGACCCCTCATGCATCTTCAGCTTTGGACCGGCCCAATGCGCGCGATGATCGCGAGCACTGCGGTGCTCTCACTGTTTTCGCTTGCCGCGTGCGACGGCGGCTCCGCCGCAAAGGCAGTGCCGGCGTCGAACTTCATGATCACCGTCACTGCCGCTGCCACCGAGACAGCGTGTCCTGAAGATCCAATCAAGGTCCGCTTCGAGCCCGTGAAAGTCGCCGAGGTTGCGCCGGGCAGCTTCCTCGAGGGGAAGCAGTTCATCGAAGACATCGCGATGGAAGGCAAACCAAAACAGGCTGCGGATGGCAGCTGGGTATGTTCGAACACCAAGAAGACTCGCCCGGTATCGCCTGGCACCTGGAATCTGACCGTCGGTTTCGATTCTGGCAACATGGACTGCACTCGCGAGGTTGCCGTGGGCATGCCGCACCCGGTAGAAATCGTCGAGAACGTGGGCTGCAAGTAGCCTTTGCCAGACGCTACTCGCTGAGGGGCGAATTCGTATCATCCACGTGACACGGTAAACCATCGCCAGCCCGCATCCAGGGCTGGCGACTACTCACGTAGATGTGCATCGTTGGGGCGAGTTGTGCGGCATCTTCGAGCGTCACCACGGACACATCGATAAGACCTGGAAAGCGATCCGACTCGAAGAACAGAGACGTTCCGCAACGTCCGCAGAACCCGCGCCGCGCCGCGACTGAAGACTGAAACCACGTGAGCGCCGGACCGGTGCTCGTGAATTCCTCGCGAACAAAGGTCGCCCAGGTAACTGCAGGCGCACCCACCGCCCGCTGGCACATTGCGCAATGGCATTGGCAGACAGTCAGCGGGCGCCCCCCCACGCGATACCGCACGCTCCCGCAGAAGCAGCTGCCGGAACGGAGCTTCACGCGAATGGCCGTCAGAATGGGTTGTAACGCTTATTGCGTGAGAAGTGCATGTAGCCGACGCCAATGCCCTGTCGCCAACCCACGCCAAAGCGCACCGGTGCGATCACCGTCTTGTCGCTCTGCACATAGTTCACGCCGACGCCGCCGACGAAGTAGAGACTTCCTTCGACGCCGGGAAAGCGTTGAAAGAGCGTCTCGGTGCTTGGCAGGTTATAGACCAGCGCATAAACCTTTACCGCATTAGCGCCAATGTCAAAACCGATGGACGGCCCCTGCCAGTAGACAATCAGACCGGAGCCAGCACCCTTGTAGACGAGTTGGCCATGGCCATAGCGCAGGCCGACGCCCACTGCGCCGCCCGCCTCTTCGCCCTTGATGATCGCCATCGGTTCGCCTTGCTCCTTGAACGCCTTGGCGATCACATCGCCGAGACCCTTCGCCCCGGATCCGAAGAACTGCTCCGCGTCCTTTACCACCTCATCCTGATGATAGGTCTTGGGTGGTTGCTGTTCTTTCGGCGCGGTTGCATGAGCCAGCAGCGGCAATACCGTCATGCCGAGAAAAGCCAAGCGGGCAAAGAATCTAAGCATCCGAATCTCCTCATCGGCTCGCAAGAGCCGCCAATTGGATCGCTATTGTATGCGGGCGCGCCGCGAGCGGCGATCGTCGCCAATTGGCGACGCGGGCGCACACGGCTTTTCTAGCTCCCAGCGCACGAGCTCATGGCCGCGCTTCAACCACAGGCCAAGTCCGATCGGTGTGAAGTGCTCTTGTAGCCGGCTCCGATACCAGTCGCCACTGCGCATGCACACATCGCGATCCGTGCGTGTGCGATCGCAATTGTCCCGCCAGTCCTCAGACGTGAGCGCGCTGAAATACAAGACCATGCGTGTCACGGCTGCCAGCCGCTCGAGCGCGCGCGTCGCTGCGCGCGCCTTGAGGTACTGAAGGACGTCGTAACAGATGGTGAGATCGAATGGCTCATCACTCTCGAATTCGACGATCGATCCCCGTGTCCAGCCGTGACGGTGGCAAAGGTAACGGCTGACTTCGAGGCCCGTATAACGAACTCGTGGAAATTCGGCGAGCAACGGCCGGCGCAAGAGGCCCTTGCCGCAACCGACGTCGAGCACTGAACGGATTGGCAGTTCGAAGTGCTTCAATACGGCGGCAATCAATGCTGCGCGCCGTTTCATTTCAGGACGGCTTGTGACGCGCGTGCGCGGATCTCCATAGTAGCGGCGGTAATAGTCCTGATCGAACGACGACTGGTCGAAAGCCATGCGGCAACGTC
>Ga0326726_10005555_pt1 | contig 11401 bp, 8 predicted proteins | sample MHFenrmetagenome_2_FD_207603 | JGI IMG/M metagenome (GOLD analysis project Ga0326726, IMG submission 207603) | Lab enriched peat soil microbial communities from Michigan Hollow, Ithaca, NY, United States - MHF15MN | ecosystem: Environmental > Terrestrial > Soil > Wetlands > Peat | place: USA...
GGGTCCGGCCCCGTGGGCGTCAAGAAAGAGCTCGAGGCCTACCTACCGGTTCCCGTGATCGAGGAGAGGGGGGGGCGGTACGCCTTCCGTTCGGACCGCCCGAAATCGATCGGCCGGGTCCGCAGCTTCTACGGGAATTTCTCGGTCAACGTCAGGGCCCTGTGCTATATCCTGAGCCTCGGCCCGAAGGGCGTCCGGGAGATTGCCGAGTACGCCGTCCTCAACGCCAATTACATCCGCAAGAGCCTCGAAACGGACTACCACCTGAAATACGCGGCCGCCTCCATGCACGAGTGCGTTTTTTCCGACAAGTTCCAGAAGGAGTTCGGCATCACGAACTTGGACATCGCCAAGCGGCTGATCGATTACGGCCTCCATCCTCCGACGATGTCCTTCCCCCTCATCGTCCACGGGGCCCTGATGATCGAGCCGACGGAAACCGAGAGCAAGCGGGACCTGGACCTCTTCATCGAAGCCATGAAGTCGATCGCCCGGGAGGCCAGGGAGGATCCCGACCTTCTGAAGTCGGCCCCCCACGTGACCTACGTCCGGCGGCTGGACGAGGTGGCGGCGGCCAAGGCTCCCGTCCTCCGCTGGGAGAAGAAACCCTAGATGTCCGTCCAAGACCTCATCCTCAACCTCCACAGGTATTGGGCCGGCCAGGGCTGTTACCTGGCCCAGACCTACGACCTGGAGGTCGGCGCGGGGACCATGACGCCGGACACGTTCTTCCGCGTCCTGGGCCGGCGGCCCTGGAAGGTCGGCTACGTTCAGCCTTCACGGCGGCCGACGGACGGCCGCTACGGCGAGAACCCCAACCGCGTGCAAAAACACTTTCAATACCAAGTCATCATGAAGCCTTCGCCCGGCGACATCCAGGACATTTATGTCCGGAGTCTCGCGGCGCTTGGCGTCTCCCTCGGCGACCACGACCTCCGCTTCGACGAAGACAATTGGGAGTCGCCGACCATCGGCGCCTGGGGCGTGGGCTGGCAGGTCCTGCTCGACGGGCTCGAGATCACGCAATTCACGTATTTCCAGCAATGCGGCGGGATCGATCTGTCGCCCGTTCCCGTGGAGATCACCTACGGCCTCGAGAGGCTGGAAATGTTCCTCGAGCAGAAGGACGACATCTACGACCTCGACTGGTCGTCCGACGTCAGCTACCGGGACCTGCGCTACCGCGAGGAGCGCGAGTTCTCCGACTATAATTTCAACGTCGCCGACGTCGGAACGCTCCGCCGGGCCTTCCAGGCCTGCCAGAAGGAGGCTTCCCGGCTCGTGGAACGGAACCTGCTATTTCCGGCCTACGACATGTGCCTGAAGTGCTCCCACAACTTCAACCTTCTCGACTCGCGGGGGGCGATCAGCGTCACGGAGCGGGTCAAGATGATCGCCGAAATCCGGGCCCTGGTGAACGAGATCGCCCGGAGGTTCACCGCGGAGGAAGGGGAGGCGTGATGGAATTCCTCCTGGAACTTCTGACGGAGGAGCTGCCGTCTTCCCATATCCGCTCGGCCCTCGGCCAGCTCGAGGCGAGATTCCGGCAGGAGCTCGAGGCTGCCCGGATCGGATGGAAGGACCTCAGAACTCTGGCCACCCCCCGCCGGTTGGTCGTGATTGGCGATTTCGCTCCCGGCCAGGAAGACCGGGAAGCCGTGATCACGGGGCCTCCCCGGTCCGTGGGCGTCGGGCCCGACGGCGCCTTTACCGCGGCGGCCAAGGGTTTCGCACGCTCCCAGGGGATCGATGAGAGCGCCCTCGAGGTCGTCACGACCGTCAAGGGCGAATACCTCGGGTTCAAGAAGAAGTCCAAGGGGACGCCGACGGCCGTGATCCTGGCGGAGGCGGTGCCCCGCATCCTGGGGTCGTTGTCCTTCCCCAAGATGATGCGCTGGGGGACGAGCCCGTTCCGTTTCTCCCGGCCCATCCACAACCTTCTCTGCCTCCTTGACGGCAGGCCGCTCGAGCTCACCTTCGAGGGGCTCCCGGCCGTCGATTCCACGGTCGGGCACCGGATCCTCTCGCCCGCGAGGTTCAAAGTCGGATCGTTCGCGGAGTACAAGTCATTGCTCGCGGCGAACGATGTGATCATCGACCCGGAGGACCGGAAGAACCTCATCCAGACCCAGATCGAAGAGAAACTGGCCCCCCTCAAGGCCAGCGTATATCCGGACCCCGGGCTCCTCGATGAGCTCACGGACAACGTCGAGCGTCCGCTGGTCATCTTCGGGGCTTTCCCGGAAAATTACCTGAGCCTGCCGATCGAGGTCCTGTCCACGGCCATGAGGAAGCATCAGAAGTTCTTCTCGGTCGTCGGGGACAAAAAACAGCTGCCCTATTTTCTGGGCGTCGCCGACGCCCGTGAGGACTCCCGGGGCTTCATCCGGAGCGGCAACGAGCGCGTCCTCAGGGCCCGGCTCGAGGATGCGCGCTTCTTCTGGGAGCAGGACCGGAAGATCCCGCTGGCCCGAAGGGCCGCGGGCCTCCGGAACGTCGTCTTTCAGGAAAAGCTCGGCAGCTACGAGGACAAGGGCCTGAGGCTGAAAAAGATCGTCGCCTACCTCTGCGACAAGCTCGAGGCGGCCAAGGTCAAAGCGGACGTCGTGGAAGCGGCCGGGCTTTGCAAGGCCGACCTGCTGACCGAGATGGTCAAGGAGTTCGCGGGCCTTCAGGGAAAGATGGGCGGCCTCTATGCCCGCCAGGAGGGATACCCGGCCGCGGTCTCTCAGGCGATTTATGAGCACTATCAGCCCGCGAGCCTGGAGGACGAACCGCCTTCGTCCGTCTCCGGGGCGGTCTTGTCCATCGCCGATAAGTTGGATTCCATCGTCGGGGTCATCGGCGTCGGGATCGAAGTCAGCGGCTCGAGCGATCCCTTCGGACTCCGGCGCAACGCCCACGGCGTCTGCAAGATCGTCCTGTCCAGGAAGCTCCGGTTCCCGTTCCCCCTCCTTGTCGATAAGGTCCTGTCCGTTTACGGTGAGCGCCTGCCCTTGAAGCGGGAGGACGTCCGCCAGGCCACCCTCGAATTCTTCCAGGGCCGGCTCCGCTATATCCTGGAAAAGCAGGGCTTTCGCTACGACCTCGTCAGCGCCGCCCTGGGGCCGGGGATCGATCAGATCACACACGTCCTCCTGCGGGTCCAGGCCCTCGACTCCCTTAAGGGCACCGCCCAGTTCGAGCCCTTCATCCTCATGGCCAAAAGGATCAACAACATCCTCCGGGACCAGCCCCGGCACAAGGTCAATCCGGAGCTCTTCGCCGAAAAGGAGGAGCGCGATCTCCACTCGGCCTTTTCGATCATCGAAAACAACGCGGGGCCATTGATCGCGGGCGGGGATTTCGGCCGCGCCCAGGGCATCATCTTCAAGATCCAGCCGGTCCTCACCACGTTTTTCGAGCGCATCCTCGTCATGGCGGAAGAGAAGAAGCTGAGGCAGAACCGCCTGGCTCTTCTGCAGGCCATCAACCGGCTGCTGGCGGGGATGGCCGATTACTCGCAGGTTGTCGTGGAAGGGGAGAAGCCGGCGAAACCGCAGGCTCCGCGCTAGATACTGAACTCGCTGCTCTTGTCCGAGCCCTCGCCGTTTCCCGGTTCGATGAATTTTTGTTCGAGGGCGATGATCTTCACCAGGGCGCCCGGATAATTCTGATTCTTGTCTTCCCCATAGGGATTGAACTGGACGCCGGCCTGGTACTTATAGCTCTTGCCGGGATTGAACGACGACCACCGGACCCGTCCCTTGAGGTTGAGCGGGATCCGTTCCCCGGGGATGGAAATCTGCAGGACGACCTTGGATTTGAACTTCAGGGGCTTCTGGGTCAGGAAACGGACGCCGCCGCGGCTGATATCGAGGACGGGGCAAAATTCCTCGTCGAAGCCGACCTGGGTCGAGAGGAGCTTCTCCTTCCGGTAGGAGATGGTGGCCCCGGGGATTTTAAAACGCTGGCAAAGGCGCCTTTCGATCCCCTTCTCTGCCATCTTCCGTCTCCCTTCTTGGGCCTCGTCGAACGCCCATGAGCCGGCGTGTCTAGGCCACCCTGCGGGTTCGTCTTTGTCTCAGGATACATCAGAAGAAGGGGAAAAGTCAAAGAAATTTATGGCGGGAGGGGCACGCCCGGCCGGGCTATTTCCGCAGGACGATGGCCCGGGCGTTCTCCAGCCGGACGAGCGCCTTGGCCTCCGAGAGCGTGCCGTCGGCCCCCGCCTTGGTGAACGAAAATGTGAGCGAGGTCACTTTTTGATAGCTGGGGGGAGAGGGGACCGGGGGCTTTTTCGAAAGCAGGTCTTTCAGCACCTTATAGGTCACCGCGATGGCGTCCAGGATGGAAACACTGTTCGCCATGGGGTCTGTTGTGGGCGGCGGAAGGTAGGGCTTGGTGCCCATCATCGAGGGCCCCCCGAGCGGGATGTTGATGGGCGGCGCCGTGGCCGCGATCTTCCGACTCCGCATGATGAGCTTGCCGTCGACGTAGAGCGAGAGCTCGCCGTTGAGGGCCGGCGCGCCCGGGGCCGGTCCTGGCAAGGTCCGGGAAGCCTGCGCCGGCTTTGTCGGGATCCGGACCTCGGGAAGCACTGCCTCCGGCGCGCGCGCGGAGGCGACCGCGCTTAGGTCCACCGCGATCCGGATGGGCTTTCGCACGACGATGTCCCCGGCCCCGGCCTGGCCAGGACCGGGACTCGCAGGACCGGCCGCCGCCTTGAGATCCAGGGTGAAATCGTAGGTCCCGGAACGCTCGAAGAGCCCGTCCACGGGGACGGTCATGATATGAAAGCCCCGGGGCCAGAATCCTCCCTCGAGGTTGTATGGGCCAAGAGAAATCTTATAATACGCGTCGCTCATGAGGTCCAGACCGATCTCGATGCCGGCGGGGAGGGTCGAGCCCGCGCCCGCCGGGCTGTAGAGAAAGTTCACGGCCGAGACGAGGGGATATCGGGTTCTCCATCGTCCCCAGAAATTGAGAAAATCCCGCAGCGAGAAATCGTCGAGGAAGCCGAACTCGGGGTCGTTGTCCAGATATTTTTCGAAATAGTCCGAGATGAGATCGCGTTCGCCCGCCGCGTCGCCGGTCTTCCAGGCGAGATAGGGGAGGAGCGCGGCGGCCGTCTGCCGGTCGGGCTCCTCCATGCCCTTGGCCTTCTCCACGAGGAACTCCATGGCCCCCCGGAAATCGGGCTTGGCCCCGAGGTAGGTCAGGAACTCCGCCTTCCAGTCGGCCCCCTTGGCAGGTCCTACCAGTCCCGGTCCTGGCAAAGCCGGGGCCGGTCTTGCCCCCAGGGCGAGAACAAAAAGGAGGACGGCCAAGCCTCTTTTAATCATGGTAATTGAACTCGATCGAGGCTTCGAGGAGGTCGGCCGGGAAATCGTCCGGGAGGGACGGGAAGGGGAAACTCATCCTGACGGCGTTCAGGGCCGCCTGATCCAGCGCGTCGAGAGCGGTCCCTTCGACGAGTTCGAGGGAGGCGATCTCGCCGTTTTTCCTGAACACCACCACGAGCTTAACGATGGCCTTGTCCGGTATGCGCCCGACCCAGGGGAGGTTCCAATTTTTCACGATGATTTCGAGGACCTTCTGGGCCCAGGGCGTGAGGTTGTAGCCCTTGAGCGGGATGGACATGCTGGCCTTCTGGCCTCGCGTGGCGCGGCCCGCCTTGGCCGTGCCGGTGCCGTAGCCCCCGGCCCCGCTCCCGACGGGACCCGGGAGATAGCTGTAGAAATTCGGCGGGGCGGCCTTCGCGCCCGCCGGCGGGCCCGGCTTCGAACCCGGCGGCCCCAGGGTGATCCAGAGTTCGGATTCCTGGCTGGACCTGGAGCGCGCGACCATGGACTCCTGGAACTTCGAAGACAGGGACGGAATGGCTTGGGTCTGAGGCGCCGGGCCCGCCGGAGAGACGGGCGATCCGGCCGGGGGTATTGCCGGAGGTATGGCCTCGGGCGCGGCGCGCCGGGCGGCCCCGCCCCCCGCGGCTTCGGCCTTCTCGCGGGAAGCCGTCCCGCCGCCTGCAGGGACGGAACCTGGGCTACCCACGATTTTGGGCAGTGGTGGGGTCAAGGGAGGCGCGATTCTGATATTGCTGACCGTGGACTGGACGGCGAGCATCTTGATCGTGATCCGCGCGTGGAAAAGCCCGTAAACAAGAAGGCCGTGAAAGATGATGGATATCCCGAGCGGGAGGAATTTTGTCAGACCCGTCCGGCCATTTGTTTTACGAGATAGGAAAGAGTCCTCGAACATAACAGGTTATCCTAAGGCGGTATTATATAATAAACTCCCCGCCAAGACTGCCGTTGCGTGGAAGGCTTTCCTTTTGAGTTCGTCTTGGCTAAAATCATCAAGACGCCGATGAAGCGCAAAGAACAGCAATGTCAGAGAGGAGCGAAAGAATGAAGAAGAACAAAGGTCTTCAGGCCATCATGATTCTCGTCCTGCTTACGTTCGGACTGGCGACCCGCGTCTGGGCCCAGGGCGCCGCGCCGTCGGCAAAGCCGCAGGAGGTCAAGCCCTCTCCGGCGGCTGATATCGTTTCGGCCAAGGACGAATCCTCCGTGACCGAGCACGTGATTCGCATCAAGGGGCAGGTCATTCCCTACCGGGCCACGGCGGGCACGACGCTACTCCGCGATGACAAGGGCGAGCCCACAGGTCTGATGTACGCCGTGGCCTACACCCGTATCGACATCAAGGACCTGAGCACGCGACCTATCGCCTTCTTCTATAACGGCGGACCGGGCTCGGCGTCGTTGTGGCTGCACATGGGCGCCTTCGGCCCCCGCCGCGTGTTCACGGTGGACGGCGCCTTCACCCCGCCCGCGCCCTACGCCCTCGTGGATAATTCCGAGAGCCTGATCGATAAGACGGACATGGTCTTCATCGACGCCATGGGCACGGGCTATAGCCACGCCGTTGGCAAAGCCCAGAACAAGGATTTCTACGGCATCGACGAGGACGTCCAGGCCTTCGCCCAGCTCATTCGAACGTACCTCAGCAGGAACAACCGCTGGAACTCACCCAAGTTCCTCATGGGCGAGAGCTACGGGACCTTCCGCTCGGCCGCCCTGGGCAATGCCCTCCAGTCCCGGGACGGGATCCATCTCAACGGGATCGTCCTGATCTCGACCGTCCTCGACATGTCCACGATCACCTTCGGCGCTGGTGACGACCGGCCCTATATCTTCTATCTTCCAAGCTACGCCGCCGTGGCCTGGTATCATCAGGCCCTGAAGAACCGGCCTTCCGACCTCGACGCCTTCCTGGCCGAGGTGCGCCGCTACGCCCAGGGTGACTATGCCGCGGCCCTGTTCAAAGGCGCCGGTCTCTCCGCCTCGGATAAGCAGGCCGCGGCCGCCAAGCTGTCCGAGATCACGGGCCTGAGCGTGGAATACTGGCTCAAGGCCAACCTCCGGGTGACGTTGGGCCAATTCAATGTCGAGCTCGAGCGCGGCCGCGGGCTGACCACGGGCCGCATCGACGCCCGGTTCACGGGCTTCACTCGCAACCTCCTGGCCGAGAACGCTCAGGGTGACCCGGAGGGTCCGGCGGTGGGCGGCGCGTTCACAGCCCTGCTCAACACCTACAATCATCAGGAACTGCGATTCGGACAGGACAAGATCTACAACACCTCGAGCGGCGGCGCCCGGGAGTGGAACTGGCGGCGCCAGCCGACGACGGGCGGCTTCCCCGGCGCGCCCAGCACGACGAGCGGCGGTTTCTTTCCCGGCGCGCCCAACGTCGAGTCCGACCTCGCCCAGGCTATGGTCACCAACCCCCGCCTTCTCGTCCAGGTCGAGAACGGATACTACGACATGGCCACGCCGTTCTTCGCCACCGAGTTCACCATGAGCCATCTCGGCTTGCCTCAGGAACTCCAGGCCAATATCAAGCTGAACTACTATCCCGCGGGACACATGATGTACCTGCACGACGAGAGCCGGGTGAAGCTCCACGACAACATCGCCGCCTTCATCGACCGGGCGACGCAGAAATAGTTTCACGGGCCGGTCCTGCCAGTCCCGGTCCTGCCAGGGCCGGGCCCGGCGGGAACGGCGGCCAGGGCCAGTGTGAAAAGGAAGCCCAGGATGTTCAAGGCGGCCAAGCGCCCGAGAAGCAGGGGAATGCCGAACAGCGGGATGATAAAGGAGGACGCCAGGATTACGCCCGCGAAAGAGGCGAGGAGATCAATGCCGTAGCCTGTGCCGGGACGGGGGACCTCCTTGAGGAACAGGCGGTTCCCGGCCACAAAAAGATACCCGCTGAGCGCTCCGACCGCGGCCAGGGCGAGGAAGGGGAGGGCCTCCGACCCCCGGCTCACGGCCATTTCCAGGACGAGAAGAATGACGACGGCCAGGGCCCCCTGAACCGCGGCCAGGCCGCCCGGGCTCTGACCCTTTTGGCGCAAGCCCGCGAAGGAGCCGGCGGCCAGACCGGCCATGAAGCTGCACAGGAGAAGCGAGATCTTCCCGTAGACATATCCGAAAGAAGACTGGAAAACGATGAGCACGGCGATTTCGACGAGAATCGACGAGAAACCGGCGAAAGCCACGGGGACGAGGAAGCGGGCCGGGGAACGCCTTTTTTTGAGCGCCCCGAAAGCCAGGGCCAGCGCGGCCGCGATAAGCGGGGCGTCCAGAATCCAGAACGCCGGAATCCGGGAGAAAAGCCGGAGGGCCCCGGATTCCAGCCCCTTGAATTGGGCCGCCCACAGGATGGAGTGGAAATAGTAGCTCGCCGGAACGAGGTCCCTGTTGACGAGCCCCGCGCCGGCCCGGATCTTTTCTTTCAGATAATCGATCCTCAGGGCCGCCAGACGGGCCGGGAGCATCTCCGGGCTGACAAACGTGTTGTGAATGCCCAGGCGTTCCAGGGACGCCGCCATCGTCCCGGCGTCGACCGAAAGCGGGCCGGCCGAACCCAAAAAGACGTTGTTCTCGCCGGGCACGGCCACGACGTTCGGAAAAACGTCCCGCAGGGTCCTGTCGAGTGTTTCCAGAAACTGCTGAAGGTCCCGGTTGATGTAATTCTCGGCCGAGGGGACGATGAAGCTTAGGACTCCGGCGGGCCCGAGTTTTTTTCTCGCTTCGGCGTAGAATTCCCGGGTATAAAACCGGTTGATCTGGGCCGTGGCGGGTTCAGGGAGATTGAGGAGAATTGCGTCATAGGTCTTGTCCGTCCTCTCGAGGAAGGCCCGGCCGTCCTCGAAGGCGACCGTGACCCGCGGGTCCATTATCGGGGCGAGCGCGGCCGCGGGGAGATGGCGTTCGGCCAGCCGGATGATCGCGGGATTGATCTCCACGTAATCCACCCGCGTCCCCGGGTACTTGAGGATTTCGGCGCAGCCGCCGCTGATGCCGCCGCCGATAAGGAGCACGTTGTGCGCCCCCGGCCGCTGGAGCAGGGCGAAATGGACCGATTCCTCCGCGGCCTCGGTGTCCGGATAGGAGAAGAGCGCCAGGCCGTTGCTGTAGAAGGAAAACTGGTCCCCCGTCTTGAGGACCTGGAGCTTGCCGTGAGGCGTGTCCTCGGCCGCGACAAGCGCGAACGGCTTCCAGGCGGACTTCAGTGAAGGCACGTCCGCGGCCGCGAAAAGGAACGCGGCCGCCAAAGTGCCCGCGAAGAGCCTCCAGGCGTGCGGCCGCCCGAAAGCGAGGAGGATCATGAGCCCGGCGGCGGCCGCGACCAGGGCGGCTCCCGCCCAGTTCGAGACGCCCGGGACGAGGAGGAGATGGACGGCCAGGCCGGCCAGCGCGGCGCCCAGGGACTCCAGGAGGTAGACCCGCGGCGCATCGCCCCCGAGCAGGGCCGCGTTGAGGACGAAGGCCAGGCCCAGCGGAAAACTGATGAAAAGGGCGAGGACAAGGGCGAAGGCAAGCGCGGGAACAAGGCCCGTGAGCTCGCCGGGCAGCGCTCCCAGCAAACGATGAGAAAACCTGAGCAGGACAAGGCCCGCAAAGAAGAGACCGATCACGGCCGTGTAAAGCTCCGGGAGCCTGTCCGGTCGGAGCCTCAGTTTGGGCCCGACCAGGCTTCCGATCCCTCCCCAAAGAAGCCAGGCTCCGAGAACAAAGCCGAAGGTCAGCTCGTTGCCATAGAAATGGACCGAGAACTCGCGCAGGAGGTAAATTTGGAAAGCCGTGGCCAGAAATCCGAGGAGGAGGGCCGGCGGCCCGGTGCTCAGGCCCAGATTCCCGGCACGGAGGCGCCGCAGAAGATACACTTTCCCCCCTTGAGATGGACGTCGCCGACCTTGAAACCCGTCCTCAGGATCACCGCTTTTTGGCAAGACGGACAATACGTATTCTCGCCAGGGTGCCCCGGAACGTTCCCGAGATAAACGAACTTCAGCCCTTCCCCGAGGGCGGTGTCCCGGGCCGCTTCCAGGGTTGAAACCGGCGTCGGAGGGAGATTCTTGACGAGGTAGAGAGGCTGGAAACGGGAAAAATGGATGGGGACTTGATCGCCCACTTCGTTCTTGACCCAGCGGGCCATCTCGCGGATCCCCGCCGTCGAATCGTTGAGGGTCGGGATGACGAGATAGACGATTTCGAGCCAGACCCGGCTTTTCGCTACCGTGCGGATAGTTTCGAGCACGGTTTTCAGGTCGCCGCGGACATACTGGCTGTAAAAGTCCTGGGAGAAGCCCTTCAAGTCGACCTTGATGCCGTCGACGACGGCGATCAGGTCCCGCAGGGGTTCCGGCTTGACGTGTCCCGCCGTGACCACGATGCTCCGCACTCTCCTCCGCCGGGCTTCGATCGCGGTGTCGTACATGTACTCGAAAAAAACGATGGGTTCGGAGTAGGTATAGGCGATCGAGGGGCACCGGAGCTCCTGGGCCCGCGAAGCGATGAGTTCGGGAGGGATATCCGTGTTTTCGACCTGCTCGGGCCGGACCTGGGAAATGGTCCAATTCTGGCAGAATTTGCAGTTGACATTGCAGCCCGCGGTGGCCATCGAAAGCGCGTTCGTTCCGGGCAGGAAATGGAAGAAGGGCTTCTTCTCAACCGGGTCGATCATGAGGCTGCAGGCTTTTCCATACACGAGCGTGTAGTACGTCCCGCCCTGGTTTTCCCGGTTTCCGCAATAGCCCCGTTCCTTGTCTCCGAGACGGCAGGCCCGCGGGCAGAGCTCGCACTCGATTTCGCGGTCGGGCAGCTTTTTATAATAGCGGGCTTCCACGCGGGAAAGGGCGCCCTTGTCCTCGGGCGCGCGAGAGCCCGCGGAAAGGCGGGGAAGCCCGGCCCCGATGACGAGGCCGGCACTGGCCGTGGTCCTGATGAACTGCCGCCGGTTCACGGCACCGCCTCTTCGATGATCTCGATCTCGCCGAGGCCGGCCCGGCCCAGGCCCATCGTCTCCGCCGTGGCCAGATAGGCGGGCTCCCGTCCTTCGTCCTTTAACG
>Ga0326726_10005556_pt1 | contig 11401 bp, 12 predicted proteins | sample MHFenrmetagenome_2_FD_207603 | JGI IMG/M metagenome (GOLD analysis project Ga0326726, IMG submission 207603) | Lab enriched peat soil microbial communities from Michigan Hollow, Ithaca, NY, United States - MHF15MN | ecosystem: Environmental > Terrestrial > Soil > Wetlands > Peat | place: USA...
TTCCCGAGGCGACACTCCCCTCCGAAACGATGACGAAAGGACCTATTTCACCGGTTGCCTTGCAATGCGTTCCCCCGCACAACTCTTTGCTGAAATCGCCTGCTGAAACAACCCGTACAGTTTCGCCGTATTTCTCATCGAATAAAGCAACCGCACCTGTTTTTACAGCTTCGTCAACGCCCATGATATCTGTCCTGACCGGCAGATCATCAAGGATTTTTTCGTTGACGATGTCTTCGATTCTTCTCACCTCATCAGGCTGCGCTGCGGTGAAATGGGTGAAATCAAACCTCAGTCTCTCAGGGTCAACCACGGAGCCCGACTGCTTCACATGATCTCCGAGCACCATTTTCAATGCCTTGTGGAGTAGGTGGGTTGCGGTATGATTTCTCATGACAGCTCTTCTCGTTGCTTCGTCGACGATACAAGTAACCACATCACCTTTTGCGACCTTACCCTTCTCGATTTTTACATGGTGGAGCGTGAGGGCAGGCGAAGGTTTTTTTGTATAAATAACATTTATTAGAGAATGTGCCGATGTTATTATTCCTGTATCGCCTATCTGTCCGCCTGATTCTCCGTAGAAAGGCGTCTTGTCAAGAATGATAACGCCTTCTTCACCTTTTTCCAACGATTCAACATGTTTACCGTTTCTTGAAAGCGACGCCACAATTGCTTCAGACTTTAACGTTTCATATCCCACAAATACTGACCCAATCATACCTTGGGCCTGAACTTCTATTTCTACGGCGGCTTCTAACTTCGCTGCAATCCCCTTTGATCTCTCTCTCTGTAGCGCCATCTCGCGATGGAAGACTTCTTCATCAATCCTGAGCCCCGCATCCATTGCGATATCGCGTGCAAAGTCGATGGGAAAGCCATAGGTATCATACAGTTTGAATATTTCTTCTCCCGGTATCATCTTGTTCCCGTCTTTCTTGACCGACGAGATGATCTCATCGAGGATATTCATGCCTGTTTCGATTGTTCTAAGGAAATTCTCTTCCTCTATTTTTAGTAGCTTTTCGGTCCTTTTCTGCTCGCTAACGATTTCCGGATAGATAGAACCCATCACCTCAATGACGGAACCGATCAGCCGGTAGAGTGATGGCTGATGCATATTGAGAAGGCGTGCATGCCTTGATGCCCTGCGGATGATCCTCCTGAGGACATACTCCCTCCCTTCGTTAGAAGGAACGAGCCCTTCGGAAAGAAGAAAAACCGTTGCGCGTATATGATCCGCAATGACCCTGAGCGAGGCATCTGTGTCGTGCAATGAGCCGTAGGGTACATGTACAAGCGCAGAGATGTCGTGGATGATCGGCATGAACAGGTCTGAATCGAAATTGCTCGTCTTCCCCTGGAGAACCGCGCTGATACGTTCGAGGCCCATACCGGTATCGATGCTCGGTTTCGGCAAAGGGGTAAGGGTCCCTTTTTCGTCCCTGTTAAATTGCATGAATACGAGGTTCCAGAGTTCGAGGAATCTGTCACAATCGCAGCCGACCGAACATTCCGGCTGCCCGCAGCCGATATGAGCTCCCTGATCGATTATTACCTCAGAACATGGTCCGCAGGGCCCTGTATCTCCCATCTGCCAAAAGTTGTCTTTTGCGCCGAGCCTTACGATTCTCTCATCCGGGAGCCCGACGAGCGAAGACCAGAGGCCTGCAGCTTCATCGTCCTGCTCATAGACTGATGCATAGAGTTTTTCCTGCGGGAGCCTGAACACATCGGTGAGAAGTTCCCAGCAGAAAGTGATTGCATTTTTTTTAAAATAATCGCCGAACGAAAAATTTCCGAGCATCTCGAAGAAGGTATGATGCCGGGAGGTGTGTCCGACGTTTTCAAGGTCGCTGTGTTTGCCTCCGGCACGCATGCATTTCTGGCACGAAACCGCGCGGTTAAAAGAACTTTTTTCTTCTCCGAGAAAGGTTTTTTTGAACTGAACCATGCCCGCGTTCACAAAGAGGAGCGTAGGGTCATTCCACGGAATGAGCGGCGAGCTCGGAACAATCTTATGTTCTCTCGACGCAAAGTAATCCAGAAAGGCCGCCCGTATCTCAGGACTTTTCATTGCCCTTGTTCGCGGTAGACATGCGCTGTTTGGTCCATCATGTTATTTGATATAGATAAGTTTTCCGTCAAAGAATAACAGCACTTTATTGCTGACTACGCCGAGCGTGGCTTCGTGCGCGTATATCCATTCTTCACGCGGTTTTCCGTCATATGGTTCAAGAAACTTTATTGTATCCGGAGACCCCCAGGCGTACCGAACCTGCTCCGGAGACATCCCGAGATCGATACTGCCTTTCCTGATGTTTTCCTGTACGTTCTGCGGGAAGCTTTTTATCTCCTCCTCTGTGTAACGCACGGACTTTGTGCAGCCGGCCTGAAAAAGAAAGAGTGCCGCAATGGTTACGAGTAATACCTTTTTCATGCTCCGTCCTCCTTGTATAAATTTTTCTCTTTTAACAGTTCAACGATTAATCCCGAAGGGTAACCTTTTCGCGCGAGAAGATTATACAGCCTCCTCCTCATTGTTGCAAAAGGGTAATTTTTTAATACCCTGAACTTCTTTTCGACCAAACGTCTTGCATTTTCTTTATCTCTTTCCTCATCGAACGCTAAGGACGTTTCAACAATATCGCGGGGGATTCCCCTTCCGAGCACATACCGTTTTGCTCCTTCAGTGCTGAGCAGTTTTGCAGTAAAAGCCTCCCATTTCAGTGTTTCAGCAAGATTCAAATCATCGACCAGCCCTGTTTGTTTCAGATAACGAAGCGTGGCAATAGTTTCTGTTTCTGAAAAACCCTTTTTTTTAAGTCGTTCCCGCAGTTCCTGCTCGCTTCTTCCCCTGTAGCTCAGGAGTTTGAGTGCGTAGCCCCGTGCCTTATTTTGCAAACCGCTCAATTTTCATCTTGTCTTTCTCTCCAGATTTTTCAGGCCGTATTGCGAGCTGCTCTTCAAGCGATAACTCACTCGTTGACTGAATGCCTTTGACCTTAAGAACAAAGTCGTCAGGATTGGTGGCCCTTCTCAACGCCTCTTCATACGTTATGAGTCCGGATTTATAAAGACCGAGAATGGACTGGTCAAAGGTCTGCATCCCGTAATGGAGCGCTCCCTGTTCGATCACGTCCGGAATTGTCTTAGTCTTGTCTGGATCGAGGACGCAGTCTTTTATCATTGCGGTCGCAACCAATACCTCTACCGCAGGCACTCTTCCCTTGCCGTCGGCTTTCGGTATCAGCCTCATGGAAATGACCCCTTTCAGCACCGATGAAAGCTGCATGCGGACCTGCTTGTGCTGATACGGAGGAAAGACCGCGATGATTCTGTTGATCGTTTCTGTGGAGTCGATGGTATGGAGAGTGCTGAGAACGAGATGACCGGTTTCGGCGGCGACAAGGGACGTTTGAATGGTTTCGAAATCACGCATCTCGCCGACAAGGATAATGTCGGGGTCCTGCCTGAGGGCCTGGCGCAAAGCTTTGCTGAAGGATTCCGTGTCACTCCCGATCTCCCTCTGGTTAACGATGCTCTTTTTATCTCTGTGAAGGTACTCGATGGGGTCCTCTATCGTCATAATATGTTCGGTTCTGTTGGTATTTATCAAATCAATCATCGAGGCAAGGGTCGTCGACTTTCCGCTGCCGGTTGTGCCGGTCACCAGGATTAATCCCCTCTGTTCCATCGACAGCTTCTTGATGACTTCAGGAAGGTTCAACTCGTCGATTGTGGGAATCCTCATCTGAATGACCCTGAAGACAAGCCCGATCGTGCCCCTCTGCATGAAGATATTGCACCTGAATCTCCCGAGGCCGGGAACGCTGTAGGCGAGGTCGATATCGTTTTTCCGCTTGAACATTTCGGTCTGCGCGGCGTTCATAACAGTAGTCGCTATCTTTACGGCGTCTTCGTTGCTGACCTTTTTTTCCGATGTCAGTGGGGCAAGTTCCCCATAGATCCTCAGTATGGGTGGCGAGCCGACCTTAATATGAAGGTCGGAGGCGTCAAGGGCATTTGCCTTTTTCAGCAGCTCATTGATATCCATCGTTACCTCCTTAAGCCGTATACCTCGATGATTTTACTTTCAATTTCTTTGGCGATATCGGCATTGTTTTTCAAGTATTCCTTAACGTTTTCCCTTCCCTGACCGATCCTGTTCCCTCCATAACTATACCAGGCGCCGGATTTTTCGATAATGCTTTTTTCAACACCGAGATCGACAATCTCACCGACCTTTGAAATGCCTTCATTAAAGTAAATATCGAATTCTGCCTGCCTGAACGGGGGAGCCACTTTATTTTTGACCACTTTTACCCGAACCCTACCGCCGATGATCTCCTGGTTCTCCTTCAGATTTTCTATCCTTCTGATGTCGAGCCTCATGGACGAGTAAAATTTGAGCGCGTTGCCGCCTGTCGTCGTCTCGGGGCTGCCGAACATCACGCCGATCTTCATGCGTATCTGATTGATAAAGACAACAGTAGTCAACGACTTCGAAATTGCAGCGGTAAGCTTCCGTAACGCCTGGCTCATGAGCCTTGCCTGCAGTCCGGGGAGGGAATCTCCCATGTCGCCTTCAATTTCCGCCCTGGGGACAAGTGCTGCGACGGAATCGATGGTGACGATATCGACCGCGCCGCTTCTCACCAGCATCTCGGCAACTTCAAGGGCCTGTTCGCCCGTGTCAGGTTGGGATATAAGGAGATCTTCTATCTTTACGCCGAGCCTCTGGGCATAACTCACGTCAAGGGCATGCTCAGCATCAATAAAAGCCGCAGCCCCGCCGCTGATCTGTGCCTGCGCAATGGCGTTCAATGCAAGCGTTGTTTTCCCCGATGACTCGGGGCCGAATATTTCGATAACCCTGCCTCTTGGGAACCCGCCGATTCCTGTGGCAATATCGAGTGACAGCGAGCCGGTTGGTATAACCTGAATCCCTTCGGCAATTCCTTCCGCGCCAAGGCGCATGATCGCTCCCTTGCCGAAGCTTTTTTCGATCTGCGAGATGGCCATTTCGAGAGCCTTAACTTTGTCCTTGTTCATCATTACTCCTCCATAGTTCAGAAGACATATTTTTACTTTCTATCTAAGAAAACGTATCGCCGAACGGAATATCATATAAACAGGTATATTCCGGTCCTTTCGGCGTTAATTCACTTCTCATAAGGAGAATACGGTCAACGGGAACAATGCCGAACTCTTTTTCTTCAAATGTCTCGAGATTTTTGATGAGCATTATCATCCCTCGCCGGGAGCGAACTCTTCCAAGGGTAAGGTGAGGGTTGAATTCCCTGTCTTCGCTTTTAAACCCCAGGAATGCCATAGAGCGCTCGATTCCCTCCTGAAGATTCTTCATCCCGTCCGCGTCATGCAATCCCGTCCAGATGACTCTGGGGTTTTTCCTGTTCGGAAATGCTCCCGTTCCATATATTTTAATATAAAACGGTTTATAAGTAGTTACAACGGCTGCGAGCGACTCGCGAATTGTCGGCAGCAGATCCTCAGGTGTATTGCCGAGAAACTTGAGGGTAAGATGGAGATTCTCAGGCGCTACCCATTTGATATCCGCATCATGTTTTTTCAGGATTTCGATACACTCGCCGATGTTTCTTTGCAATTGAGCGGGGATGCCTATTGCGATAAAACATCTGAGGTTCATCGTTTCAGTGCTAATAAACGGCTCTCCATATCTGCAAAATGATATTTGTATAGAGCGCGGCTGCCATGTCGTCCGCCATGACGCCTGTTCCGCCGGAGAAAGTCCTTTCAATACTGCGAATCGGAAACGGTTTTAGTATATCGAAAACCCTGAATAAAAAAAAGGCCGACAGGGCGTAGAAGAAACTGAATGGAAGAAAAAGAACTGAAAGGAGATAACCGCAGAATTCGTCGATGACGATATGGTTGCTGTCCTTTATCTTAAGCGACTTTTCGGCGGAATGAGAAGAGATGATACCGACAGGAATGAAGAGCGCCAGGAGAGTGAGATGAAAAAATAGCGAAGGTTTCACAATTATGAAGAGCGCGAATGCACAGAGCGTTCCGAACGTTCCTGGTGCAAAAGGAATATATCCGATAATCCCGAGCGTAGCGATGTATTTGAGCAGCGTGTCCATAAACACAGCAGCCGTTGAATGGCTATTCCTCCGTTATCCGATAGGAAAAGGTAATGGTCGCAGGGCCATCGAGCGTTGCCTTCACCGAACAATACTTGTTCATGGAAAGATCAATCGCCCTTTTCACGGCTTCTTCGGAAATATTCCTTCCCTTTACGACGAACTCAAGGGAGATGTTGTTGAATTTTTTGGGATAATCAGACGCCTGCCCCCCGTTCACATTGATCTCAAGGCCTGTTACATCCTGTTTTTTCTTTTTCAGGATTGAAATAATATCCATGCCGGAGCATCCGCCGATCCCTATAAGGAGCAGTTCCATAGGCCGTAAACCGGAATTATAGCCCCCGACTGATGAATCACCATCCAGAACAATTGAATGGTGAGACGAACCTTCTCCGACAAATTGAAGACCATTTACGTATGTTACCTTCGCGGACAACATTCTTTACTCCTCCTTTTCCCGTTACTTTATTCGAGATACCATTGTTTGTCAAGAAAGCCTGTTGTTTTGAAACGTTTGGTCTTGTATTAAAAGTAAATATTGAATAAACTATCACAATCAGTTAATTTTAAAAATGAAATGACCTAATGCAGCGAATGGATGCCCTGATTTTGGCTGGTGGAGAAAACAGGAGGATGCCTCTCATAAAGGGGTTCCTCGAGATACGCGACGGAAGGATCATTGAAGTAACAATCCAGCGTCTCAGGAAAGTATTCAACAGGATCATCATCAGTACGAATACGCCTGAACACTATTATTACCTCGGCCTTCCGATGGTGGGAGATATCATACAGGTGAGGGGGCCGATGACAGGTATTTTTTCAGTGTTATCCCTTCCCGATATCTCAGTCGTGTTCGTGACAGCGTGTGATATGCCTGATATAAATGGTATACTTATTAAGTATATTGCAGGCAGGTGGAGGAGTGAATATGATGCCGTTGTCCCTGTTTTCAATAACGAGCCGCAACCTTTGCTCGGAGTATATGCCAAAAGTGTTGTGCGAAGGATGGAGGAGGCGCTCAATCACGAAAAAAAGAGCCTGAGGGGTTTCCTCCGTGACAGTAATGTTTTGTACATTCAGGAAACGGACGTAAGGAAAATAGACCCTGACGGAAGGTCTTTTGTTAATATAAATACCATGCAGGATTTTGAAAACGAGACAGGAGGAAAGACATGTTTGGTTTAGGAACACAGGAGTTGATTATTATCCTGATCATCATCGTTGTACTCTTCGGCGCTACAAGGCTTCCTCAAATCGGAAGCGGCATCGGACAGGCGATCAAGAACTTCAAGAAGAGCGTGCGCGAGGGTGACGAAATCGACGTGACGCCCGATAAAGAGACAAAAGAAGCGAAGAAGGAAAAAATAGACAAAGAAGGTGAATAGAGGCGCTATTGCAGAGATCAATCTGTCGGCGATAGCACACAACCTTAACGTAGTCAGAAAGACCACCAACAATCGACCGGTCATTGCCGTTGTAAAGGCTGATGCTTACGGTCATGGGGCTGTCGGGGTTTCCAGGAAGCTTCTTCAGGAAGGCGCCCCCTATCTCGCAGTTGCCTATGTCAGTGAAGCAAAAACGCTGAGGGATGAGGGTATTACTGTTCCCATCATTGTACTCTTTGACGGAGATGACACTAAAGCTTTTTTTGATCTCGCGCTTATTCCCGTTGTTTACAGCAAAGAGACGGCGGCATCACTGTCTTCAGAGGCATTGAAAAGGAAGACAGTAAAAAAAATCCATGTAAAGATCGATACCGGCATGGGAAGGTTGGGATTGCATGGTGATAATGCCATTAAAGATATCATGGCCATATCCGAAATGCCCGGCATCGAAATAGAAGGACTTCTGAGCCATTTTTCCGAAGCAGACCTCTCCGACCGATCATACGCGCTTCTTCAGCTTGAACGGTTTAATGCAATACAGAAGACACTGTCCGAAAAACTGAAAAAAAAGGTATTCGCTCATTTTGCAAACAGTGCTGCGGTGATGACATTAAGAGATGCTTATTTCGATGCCGTGAGGCCGGGGATCATGCTGTACGGCTATTCTCCGATCAGTCGAAAGCATAATGCCATCCCTCACCGCTTCGAACAAGGCGACAAGGAACAGTCTCACCGTTCAGACCTTATTCCCGCAATGACGATAAAATCAAAGATTCTCTGTATAAGAAACATCCCGGCAGATACACCGATCAGTTACGGAAGGACATTTGTTACAAAAAGGCGGAGCAGGATCGGTGTGATCCCATTAGGGTATGCAGACGGCTACAGCAGATCGTTATCGAATACTGCGGAAATGCTTGTGAAGGGAACGCGGGTGCCTGTCGTGGGAAGGGTTTGTATGGATCTCACGATGGTCGACCTTACCGAAGTAGACAACGTTGAAGAGAATGACGAAGTAGTCATCCTCGGCAGACAGGGCAGGGAAGCAATAACTGCAGAGGAGCTCGCGTCGAGAGCAAATACGATCTCATACGAAATCCTGACATCACTCGGAAACAGAGCCCGAAGAACGTATGTTGAGACTGATTGAACTTGTCGGAAAAACGATCATCCGGTTTTCTGAGGAACTCGGCAGGCTGCTGATCCTTTTTTTTGCCGCAATAAAGCAATTAATCCATCCTCCGCTCGAAGTGAAAAATACCTTTAAACAGATGCTCGAAATAGGGGTACGTTCACTGCCGGTTGTGCTGATAACCGCTATTTTTACCGGAATGGTCTTTGCCCTTCAAACCTTTACCGGGTTTAAGAGGTTCGGTGCAGAGGCGCTGGTCGGAACCGTTGTCGCTCTTTCAATGACGAGAGAACTCGGCCCGGTGCTTACGGGGCTTATCGTGGCAGGCAGGGCCGGAGCCGCAATGGCAGCTGAACTTGGCACAATGAGGGTGACGGAACAGATAGACGCTCTCGAAACGCTTGCCACCAATCCGGTAAAATATCTCGTTGTGCCGCGATTCATAGCGGGGCTATTCATGCTGCCGGCGCTTGCGATTGTCGCTGATATTACGGGTATAGTCGGAGGGTATATCGTCACAGTCGGGCTTTTCGAAACGAGTTCCATCGCGTACTGGAAAAGGACGTGGGATTACCTGGAGGTAGGTGATATTATTAACGGCCTCATAAAAGCAGGGTTCTTCGGTGCAAGCATATCCCTTATCAGTTCGTATAAAGGATTTTATACCAGGGGAGGCGCGGAAGGCGTGGGAAAAGCCACGACAGGGGCTGTTGTGTTATCATCTATGACGATATTGATATCAGACTACTTTCTCTCTGTATGGCTGTTTAAATGATAGAGATTGTCAATTTACATAAGTCGTTCGGGAAGAACCATGTCCTCAGAGGCGTCAATCTCAATGTCGAAAAAGGCGAGAGCATGGTTGTCATCGGAGGCAGCGGTTCAGGGAAAAGCGTTCTCTTAAAGCATATCATCGGAATATTGAAGCCAGATGACGGGAATGTGCGCATAGACGGTATCGATATAACAGCGCTGAAAGAAAACGATCTCTATGAAGCGAGGAAGAAATTCGGTATGCTGTTTCAGATGGCGGCGCTCTTCGATTCGATGACTGTCTGGGAAAATGTTGGATTTTCCCTCTTAAGATCCAAAAAGATGATCCCGACAAAGGTAAGGTCTGTCGCTACTGAAAAATTACGCCTCGTCGGACTCGTCGGAGTAGAGGATTTGATGCCTTCTGAATTGTCCGGGGGGATGAAGAAAAGGGTAGGGCTGGCAAGGGCCATTGCACACGAGCCGGAGATACTCTTATACGACGAACCGACAACCGGGCTCGACCCTATCATGGCGGATGCGATCAATGACCTTATCATCGAAATGAAGCAACGCCTTCAGGTAACGAGTGTCGCCATAACGCACGATATGAGCAGCGCGTATAAAATAGCAGACAGAATCGCCATGCTGTATGAGGGAAAAATCGTCGGGACAGGAACCCCTGAAGAAATCAAGAACACGCAGAATGCCCTGATCAGGCAGTTCGTTACCGGAAGCGCAGTTGGTCCAATAACAATAGAGGGAGTCCAGTATGAGAAGTCTTTCAACAGAACTTAAGGTCGGTTTTTTTGCGCTCTTTGTGCTGGCGGTGCTGGCATTTATGACATTCAAAGTGGGGGGCCTTGAGTGGTTGAGAAAAGAAGGTACGCCCTATTATGTCTCGTTCAAAAACATCGCCGGGCTCGATGAAAAGACAAAAGTAAAGATAGCGGGGGTTGACGCGGGGATTATCGAAAAAATAGAGCTGAAACAGGGAGAAGCCCGGCTGATGATCCGGCTGGATAAGGGCATTCTGCTGTCAAGCGATGCATCCGCCTCGATCAAGGCATCGGGCCTTCTCGGAGATAAATATCTTGACATAAAGCCCGGCTCGCATCCCCCGGTTCTTCGTCAGGGAGATACAATCAGGAATGTCCTGGAAGTTGTAGACATAGATGAAATGCTCCGCAAGCTCTCGAAGGTATCGGATAATATCAGTACGCTTGCGGAAGCCCTCAATGAATCACTCGGCACTGAAGAGGCAAAGAGGTCTCTGAAGGCAGCCGTCCTGAATTTAGGGGAAATTACTGAAAACCTTAACCGGACAATCGCCACCAACGACCAGAAGATGCAAATAGTGCTCGAGAATGTCAGCAAACTGACTGCTTCACTCAATGAGTTTGTCGAAAAGAACAAGGAGCCGCTGACTGCGGCGGTCGGTAACCTGAATGAATTCTCCTCTCAACTGAAGAAGGAAGGACCTGATCTTATCGCGAATCTGAATAAGGCGGCGAATGATTTAAAGACAATGGTCGAAGAAAATAGGCCGGCAGTAAAAAGCACGGTGGAATCTTTTCACAGCATCGCCCAGAAAATCGATAAGGGAGAGGGCTCTCTCGGGAAACTCGTAAAGGACGACCGCCTCTACGAATCAGTGAATAAAGCGGCAGAGGGGGTTGAGAGGACGATATCTGCAGTAGAGCGCTTCAGGACATTCGTCACGTTTCAGACAGAGTATCTCACAAGGTCGCAAAACGGGAAAGGATACTTCTACGTCACCTTTCAGCCGAAGCCCGACAAGTATTACATCCTGGGAGTCGTTGGCGACCCGCTGGGAAGAGTAACAGAAAAGGAAACTATCAAGACAACCTCCGCCGGAACAACCCGTGTAAAGAAGCAGGAGATCGAAAAGAAGATTGAGTTCACCGCTCAGTTCGCCAAGAGGTTTGACGATCTCGCTTTAAGGATAGGACTGACTGAAAATACCTTTGGTTTCGGTG
>Ga0326726_10005557_pt1 | contig 11400 bp, 5 predicted proteins | sample MHFenrmetagenome_2_FD_207603 | JGI IMG/M metagenome (GOLD analysis project Ga0326726, IMG submission 207603) | Lab enriched peat soil microbial communities from Michigan Hollow, Ithaca, NY, United States - MHF15MN | ecosystem: Environmental > Terrestrial > Soil > Wetlands > Peat | place: USA...
GACCCGCCCGCGCTGATCCTCCTCGATCTCATGATGCCGGAGATGGACGGCTTCGAGTTCCTCGACGGGCTCCGGTCCCGCGGGCTGGCCGGCGCGGCGCCGGTCGTGGTCCTCACCGCCAAGGAGCTGACCGACGAGGATCGGCTGCGGCTCAACGGCGGCGTCCGTGAAGTCGTGCAGAAGCGTCCGCAGGACATCGACCTGCTGCTGGAGGATGTGCGCCTCCGGGTCGCCGCGCACACCCGCAGCTCCGTCCCGGGGACCCCCGCATGACCCCGGGTCGCACGGAACCCTCCCACGACCGTCAGCGCGAGGCAGCGCTCCTGCGGTTGAGCTCCGGTATCGCGGCCGCCGAGACCGAGCGGGACATCTGCCAGGCCGTCGTCGTGGGCCTGCAGGACGCGGCGCTCGGGTTCGACTTCGTCGCGGTGCTGCGGGTGGACGACGCGACCGGCGACCGGGTGGTGGTGGCGAGTCGCGGCTGTGAGAGCGCGCCGCCGGGGCTCCGGGTCCGGCCCGGCCAGGGCCTGAGCGAGCTGCCGCTGCTCGACGGTCGGCTTCACTACACGCCGCAAGTCACCCACGACACCCGGTATCTCCCGACCCGCAACGAAGGGTCGGAAGTGGACGTTCCGGTGCTGGTGAACAAGAAGCTGGTCGGCGTGCTGGTGGTGGAGAGCAACCGGCACCATGCGTTCGAGGCCGACGACTTCGAAGTGCTTCGCGCCGCGGCCCATCAGGCGGGCATCGCCATTGGCCGGGCCCGGCTGCTGGCCGCCGAGAGGCGCCGGGCCGACGAGCAGGAGGCGCTCCGCGCGACGATGGGGGACCTCTCCGCGCGCCTGGAGCTCTCCGATCTGCTGCAGGCGGTGCTCGAGCGGGCCATCCAGCTCCTCCGGGTGAGTCACGGCGAGCTCGCGATCTACGACCGCGGGCGGGACCAGCTCGAGATCGTGGCGAGCTACAACCTCGGGCGGAAGGACACCACCGGCACCCGGATGCGGGTCGGGGAGGGCGCGATGGGGCACGTCGCCCTGACCCGGGAGCCGTTCATCATTCCCGACTACCAGGCCTGGGCCTCGCGCTCCGAGCAGTACGCGCAGGCGGACTTCCACGCCGTCATGGTCGCACCGCTTCTCATGGGGCGGCAGCTGGTGGGGGCCATCGCCTTCATGGATCAGGACCGGACCCGGCAGTTCGGCCAGGAGGATCTCCGCCTCCTCGAGCTGTTCGTGCCCCAGGCCGCCGTCGCCATCGAGAACGCCCGGCTCTTCACGGTGGAGCGCCGCCGGGCCGAGGAGCAGCAGGCGCTGCTGGACACCATGAAGGATCTGGCCGGCCAGCTCGAGCTGTCCAAGGTGCTGCAGCGCGTGCTGGAGCGCGCCGTCGGGCTGCTCACCGTGACCGGGGGGGAGCTCGCCACCTGGGACGCCGTGGCGGGGGATCTGGTCATCGTCGCCAGCCACAACATGGGCACCGACGCGGTCGGTACCCGGATCGCGCTGGGCGACGGGGCCATGGGGCGCGTGGCCGAGACCCGCGAGTCGCTGATCATCCCGCGGTACCAGGAGTGGGAGGGCCGGTCTTCCAAGTACACCCAGAGCACCGTGCAGTCGGTCATGGCGGCGCCGTTACTCATCGGCTCCCGGCTGGTCGGGACCATCGCGAGTGTACACTCCGACCCCGGCCGGGAGTTCGGCGACGAGGACTTGCGGCTGCTGGAGCTGTTCGCGCCCCAGGCGGCCATCGCCATCGAGAATGCGCGGCTGTTCACCCAGGCCCAGCACCAGCAGCAGTACTTCGGGGAGCTGGTGGCCAACAGCCCGGTCGCCATCGTCACGCTCGACACCCGGCATGTCGTGGTCTCGTGCAACCCGGCGTTCCTCTCGCTCTACGGGTACGCCGAGACGGAAGTCCTCGGGCAACACCTCGACGATCTGATCACCACCGACGAGACCCGGGCGCAGGCGGTGCAGTACACCGCGCAGGCGCTCGACCACCGGCCGGTGCGCGCCCTCGCGCAGCGGCGCCGAAAGGACGGCAGTCTGGTGGACGTGGAGGTGCTCGGCGTGCCGGTGGTGGTGGATGGCGCGCTGGTCGGGATGATGGGGCTCTACCACGACATCACCGAGCTGCTGAAGGCCCGGCGGGAGGCGGAATCGGCCAACACCGCCAAGAGCCAGTTCCTGGCCAGCATGAGCCACGAGCTGCGCACCCCGCTCAACGCCATCATCGGGTACAGCGAGATGCTGGAGGAGGACTCGCTGGAGCGCGGTCATCCGGAGTCGGCGGCGGACCTGCAGAAGATCCGGTCGGCGGGCCGCCACCTGCTGGCGTTGATCAACGACGTGCTCGACCTGTCCAAGATCGAGGCGGGCAAGATGGAGCTGCACCTCGAGACCTTCGAGCTCCGCCCCGCCATCGACGCCGTGGCGGCCACGGTGGCCCCGCTCATCGAGAAGAACGGCAACACGCTCCGGCTCGAGCTCGCCGCCGATCTCGGCGCGATGCGCGCCGACGTTACCCGGATCCGGCAGGTGCTGTTCAACCTGCTGTCCAACGCCAGCAAGTTCACCGAGCGCGGCACCATTACCCTCGCCGGACACCGGGAGGCGGCGCCCGGCGGCGACATCATTCGATTCACCGTCCGGGATACCGGGATCGGCATGACGCCCGAGCAAATGGCACGGCTGTTCCAGGCCTTTGCGCAGGCCGAGGCGTCCACCGCGAGCAAGTACGGGGGCACCGGACTCGGGCTCGCCATCAGCCGGATGTTCTGCGAGATGATGGGCGGCGACATCACCGTCGCCAGCGCCCCCGGCGACGGGACCACGTTCACCGTCCGGCTTCCCGCCCTGGTGCGCGACCCCCATGAGGCGGCACCGCCGCCGGCCGAGGGTGCCGGGCCGGGAAGCGCGGGCACCGTGCTGGTCATCGATGACGACCCCGCCACCCGCGATCTCCTGAGCCGGATGCTCGGCAAGGAAGGCTTCCGGGTGCTCGAGGCCGCCACCGGCGAAGCGGGCATTCGGCTGGCCCGAACGGCGCGCCCCGACGTGATCACGCTCGACGTGCTGATGCCGGGGCTCGACGGCTGGGGCGTGCTCGCCGCGCTCAAGGACGACCCCGCCCTGGCCGCGATCCCGGTGGTGATGCTCACCGTCACCGACGAGCGGAACCTCGGCTTCGCCCTGGGAGCCTCGGAGTACCTGACCAAGCCGATCGAGCGCGCCCGGCTCTCCGCGGTGCTGGCGCGATACCGGCGGGCGCCGGGGGCCGGAGTGCTCATCGTGGAAGACGATGCGGACACCCGGGCGATGCTGCGCCGTTCCCTCGAGAAGGAAGGGTGGCGGGTCAGCGAGGCCGCGAACGGCCGGATCGGGCTCGAGCGGGTTCGCGCCGAGCAACCCGCGCTGGTGCTGCTCGACCTGTTGATGCCCGAGATGGACGGGTTCGAGTTCCTCGACGGGCTCCGCGCCGGGTCCGGTGCCGGCGCGCCGGACGTGGTCGTCATCACCGCGAAGGAACTGACCGAGGATGACCGGCGCCGGCTGTCCGGCGGGGTGTCCCGGGTTCTGCAGAAGGGCAGCCGGAGCCAGGAAGAACTGGTCGCCGCCTTGCGTTCGCGGATTGCGGCCAACGGGGGTGCCGGCGGATGACCATGCCAGACCCCGAGGTGCGGGCGGGGGTGGGCGCTCGATGACCCGGGCATCGAACGGGCACGCGGCGCGCCGCCAGGCCGCGCTGCTCCGGCTCTCGGCGGAGATCGCCGCGGCGCCCGACGAAGAGGAGATCTGCCGGGCGGTCGTGAACGGACTCCGGGATCCCGCGCTGGGCTACGACTTTCTCGGGCTCTTTCTGGTGGATCAGGCCACCGGCGACCGGGTGCTCCGCGCCACGGTGGGGTGGCCGGGCGTGTCGCCCGGGCTGCACCTCCGCGCGGGGGAGGGCCTGAGCGAACGGCCGCTGCACGACGGACAGCTGCACTACTCGCCGGCGGTCTCCCGCGAGGCCCACTACGCGCCCAGCCTGAGCAGCGGCTCGGAGGTGGACGTCCCGCTTCGCCTGGGCGAGCGGGTGTTCGGCGTGCTGGTGGTGGAAAGCGCCGAGCCGGACGCGTTCGGCCCGAATGACTTCGAGATCCTCACCGCCGCCGCCACCCAGGCCAGCATCGCGATCGGGCGGGCCCGCTCCCTGGCCGCGGAGCGGCGCCGCGCCGACGAGCAGCAGGCCCTCCTCGACACCCTGGCCGACCTCTCGGGCGAGCTCGAGCTCAGCAAGCTGCTCCAGGCCGTGCTCCGGCGCGCCACCAGCCTGCTCGGCGTGAGCGGCGGCGAGCTGGCGATCTACGACGAGGCCAAGAAGGAGCTCGAGATCGTCGCCAGCCTGAACATCGGGGTGGACTCGACCGGTACCCGCCTGGGGCTCGGCGAGGGCGCGATGGGCCACGTGGCGGCCACCCAGGAGCCGGTGTGCATCGCGGAGTACCAGGACTGGCTGGGCCGGTCGGGCAAGTACTCCGGGATGGAAATCCACTCGGTGATGGCTGCCCCGCTGCTCATCGGGCACCGCCTGGTCGGCGCCTTCGCCTGCCTCCACGACGACCCCGCCCGCAAGTTCGGGCCGGACGATTTGCGGCTGCTCCTGCTGTTCGCGCCCCAGGCCGCCGTCGCCATCGAGAACGCCCGGCTGTACAGCGCCGCCCAGCGCCAGAAGCAGTACTTCGAGGACCTGGTGCTCAACAGCCCGGTGGCGATCGTCACGCTGGACACCCGGCACGACATCGTCTCCTGCAACCCGGCGTTCGAGCAGCTGTATGGGTACCCGCAGGCCGAAATCGTCGGCCGGAATCTCGACGAGCTGATCTCGACCGCCACCACCCATGAGGAGGCGGTGGCGATCACCCAGCACGTGCTCCAGGAAGGGGCGATGCGGAGCATCGGGCGGCGCCGCCGCAAGGACGGCACGCTGGTCGACGTGGAAGTCCAGGGCGTGCCGGTGCTGGTGGAGGGCAAGCTGGTGGGGCTGATGGGACTGTATCACGACATCAGCGAGCTGTCCCAGGCCCGGCAGGCCGCCGAGGCGGCCAACAGCGCCAAGAGCCAGTTCCTGGCGAACATGAGCCACGAGCTGCGCACCCCGCTCAACGCCATCATCGGCTACAGCGAGATGCTCGAGGAGGAGGTCGCGGACATCGGGCACGACGAGCTGGCGCCCGACCTGCGCAAGATCCGCTCGGCCGGACGGCATCTCCTGGCGCTCATCAACGACATCCTGGATCTCTCCAAGATCGAAGCCGGCAAGACCGAGCTATTTCTCGAGGATTTCGACATCGGTACCATGGTGGACGACGTGGCGACGACCATCCGGCCGCTGGTGGACAAGAACGCCAACCGGCTGGTGGTGCGCCTGGACGCCCCGGGCATGATGCACGGCGACCTCACCAAGGTCCGGCAGATGCTCCTCAACCTGCTCTCCAACGCCTGCAAGTTCGCCGAACACGGGACCATCACCCTGGACGTCGAGCGGGGACCCGGAGCCGAGGGTGTCGACGAGGTCCGCTTCCGGGTGACCGACTCGGGGATCGGCATGACCCCCGCGCAGACCGCGCGGCTCTTCGAGGCGTTCTCTCAGGCGGAGTCGTCCACCAGCAAGAAGTACGGCGGCACCGGGCTCGGCCTCGCGATCACCCGGCAGTTTGCCCGCATGATGGGCGGCGACGTGACCGTCGAAAGCGAGCCCGGCCGGGGGTCCGCCTTCACCATCCGTCTGCCCGCCCGGGCTAGCGCCGCGGCGGAACCGGCCGCCGCCGCCGCGGGGGCGGGCCGCGCCGGAACGGTGATCGTCATCGACGACAGCGCACAGGCCCGCGAGCTCATCCGGCGCTTCCTGGTGGACGATGGATTCCGGGTGATCGAAGCCGCCAGCGGCGAGGCCGGGCTCGCCCTGGCCCGCCGGGAGCCTCCCGACGCCATCACCCTCGATGTCCTGATGCCCGGCATGGACGGATGGGCGGTGCTGGCCGCGCTCAAGGCCGACCCGGTGCTCGCCGGCGTTCCGGTGATCATGCTCACGATGGTGGACGACCGGAATCTCGGCCTGGCGCTCGGCGCCACTGATTTCATGACCAAGCCGCTCGACCGGGACCGGCTCCGCGCGCTGCTGGCCCGCTACCGGCGGCACGGCGCGGGCGATGTGCTGGTCGTGGAGGACGACCTGCCGACCCGGGAGCTGCTCCGGCGCCAGCTCGAGGCGGATGGCTGGGCCGTCACCGAGGCGGAGAACGGCCGGGCCGGCCTCGCCGCGGTCGAGCGGGCCGTGCCGTCGCTCATCCTGCTCGACCTCATGATGCCGGTGATGGACGGATGCCAGTTCGCCGCGGAGCTTCGCAAGCGCGAAGCCTGGCGCGGGATTCCGGTGGTGGTCATTACCGCCAAGGACCTGACGGCCGACGAGCGCCGGGCCCTCAACGGCGACGTCCAGGGGGTGCTCCAGAAGGGCGCGTTCGGCCGGGAGGAGCTGTTGCGCGAAATTCACCACCTGATGGACCCGACGGTCGCCGGGCCCCAGCACACGAGGTAGCGTATGCCGAAGATCCTTCTGGTGGAAGACAACGAGATGAATCGCGACATGCTCTCGCGGCGCCTGCAGCGCAAAGGCTACGAGGTGGCGCTCGCGGTCGATGGCCTGCAGGGCGTCACGATGGCGACTTCCGGCGGGTATGACCTGATCCTGATGGACATGAGCCTCCCCGAGCTCGACGGCTGGGAGGCGACCCGGCGGGTGCGGGACGCCGAGGCGGGGCGGCGGGTGCCGATCATCGCGCTGACCGCGCACGCGATGTCGGGCGACCGGGAGAAGGCGATGGCCGCCGGCTGCGACGACTACGACACCAAGCCGGTCGAGCTCGAGCGCCTGCTCGGCAAGATCGAAGCGCTGCTCGGGAAGCAGGCATGAGCGGGCTCACCACGCCCGAGGCGGTCGCCGAGCTGCGGCACGAGCTGCGGACCCCGCTCAATCTGATCATCGGCTACTGCGAGATGCTGCTCGAGGATGCCACCGAGCCGGGGCAGCGCGGCGCGCTGGAGCAGACCCTCGCGGCGGGACGCGAGGTCCTGGAGCGGATCAACGCCACGGTCCCGCCGGCCCGCGGCGAGATCAGCGAGGCCGACTTCGCCGCGCTGCGCGATGCCCTGCGGGAGCCCCAGGGCCGGATCGTCGCCGCGACCACCGCGCTGCTGGCCGCGGGCGGCGACATCGACCCCCAGTTCGAGCGGGACGTGCGGCGCATCCGAAGCTCGGCCGAGCGGCTGCTCACCGTCGAGCTGCCGAGCGGGCGGAGCGCGAGTCACCTCGCCATCACCATCGAGCACCCCACGGCCGGACCCCTGGCCGGGCCTCCGGTGCAGCCGGCGCACATTCTGGTGGTGGACGACCAGGAGGACAATCGCGCGGTGCTGGAGCGGCGGCTCCGGCGCCAGGGCCACACGGTCGAGTCCGCCTCCGGCGGGATCTCGGCGCTCGGCATGCTCGCGAAGGAGCGGTTCGACCTCGTGCTGCTCGATGTGCTCATGCCCGATCTCGACGGCCTGGCCGTGCTCGAGCGCATGAAGGCGGATCAGAACACCCGCGACATCCCGGTCATCATGATCTCCGCCCTCGACGACGTGGCGAGCGTGGTGCGCTGCATCGAGCGCGGCGCGGAGGACCACCTGCCCAAGCCGTTCGATCCGGTGCTGCTCCGGGCCCGGATCAGCGCCTGCCTCGAGAAGAAGCGGCTCCGCGACGTGGAGCTCGAGTATCTCCGCGAGGTGGGGCGCGTCATCCAGGCGGCCACCGCGGTCGAGGCGGGCAGCTACGAGAAAGGCGCGCTGGCCCAGGTCGCGCAGCGGGGCGACGAGCTCGGCCGGCTGGCACGGGTCTTCGACGCCATGGCGCACCAGGTGCGGGCCCGCGAGGACCGGCTCAAGGAGCAGGTGGCGGCGCTCCGGCGGGAGATCGGAGAGGCGAGGCAGACCACCCGTCAGGCCGCGCCCCAAAACGCACTGAGCCTGCCCACCGGGCAGCTCTTTGCCGGACGGTTCGAAGTCCTCGAGGAAATCGGCAGCGGGGGCATGGGCATGGTCTACCGCGCCCTCGACCGGGAGCTGGGCGATCAGGTGGCCATCAAGACCCTGCGTCCCGAGCTGCTCCAGGACGCCACACTGCTGGAGCGGTTCAAGTCCGAGATCCGCCTGGCCCGGCACATCTCGAGCAAGCACGTGGTCCGGACCCACGACATCGGGGAGCGCGACGGGATCTACTACCTGACCATGGAGTACGTCGAAGGCATCACGGTCCGGGAGCTGCTCGATACCCGCGGGCGGCTCGGCACCGCGCCGACGCTCGCCATCGCGTCCCAGCTGGCCCAGTCGCTGGTGGCCGCGCACGAGCAGGGCGTCATCCACCGGGACATCAAGCCCCAGAACCTCCTGCTCGACGCCGCCGGCGTGCTCAAGGTGATGGACTTCGGCGTGGCGCGCCTGGCGGGAGGCAACGCCAACCTCACCGAGGCCGGCATGATCGTGGGCACGCCGTCCTACATGGCGCCGGAGCAGATGCTGGGAGAGGGGGTCGACCAGCGGACCGACCTGTACGCGGTCGGGGTCGTGATGTTCGAGTGCCTGCTGGGACGGCTGCCCTTCGAGGCCGGCTCGGCCATCGCGCTGATCGCCCGGGTGCTGCGCGACCAGCCGCCGGTGCCCGCCACCCTCGATCCGGAGATTCCGCCCGCCCTCTCGGACCTCGTGCTGCGGCTCCTCGCCAAGGATCCCGCGCAGCGGCCCGCCAACGCGGCCGAGCTGCTGCACCTCCTGTCCGACCTCTCCTGAATCCGCGGATCCCGGGCCCCCCGCCCCGGGAGAGCCCGGCTCAGGCCCGGGAGAGCAGGGCAACCCCCGAGAACCGCTTGAACTCCTCCTGCTTCTTCCTGGGCGCCAGCTTGCCCACGAACCTCCAGAATCGGGCCATCGGCATCGTCCGCTTGAGCCGGATGCTCTCCTCGAACATCGACCGGTACTCCAGCTCCCGCCAGCCGAACGGGGCAAAGAAGGCGGTATTCTCCGCGGGGCCGAACTGGAACGGCGCATTGCCCGCCGCCAGCATCGGGCCCCAGGACTTGGATATCATCTTGATGAGCCCGGGGCTGGCCAGGTCCATCAGCCAGAGCCGGAATGCGGCCTGCCGGTGAAGGTCGCGGGCCAGCTCCTCGACCGCGGCGGACGGCAGGTAGACCAGCAGCCCCTCGGTGATCACCAGCACTCGCTGGGCGGCGGCGCCCACCTGATCGAACAGCGCGGCCCGGGCCCGGGTGTCCGCCAGGTCCAGGCGCACCCCTTCGTACCGGCACTTGGGCATCTCGCCGGCAAGGCCCGCCAGCTTGGTGTCGATCATCACCGGGTGGTCCACGTCGATCCACCGGAGCGAAGGCGGCAACTGGAGCCGCCACGGCCGCGCATCGAGCCCGGCGGCCAGGTTGAGGACGCAATCCACCCCGTCGTGGGCAATGGATCGCATGATGATCTCGTCCATGACCGCCGTGCGGACGATCATCGGCCAGGCGGTCTGCCTGCCGCGGGGCATCTTCCGGACGATGTTCTCGCCCCGCTCGCCGGCCAGGCGGCGGGCGTAGGGGTCCCGGAAGATCGCGTCGGGCCGCTCCGTCTCCATGGCGCGGTATACCGCCACCCAGCGCGCGGTATCGGAGATATGGCCGATGGGCTTGTCGTCGGTCATGAGCGGTACCGGTTGAACCAGCCGAGGATGTAGGCTGCCTTGGCCATGAGGTTGCTCGGATGCTCTTCCACGCCATGGGACGCGTCGGGTATCCGCATCATGGCCGTGGGCACCTTTCGGATCTTGAGCGCTCCATAGAACTGCTCGGCCTCGGCGCTGGGCGTCCGCCAATCCGATTCGCCGGTGAACAGCATGGTCGGCGTGGTCACGCTGTCCACATAGGTGAGCGGCGAGCGGCGGGCGTATTCCTCGGCATGCTCCCAGGGCACGCCGGAGAACCAGTAGCGGGAGTAGAGCGAGAGCGCATCCGAGGTCAACACGAAGCTGGTCCAGTTGATGACCGGCTTCGAGACCACCGCGGCCCGGAAACGATGGGTGTGCCCCACGATCCAGGCCGTGAGGACGCCGCCCCCGCTCCCGCCCGTCACATAGAGACTGTCGGGGGAGACGTAGCCCCTCCGGATCACGCTGTCCACGCCGGTCATGAGGTCGTCGTAGTCGTGATCGGGGTAGTCGTGGTGGATCAGGTTGCCGAATTCCTCCCCGTAGCCGGTGCTGCCCCGCGGGTTAGTGTAGAGAATCACATAACCCGCGGCGGCGTAGAGCTGGAGGTCCGCGCCGAAGTACGGACCGTACATCGCGGAGGGACCGCCATGGATTTCCAGGATCATGGGGTACTTCCGGGCCGGATCGAATCCGGGCGGCTTCATGATCCAGCCCTGCACCCTGCGCTGGTCGAATCCGGAGCGATACCAGATCTCCTCCACGGTCCCGAGCTTCTTCTGGGCCAGCAGGTCGTCATTGAGCCGGGTCAACCGCTGGGCGGGCGCGCCCGCCCCCGCCACCGCCAGATCGGCCAGGTGGTCGGCGGCGCCCAGGGTATAGGCGACCCGCCCGTCGGAGGAGACCGCATACGCGGCGCCGCTGTAGGGGCGGTCGAGCGAGAGCCCGCCCAGTCCCTGCGCGATCGGGCGCATCTCGCCGGTGAGCGGCACATACGCGATCCGGGTATCGCCCTGGTCGTCGTACTGCACGTAGACGCCGAGGCCATCCTTGCTCCAGGTCGGCTCCTGGATGTCGCGGTCCAGCGTCGGCACCAGCATGCGCGCTCCGCTGCCGTCGCGGTTCATGACGTAGAGGTGGGTGACCTGGTACCACTGGTCCCGATCATCGAAGCCGGTATAGGCGATGAGCTTCCCGTCCGGAGAGATGGCCGGGCTGCCGTCGGGGCCTTTGCGGTGGGTCAGCGTCTTGAGGGACCCGTCCGCCACCGAGACCTCGTAGATCTCGCTTTCGTAGGGGTTGTAGTCCGCGTCCGCATTGCGATTGGCCGAGAAGATCAGCGCGCGCCCGTCGGGGGTCCAGCGCGGGGCGCCGTCGTCGAAGGGGCCGCTGGTGAGCTGCCGCGGCGTGCCGCCTTCGGCGGGCAGCAAGAAGATGTGGCGCCGGCCGGTCGGCAGGTATCCGGCGCCGTCGGCGCGGTAGTTCATGCTCTCGATGAACTTGATGGGTGGCCCCCAGTTGGCACCCGGCGGCGGGGCCGGCAGCTCCGCGATCGGCGCCGGCGTCTCGGGAACGAACATGGTGAACGCGATCCAGTTGCCGTCGGGCGACCAGGCCAGCGCC
>Ga0326726_10005558_pt1 | contig 11398 bp, 8 predicted proteins | sample MHFenrmetagenome_2_FD_207603 | JGI IMG/M metagenome (GOLD analysis project Ga0326726, IMG submission 207603) | Lab enriched peat soil microbial communities from Michigan Hollow, Ithaca, NY, United States - MHF15MN | ecosystem: Environmental > Terrestrial > Soil > Wetlands > Peat | place: USA...
CTCCCGCAGCTCGCGTAAGCGGCCTCCGATGTCGGCCGCGAGCTCCCAGGCGAACACAGGAGATCTCCCTGACCTACGCGGACGACAGGACGGACTGGGTCGACACCGGAGAATCCGGCGCCCCCGCGGCACCCCGTAGGGCGCTCAGGACGTCATGGACGGCGATGAAGTCGGTGGGGAACAGGCGCGAGGACATGGGCGCCTCCTAGTGCTGCGCCGGCTGGGGGTGCCGGCACCAGGAAGCCTAGTCGGCCCGGCGAGCCGTGGCAACTTGGGTTGTGTCAGGCGGCGGCGATTGTGCCGCTATTTGTGCCACGGACGGGCCGCCAGGGGGCGCCAGCAGGCGATGCCGATCCCGTAAGTCGTTGAGATTGGCGGGGGGAGCGTCTGCCAGCGCCGGGGGGAGCGGCCTCCGGAGCAAGAGGTCGGACGTTCGAATCGTCTCGGGCGCATGCCAGCAAATCGAAGCCCCGCCGTCGGTCAAGACGCGCGGGGCTTCGTGTTCCAGACCTCGCAGGTCCGCCGTCTCACCGCCGGCAACGCCGCCGCGAGGTCTTGGTGACATTCCAACGGATCAAGCGCCCCTGCCCCTATTCGAGATCCCGCCGTCCCCCGCCGGCAAGCCAGCCGAGCGCGGCCGGGCGGGACCGAAAGACCTCGTACTGCACATGGATTCCCGCTTCCTCGGCCAGCGTGCAATACATTCGAAGCAGCCCGAAGGCCAGATCTTCCGACCCCACATAGGCCGTCTTTGCTCCAGGGACGTCCAGCCGGATGCCCTTGGCGGCCGCCGCGACCCGCCGGAAGTCGTCTGCCGAGATCTCAGGGTCGAGGGACCCCCCGGTGAGATCCCAGAGCACGTTGCTGGTGGGAGTCTGAGTGTACTCGAGCTGGATCGCCTGGAGGATCTCGGAGACCGATAACACGCCCTGCACCACGAACGTGGTGAGATCGAGCGCCGGCTCGGATTGGACATCGATGGTGGCCATGATGGGCCAGGGCCGAGAGCGGTGACAGGCCTCAGGGGGTGGCCTTTGCCTAACCTAGCCGCCACCAGGTCGAAGTCCAAGATCCGGGCTGTGCCGGCGGCTACAAAGCGCCACGCCCCGGCGGCCACCTGTCACCTTTGCGCCCGAGAACGCGATCTCAGGATAGAGCCCGTCCGCACCGACCGAGCGGGCCCGTCCTGTCTTCTCCGGAGCGCGACATGCGTGCCCTGCCCGTCGTGACCCTGCTCTCCGCCGCCTGGCTCGCCGCCTGCGACGGCCCGTCGCCGACGGCCGTCTCTACGCCCCCTGCCAGCGCACAGCTGCTCCTCTTCGGATGGCAGCGCGCGAATCTTCCGTTCACTCCCGTCGCGATCAACGACTCCGGCGTGATCGTCGGCAACGTAAACAACACAGCGGTGCGCTACTTCAACGGGACCGTCACGGTCCTGCCCCCGCCTGCCGGACTCACGGGCGCCTATTCCGCGGTCGACATCACCAGGAACGGCCACATCCTCGGCGTGATGAACGGCAGTATCCTCATCTGGAGCAGCGCCGCGGCCGCGCCGCAGGTGGTGACAGCCGCCGCGGTTCTGCAGCCAAGTTCGATGAACGACAGCCACATGGTCGTCGGCACCAGCTCCGGCCGCGGCTTCCGGTGGACGCCCTCGGTGGGGCTGCAGACCCTGGCAGACCCGCCCAACTACGGCGCGCGCGCCACCCACGTGAGCCGCAACGGTTACGTCGCCGGATTTGCTCAGCCGTTGCTGTCCGGCCTGCCGGAGGCCCTGGTGCGATGGGACCCGAGCGGGACGCCGACGGCCCTCCAGCCGGTGGGCCACACCAGTCCCCCGGAGAACCGGCCGTCCGACATCGATGACTTCGGGAACATCCTGAGCACCTCCGGCGGCGTCACCATCGACTGGACGGTGGGCGGCACCGTCTACACCATCGCCGGTGTGCCACAGCCTACCCGGACCACGGGTTGGAGTCCCCTGGGGCGCATCGTTGGGCACACCATCGGCAGCTCAAACCATCCATGGACGCTATTCCAGGGGGCGCTCACCTGGTTGCCGCAGCCGAGCCCTGCCGACCAGGCAGACATCCCCGTCGGGGTGAATGCCTGCGGCGCTATCGTCGCCCGGCGGGTCAACGGCGGGGTCGTGCTGGATTCGGGATACGTGTGGCGCAAGGCGTTGACGTGTGACAACGCGGGCGTGGTTCTGCCCTAGGCGGCCGCGGCTCCCTCGGCACGAGCCCCGACGTTCGAATACTCTGGGACGCACGGTTCAGGCGCCTCACCGCGGAGCAATCGCAGTGAGGCGCCTCTCGTTTGCTCGCGACCTCAATCCGCTGGCCGAAGGCAGCACCCGATCCGCGCCCGGCCTCGGCGCCTGGCCATCGCCGGTTGCCGGCAGCGGTGCGTGACCTAGATTGCAAGCGGAGCTTCACCCATCTCGCCACCCGGAGGGCCCGTGCGGATCGACCCCAGAGTCCTGTCGGTCCTGCTCGCAATCCCCGCGATCGCGCCGGCCCAGACGGCGCAGCCGCCGGTGCCCCCGCGGGTGCTCGCCGCCCTGCGCGACACCCTCGCCAGCGAATACGTCAATCCGATCTCCCGCGACAGCCTGGCCCGGTTCAAGAACGCCGGGGCCATGCTGACCGCCCTGCTCGACCGGCACACCATTCTGCTTTCGCCGGCGGAACGCCGTGAGTTCGAGGTGGAGGCGGGTGGATCGTTCGGCGGGATCGGGGCGAGTCTGGGGATCCGCCGGGACACCACCCTGATCGTGAACGTCCAGCCGGGCAGCCCGGCCGCCCGGGCGCATCTCCGTCCGTTCGACCGTATCGTCGCCATCGGTGGCAAGCCGGTGGTGGGGCTGGCCCCGGACAGCGTGGTGGCGCTGATCCGCGGGCCGGAGGGAACCCCTATCGGACTCGGACTTCGGCGGGGCCTGGCAGGTGACCCGGTCCAGGCGGTGATCGTGCGGGCTCCGGTTCAGATCCCCTCGGTGCCCGCCGGGGCGATGCTGCCGAGCGGGATTGGCGTGGTGCGGGTGGCGCAGTTCGGGCCGGAAACCACCCGGGAGGCGGCGGAAGCGCTCGACTGGATGGTACAGGGCGGCGCCAAGGGTGTGGTGCTCGACCTGCGCGACAATCCCGGCGGCGTGCTGGAGGAGGCGCTCGGCCTGGCGCAGCTGTTCGTGCCTGCCGGCACTGCCCTGGTCGATGTCCGCGGCCGGCCCGGCACGGGCATCAACGAAATACCCAGAAGCCGGATTGCCCCGCGGTACCCCACCCTGCCGCTGGCGGTGCTGATCAACGAGCGCTCCGCCTCGGCGGCGGAGGTGTTCGCCGGGGCGATGCAGGAAGCCAAGCGCGCGCTGGTGGCGGGGCGGCAGTCCTACGGGAAGGGGTCGGTGCAGCACATCGCGGATCTCCCCGACGGCTGGGCAGTGAAGCTCACCATCGCGCGGTGGTATACGCCCAGTGGCCGGCGAATCGACCGGGGACCGCAGCCCGCCGGGACAATGGTGGATCCTTCCGCGCCGCACGAGGGTGGGGTGATGCCGGATCTGATCATCCCGGCCGATAGCACCGCGGCTGAGGTGTCGATCGCCGCAATTGCCGCGGGTCCCCGCTGGGACAGCCTCAGCCTGGCGATGCTGGACTGGGTGCAGGCCGCCGCCGACACCATGTCGGGACTCAAGCCGGACTTCGAGTCGGACCCCGCAGTCACCCGGGCGTTGCTCGAGCGGACTGGTGTGGCCGCCACGCTGCCTCCCGGCACCGAGTCCGCGGTGCTGGGCTTCGTGCACGATGCGCTGAGCCGCGGCGTGGTTGGCGGTCGATTTGGAGTGATGGAAGAAGGGGCGTGGGGATTGATGCACGATCTCGAGGTACTGCGAGTCGCCGCGGAGTTGAGCAAGCGCTGAGGGGTGTGGTTCGGTCATCCCGAGTGAGCGCAGCAAGCGAGGGATCCCTTTGCAGGGCAGAGGGATCCCTCGCTCGCTGCGCTCACTCGGGATGACGATCTACGCCGCCCCCTGGCTCAGAACAATCCCTCGATCGACAGGTACCGCTCCCCGGTGTCGTAGCAGAACGCCACGATCCGGCTCCCCTTGGCCACCTCGGGAATCTTCTGGGCCACCGCCGCGAGCGTCGCACCGGAGGAGGGCCCGATGAAGATGCCCTCTTCCTTCGCCGCGCGAGCCGCGTAAGCGAAGGCGTCTTCCTCCGTCACCTGGATCACGCCGTCGAGCGTCTGGGTGTGGAGATTGGCCGGGATGAATCCGGCCCCGATCCCCTGAATCCTGTGCGGGCTGGGCGTGCCTCCGGAGATCACCGGGGATTTGGTCGGCTCGACCGCAAAGGTCTTGAGCTTCGGGAAGCGGACCTTCAGCACCTCGCTGACGCCGGTGATGTGCCCCCCGGTCCCCACACCGGTGATCAGGTAGTCCACCCCCTCGGGGAAGTCCGCCAGGATCTCCTGCGCGGTGGTGGTCTTGTGAATCTCGATGTTGGCCGGGTTCTCGAACTGCTGGGGCATCCACCCGCCGGGGGTGGCCGCCACCAGCTCCTTCGCCCGTTCGATTGCGCCCTTCATCCCCTTCTCCCGCGGGGTCAGGTCCAGCTTGGCGCCGTAGGCGGCCATCACCCTGCGGCGCTCGACCGACATAGACTCCGGCATCACCAGGATCAGGTCATAGCCCTTCACCGCGGCGGTCATCGCCAGCCCGATGCCGGTGTTGCCGGAGGTTGGCTCGATGATCACACTGCCCCGCTTGAGAACACCGCGCCGCTCGGCGTCCTCGATCATCGCGAGGCCGATGCGGTCCTTGATGCTTCCGCCGGGGTTGGCCCGCTCGAGCTTGAGCCACACTTCGACCTTCTGGTCGTACAGTCGGTTGATCCGCACATGCGGCGTGTTGCCGATGGTCTCGAGGATGTTGGCGGCCTTCATGCTGAGCTCGGCGAGTGTGAGGGTGAACGGTGACAGTGAGAAGTGAGAAGTGAGAAGTGAGAAGTAAGAAGTGAGGAGTAGGCAGTCATGGAGGAGAGTGGAAGGTGAAGGTGAAAGGGAGGGCCAGCCCGGCCTCCTTCTCACTCCTCACTTCTCACTTCTCACTCCTCGCTCCTCACTGTCATTTCAGATATTGAACTCCAGCAGCGGTTCTTCCGCGAACCGCGGCCGCTCGATGGTGGCGCCGTGGGTGACCACCGAGCCTGGCGGCACGCTATGGGTCAGCCACACATTGCCGCCGATGACACTGCCCGCCCCGATCACGGTTTCTCCGCCGAGAATCGTGGCATTGGCGTAGATGACGACATCATCCTCGATGGTCGGATGGCGCTTCTGCCGGGCCAGCTCCTTGCGCACGCTCAGCGCGCCGAGGGTAACACCCTGGTACAGCCGTACCCGGTCTCCGATCAATGCGGTTTCACCGATAACGATACCGGTACCGTGATCGATCGCCAGCGACCGGCCCAGCCGTGCTCCAGGATGGATGTCGATGCCGGTCTGCCGGTGGGCGAACTCGGCGATGAGCCGGGGCAGCAGCGCTACACCGAGACAGGCGAGTGCGCGGGCGATCCGGTAGCTGGCCAGCGCGAAGAAGCCGGGATAGGCCAGCACCACCTCGTCCACGCTCTTGGCCGCGGGATCCGCCTCGCAGGTGGCGACGGCGTCCAGCATGAGCTCCTGCTCCAGATTCGGCAACCCGGCCAGAAAGGCCTCGCGAATCTCGCGCGCCCGGTCCGCCCCGGTGCTCTGTGATTCGAGAAAGGGCGCCAGCCGGGCGCCGAGCCGCTCGAGCTCGGCAAGTGCCAGTTCGGGGGTGGAACCACGAGATGGAGCAAAGTGGGGAAACAGCAGCGCGAGCGCGGCATGACTGAACTCCTCCGCCAGGCGGTTGGCCTGGAGAGGGAGCGAATAAGCCGCCCGGGCGCCGGTGATTCGCCGGGCAAAATCGTCTAGCGGGTCCATGGGGTGAACATAAACCGGGTTTCGGCGGTTCGCCCTGGGCCCGACTCAACCCGGCTGGGGGATCCCTTCGCGAAGGCGGGAACGGGGCTCACCCAGGGTCTCCCGGACCCGGGCGGCGAGATCGCGCGCGGTGAACGGCTTTTGCAGCAGGGCCACACCAGGCTCGAGTACTCCGTGCTCGCCCAGTTCATCCCCGGCGTAGCCCGACATATAGAGCACCCGAAGCTCGGGTCGCTGGCGCACCAGGCGGTGGGCCAGCACCGGCCCGGAGTCGCCGGGCATGATCACATCCGTGAGCAGCAGGTCGATGGGTCCGGGCCACGCCGCCGCCTGCCGAAGCGCGTCCTCGGCGTCGTGGGCGGCCAGGACGGTGTACCCGGCCGCCTGCAGGATCCGCTGGCCTACGCCCATCAGCGCGGGCTCATCCTCCACCAGCAGGATGGTCTCGGTCCCCACCTCGGCTCGGGCCTGCTGCACCGATTCCTCCACGGCGGTATCGGGACTCACCCGGGGGAGGTAGATGCGGAAGGTGGTACCCTGCCCGGGGGTGCTGTCGACGGTGATGGCCCCGCCGCCCTGCCGCACGATCCCGTACACGCTCGCCAGACCGAGTCCGGTCCCCTTGCCCCGCGGTTTGGTGGTGAAGAACGGCTCGAAGATCCTCGGCAGGGTGGCTTCGTCCATGCCGGCGCCGGTGTCCTGCACCTCGAGCAGTACATAGTCGCCCGGCGGCACGTCCATGAACCGGGTGGCGAGCGGGGCCTCGAGCGCCTGGTTGCTGGCGGTCATCGTCAGGGTGCCGCCGCCGGGCATGGCGTCCCGGGCATTGACGGCGAGATTGAGCAGGACCTGCTCCACCTGTCCCCGGTCCGCCCGCACCGCGCCGAGATCTTCCGCCACCCGGGTCACCAGCCAGACCTGTTCCCCGAGCAGCCGTTCGAGCAGTCTGGAGGTCTCGGCGATCACCTTGGCCAGGTCCAGGGTGCGGGGCTCGACCATCTGCTTCCGGCTCAACGCCAGCAGCTGTCCGGTGAGTGCCGCGGCGCGGGCCGCGGCGTGGCGGATCTCCTGAATGTCGTCCCGCGCCGTCGCCCCCGGGTCGAGCTGGGCCAGCGCCATGTCGCTCGAGGCGAGGACGGTGGTGAGCAGGTTGTTGAAGTCGTGCGCCACACCCCCCGCCAGCTGGCCGATCGCCTCCATCTTCTGGGCCTGGCGCAACTGTTCCTCCAACAGGTCGCGCTCGGTGACGTCCCGCAACGTGAGCACCACGCCCCGGACGCTCGGCTCGGTGAGCAGGTTCGCAGCCAGGGTCTCCAGCGCGCGCCAGTCTCCGTTGGCGTGCCGCAGTCGCCAGCGTACCGACGAGGTGCTCGAGGGGTGCAGCAGGCAGTCGGACAGGAACGCGTCGCCCTGGGCCCGGTCGTCGGGATGGAGCAGATCCCGGAGCGGTTGATCCAGCAACTGTCTGGGGGGCACTCCCAGGACACGGTGCACCGAGGGGCTGACGAACCGGGTCACCAGGCCCGCGTCCATCACGATCACCACGTCGGAGGAATAGCGGACCAGCGCCTCGAACCGGGTAATGCTCGCCCGTTCGGCACGCTCGGAGAGCAGCCGGGCATTCTCCCGGACCGCCAGGCTCTCCCGGACGATGAGCAGGGCGGACAGCGCCACCATTCCGATGGCGAGGATGCTGACCGGGCCGGCCGACTCGCGGATGGCCACGACCACGACCAGGACCCCCGCTGCCGACGCGGCGATCAGCGGTATGGAGCTGGCGGGTGGCGTGGCCTGGCTCTCCCCACCCGAGCCAGGGACGGGCAGGGACGGCCGGCGCCAGTACAACTCGGCGCCCCACAGAATGAGGACGTAGCTCCCCATGTAGAGCGCGTCGGCCCAGTTGGGCAGCATCCGCGGAAGGGCCTGTGACGCCATGTCGTAGGCCAGGTCGGACACGGCATTGAGGGCGAATCCGCTGACCAGCACCCGGTACGCCACGGGGTTGATCATCGTCGAGGGCCGGAGCAGCAGGCTGAGCAGCAGTACCAGGACCGCGAGATCGCCGACCGGGTATGCCAGGCCGATCGCGGCGCGCCAGGTGCTCTCGAAGGTGGGAAGCAGCGTCCGCACCACGAAGAACCACACGATGAACGCCATGCTGAGCAGCACGATTGCCGAATCGAGCAGCAGCTTGCGCCACTCGATCCGTCGCCGCTGAGCCCGGGCCAGACTCAGGAAGCCGGCGATCACCATCGGGTAGAACAGCAGGAAGGGGAGATTGGCCCAGCTGAAGGTGGGGTCGTTTCCCCGGCTGTTGATCAGGCCCCAGCTGAGATTCCCCACCGCGACCATGGCGAGCGCGAGGCTCAGCCAGCGGAAGGCGCGGGCGATCGACGGATCGACGCGGGGGCGGCGGGCGGCCCGGAGGAAGGCGTAGGTGCTGGCCAGATTGAGCGGTACAAAGGCCAGGTCTACCAGCAGAACGAACAGGGGTCGCTGGGCCCGGAGACCGCTGGCGGCCCAGGCCAGATAGGCCGCGCCGTAGGCCGCGGCTGCCACGGCCAAGGGCGCGCCCAGAAATGACTTGCGCGAGAGGACGGAACCCAGGGGCAACCGAGATGACGTCATGCCTGCATCCCACCGGGTCAGCGAGGGGACCGACCCGCAAATGGAAATCTATACTCCCGAGCCATTTCTCCGCCCACCCCGCTGGCGTCCAGGGCGGGAAGCCCATTTCATTTAGCCTCGCTAACCCCGACAGCATGCCGCGGCTGAGGCCCGTGTCCCGGGCCGGACCGCCCCGTTCACGGAGTCGAGAATGGCACGACTGCAGGAGGCTCTCGCGGGCAATCGCGAGGTGCGGGAACAGGCCGCGTGCCTGCTTCGTCAGTTGAGCTATGCGACCTATGCCGATGGTGGGGCCTCTGCAGGGAAGTCACCGATCGGCGTGCATTTCCGGCACCTGCTCGAACACTACCGGGCCCTGGTGGACGGGCTTGCGGACGGGCGGGTCGATTACGAAGCCCGTAACCGGCGGGGGGCCCTCGAGCGGAACCGGGAGCTGGCCCTGGAGGAGGTATTGCGAGTCCGGCGAGCGCTCGACCTTGTGGCGGAGCAACCGAGTTTCGGTCTTGCGCCATCGACGATCGCGGCTCGGCGTCCCGAGGTGAGCGGAGCCCGCGACCTGGCCGCGCAGCGTTGACCAACAGCACCCGTTTCCGGCCGAGGGCCCGCTGGCTCCTCTGGTGCTACCTCGGTCTGCTGCTCGCCTCGCACCTGTTCCGGCTGCTTTCCCCCACCCCGCACCCGGCGGATCCCGATGAGCAGGTCCAGCTGGTCCGCCCGGTGACGGGAGACCGGGAGTTGGCCGGCCAGACGCGGATTGCCTATCGGCTGTTCCAGCCACCGGCCAGCAACGAATCGCCCCCCGCCATCCTCCTGGTGCACGGAAGTCCCGGCGACAACGGGGAAGTGAGCGCGATGGCCTCGCTGCTCGGCACCCGCTTCCGCGCGATTGCCCCCGACTTGCCGGGCTTCGGGGGTTCCAGCTGGGATGTGCCCGACTATTCCAACCGGGCCCACGCCAGGTACCTGCTTCAGCTGCTCGACAGTCTGCACATCCCGAGCGCCCACCTGTTGGGGTTCAGCATGGGTGGCGGCGTGGTGCTCCAGCTCGAGGCCCTGGCTCCGGGGCGGGTTCGATCGATCACGATGCTGTCTGCGATCGGGGCACAGGAATACGAGCTGCTGGGCGACTATTACCTGAATCACGCAATCCACGGCCTCCAGCTCGCCGGTCTCTGGCTCTTGCGGGAAGGTACCCCGCACTTTGGTTGGCTGGACGATGCGATGCTCTCGGTGGCCTACGCCCGCAACTTCTACGATACCGACCAGCGGCCCCTGCGTGGCAACCTCGAGCGTTACGCCGGCCCCATGCTCATCCTGCAGGGCGAGCACGACGTGCTGGTCAATCCGGCGATAGCGCGGGAGCACGCCCGGATCGTGCCGCAGGCGGAGCTGCGAATGGATCAGGGCGACCACTTCACCGCCTTCGCCCGGCCCGAGGCGGTGACGCAGCCGGTCACCGATTTCGTGGAGCGGGTGGAGCGAGGGACCGCGACGATCCGGGCCACCGCCGAGCCGGACCGGCTGGCCAGAGCGGCCCGCCCCTTCGACCCGCGGAGCCTGCCGAGGATCGAGGGGTTCGCCCTGGTCATCGTGATACTGCTCATCATGCTGGCCACGCTGGTGAGCGAGGATCTGACCTGTATCGCCACCGGGCTGATGATCGCCCGGGGCACGATCGGATTCCTGCCCGGAACGCTGGCCTGCTTTCTCGGGATCTTCTTCGGCGACCTGCTGGTCTTCCTCGCGGGCCGCAGCCTGGGCCGGGCGGTGCTGGGCCGACCGCCACTCCGCTGGTTCCTGAGCCCGGAAGCGGTCGCGCTCTCGTCCCAATGGGTGGAGCAGCAGGGGGCGGCCCTGGTGTTCATGACCCGCCTGCTTCCCGGTACCCGACTGCCCAGCTACTTCGCCGCTGGGATGCTGCGCACCAGCCTGGCGCGGTTCGCGCTCTACTTCTTCATCGCCTGCCTCTTGTGGACCCCGATCGTGGTGGGCTTCTCCGCCGTGTTCGGCGAGGCGGTGCAGCAGGTCCTCACGGTGTTCCAGCGCCGGGCATCCCTGTATCTGCTGGTGACGGGGCTGGTCCTGTTCCTGGCCCTCAAGCTGGTGATTCCGCTGTTCACGTTCCGGGGGCGCCGGCTGTTGCTGTCCCGCTTGCGCAGGCTGGCCCGCTGGGAGTTCTGGCCGCGGTGGGCGTTCTACCCCCCGGTGGTGCTCTACATCCTGTGGCTGGCGCTCCGGCACCGGAGCCTGACAGTGTTCACCGCGGCAAATCCGGCGATCCCGGGCGGCGGCTTCGTGGGGGAATCGAAGGCGGACATCCTGCGCGGGCTGGCTTCGGCCGGCGACGTCGTAGCCGCGTGGGAACTCCTCCCGGTCACCCTGTCCTCGTCGGAGCGGGTGGCGCGGGTCCACTCCTTCCGTGAGCGGCGGGGACTCGGGTGGCCGGTGGTGCTCAAGCCGGACGTGGGAGAGCGTGGCTCCGGCGTGGCGATCGTGCGGTCAGAAGGCGAGCTCCAGGGATACCTGGAGACCACCCGGAGCGACACGCTGGTACAGGAGTTCGTGCCGGGGCAGGAGTTCGGCGTGTTCTACATCCGCCGGCCCGGCGAGGAGCGCGGCACGATCTTCTCCATCACCGACAAGCGGCTGCCGACGCTGACCGGCGACGGACGGCACAACCTGCAGGACCTGATCCTCCAGGACGATCGGGCCGTGTGCATGGCGCCGCTGCACTTCCGCCGCCATGCCGCCCGGCTCACCGCCGTGCCGGCAGCGGGTGAGACGGTCCCGCTGGTGG
>Ga0326726_10005559_pt1 | contig 11398 bp, 11 predicted proteins | sample MHFenrmetagenome_2_FD_207603 | JGI IMG/M metagenome (GOLD analysis project Ga0326726, IMG submission 207603) | Lab enriched peat soil microbial communities from Michigan Hollow, Ithaca, NY, United States - MHF15MN | ecosystem: Environmental > Terrestrial > Soil > Wetlands > Peat | place: USA...
TCTCGAACATTTTATCGGTTTCGTCAAGGACAAGAATCTTGATATTCCGCAAATCAATGGTTCCTCTGCGGAGATGATCAAGCATCCTCCCGGGAGTTCCGATGACAATTTCAGATGAGCGGATGTCGCGTATCTGTGGTCCGATGCTCACACCACCGTACACGCTCGTGGTTCGTATCCCAAGTGTTTTTCCAAAATCCTTAAAGACGTCTGTTACCTGCACGCACAATTCTCGTGTAGGAGTTAGAACGAGAGCTTGCAACCCTCGGCCAGGTATCATTTTATTAAGGATGGGAAGACAGAACGCGAGTGTTTTTCCAGATCCCGTCTCTGCTTGACCAACGACATCTTTGCCCTGGAGAATTTCCGGTATGCATCGTTCCTGAATAAGCGTCAGTTCCTTAAATTCTTGTTCCTGTAGTTTTGTCAGGAGTTTAACTTGTATGTTAAGTTGTTCACATTTCATTATTTTTCACCTTAGTAATCAATTATTGTATTGTTTTTTGTTTCAGTTATAACAAATCGTTTCTTCTTTATCTCAAATTTTTTTGAAAAAAAGTGTTATCAGATCTGTTGAGTGTTGGAAGAATATTATGCCTTCTTTACGTTTTTTGCCTGTGGTCCTCGATCCGATGTTTCAACCTCAAACTCAACTGCATCTCCTTCATTGAGAGATGTTTCCATAGGGACGGCAGTCCGATGAACGAAGACTTCTTTTCCATCGTCGCATTGGATGAATCCATATCCCTTTCTTGCATTATACCATTTTATAGTTCCTTTCATATTATTCACGTTTTCCTCAGATTATATCTGATTTTTTACAAAGAACAAAAACAAAAAGATTTCGAACATTCGAATAACGAAATTATGAAACTCTTATTTCTATTCCTTTTGGGTCGCTATAACCTTATCTCCTTTATATAGTTTTTCACAGGGATGATTATTTACTCCTGTTGTTAAATTGATATCGGTTATTACATCACGATATGAATATCGAGTTTTTGTGCCAGTTCTTTGTATCGATTTCGAATTGTAACTTCAGTAACTCCTGCGATCTCTGCGACCTCACGTTGTGTCCTGCGTTCACCACACAGAACGGACGAGATGTACAATGAGGCAGCAGCAAGTCCTGTCGGACCACGTCCGCTGGTCAGCTCCTGATTTACCGCATGTCCCAGTATCTCCAGTGTTTTTGCTTGCACGTTATTACTCAGTTTTAATTCACTACAGAACCGTGAGATATAATCTTTCGGTGTGGTCGGCATTAATTTTAATGCTAGCTCACGGGAGACATATCGATAGTTCCTGCCAATCTCTTTTCGTGATATTTGTGCGATGACACTAATTTCGTCTAATGTCCGTGGTACATGACATTGTCGGCATGCGGCGTATAATGAGGCGGCAGTCACACCCTGGATGCTTCTTCCTCGAACGAGATTTTTCATTGCTGCTTTTCGATAGATCATTGCTGCGGTTTCTCGTACAGACCTTGGAAGACCCATACCTGAAGCAAGTCTGTCGATTCCTGCAAGGGCAACTGCGAGGTTCCGCTCGGTTGCATCACTGATGCGAACGCGCCGTTGCCATTTCCGTAGTCGATATAATTGTGCCCGATTTTTTGTTGGAATAGCTTTCCCATACGCATCTCTGTTAGTCCATCCTATCGTCGTACTCAGTCCTTTATCATGTATGGTGTATGTCATTGGAGATCCTGTCCGAGATCGTTTCTCCCGTTGTTCATTATCAAACGCACGCCATTCCGGACCATGATCAATGATATCTTGATCAACAACAAGTCCACACCCAGAACAGACTAATTCCGCTCGAGAATAATCTTTACTCAGATGTCCACTGCCACATTCAGGACAACTGAGAATTTCTTCTATTTGTTGTTTATTTTTTTTCGTCAAATTCGTTCAACCCCCGCCACATATCTCTTTCCAGATTTGCGCGATATAAAGAGTTCCTTTCAAAGATTTTTACGCTTATACAATCGGTGTAACGACTTTACAGAAAGAACAAAAATAAAAAATCTCATATGTTTGGGTCAACAAAAATGTGAAACTTTTATCTCCATTCCTTTTACATATAGATATACTCTTCTTACCTTTATATTGTTTTGCAATGCATTGATAAGAGTAGATTATAACTCTTCTTTAACAGGAGGAAAACATTGGTTTTTACACTACAAGAAGATTCGAGAATTTACTAGAAAACTGGTAAATAATTTTGTGTTTAATATTTTAATAAAAAGAGATATATACTTATAAATAACAAATATAGCGTATTGTTGTTGTAACATTTGTGAGTCTATGAGAAAGAAAATAGGTAGTGTCCTTATTTGTTCGGTATTAGTTTTTTGTTCTATTCTGATACTGGTAACACCAAATATCAATTCAAAGGAATTAATCAGTGCATTAAAAATGAATGACAGCTCACTATCGGCCTCGGAGGATAAATCTACAATTGATAGAAAAGACACTGTCATTTTGCAAAATACTCACCTGAGCTTTGCGGCATTTACCGATACTCATATTGGTGCTGCATATCAAAATCCTTTTTTTGACACTGCGGACCATCTCGATCAACTCAGTGAGGATTTGGTCGATGCGACCAACACGCTTGATTTTGTGGTACATCTAGGAGACATTGTGAATCATAATACAGCGCAGGTGAACGGAGAAGGACTCCCCTGGTACGTGAATCAGTATAGGAATAATCTGAAAGCCTATTTCATTTCTCATCTGAATCTCCCCTTGTATTATGTGGTTGGAAACCATGATGTGAACGATTATCAAATGAACAGAGGGGATCCGCATAATCTTACGAAGTCATTGGTTGACGAACTCAGCATGAATTCTCCGGTCTATGCGATGATGTACGAGGGGATACTCTTTCTTGTGGTTCCAGAGTTAGGATATATCACGTGGACGCACCCTGTTGAGTACGAATGGATTGAATATATGACGAGCCAGTATCCTACGACGACGACCGTTATCCTCTGTCATCAGGCTATTGAGGATACCACAAAGGAGGAAAGCCTGACGCCATACCGAGGGAAGCAGGATATGGACTGGTGGGCGACCCTGTTTCAGAAAAACCCGCAGATTACACTCTGGATCCATGGTCATAATCACTGCCTTGACTGGTATGTGAGTAATCAGAGCACCGGACTGACAAACTCTATCAGAAAATTTGGTCATGAAATGGTCTTTTCCGCTCCGTATCCTCAAATGGATTGGAACCATCGTCATGTGTTAAATCGGATAGTCATCTACAATATATCTTCCACAGGAATAACCACGGCTAGCTGGGAGAACAATGGTGCTGGTGGTCATTGGGTGTCAGAATATATCCATTCATGGAATAGCTCAACGACCTTCAATCCCGATGCCGAGAATTGGTATTCGTTTCCCATATTCCTACAGGATAATGAGACACAACTCACGGATATGAAATTGCTCTCATCAGATATTACGCTCCAGCTCGTAGGCACTGTGCCAATGGAGCTCTTCTTCGATTCACGGATGGAATCACCCAATGGTTCGGCGAAGGAATATATCCTGGGATTTGGGAATGATCAATCCGGGAACGTCATGTGGACCGATCCGGGAATGCGAATATTCGGGCCTACGAGGCTTACCTTCCCAGAAAAATACCCTGATAATAGTTCAGTGCAGGAAGATGGGCGGAGTGGCCAGCCGTACCAATCGTTTCCCATGGGGACGATTTGTGCGGCTATCCCAGGTCAAACGTATAATTTCACGATAACAGCCCGATGTGTCTCTGGGAGCGGAAGCCTTGTCATGAACGTAAGTTGTTGCGACTGGAGTACAAGATCACAGTATAGTGTTCTTCCTGGGAGTGACTCACAAGTATTGTCTCATACATTTGGGTCATGTTACGAAACGATTCATGGTGTGTACACCGTTCCAACCAATAGGAATGCATGGTTTTTACAAGGAACACTAGGGTTCCTTGATTCTACGGATTATGATGTCTCTTTGTTTAGCGTGAAACGGCAACGAACGAGTGATACGACTGATGATTTCCATCTCTTTCTGAGTGGCCATTGGTACAACATGACAGGAGCTCTTGCTGAAAATGAACGAGTTAATTTTTCTGTTCCTCCACAAGCGTTGTGCGACCACGATGGTGTGATGAATTTTACTGCGTTCATTGATGGAAATCGATTTGGGATGGTGAATCTTGTCTATCGCGAACCACTCTTGATGGGGATGAACGTTCGTTTCCGGATAAATAGTGAAAATAATGGGGTATATAACCTGAGTCTTACAAAGACAATCTCGCGAGCTTCAGCAGAAAAAATGATGATATGGGATTCAGCGTTGTTCCAGAAATTCCCTCATGGAACTGAGTTACTTGTTCGGTTGCTGATGAATGGTGCGATTGGTCGTGTCCTTTATTTGATACTGAATAAACTGAATCCAGAGATTTCTACGACGTTCAAAATGTTCCCATTCAGCACCGATCCGATGTACGAACAAGTGAATTTAACTGCTGACGATGGTTCTGGGATGAAACATCAAAGTGCGAATGGAAATCTCTGGTTCTCCTGTTACGGTCCAAATGCAGGAGAGCGTTTCGTTATGGTTACACTACCAGCGAAGTAATTCAAGTAATTACAAATTTTCTTCCTATTTTTTATAAAATATCGTTCCATCGTTTCAATGTCGTCATGCAGTTCAAGCGGTTCTGCAACTTGAGAAAATAATGATCATATCATCAAATGAGGTGAAGAATTTTTTTCGTAAGAAAAGATGACGTCGGCTCAGGATATGTTTTTTTTTTTTGACATTATCACAGGATAAATTTATATAGAATCACTTCCGAACTTTAAGTGAGAGAGGAAATGAAGGAAGTAGAAGTAATAATTGGGATTATTCTTATTGTTGTTGGGTGTATTTTATTTGAGATGGGACAAAATTATGTAGAAGATGCAGTGAATTGGGGTAATATCATTAAATTATTTGGTCTTGCCCTTATGAGCGTTGGTGTTATCTTTTATATTCTTGTGGTAGATTCTATAGACGAAACAAAGAAAAAAAAGAACAAAAAGAAGGATATAACTCTACGAATCCTTCCTTTGAAATGATTCTTAGTAGTGCTCCAAGAAAACATCCTTGTTTTGTAAAGCAAATGTGCTGGGTGTAGGCCATAACCTTTATCCGTGACGTAACCCCAAAGGTCATCTGTAAAACAAGTTTCAAAGAAACGTCCTTGATGGTTAAAGAAACGGAAGAGAATAGGTCCCTCTACCTTTTTTTCTTTCTATCAATCTCTAATGAGCAAGGCGGCATGGAAGTGACTGAAAAGACAAATAACTTCACAAAACATTACAGAGGAAGGCAAAAATGCGAGACAAGCGATTTGTTGCAGAACATCGGGGCGGACCTCTAAAAAAGGAACAGCACTATCAGTTAATGACATGGGCTTACGACTGTGCGGAGCATGTACTGCCCCTCTTCGGTGAAAAAATAGATGAGCGACTAAAAAACGCACTACATGTGGCCACAGAGTGGAAACGAGGAAACGCTTCAGTTGGTGACGCAAGAAAAGCTTCATTAGGTGCTCATGCGGTAGCTCGCGAATCTTCAAACCCAACTGCAATTGCCGTGGCTCGTTCTGTTGGACACGCTGTTGCAACTGCCCATATGGCCGACCATTCTTTAGGAGCAGCGTGGTATGCTTTGAAAGCCGTGAAAAATGTAGGGAAATCAACGGATGCAGAAAGAAAATGGCAAGATGAACAATTGCCATCAGAAATTAAGGAGCTTGTCCTAACTGCAAGGGAAAGCAGAAAGATTTAAAAAAAAACTGATGGATAATAAGGAATGGAGGTTCGGCGGAAGATTGGTAATGTGCTGGGTGTTAATCGTAAAAGAACCTCGAGAGCTCGCCTAAAAGCTCGTCTTTTAGGAGAGATCACCATCGAAGTCGTCCTTGATGGTACAGAAAAAATAGAACATCGAACGAGGAAGAAGAGGTCGTCCTCTTCTTCGTATTTTTTAATGCCTCCATAGGGAACAAGAACATAAATTTGCCAGTAAAAAAAATGTAATGATTTATTAGATATTTTTTATTTCTCCATCAGGAGGATAGTATCGCTTTTTTATCCATAACGAAACACTCACCAGTGAAATTAACACTGGCACTTCCATCAACGGACCGATAACAGCTGCAAACGCCTGTAGTGAAGCGACACCCCAGACACCAATACAAACCGCGATTGCCAGTTCAAAGTTATTACTCGCTGCAGTAAATGACTGTGTTGCTGCCAGAGAATATCTGAATTTGAGTTTGTAGGAAATCCAGAATGAGATAAAGAACATTAAGAGGAAATAAGCAACAAGGGGCAGGGCTACACGAACGACATCAAAGGGCCTATTGACAATATACAGACCTTTGAAGGAAAACATCACCACAATGGTGAATAACAAACCGATAAGAGCGATCGGGCTAATACGCTTCACAAATGTTCCATCATACCATTCTTTACCCTTCTTCTTGATAAGCGTGTATCGTGAGATGATTCCAGCAATAAACGGGATTCCAAGGAAAATAAAGACGCTCTTTGCAATATCGATAATTGATACATTCACATAAGCAGATGCAGACGCACCACCGATCCATCCAGAAAGAACAGTAATGAAAAAATACGCTAGAAGAGAGTAGAAAAGTATTTGGAAAATGGAATTAAGAGCTACGAGCATGGCACAATATTCACAGTCACCCTCCGCGAGTTGATTCCATACGAGTACCATTGCAATACATCGGGCAAGTCCAACCATGATCAGACCCATGCGAAATTCTGGGAGATCCGGTAAAAATATCCATGCGAGACAAAACATTAGGACTGGCCCTATCACCCAGTTGAGACAGAGTGATGTTCCAAAGACTTTTTTTGCATCTTTTGCTCGTAACAATTGATTAAGCTCCTCATATTTTACTTTGGCAAGAGGAGGATACATCATCACCAATAGTCCAATTGCAATGGGAAGGGATACGGTATCAAGACGAAATGCATCAAGCGTTCCGGCAACACCTGGAAAGAAATACCCAATGGCGACACCGAGAGCCATCGCAATGAAAATCCACAATGTAAGAAATCTATCGAGAAATGAAAGTCGAATTTGGGCTTTGTTCATGATAGTGCTACCCCCAATATTTTTTTCTAGGTGATCATTGCTTAATCTGTCCCTTTCTTTGATATTTGAACGATACTTTGGAGTGTAACAATGTAATACCGTCTGCCCGGGCACGTAACACGTCCATTATTTTAATTCCTTCCATCTCTTTTCTGTTCATAATTTGGTTTTTCAGGGCGGATTTATACAAAAGATATTCATCCTTTTCAGATATATTCGGGATCACTTTCTCGGTGAATAGGAACTCTTCGATAGAGCGGTTCTTCCCATTATTAGTACCTTGCGTCAAATCAACCCGATACGAATCATAGATAAGAAAACAATGATTCATCGGCAGATACGGCAAGTGATATTTTTCAAGAATATGATGTGTCCCTGTGACTATTTCTTCGTTCATCGCATAGATCCCCACCATTTTATATATAGGAATATTTAGTTCCTCAGCAAGAGTCGCAATAACCGCATGCTTTGTTGTACACGAACCAAAACCTTCCTTGAATAATATTAAAATATCATCTGATGATGAATTGTATCCATACGGTAATTCATGTACATACACGCAAGCATCCCAGAAATTCTTGATATTCAGACTGAGGAATTTCTCGGAGATAATTCCTTTTTTACTAATCGTGGGATTAGGGAAAACGGTGTATGGATCCATTCGATAGCCACCTTCTTTCGTTTAACAATATCATTACATTATATTGATCTTTGTTCTTTCATCTTTTTTTTCCGTAGGTAATATTCTTTTGAATATTGTTGTCTTTGGCGTTGTACCTCTGGTTTCGCACGATGTTTTTTCGTGTAGGCTATTCGCTTTTCTCTCCTATCAGGACGTTGGGCGTACTCTCGTGCTCTCTTCCGAGTTTTTTCACGTACCTCGGGTCGCTGGAGATTCTTCCGATTCCATTCCTTTATCTTCTCGCGAACTTCCGGTTTGGTGATGTACGCTTTGTGTTTTTTGTTATGGCATGATTTACAGTGAATGTCGAGGCCGTCCGGTCGATGAAGACTTTTATTAAATTCTGATGCAGGGAGTCGTCGGTTGCAGGCGGAACAGACCTTTTCTGTGGGGACGATCTTCGGGCGTGTCTTTTGTTTCTTTAGGTACACATTCATACGTTTGAGGTCGCATTCTTTGCACGAGGAGCTGTGACCATCCTGCGAGTATTTCCTTGTATAGAACATCGTTAATGGAAGGGTGCGGTTGCAGACAGAGCAAGCTTTCTCAAACGTAGGAAACAATGTAAAGTCTGAGTTTTGTTTCGTGCGTTCCTCGCTCCAACGTTTGCTATATTCGTCTAGGAGCGTTTTTGAGCATGCTTTGCAGACGTAATCGACTCCGTCTTTCTTTCGTTTATTTTTACGGAATTGATCCAGGGGAAGGATTCGTTTGCATGCCCGGCATTGTTTTTCTTTCAGAGTAATGGTTGGCTGTTCTTTCCATTGTTGCATGTATTGTTGTGATCTTTTGTTTTCGCATGAGATACAGGAGGCGCTATACCCGATTTTGGTTCGTCTATACTGATAGAATTGCGAGATAGGTAACGTGCGATGGCAGAGGTTGCATGTCTTCGTGGTTATGATCTGTTGATGTGACGCCCGCTGCTGTTCCCATTTCTCTGCATATTCTTTTTGCATACGATGATTGCATTCCTTGCAGTAGACATCGAAGCCGTCTTTGAGACCGACTACGAGGTAGAACGCGGATGCTGATAGGGTGCGTTTGCATCCTGGGCAGGTCTTTTTTGTCTTCGGAGGTGTTTTCTGCCGATCCTGTATCCATCGCTCTTTGTATTCGCCTCGTCGTTTCTTCAAGCAATTTTTACAGAGGCTGTCAAAGCCATCCTTCGTGTTCACGGTTTGGCAAAAAGACGTTATGGGGAAGGTTTGGTAGCAATGAAGGCAGAGTTTCTCCACCGGTAGTTCTGTGTGTGCCCGCTGTTCCTTCCATCGCTGTTTCAGCGCCTGGCTCTTTTTCTTCATGCATCGCTTGCAGTTGCTGTTTCTGCCGTCCTTGAAGTGCATGTTGTTGAAATACTCGGATACAGGAAGGATGCGATGGCATTCCTTACATTCTTTTTCTTTGGGGAAGTCTTTTCGTAGGGCTCGTTCCTTTTCCCAGCGAAGCGCGAGTGCTTTGAGCTGTTTCTTTTTACAGATTCTACATACTGGATGTGGTTTATTTTTTAAAACAAATTCTTTACCGAATTCCTTGATAGGGAGAACTCGATGACATCTTGTGCATTCTATGTTTTCGTTACGAATTGTTTTTATTGTCACTTAAGAAATAATCCGGGAAGAAGTATTTACTTGTTACTCTTGAAAGGGCTCCAGCCCATAATTATCTATTTCGGTATAAAGCCGCCTAAATACCAAGATAATAAAAATGACAAGGGCTTACTAAAAGCCGAGCACAGTCTCCAGAGAGGAAAAAGAAAAATGGATAGGGCTAACTGGAAATGTGCTGGGTGTAGACCGTAAGCCTCTTTATCTCTCGTTTAAAACGATAATTTTTTAGAAATTTTTAAGACAGAAGATTCAGAAAAGACATAAATTGTAAAGGTTTTCACAATGTACTTATGCCTAATTTGTAAAAAAAAATCTAATTTTTGCTGCCCAATTTGTAAAAATATATAAACTAGTACAACATACTATAGTATAATGTCATATATAGAAATTAAAAAAGTAAACAATACTGAATATATTTCTTTTGTAAAAAAATTCAATTTTATGGGACATAACTTTAGGATTAAAGAACATATTGGAAAAAATATTTCTACCGTAACTGCAAAAGAATATTTAAAAAAAAATTTTGATAATATATCCAGAGAAGAATTCATAATAAGAAAAAGATTTATTGATGAGTTAGACATCATCTACAACAAGGATCTTTTAAACTATGTAGAATTAAAAGCCATTGAGATTAATAATCTGCTTGAAATCAAAGACATTAAAGATGTTGTTATTGTTGAATTCGCAAAAGAATTTATTTTTAATTCCAATAATATTGAGGGCTCTAAAATTCCTGCCAAGGAAGTAAAAAAAATTATTGAAACCGGTGATTCTCGCTATAAAAACAGAAATGAAATTAAAGAAGTGTATAACTCAATCGAGGCATTAAAATACCTTCAGAATGGTTTTAAATTTAATATATCTTCGATTAAAAGACTGTATTATATTCTAACAAATAATCTGACAATGTCCGGTGGAGATCGATATCCACGAGGATTTAAAACAGTAGAAAATGTCGTCAATAATCAACCCACTATCTCTCCAGAGCAAGTAGAAAATGAATTAATTAGTCTTCTCGAGTACTATAAAGAGAATAAAAAAATGATGTACCCTGTTCAATTAGCTTATGACTTTCATATTAGATATGAACGCATTCATCCATTTTTAGATGCTAATGGAAGATCGGGCCGACTGATAATGAATAAAATTCTCATGGACCATGGGTACTTTCCTGTAATCATTTATGCAAAAAACAGTAGAGCGTTCTATAACGCCATAGCAAAAGGTTTACAAAGAAAAACAAAAAAGACATATTATCAACTCATGCTAGAACAAACAAAAAAAACGTATGACGATTATTTCAGGTTAATGAAAAAATATTAGTAAATATTCTAGGTGCTGGGTGTAGGCCGTAAGCCTCTTTGCAATAGGAGAAAAACACAATTTTTTATGAAAATTGAAGACAGAAGAAACACGCATATCGAAAGTTATATATACTATGGTATACCTAAGTATACCATGATAATATGACTACAACAACAATTAAAATAGAAACCGACACCAAATCCCAAATTGATCAATTCCGGGAATACAAAAATGAAAGCTACGATGAGGTCATTAAAAAACTCATCTTTATAGTAAAGAACTTGAAAAAAGAACCAGAACTTAGTAAAGAAACCATCAAAGCTATAGAATCAGCAAGAGAACGAATTAAAAAAGGACATTTCGTCAGTGAAGAAGTGGCAAAACAACGTCTGGGGCTTTGATTAATGTATACGGTTATCTACGATGAAGAAGCTTTACAAAACTTAGAAAAATTAGAGAAGAAAATGAAATAAGGGCTGCGCCCTTATAATCCCCTGTTCCTCCTCGTTTCCTCGGCAAGCTCTCCGCCCCCTATGGGGCTTCGGTCTTGCCGTATCCCCACTCGGCGGTTTACGCTACTTCAAGTAGTCGCTGTTGGCGATCATCAATAACCGTCACACCATGATGCT
>Ga0326726_10005560_pt1 | contig 11398 bp, 9 predicted proteins | sample MHFenrmetagenome_2_FD_207603 | JGI IMG/M metagenome (GOLD analysis project Ga0326726, IMG submission 207603) | Lab enriched peat soil microbial communities from Michigan Hollow, Ithaca, NY, United States - MHF15MN | ecosystem: Environmental > Terrestrial > Soil > Wetlands > Peat | place: USA...
ATCACGCGTCGGTGTCGCAGAGCGGCGACCTGGGTTTCACGGCCGGCACATACGAGGAGTCATTCAGGAAGCCCAACGGCGCACGGGTCACGACGAAGGGGAAGTACGTGTGTGTCTGGAAGCACCAGGCGGACGGAAGCTGGAAGGCCCTCCGCGACATCTGGAACCCCGACTCCATGTAGCAGCGGCACGGCACTTCGAGGGGCGAGGATGACTCAACCTGCGAGAATGCTCGTGCTCGGCGGCACCGGCCACTATGGCCGTCACATCGTTCGCAGCCTCGTCGCCAAGGGTGTGCCCGTGCGAGTCCTCACCCGGAGTGTCGCACGGGCACGCGGAATCCTCCCGGAGACCGTGGAGTTGACGGAAGGCGACATCGAGTCGCCCGACGCTGTCGCTCGTGCACTCGAAGGCGTCGCTCGTGTTGTCGTGGCCGTGTCGGCCTTCACGCGAGGCCAGATTCGCAGGATGGTGGCTGTCGAGAGAGACGCCGTGATTGCGGCCCTCGACCAGGCCGAGGCAGCAGGAGTCAAACGGGTTGTGTACGTGTCGGTCTTCGACATTCAGCCACAGCCGATTCCCCATCGGGTGCGTCTGCGCCTGGACACCGCCACGGTCAAGCTGGACGTCGAGGCGTATCTCAAGTCATCCGGCTTCGACTGGACGATCCTCGGCGCCCCGCCTTCCATGGACCTGTTCTTCGCGATGATACATGGTGGCCGCATGCTGGTGCCCGGCGGCGGGCCGAAGTCGCTTCCCACGATCTCGCCGGTCGACTTGGGTGAGGTCGCGGCCCAGGCGGTTCTTCGCGACGACCTGGGTGGACAGCGCATCCGTGTGGCCGGGCCGGAACCACTGTCCTTTCCGGAGGTGGCGCGCAGGCTCTCGGCGCTCTACGGCAAGACGATCCGTTTCACGGCGATCCCCCTTGTTCTGCCGAAGATCGCCTGGTACGCCACCTGGCCGCTGGCCAAGCTCTCCCGTTCGCTCGAATACGTACACACGATTCTTGGCTTCATCCAACTCCTGAACTCGTTTCCGGAGGACATCGCCCTCGCATCGGTGAAGGACTGCGAGAACCTCGTACGCATCTTCGCCTATACGCCGACCACGCTTGAGATGGAGGCGCGACGGCGGCAGAAGCCGAGCCAGATTCGCCGCGCTGTCGAACGGGCACATCCAGCGGACGGCGCGCAACGATAGACTGAAGCAGGAGGACCCCGTGCCGCGTGTTGTCGCCTTCGCAGTTCTCGCGGTTCTAGCTGCATGCCACTCGGCGCCGCCCCCAGCGGCCGTCGCGCCAGCGGAAGAGGAGCTGAGCCCGGAAGTAATCCACGCGAGAGCCGTGGCGATCCTATCTTACCTTCCGCGCTCCGCCATTCCGGCGGCAGACACATTTATCACTTGGACCCCCAAGCCGGCCCTGTACACGACCGTGAGCCGCACAGACTCAACGGTCGCATCGAGCTTGGTAAGCCTTGACGGGGTGGTCGGGACGGCGGAGGCGGTCTGGGAGGGGGGCCTACAGCGCGAAGTGAGTATTCGCTGGACCCAGAATAGAGCCGCACTCATGGAGTTGAACGTGCGGTTTGAGGCCGGGGTCATCCACCTCGCAGGTGTGCGCGACGCCGCACTTCAGGCGCCCTCGCTGCGGTGGGCTGTTGCTGACTATGGCATGGAGGACCAACTCCTTCCACTGATCCAGGCTGCGGGCGTGGATAGGGGGCGACTCCGCCTCGCCATCTATCGGCCGCGTGCATCGAAATGGGATACGATCACAATCGCCTGCAGGAGGGCACAGGGAGCGACGCTCGCAACCGTGACTGCGCCAGATGGGGAGCGCTTCTTCTGGACCATTACCGCAGACGGCGCTCTGGTGAGACTTACTCGCGACCGGGATCGCGACTTTGAGCGACGACCCCTCGATATGAGTGAGAGAGTGGCGGACTACTTGAGCCTGCGTGAGCTCTGGAAGCACTAGGGCCGCGCAGGCCGATTGCCAGGAGAGGGGCGCATGAGGAAAAGCGCGAACGCTCGATTCGCCATCAAGAGCTGGGATGAAAAGCCTTATAGTGAGGGCCAGGACCTGCCAAGACTTACTCGGGCCACGGTCACGAAGACTTTCACCGGTGATATCGAGGGGGAAGGGCAGGTTGAGTATCTGATGATGTACCGCAGCGACGGTTCGGCTACGTTCGTCGGCCTCGAGCGGGTGGTCGGACGAATCGGTGGGAAGACCGGGACGTTTGTGCTCCAACGCATCGGGGTATTCGAGAGCGGCCAGGCGAAGGAGTCCTATTCCGTCGTCCCTGGCTCCGCAACTGGAGAGTTGCGTGGCCTCCAGGGCGATGGGAGTACCGCCATTGGCCACGGCACCGAGCATCCATTCGCGCTGAGCTATGACATGGGCTAGCGATGCCGGACTTCACGCCTGAGGAGCCAGGCTTCGGCCTGGCTCTTTCGTTTTCCCGCCCGGCAGGTAGAATGGAGGCACCTTCACTCGGGAGATTCGCATGGCAGCGCCGGCGCCCCAGGCCCCTGCGGCCGCCTCTTACATTCCGATCGTCACCGATGCGATGCGCTTGGTGCGCGTACTGTACGCCCCCAGCGCGGTGTTCGAGGAGCAGAAGGAAAAGCCCACCTGGTTCACGCCATGGCTCGTCATCGCCATCATTTGCGTCGGGATCGGCTTCTGGCAGCTGCCCTACTCGCAGCGGGTCATGGAGCTGGCCATGCAGGCGTTTCCGAACGCACCCCAGATTTCGGCGGAGCAGATGCGATCGCGGGCCACGATCGGCTTGGTCGTCACCCCCGTCTTCTTCCTGATCTTCGCCCTGCTCGGCGCGGGGATCCTGTACCTGGCGGTCTCCGTCGCCGGTGGGAGGGCCCGCTACAAGGGCCTGCTCTCGATCAACGTCTTCGCGCAGGTGACGATCCCGATCACGTTGATTCTTCAGGGGATCATCCTGAGGATGCGGGGAGGGCCGAGCGAAGCGATCACCACCATGGCGGACGCGCAGCCCGCCCTGGGCCTCAACGTGCTCGTCTCGGCGGACACCGGCCGCTTCGTCACGACCCTGCTGGCCGGCATCGGGCCGATCCCGATCTGGGCGCTGTTCATCACCGCAGTCGGGCTCATGCGCCTCGAAGGGGTGAAGAAGAACACGGCTTGGACGGCCGCGATCGCCGCCTTCGTGGTCATGCTGCTGGTGGGCGCGGGCCTGGCGGCGGTCTTCCAGCGGGGTTGATGTCGTCAGGACACGAAACGAGCCGGGCCGCCACGTCGGCGGCCCGGCTCGTGTCACGAGGGCGGTCGGATCAGAGCGACCGGCGCCCTCTCATCCGCCCTATCCGCTGGCGCTCCCAGAAGCGGCCGTACAGCCGGCCGCGCGCGAGCCCTCTGCCGTTAGACCACCGCCACGCCGAAGAGCGCACCGGGTAGCGCCCCAGCGCGAAGCCGCGCGCGTAGCCGCGATGCCAGGCAGCTGCGGCCATCCGGCGGTGCACCATCCGCCGGTACATGATCTGCCGGCCGGCTCCGCGACCCTCGAGCCACTGGGCCTCGACGCGCACGCGGGCGGGAGGTCGCTGGGCGTGAGCCGCAACCGGCGACGCGAACGCAACGATCATCGCGGCCCCGAGCGCCGCCCGAATCCTCGATGTGATCCCTCTCACAGTTCCGCTCCTGTGCTCCGTACAGCCATCAGACGCGACCGGCGGCGCCGCGTTAAGTGACGCCGCCGGAGGCACGACGGGCCGGGTCACCTTGCGGCGACCCGGCCCGTTGCGGAGAGCATCCGGCTAAACGGTCGCGCCGGTCCGGTCCTCGACGCCCTTCTCCTTGAGGGAGGCCTGCGCCGCCGCCAGGCGGGCGATCGGCACCCGGAAGGGCGAGCACGATACGTAGTTCATGCCGACGTCGTGACAGAACATCACGCTCGACGGCTCGCCGCCGTGCTCCCCGCAGATCCCGACCTTGAGGTCCTTGCGCTTGCCGCGTCCCAGCTCGATCCCCATGCGCACCAGCTTGCCGACGCCTCCCTGATCGAGCACCTGGAAGGGATCGGCCGGCAAGAGCCCCATCTCCACGTAGGCCGGGAGGAACCGGCCCGCGTCGTCGCGCGACAGACCGAACGTCGTCTGGGTGAGGTCGTTGGTGCCGTAGGAGAAGAACTCGGCGACCGTCGCGATCTCGTCAGCCGTGAGCGCCGCGCGCGGCAGCTCGATCATCGTGCCCACCAGGTACGCCACTTTGCGCTTGGCCTTCGAGAAGACCTCGTCGGCCACGCGCCGCACGATGTCCACCTGGTTCTGCAGCTCCGGGACCGCGGCCACCAACGGCACCATCACCTCGGGGATGACCTTCACCCCCTTGGCGTCCACGTTGACGGCGGCCTCGAAGATCGCCTGCGCCTGCATCTCGGTGATCTCGGGGTAGGTGATTCCCAGGCGGCAGCCGCGGTGCCCGAGCATCGGGTTGGCCTCGCGCAGCGACTCGACGATCGCGGCCACTTCCTCGGGCTTCATCCCCATGGTCTTGGCGAGGGCGGCCTGCGTCTCCGGCTCGTGGGGCAGGAACTCGTGCAACGGGGGATCGAGGAGTCGGATGGTCACGGGGTAGCCGTCCATGGCGGTGAAGATCCCCTCGAAATCGCCGCGCTGCATCGGCAGCAGCTTGGCGAGCGCCTTGCGGCGCCCTTCGATGTCGCGTGCGACAATCATCTCGCGCATCGCCGCGATCCTGTCCGCCCCGAAGAACATGTGCTCGGTGCGCGTGAGCCCGATCCCCTCCGCGCCGAACTCCCGGGCGCGCTTCGCGTCCGTCGGCGTGTCGGCGTTGGTGCGCACCTTGAGCCGCCGCGCCTTGTCGGCCCACTGCATGAACTTGCCGAAATGCCCGGAGAGCGTCGGCTGCACCAGCCCAACCTTCCCGTCAATCACCCGGCCGGTGGAGCCGTCGAGCGTGACCCAGTCGCCCCGCTTGATGCTCCGCCCGTTCACGCGGAAGAGCCCGGCGGCCTCGTCCACCTCCACGGCCTTGGCCCCCACCACACAGCACTTGCCCATCCCGCGCGCGACCACCGCCGCGTGGGACGTCATCCCGCCGCGGGCGGTGAGGATCCCCTTCGCCGCGTTCATCCCCTCGATGTCCTCGGGCGAGGTCTCGGCCCGGACCAGCACCACCGCCTTGCCCTCCTTCGCCCAGGCGAACGCCTCGTGCGCGTCGAAGACCACCTGGCCCGCCGCCGCGCCGGGCGAGGCGGGCAGTCCCGTCGCCAGCACGGTGCAGGGCGCCGTGGGGTCCACCATCGGGTGGAGCAGCTGGTCGAGCGCGTCGGGCGTGACCCGCATCAACGCCTCCTGCTCGGTCAGCATCCCTTCTTCCACCATCTCGACCGCGATGCGCACCGCCGCCGGCCCGGTCCGCTTGCCGTTCCGGGTCTGGAGCAGGAAGAGCTTGCCGCGCTCTACGGTGAACTCCAGGTCCTGCATGTCGCGGTAGTGCTTCTCCAGCCGCTGATACGTCTCCAGCAGCTGCTTGTACGCCGGCGGGAACCGCTTCGCCATCTCCTCGATGTGCTCCGGCGTCCGGATGCCCGCCACCACGTCTTCGCCCTGCGCGTTGACGAGGAACTCCCCGAAGAAGCGCTTCTCACCGGTGGAGGGGTCGCGCGTGAACGCGACGCCCGTGCCGGAGTCCTCGCCGAAGTTGCCGAACACCATCGCCATCACCGTGACCGCGGTGCCGAGCGTCTCCGGGACGCGGTTGATGCGCCGGTAGGAGACCGCGCGGTCGCCCATCCACGAGCGCCACACCGCCTCGATGGCGCCCCAGAGTTGCTGCTGCGGGTCCTCGGGGAACCCGGCGGGGAGGAGCTTCCTCAGCGCCGTCTTGTACTCACCCACCAGGGCCTTCATGTCCTCGGCCGGCAGGTCAATGTCGCGCTTTACGCCGCGCTTTTCCTTCGCGGCGTGGAGCAGCGGCTCGAAGGGGCTCTTGCTCCCTTTGAGTCCGAGCACCACGTCCCCGTACATCGAGACGAAGCGGCGGTAGGCGTCGTACACGAACTGCGGGTTGCCGGTCTCCTCGGCGAGCGCCGCCGCGACGGCGTCGTTCATCCCCAGGTTGAGGATCGTGTCCATCATCCCGGGCATGGAGACCGCGGCGCCGGAGCGCACCGAGACCAGGAGCGGCCGCTTGGCCGCGCCGAACTTCCGGTCCATCTCCTTCTCGACGCGCGCCAGGTTCGTCTCGACTTCCTTCTTGAGCTCGGGCGGGTAGCGCTTCGACTTGATGTACTCGTTGCAGAGCTCGGCGCTGATCGTGAAGCCCGGAGGCACCGGGATGCCGAGGTTGGTCATCTCCGCGAGGTTGGCGCCCTTGCCGCCGAGCACGGTCTTCATCTTCGCCGTGCCGTCGGCGTGGCCGCCGCCAAAGTAGTAGACGTAGCGACTCATGCTAGGCTTTCTGTGCGCGCGCCGGCTCCGACTCGAAACGCAGCTTGGCCGAGTCGGACGGGACGGGCGTCGGATAATGGTTGGAGAAACAGGCGTGGCAGAAGCGGGTCGGATCCCCCGCGCTCGACTCGACCATCCCCTCGAGCGAGAGGTAGCCGAGCGATTCCACGCCCAGGTAGGCCGCGATCTCCTCGACGGAGTGGTTCGCGGCGATGAGCTCGTCCCGGGACGGTGTGTCGATCCCGTAGTAGCAGGGGCCCACGATCGGCGGCGAGGCGACCCGGAAGTGCACCTCCGTCGCCCCCGCGTGCCGGATCATGTTGACGAGTCCGCGGCTGGTGGTGCCGCGCACAATGGAATCGTCGACCATGACGACCTTGCGGCCCGCGACCACCTCGCGCACGGCGTTGTACTTGATCTTGACCTTCGCGTCGCGCCCCGCCTGCACCGGATGGATGAACGTCCGGCCCACGTAGTGATTGCGGATGAGCGCGTGCTCCAGGGGGATCCCCGATTCCTCGGAGAACCCCAGCGCGGCGGCGTTCGACGAGTCGGGCACCGAGAAGACGCAGTCGCACCCGGGCGCCGGGTGCTCCTTCGCCAGCCGCCGGCCGAGAGCGCGGCGGAACTGATCCACGCTCTCGCCGAAGATCAGGCTGTCGGGCCGTGAGAAGTACACCAGCTCGAAGACGCAGTGCTTCGGCGGCTGCGGAGGCAGCGGCTCGAGGTAGTCGATCCTCCCTCCCTCGATCCGCAACACCGTCCCCGGCTCGAGCTCGCAGACCGCTCGTGCTCCGACGATGTCCAGCGCGCAGCTCTCGGAGGCCACCACGGGTGCGTCGCCGACCTTGCCGAGCAGGAGCGGGCGGAAGCCGCGTGGGTCCACGACCGCGAACATCACCTGGTTGACCGTGATCGCGAGCGAGTAGGCCCCCTCCACCCGTCCCAGCGCCTCGCGGATCTGGTCCGCCGGGTCGCGCTGCTTCGAGCGCGCGATGAGGTGCACCAGGATCTCCGAGTCCATCGTGGACTGGAAGATGCTCCCCCCGTCCACCAGCTCGCGCCTGAGCTCGGCGGCGTTGGTCAGGTTGCCGTTGTGCGCGAGGGCCAGCGTGCCGCTGCGATACCGCACCAGCACGGGCTGCGAGTTCGCCAGGATACTCGAGCCCGCCGTGCTGTAGCGCGTGTGCCCGATCGCGGTCGAGCCCTCGAAGCTTTCCATGACGCCTTCCGAGAAGACGTCGGACACGAGCCCCATGCCGCGGTGGGTGCGCGCCACGCCGGCCTCGTCCACCGAGACGATGCCGGCCGACTCCTGGCCGCGATGCTGGAGCGCGTACAGCCCCAGGTACGCGAGCCGGGACGCTTCCGGATGGTTCGAGACGCCGATGACGCCGCACATCTGAGCCTATACCTCCCGCGCAAGCTGCGTGCCGCCGGCTCCGTCGAGCCGCCGCGGAATCGCGTTCTCGTAGATCCGGCGCAGCCGTGGCGACGGCAGATCCACCCGGTGGCGTCCGGCGGCGATGCGCACGGGGCCTGACGGGGCGCCTACCGTGCCGACCACGCGCGCCGGCACGCCGAGCGCGCGCGAGCGGGCCAGCACGGCAGCCACGTCGGCCTGCGCGGCGCTGACCACCGCGCGTCCGTGGTCCTCGCCGAACAGCACGGCGGCGGGAGGCAGCGCGCCGGCCTCGGGCGTCAGATCCACGTCGCAGCCGAACAGCTCCGGGGCCAGCGCCGCGCACTCCACCAGCGCCACCGCGAGCCCGCCTTCGGAGACGTCATGGGCGGAGGCGAGGAGCCGCGCTTCGGCGCAGGCCACGAGACACTCGATCAGCGCCCGCTCGGCCGACAGGTCCACCGCGGGCGGTGCGCCGAACACCTCGCCGGTCGTCAGCGAGAGAAACTGCGACCCGCCGAGTGCACCACGGGTGGTGCCGAGACAGATGACGGCGTCGCCGGCCGCGCGGAACTGTGCCGGCACACGGCAGTCGATCTGCCGCAGCACGCCGACCATGCCGATCGTCGGAGAGGGAAGGACCGCGCCCGTGGGGCTCTCGTTGTAGAACGACACGTTGCCGCCGGTGACCGGAGTCCCCAGCGCGCGGCAGGCGTCCGCGATGCCGCGGCACGCTTCGCGGAACTGGAAGAACACCTCCGGGCGCTCCGGGTTGCCGAAGTTGAGGCAGTCGGTGATGCCGAGCGGCCGCGCCCCCGTCACGGCGATGTTGCGCGCCGCTTCCGCCACCACCGCCTTGCCGCCCTCGTAGGGGTCGAGCCACACGAAGCGGCCGCTGCCGCCGCTCGTGAGCGCGATGCCCAGCGTCGTGTCGCGGACGCGGAGGACCGCGGCGTCACCCCCCGGGCCCGCGACGGTGTTGGTCTGCACCGAGGTGTCGTACTGCTCGTACACCCAGCGCTTCGACGCGATCGTGGGCAGATCGAGCAGCCGCTCGAGCGTCGCGCTCAGATCCACGTCGGGGCGGGGGAGCGGCACCGCCCGCGCGCGCCGCGCCACGGCTTCGGCGCTCTCCCGCGCTTCCGGGCGATAGACCGGTGCGCCTTCGACCAGCGCCTGCCCGGGAATCTCGGCGACGACCTCGGTGCCCCAGCGCACCCGGTACATCCCGTCGTCGGTGACGCGGCCGATCACGGCGCTGGTGAGCTCCCACGCGCGGCAGATCGCATCCACCTCCCGCTCGCGGCCGCGCTGCGCCACCACGAGCATGCGTTCCTGCGACTCCGAGAGCAGGATTTCGTACGGCGTCATCTCCGCTTCCCGCGTCGGCACCAGTTGCGCGTCAATCTCGACGCCCACCCCCCCGCGCGCGGCCATCTCGGCCGAGCTCGACGTGAGGCCGGCGGCGCCCATGTCCTGGATGGCGACGATGTGCCCCGAGCGGATCAGCTCCAGCGATGCCTCGATGAGCAGCTTCTCGGTGAACGGATCGCCCACCTGGACCTGGGGGCGCCGCGCCTCGCTCTGCTCCGACAGCTCCTCGGAGGCGAACGAGGCGCCGTGGATGCCGTCCCGGCCGGTCCGCGCGCCCACCGCGATTATCGGGTTGCCCGCGCCGGCGGCGCGGGCGCGGATCAGCTCCTCCTCGCGCAGCAGCCCAACGGCCATCGCATTGACCAGCGGGTTCCCCTCGTACGCGGGCTCGAACGCGACGTCGCCCCCCACCGTCGGGACCCCGACGCAGTTGCCGTAGTCCCCGATTCCGCGCACCACCCCTTTCATCAGGTAGCGCTGGCGGTCGCTGTCGAGCGGGCCGAAGCGGAGCGAATCCAGGACAGCGACGGGCCGGGCGCCCATGGTGAAGATGTCGCGCAGGATGCCGCCGACGCCCGTCGCAGCGCCCTGGTACGGCTCTACGGCCGAGGGGTGGTTGTGCGACTCCATCTTGAACGCCACCGCCCATCCGTCGCCGAGTCGGAGCACGCCGGCGTTCTCCCCCGGGCCCTGGACGACTTGCGGGCCCTCGGTCGGGAAAGTCTTCAGAATGGGGCGGGAGTGCTTGTACGCGCAGTGCTCGCTCCACAGCGCTGAGAAGATGCCCAGCTCGACCCAGGTGGGGTCGCGGCCGAGCATCGTCCGGATGCGGGAGAACTCTTCGGCGGTGAGGCCGTGCTGCCGGACCAGCTCCGGTGTGATCCTGGGATCCCCGGGCCGGGCCTGGGCTGTCACTGGCCCGGCTTGACCCGCACGCCGGTGACGGCGGCTCCCCGGGTGGAGTCCGCCGGCTGCCCCTGCGGCGGAGTGAACACCGGCACGCGCCCCTCGGGCGAGCTGCTGACTCCAGCGTAGACATGGTCTGGCGAGCGCGCGATGGCGTCCATGACCTGTCCGTGCTGCAGGAAGACCACGTCCTCCCACCCGACTCGGCGCGAGGCGCGGTTCCGGTAGAAGAGGTAGGTCCAGTCGTTGGCCGTGCGGGTCGCGAGCGGGTCGCCCCACCGCGCGCGCACGTCGGCTTCCGTCATCCCCGGGCGGACGGCGTTGTCGGGCGCCTGAGCCGCCGCCGCCGTGGTGTCTGCAGCGGGCTGGGCGACGGTCACCGTGTCCTTGCGGACTCCGGTGGAATCGGCCGGGCGGATGACCGCGATCGTGTCCTTGCGCGCGCCCGTCGTATCCCTGGGGACGGAGGTCGTGTCCTGCGCGGCGAGCGGCGCCGCGATCAGGGCGAGTGAGGCCAGCACGGTGCAGACGGTACGGGACCGCATGGTGTCCTCCTTTAGGCGACGGCGGCCGCGGCCGCCAGGGCGAAGACAGCCGCGCCGTCGCTCGAGCCGAGCAGCGCCTCCGCGGCGCGCTCGGGATGAGGCATCAGACCGACGACATTGCGGCCCTCATTGGTGATACCCGCGATGTCGCGCATCGCGCCGTTCGGATTCCCGTCCACGTAACGGAACACGACCCGCTCCTCGCGCTCGAGGCGGTCGAGTGTGGCGGCGTCGGCCACGTAGCGCCCGTCGCCGTGAGCGACCGGCATCGTGAGCTGCTGGCCGATCCGGTAGCGCGCCGTGAACGGCGTCGTGTCGGTTTCGACCCGGAGCTTCACCGGGCGGCACACGAACGACAGGCCTCCGTTCCGGACCAGCGCTCCCGGCAGGAGCTGCGCCTCGCACAGGATCTGGAAGCCGTTGCAGATGCCCAGCACCGGCCTCCCCGCCGCGGCGTGCGCGGCCACCGCGCGCATCACCGGGCTGAACCGGGCGATCGCGCCGGGCCGGAGGTAGTCGCCGTAGGAGAACCCCCCCGGCAGGATCACCACATCCGCGCCGGCCAGATCGGTCGAGCGGTGCCACACGTACGCCGCATCGGCGCCGGAGGCGGCGGCCGCCGCGAGGGCGTCGGCGTCGCAGTTGGAGCCGGGGAAGCGGACCACCGCGATCTTCACGGCTGCGGCTCCACGGCGTCGAGCGCGAAGTCCTC
>Ga0326726_10005561_pt1 | contig 11397 bp, 11 predicted proteins | sample MHFenrmetagenome_2_FD_207603 | JGI IMG/M metagenome (GOLD analysis project Ga0326726, IMG submission 207603) | Lab enriched peat soil microbial communities from Michigan Hollow, Ithaca, NY, United States - MHF15MN | ecosystem: Environmental > Terrestrial > Soil > Wetlands > Peat | place: USA...
GGTATGCGAGCCGCGCAGCGCCCCTTTCGTGCCGGAAGGCGGCCGTGCCCTCAAGCAGCCAACCGGAACTGCTCCGATCGAGGCGACAGGCATCATGCCCTGGAATGTCGAGCCGTCTCCAGAGAATAGAGGCTACCGGCATCCGAGTTTCCTATGTCCTCCCAACGAGGCCCGCGGCTGAGCTGCGGGCTGGAGGGCCGTCTGTCTTCAGTTTCCCAGGCGGGACTCAGCCGCCTAGCCAAGCAAATACGCAGCGCTCCGCCGCGAGCTCCGTTCGCGCCGACCGCAGGCGGTCAGTCCGAACGATAGAAATCAGCGGGGGCGGTATCCCATCCGCTGCAGTGATATTTTCGCTGATTAAGCCATCTGCCCTATTGACTCGTTATGCGGTTCTTTGAATCAATTTCTTGTCAAGCGCAAGTTCATAGGAGAGAATGGTTTTGATGTTCATCCTCTTGGAAGCGTGAAGAATTTCTATGCCAACTATTTTATTCGCAGATGTCGTATCTAAATTAACACCCTCAGTTAGCTCAACAACTCCATCAGGTTTCTGGTTTCCTAGTTTGATATAGATGGCATCGACCTCGGCATCATAATGTACTCTCATTTTTGCCTTCCCTTCTTCAATGGATAGTTTGTTATAACCCTCACCGTATCCCTTTCAACGGAGACAACAATTTTTAAGGGATACTTAAATCCCGCAACATTTCTTATGATCTCATGTTCGCCTTGGTCTAAATTCACGCTGGTCAGAATCCTGGAGATCGCTGACTCTGGAATTGTGTAGAGCTTTGCGCGTCTTTTGGCATGTCGCGAGAATTTTATCTCCACAGATACCACCTTTTCCCCATTATAACTTATTTCCCAGCATTTCGGCGATTTTACCCTTAAAGATGTGGCTCTAAGCCCCCTAAAAGCCCGGTGTTTCCCACCTTCTCCTTAGAATTCAGCCCCTTCTCTTGGCCCGACCCCATAGTCCGAGTTGCGGGCCGAAGGCTATTCTGCTCCAGTCCCGCTAAGCGGGATTCGCTCGCCGCAGGGGTAGACCACGCTGTGCCCTTCAAATCCAAATTCGGCAATTTTACCACCAAAAATGCGGCTCTAAGCCCGCCAAAAACCCGGCTTTTCCCATTATTTCCGTAGAATTCAATCACTTCTCTTGGTCCAACCCTATACCAACATACCAAGTACCTGCAGCTTTGTGGCATAGCGCAAAAACGGTCAGGTATAGCGGTTTGTTAGGCATAGGCTATTTATTGAAATACGAATACAATACCTAAATCACTTATCGACGAAATAATATACGATAAGAAAATATAGAAATCGAGATCCACACAATAGATCGCAGACTCATTGCAGCAACGGTTCTTGTCTCATATCCACCGCCATTAAGTATGTGCATTCCTAAGATTGAAAATACGATAATAGTAGAGATAGCTATTAAAAGAGACAACCAAACAGCCCAACGTAGACGCATCCAAATGCCCACTCCTGCAACCAGATACGTAAATCCTGCCAGAAAGTTGAACCAAACCACGAATAAGACATAGTTGCCGGCAGCTTTCTGATATATGCTTCCTCCAAACAAAACCTGTCCACCGGATTTAATAGTCAGCAATCCAAATACAATAGCAATGGCTGTGACTATCCAAATAGCAATAGTTTTGTCTGAACTGATAAGTTTCATAGTACCCAATTCCCCTATTCCTATTCTCTGGACGATCACTTCTCCTGGTCTGACCCCATACGACTGGTCTCTCCAGCGATTTGTTAGTCATCCTTGGGCCTTACGAATTTTCTGACAAAATCAAGATCTTCAAAATTTTCCCATTCATCATCAACAACATTATATGTGCATACGTATCCTGTACGGATTTCGGGAAAGGCTTGTGATTCCAGTAACTGAAAAACTTTATCTACACACTTCTCCTTCAGACTATCAGGAATATCCCCCTTTAATTTAAATTTTATCCTTGTTCCTCCAATTGTATTAATATCTAAATCGAAGCTGGCGGCAACGGACTCTACACCGCGCGGGGTGGTTTTTCTAATCGTTTTTCCAGATATATGCCGCCAAATAATCATAACGCTTGTTTTTATTATGTCATAGGAAGCGCGGGTAGCTAACCCCAAAATGTAAGCCTGAATTATATCTGAAGATAAATAAAGTATTATAGGGGCAGATATTCTTCAAGGCTTGCCCGTGGTTCTCTGGATATATCAATGCACTCAAAACCCATCTCAAGCTCTCCAAAACGAGACCGGAACAGATCCAGTTCGGCTTCGGGTATCATACCCTCTATATATTTTAATTTTATCGTTCCTGGCATAAATAGTGGGCCTAAATTTGTAGATACCTAACGTCGCGCATCATCTTTGCGAAACCCGTCGCGGGTTTCGCGTAAGTATGAATGCGCTTGTTGGCCTCTTCATTTCTCTGGATCCCTTTGCCCTGAAAGAATGGCGATGGTGTTGACTATCGCGCGCGTTGCCTCTGAGCACATGGCTGCGTCGCGGAACGTAGCAGTGCGCCTGTGTTGAAGGTTGACGGCAAGATCGAACACCGATTTGGCGAATTTCCTGTGGTATTCATGTGACTGGCCTGCCAGTTCATGGGCGAGGTAATTCTCCAGCATCCTTTTTGCATCCGTAGAACTCGGCGTGACGCCGTCCAGTGTCGGATGCGTCTGCGAATCGTAGACTGCTTGAGCAAGTGAAATGACGGCCTCCCTGCACAGGAGGGCTACCGATTGGAAGTCTTCTTCATTCTTGGCGAGTTCCAATGCTTTGCCGATCTTCTCCATGCTTCTGTCGACCCGGGCCCAGCCAGTCGGTTCAAGGGGTTGGACAGCGAATGTCTTGGTGAGACGTAAAGCATCCAAGAGCGGCTGATAGAGGTCCGTGATGTACCGTCGTCGTGACTGATAGGAAGGGAGGCTGCCTTCGCTCCACTTGCCGTACCATGTCCAGAGATCGGGGTATGGGTTGGGGTCTTCAACTTCAAGCGTTGCCAGGGCTTCTCTAATCTGAAGTCGTCGGTCCTCGTATTCTTTGTTGACATCTTTGATCCTCGGCCCGCCTGTCGCTACAGCGATCATCATTGCCTTTTGGGCCTCCACGGCTTCGACCAGCTTTTTCACGTCGGCATCCGGGAGGCGAGATTGGTGCCTTTGCATACTGCTCTTTGAGGATACCGCGCGTGGCCGCAGAGTCTTCAAGTAGGTGCCGCCGGGAAGAACGGCGCGGATGGCGTTTCCGATGCTGATCGTGAGCGGGTGATCATGCTTTGTCAGAACTTCGTAGGCGGAGCGGGGGCACGCGACCTCCAGAAGCAGCCCGTCGAGCTGATGGGAGCCATCCATCCAGTAGTCAACAATTTCCCAGTTCTCGAGCGTGCAATCGCGCAGAACACGCGCCGCCTCTGCTTCCTTTCCGTCCGTCAGATAATGAACGGCGTTTTCAATGGTGCTCTGATCGATTTCCATAACCACTCATTTAAGCCGTTGGTCCAAAGTGAACTCATTAAACTTTTTGTTCCGAATTTCCATGGCTACAAAATAAAAAACCCCACCTCCGAAATAGAAATGGGGTTTTCGGTCCTTTTCTCATTTAACCCTCCCTCTCCTAGAGAGGTAAAAGGTCAAAGGTTCAAGGTGAGAGTTCTTAACTGTCGGTGTACAATCTCTTTAAGAACTAATAAGGCGTCCATGGTTGACCAGACATGCTCCCCCCAAAATCTCCCCTAACCCCTCTTTTCCAAAGAGGGGAATTTCTCCCTTTTGTAAAGGGAGGGAAGGAGGGATTTAGTCCTCGGTGTCTATAAAACTATGGCCTGCTTAATAATTGCTGCCTATTTTAAGCCTAAAACATCCTGCATATCATAAAGTCCGGGTTTTTGTTTTACCACCCAGGTGACGGCGCGGATGGCGCCGCGGGCGAAGTTGTCGCGGCTGTGGGCGCGGTGGGTGACTTCCAGGCGTTCTCCGATTCCGCCAAAGATCACCGTGTGCTCGCCGACAATGTCGCCGGCGCGGATGGTCTGCATGCCGATGTCTTTCTTTTTTCTTTCTCCGGTCATCCCCTTTCGTTCAAAGACCGCAACCTCTTCATAGTTGCGATTCAAAGTCTTGGCCAGGATCTGGCCGATCTTCACCGCCGTTCCGCTGGGGGCGTCCTTCTTCATGCGGTGATGGGCTTCGATGACCTCCACGTCAAAATCGTCCCCTAGGATTTTGGCCAGGTCGGCGACCGTTTTGAACAACACGTTCACCCCCACGCTCATGTTGGGGGAGAGAACGCAGGGAATCTTCTTCGTCAGAGCCTTCGCTTCCTCCATTTGGGCGGGGGAAAAGCCGGTGGAGCCGATGACCGCGGATTTTCCTTTTTCCGCGGCGACCTGCAGGTTCTTCAGGGAGGATTCGGCGTTGGTGAAATCGATGATGACATTCCCCGAGTCGATGGTTTGGCGCAGGTCTCCGACAATGGAAACTCCCCACTTCTCCATGCCGGCGACCTCCCCGGCGTCGCGCCCCAGGGCAGGGTGATCTTTCCGCTCCACTGCTCCGGCAAGGTGTATGTTGGAGGTCTCATGGAGAGCCCACAGAATCCGATTCCCCATCCTCCCGGCTACACCGATGACGATTGCTTTGATAACGTCCATAAATCCCCCCCTTACGATTGCGGATTTCGGAATGCGGATTGAAAATCTATTTGCTTAAAGTCTTTGCCTCGAGCGAAGCGCTCCTCGAGTTGCGCCCGTGGCGCGACGCTCCTCAAAGGAGCGAAGCTCCCGCTCGTTAGTACTTGTACGCTTCCTCCCACAATTCCCCTTCGTACACCACCCGGGCGTCCCCTTCCAGGAATACGCGGTCGAATCCCTCTCCTTTGGCCTGGAAGTAAATCTTGAGGACCTCTCCGCCGCTGGTCTGGACCTCCACCGGCGAGTCTACGAACCCCTTCTTGGCCGCGATCAAGGCAGAGGCTACGGCTCCGGTGCCGCAGGCCAGGGTTTCGTCTTCGACGCCGCGCTCATAGGTTCGACATTTTATATGTTTTCGATCTACAACCTGGACGAAGTTGGCGTTCGTCCCGGCCGGCTGGAACTGAGAATGGAAGCGGACCTTTTCCCCCAAATCCTTTACCAGCACAGAAGCGGATTGATCCACAAATTGTATGGCGTGGGGAACTCCGGTATTGATGAAATGCATCTGGCGCGACTGCCCGTCGATGGGCACATCGATATCGAGTTTTAATCCAGTCGGCCGGACCATCAGCACCTTGATCTGTCTCCCCGCGACCTCTGCCTCGATGATCCCCGCCAGGGTCTCGAAGGCCATCTTCGAGGGGGCAATCCCTTTTAACACCGCAAAACGAGCCACGCAGCGCGCGGCGTTCCCGCACATCTCCGCCAGGCTGCCGTCGGAGTTGAAAAACCTCCATTTGAAGTTTACTTTGTCTGACGGTTCAATGAGGACAACCCCATCTGCCCCGGCAGAAAGTTTATGGGCGCAGACTTTCCGGACAAAATCTCCCAGCTTGTCCGCATCCAGGATTTTCCGGCGGTTATCGATGATGACGAAATCGTTGCCGCAGCCGGTCATTTTGGAAAAGGGAATCTTGGTCATATCCTCCTCAATTCTATTGGGACGCAGATCAACGCAGAAAAATCTAAATGCCGCTAAAAAAATCAAAAAGGAAGTTACGGTCATTGCGAGCCCGAAGGGCGCGGCAATCTCGTTTTTGTTTAAGATTGCTTCGTCGCTCCGCTCCTCGCAATGACCCTTTACTCATTTCGTTTCTACTAATCTGCGCAATCTGCGTAATCTGCGGACCAATTATTCTTTTAAAAAATCCGGAATAACCTCCCCCCGGATCAGGTCGTCGTAATCCTCCCGCTGACGAATTACAAAAAACTTATCCTTGACCACCAGGACCTCGGCCACCCGGGGGCGGGAGTTGTAGTTGGAGGACATGGAGAACCCGTAGGCCCCGGCGCTCATCACTGCCAGGAGGTCTCCCTTCTCCGTCTTGGGAAGTTTGCGGTCCTTGGCCAGAAAATCGCTGGATTCGCAGATGGGGCCCACCACGTCCGCGGTCCATTCCGGCCGGTCGCTCCGGTGCACCGGCTGAACCCTCTGGTAGGAACCGTAGAGGCTGGGGCGGATGAGGTCATTCATGGCCGCATCGACGACAATAAAATTCTTCTCCTCCCCGGCCTTGGTATACAAGGCTTGGGTAACCAAAACGCCCGCGTTTCCCACGATGACCCGCCCGGGTTCCAGGATCAGGGTGCAATGAATCTCATCGAGCTCCTTCATCAACGCCTCAGCGTAATCCCGGGGATGGGGGGGCTCTTCCTGGTCGTAGGTGATTCCCAGGCCGCCCCCGATATCCATATATTGGATGTTCATTCCTTCTGCCTGGAGCTTCTCCACCAGTTCTTTGACCCGCTGGACCGCCTCTACAAAGGGGCTGACCTCGGTGAGCTGGGAGCCGATGTGGCAGCTCACCCCGATAACTTTCACATTGGACAGAGTCCTAGCCAGACGATAGTCGTCCAGAGATTTTTGAATATTGATCCCAAATTTATTCTTTTTCAATCCGGTGGAAATGTAGGGATGCGTTTTCGGGTCCACATCCGGGTTGACCCGCAGGGCAACGGGAGCCCGGGTATTCATTCTTCCGGCGATCTGATCGATCAGGACCAATTCCTGGGTGGATTCGATGTTAAACATGAGAATGGGAAGTTCCAAAGCGTACTCGATCTCTTCGTCCCTTTTTCCCACACCCGAGTAGACGATCTTATCCGGGCTCGCGCCGGCTTTCATGGAGCGGAAGAGCTCCCCGCCGGAGACCACATCGACCCCGCCCCCCATACGGATGAAGACCCGCAGGATGGCGATGTTGGAGTTGGCCTTAGCCGAAAAGCAGATTAGATGATCCACTCTGGAAAAAGCCCCCTGAAAGGCCCGGAAGTGGCTCTCCAGGGTGTTCAGGCTGTAAAGATAGAAAGGAGTCCCCACGGTTCCGGCAATTTCCCGGATGGGCAACTCCTCGCAATGGAGTTCATCCCCGCGATACTGAAAGTCGTGCATCGAACTTCCCCCATGAGAATAATTTAGATTATATAACACAGACTTAAGGGGGAGGTCAAAACAAATTCGGAATGCGGATGAATACGGGGGAAAATAGTTCGGAGAAATGTGGTTCGGAGTAAAGACTCCACATTTGAGCCTCTTGTAAAAATCACTTACTCCTTCATTCCGGCCGAAGCCGGAATCTAGAATTCTTCGAATCCCGCCTTCAGCGGGGCTGGATTCCGGGTCGCCCCCGGCTTTCGCCGGGGTTGCCCGGAATGACGATTTTCCCTGTTTTCAAGAGTTTTGCAAGAACTTCAATTCTTTTTCCGAACTAATACAAACGAAATAAATATTGTTACCTCATTGCGAGCCCGAAGGGCGCGGCAATCTCATTCCTGATTGGGATTGCTTCGTCGCTTCGCTTCTCGCAATGACACGTTACTTATTTCTTTTGTATTAAATTACTTTTTGGAAAGCATCCCTTTCAATTAGACGATTGATGAAAGAGCAGGAATTAGTTTTCTACGGTTTCACCGGAAGGGGGGAAACGTCGGCGTCCTGTGAAAAATCGCTCTCTTTGGGGATTGGGGAGGAATCTACTGCCTTCAGACGGTAACTGTAGGATGTCTTGGGGTCCGCCGAAGCATCCAAAAAGTACAATTCCTTGATAGGTGCGGGGTTGATCTTGCGAAAGGTCTCTTCGCCTGCGGCACGCCGGTAGATATTGTATCCGGTCACGTCCGGCTCTGGGTTTTTATCCCAACGAAGGGCCACCCCCCCCTCCTGGAAGACAGCCAGCAGCCCGCTGGGAGGGGACGGAGGGATTTGTTTCTCCGGAATCCCCTCAGCCACCCCTGAAGCCGGGCCCTCGATGAGGGTCCCTTGAAAGCTGCGCACCGCCCGGACTTCGTAATAATATTTCTTCCCGTTCTGCAGCCCCCCGTCCACAAACCGTGTTTCCTTGACGGGTTCCGGATTCAAAGGGAAGAATCCGAACCGGTCCCCTTCGGCTCGGCGGTAAAGGTTAAAGGCGATGCTCGAATCCTTCTCCTTCTGGGATGGGGTAAACATCCACGTGATTTCCAGAGCCTGGCTTTCACTGCGAATCTGGACCCCTTCCGGGGCGGAAGGAGGCTCATCCCAAAAAATTTTCACCCAGTTTGATTGCGGACTGGGGGTTTTGTAAAAATTGTAGGCCATCACGAAATAAGTATATTCGTTCCGAGGTTTGATGGTTGCATCCTGCCAAAGGACCTTTCCCCCTTCGACCCGCGCTCCCCGGGGGAAATCGATATCGATTTCCGCCACCGGCCTGAAATTTGCCGGACACTCCAGACAGGAGGAGTCCAGAGAACGATCCAGGCGAAATACTCTGAATCCCAGCAGGTCCCCGACTTTGGAGCCTTCGACGTTTCGGGTGGGAACGGTCCATTCCAGAAATACCGTCCCCTCCCTGGGCCAGGCTCGAAGGTCGGAGACCGCAGCCGGGACATTACTCTCCGGTGGCAGAGGCGGACCTTTTTTCCCACAGGCAGCAAAAAAGGAGATAAGCAGGATGGCCCAAAGGAAGGTCTTCGTTATCCAAGAAAAATGGGATGGTGGCATGACCGATCAATGAGGGTTCGTTGTGGGTGAGGTCGTTCGTAGGGGCGATTCTCGCAGAGTCGAGTCTCCGACATGAATCGCCCCTACCCGGCCGGGAAAAAATTATCCTCTCCTTTTCTGCCGCAGGAGTGCCCCGATCCGCAGGCGCAGGGCATTCAGGCGGATGAATCCTTCGGCATCCTTCTGGTTGTACACCTGATCCTCCTCGAAGGTGGCAAAATCGGGTGAATAGAGGGATTCGTTGGACTTTCTTCCCACCACCATGCAGTTGCCCTTAAAAAGTTTGATCCGCGCCGTGCCGCTCACCGTGGCCTGGGCTTCATCCATCATCTTCTGGAGCACTTCCCGCTCCGGGGCGAACCAGTAGCCGTAATAGACCATCTCCGCGTACCGGGGAACCATGGAATCCCGGATGTGCATCACTTCCCGGTCCATGGTGATGGATTCCACTGCCCGGTGGGCCGCATGAAGGATCGTCCCTCCAGGGGTCTCATACACTCCCCGGGATTTCATCCCCACGTAGCGGTTCTCCACGATGTCCACCCTTCCGATCCCGTTCTTTCCGCCCAGGCGGTTCAACTCGGCCAGCAGTTTGGCCGGGGACATCCGCTTTCCGCCGAGCGCCACCGGATTGCCCTTTTCAAATTCGATCTCCACCAGGGTGGGCCTGTTCGGGGCCTTCTCCGGCGAGACGCTGAGGAGAAACATGTCCTCGGGAGGCGCATTCCAGGGGTCTTCCAGGATACCTCCCTCAAAGCTGATATGGAAGAGGTTGCGGTCGCTGCTGTAAGGCTTTGCCGCCGTCACTGGAACCGGGATGCCATGCTTCTTGGCATAACGAATCAGGTCTGTCCGGGACTTGAAGTTCCAGATTTTCCAGGGAGCGATGATCTTGATATGCGGGTTGAGGGCCAGGTAGGTCAGCTCGAAGCGGACCTGGTCATTTCCTTTCCCCGTAGCCCCGTGGGACACGGCGTCGGCTCTCTCTTTCCGGGCGATCAACATCTGGTGCTTGGCAATCAGGGGGCGAGCGATGGAGGTCCCCATCATATACCCGCCCTCGTAAATCGCGTTGGCCCGGACCATGGGGAAGATGAAATCCCGGACGAACTCCTCGCGCAGGTCTTCCACATAGACCTTGCTGGCTCCGGTCTTCTTCCCTTTTTCCTTCAGGCCGGTCAGCTCTTCCGCCTGGCCCAGGTCTGCGGCAAAGGCGATCACCTCGCAATCGTAAGTCTCGATCAGCCACTTCAGGATCACCGAAGTGTCCAATCCGCCGGAATAGGCTAAAACGACTTTCTTTACTTTTTCTTTCATTTTTCTCCCCATCCTTCTTTTTTTTCGCCGCAAAAATTGCCGAGAAAGCAAAGTCTGGCTACGCTTCCTAAGGCCAACGGCCGTTTTTTTGCTTTTCAAAAAATTTGTGTCCCAATCCCCTCGTCGGTGAAAATTTCCAGCAGCACGGCATGTTTTACCCGCCCGTCGATGACATGGGTCTTCTTGACGCCTTCCTGAAGGGCATCCAGGCAACACCTCACTTTGGGAATCATCCCCCCGCTGATGGTTCCTTCCTGAATGAACCGGGCGGCCATCTTGGGATCCATGGTGGAGATCAGTTGCTTCTGGTTGTTCAGGACCCCTTCCACATCAGTCAGGAGGATAAACTTCTCCGCCTGCAGCGCGGAGGCCACTTTCCCGGCCACCAGGTCCGCATTGATGTTGTAGGCTTCGGCCCCCGGCCCAACCCCGACAGGGGCTATGACCGGAATCCATTTGTTGGCGATAAAGGTCCGGAGAATATCGGGATTGATGGATTCCACTTCCCCCACCAACCCCAAATCAATCCGTTCCTTTTCCTGCCCTTCCTTGCCCCGTTTGTGAACCCACATTTTGCGGGCCCGGATCAGGTTCCCGTCCGCGCCGGAGAGACCCACCGCATGCCCTCCCTGGGAATTCATCCGGGATACGATTTCCTTATTGATCTGTCCCACCAGGACCATCTCCACCACGTCCATGGTTTCCTCGTCGGTGACCCTCATCCCCTCGACGAAGGTTGACTTTTTGCCGATCCGGTTCAGCATGCCGTCGATCTGCGGCCCCCCCCCGTGAACGATAACCGGGTTCAGCCCGATGTAATGGAGGAGGATGACGTCGCGGACGAAGCCATTTTTCAGCTCCTCGTCCTCCATGGCGTGGCCTCCGTACTTGATGACCATGGTCTTGTTGGCAAACCGCTGGATGTAGGGCAGCGCCTCCAACAGGATGTCAGCTTTTTCGATGTACTTTTCCATCTTTACTTCCCCCTCATTGCCGCCCCTGCTCCTCATCCCCCCAGGACGAGAGAAGGAAAGGGCCCATCGGGTCTTGAGCCTGCTTCTACAGAATGTACCGGCTGAGGTCCTCGTCTTGGATGATCTCCTCCAGTTTCTTCCGGACATACCCGGCATCGACCCCGATTTTCCTCTCCGACCGATCCGGAGCATCGAAGGAAATTTCATCCAACAATCTCTCCAGGACGGTATGGAGCCTTCGGGCGCCGATATTCTCCATCCTTTGGTTCACCAGGGAGGCGATCTCGGCGATCTCCGCGACGGCGTCCTCGGTGAAGGAAAGATCGATCCCTTCCGTCTCCAGCAGAGCCTTGTACTGTTTGATCAAGGCGTTTTGGGGTTCGGTCAGGATACGGACGAAATCCGCCTTGGTCAGAGACTCC
>Ga0326726_10005562_pt1 | contig 11397 bp, 7 predicted proteins | sample MHFenrmetagenome_2_FD_207603 | JGI IMG/M metagenome (GOLD analysis project Ga0326726, IMG submission 207603) | Lab enriched peat soil microbial communities from Michigan Hollow, Ithaca, NY, United States - MHF15MN | ecosystem: Environmental > Terrestrial > Soil > Wetlands > Peat | place: USA...
GCCGATATACTCGAACTTCGACAGCAGGACCTTGGTCGCCGTGTCGGGCGTGGCCGCTTCGAGAGCCGCGGTCAGGGACCAGACGAATACGGCCGCCATGAGGAGGGTCAGGGAGCGTCCGGCCGAGGTGACGGCGCGCTTCCAGGCAATGACCGCGACCGCTCCGGCAATGACCGTCCCGGCGAAAAGGCTGAGGGCGTAATATCCAACCTGCATATTCATCCTCTCGAACTATCGGTCACGCCCCGACGTCCGGAGCGGGCCGTTTCACGCCTCGCTATTCTGGGGGTCCTTGTCCTGTTCCTTGTCGGGGACTAGCGTCCCGGCGATCTCCAGGAAGTTCTCGATGACCTCGGGATCGAACTGCGCTCCCGAACAGCTGATGATCTCCTTGACGGCATAGCGGTGGGAAGCGGCTTTCCGGTAGGGACGCTCCGAGGTGATAGAATCGTAGGTATCGGCGATAGCCATGATCCTCGCGCCCAGAGGGATCTCCCGCCCCTTGAGCTTATCCGGGTAGCCCGTCCCGTCGTATCGCTCGTGGTGGGCTCGGACGATCCGGCCGATCTCCTTGAGCTCGATGACCGGACTAAGGATGGCCTCGCCGCGGGCCGGATGCTCCTGGATCAGCCTGAACTCCCCATCCGTGAGCTTGCCCGGCTTGTTTAAGATGCTCTCGGGGACGGCGATCTTGCCGACGTCATGGAGGACGGCGGCCAGCTCGAGATCGCCCAATTCTTTCTCGCTGAAGCCCATTTTGGCAGCGATCTTCAGCGAAAAATCCGTGACCCGGGTCGAGTGATGGCGAGTGTATTCGTCCTTGGCATCGATGGCCGAAGCAAGGGACTTGACTGTCGAGAGGAAGAGCGACCGCTGTTGCTCGACGAGGTCGGACGTTCTCATCTTGAGGTTGCGATTGACCAGGGCCAGTTCCGATTCCATCTGGCGCATGCGGAGCTGGGACCGGATGCGGGCCTTGAGCTCGGTCGAATCGAAGGGCTTAGAGATGTAGTCGTCGGCCCCGGCCTGGAGGCCCTCGTTCAACATCTCGGCTCCGGTGCGGGCGGTTACTAGGATGATCGGGATATGCTTCAAGGATTCGTCAGCCTTGACCGCCCGCGAGAACGCGTGGCCGTCCATGCCGGGCATCATGACGTCGCAGAGGACGAGATCGGGGTTCTTGTCCCGAAGGAACTTGAGGCCCTGCTCGGCCGAGGTCATGAGCTCCAGGTCGAACTCGTCGGCGAGGAGCATCTTCATCAGCTTGAGGACTTCGGGATTGTCGTCGATGCAGAGGATGAGGGCGTCGTGCACCTTGGCCTGGTCGACCCGGCCGCTCCCGAGGTCGACCTTCTCGAGGTCGACGAGCTGGAGCCGGCGGAAATCCGTGACGATGTCCTGGACACGGGGCTCCTCGGTATCGGTGAGGCGCCGCCTCAGCCCGATGGGGAGGTCTTCCGATCGGCGGTCGAGGACACTCTCATCGAAGTGTTCTTCGCCCCTGCGCATCTCGACGATGAACCGGGATCCCTTGCCGAACTCGCTTTCGGCGTGGATCGTCCCCTGGTGGACGAGGACGATCTCCTTGGCCAGCGCCAGCCCGATCCCCGTCCCTTCCTGAGCCCGCGACTTGGAGCCATCGACCTGGGAGAAGCGGTCGAAGATGGATTCGAGCATGTTGGCCGGGATGCCGATGCCCGTATCTTCGACGGTCATCGTCGCAGTCTGGTCTTTCTCTTCAACGTAGATCGTGATCTTGCCGCCCCTATTCGTGAACTTCAGGGCATTCGATAGGAGATTGAAGATGACCTTTTCGAACTGGTCGGGGTCCAGGATCAGTTCGACGGGGTGGGGCGGGTGTTGGTAGTAGAGCCGGATTTGCTTCTGGTCGGCTAGGGGCTTGACCGAGGACAGGAGAGGCGGGATGAATTCGACGAGGTTGATCGCCCTGACCTTGAGCCGCATTTTCCCCTCTTCGAGCTTGCTCAGATCGAGGAGGTTGCTGATGAGCTTGAGCAGTTTGTACCCGTTGCGCTGCATCGTCTCGAAGGCGTCTTTGAGCATTGGTGACAGCCGGCCCATCCGGCCTTCGAGGACGGCCTTGAGGGGGGCCAGCATCAGAGTAAGCGGCGTCCGAAGTTCGTGATTGATGTTGGCGAAGAACTGCGTCTTGAGCTCGTCGAGGCTCTTGAGCTTGAGATTAGATTCCTGAAGTTGAGCCGTCGTCCCCTCGAGTTCGATGCGGTTATGCAGCTCTCGTCGTCGGATGCTATCCATGATGTACGAGCCGAAGGCCCCAACGAAGATAATTGACGTCAGGAAGAAGATATTGTTAATGACGAACCGCCAGAGCTCGATGGCCTCTCCGTTGACGATGATGGGGTCCTGCCCGAGGATGACCTTGAGAAAACTCGGCACGGCGTAAACGGCCCAGGTGAGAGCGTAGAGGATGAAGGATTCGCGGAAGGCGAAGGGAATGACAACAATCTTGCCCATGACGATGATATTCAAGCCCTGGTAGTAACTCGTCAGGAAGCCGCCCAGGATCTGGATCATGATCCCGATGCCGACGGCGTCGGCGGCCACCATGATCATGGCCAGGTTGAGGAAGCCGCGATGGGTTTGGATACGCTTGGCGACGACGAGCAAGAGGACTTCTATGGCGGCCACAGAAAACCGGATGATGGCGAAGGTCTTGAGGTATTGCGGCGTGTAGACCCAGTCCAAGACGAGGAAGGACACGAAGAGAATGATGCTGATGACGATGGCCGTCTTGACCCGGCCCTTGAGATCGTACTCCGTGTACAGCCTTTCTTCGAAAGGATTGGGGTTCTTAGACATGAGGGTTCCTCGGTCTTGCGACGACGACATATCCCTGGGGAGGGCTCCCGTAGGATGGGACGATCCGGTTGATCTCCCAGCCGGTCTCTTCAAGGAGCGTTTCGAGCTTCTCCGGATCGAAGAAATCGAACGTCCCGGCCTCCTCGAGATCCACAAGCTCCTGGGCGTCGTTGAGAAAGCTGCGGAGGGATTCGATGAGCAACGCTTTCGGGCGCTCCGGAGGGAGGTCGTCCGACGTCATGGTCTCAATCTTCTCGAGAAGGCGCGTGAACGGGCCGGAGGCGTCCATATCAGGCCTCATGCTCGAAAGAACGAGCAGGCCTCCCGGCATGATGACGCGCCGAGCCTCCCTCAACGTTTCCGTCGGATTGAATATGTAGGAGAGGACGAGACTCATCAGGATCTTATTATACCAGCCGGCCTTTATCGGCAGGTGAAAGGTCCCCTCCATCGTGCCGGGCATGAGAAGTCGCCGCAAGACCGGTCTCCCCGCGGAAAGTCCCTGGACGTACCTGGCGACCAGATTGAAATCGGTGATGATCCGGTACTCGTGAAGATCGAACCGGGTCTTAAGCCAGTCGTCGTGGGCCGGCGTGATGCGCTCGCCTCCCAGGATCCGGTGGAGCCGGGGCGAATAATCCTCCTGGATTTTGATAGCGCTCTCGAGCGTCAGGTTCTCGATCTTTTCGGCCATTTCCTCGAAGCTCCCCACCTCGCCTTCGAGGAAACGGCAGACAGCGAGATAGCGGCTCATTTCGAGGTCGAGGGCGACCAAGTCGAATCTCCCGGGCTCTCGGAGGACCGGATATCGGGAGGCGAGCTTTCGGGACGCCTTCTTCATTGCTTCGGGGATGAGATCGGCGATCGTGATCTGCGAAGGAAGCTCGCCGCCGGAGGCCATGAGATGCTCTACGAAGTTCCCCGTCCCTCCGCCGAGATCAAGAAGCCTGTCGCCAGGACTCAGTTCCAGGGCGGCGAGCTGGTCGTGCATGAGTTGCTGGTAGTCATCGGACATGGCCATGACATCGAAGCCGATGAGCTTGTCGTCGCCGATGAGATAGCGTTGCCAGTATTTGACGCGATTCTTGAGCTTGCGGGGTGGCAACCTATCTTTTTCGGCCCGCCGCAAGACCTCCAAATCCTTCCGGCCAGGCATGACCGGCTGGATGAGCTGTTCGTGGAGAAAGCGAAAGATCAAGGAGGTGATCGTGCCGAACAGCCTCAGGCCCTCCTTGGAGGTCCGGGCGCTGTGGCCAATGGGAACGGAAATGACCTCCCGCGGGGCGTCGACCTGGACGCTCATGACATCCCGGATGAATTCGGATTTGACCCAGCTGTCGAACTGACCGTAGATCCAGGTGATCGGCAGGTCGAGGTGGCGCATGTCCTCCCGGGCTTGCTCCAGGGTAGCCACGGAGTTGAGGACGCCGTCGGCGACGTAGGAGTCCACATTGACCAGGTTGCCCAAGATCGGCATGACCCCGAGGCTAATCCCCAGCTGGTAGGCTTCAAGGAAATCGAGGCCGCAATTGATCCGGACCATGAGATCCCGAAATTCCGGGGTTCCCATGCAGGCAATCCAGTAATTGACCCGCCTCCTCTGGGCCTTGTCCCGCAGAACGATCCTGGCTTCGAGCGCCGAGAGCGAGAATGTCAGGAGGATGATGGAAGACGCCCGGAGCGTAGGATTGGACTGAAGCCAATCGAGCACCGTGACAATGTCCTCGGCGCCCTGGCCGAAATTGGTGTTGAGCATCTCATACGGGGGTTCAGCGGATTCGGGGTCCTTGTAACTCTCCCCCTTTTTGCGGATTCCGTCATACCGAACGACGGCCAAAGGCTTTCCCAGAAGGCGGAAATTTTCGCAAAGCGTTAGGGCCAGGCCGAAGAGGGTCTCCTTTGTTTTTCCAAAAGCGGGGGGAAAGATGACCACGGGTACAGGCTTGTCGTCAAGTGGTAGCGCCGAGTTGACCAGGCCGACGATCTCTTCGCCGCGGCGGTTCTCGAGTCTGATCACGTGGGGAGTCATAAGGGAGTTGCGGACGAAATCGAACGGGACCGGGAACGCGCCCCTCCCCGTCGCCCTGTCATGCGAGTCCTCGCCGCGCCGGGCGAAGTCCGGATCCGGGGCGTGAACCGACTGGATGCTCATGCGGCTGATGCCGAACTGGACGCCGTACTTCAAGCCCACGCCTTCGTCCCGTTCCGCGCGGGCCACGTGGCGGACCTCTCCGGTCTCCTGCCAGAGGACATCTTCGCCGTCGAGGATGGCCATGGATTCGAGCGGCGTCCCCTTGAGAAGGGCCGGGGTCTCCCCGTTGGCCACAAAGCTCATGCCGTTCGGGCTGATGTCTGTGATGCGGCCCCGGACCTTGCGGTCGAACGGAGGCGGCAGAGGGATCTCGACCCGGAGGTCGCCGGCCGGCGTGATCCGCCGCTCGGCTCGCTTCTCCGAATAGAACATGACCCGCGGGTAGAGGCAGACCAGGGTCCGGCCGTCGGGGGCGATCCGCGAGATCATGGTCTCGAAATTGTAGGTCGCGTAGCCGATCTGGAAGGAGACGAAGAGCAGGTCCGAGGTCTTGAACTTGACGTCGAGCTTCTCTCCGCTGAGCAGGCATACGGAAGGCGGCCGGACCTCGGCGAACGAGAGGATCTCGGGATTTCCTGACCTAGCCGGGACCGCTGCCACCTCGACATTGCGGGCCAAGGCTTCGCGCATGAGGGACTCGATCTTGACCGAATCGGTGAACAGGACCATCTCGTCGGTCCGGAGGAACGGGTAACGCAGCTTGAGCTCGTCGAGGTCGCGGATGGCGACGTAATCCGACATGAACTGGAGCAGCGACAGCCGGCTCGTGTCGTCGAGCGACAGGAATTCGACCGCGACGCCACCCTGGTCGGCGTCCTGGCGGACGATGCGGCCGTTCACGGTGTATCGCTGGCCGTCCGGGAGCGAGATGTTCAACGGCACGGCCGAGCCCTCGGGCGAAGACGCAAGGGTCTTGAGGAACATGCCGTTCTCGCTGAGGTTGACGAGCTTGGCCTCCCCGAGAAGGCCGGTCTCGATGCGGATGTCCTTGGAGCCGTCGAGCGTCACGCGCATGGACGATCGCTTCTCGCGCGACCGCTGGGCGATGAGAAAGCTGATCTTGCGGCGGATGGCCGACGGGTCGCTCGGCTTGGCCAGACAGCAATCGATGCGGCCGTAGCTCGCGAGATCGATCGTCGCCCCGTTCGAAGCGCTCTCCGTCAGCAGGATCTTGATGATGTCGTCGGCGTTCTTGAAGATCTCGTTGAGGAACCGCAGCAGCTCCGTGCCCTTCATCCGGGGCAGGTCCTCGTTGACGACAAGGACGTTGACTTCCGGGACGGCCTTGATCAGATGGATGGCTTCAACACCGCTGGTCGTCGTGTAGACCGTGTAGATATCCCGCAGGGCCCGTTGGAGCTTCTCGAGATAGGCGAGGTCATCGTCGACGACGAGGACGACGGGCAGGCCCCCCGCCTTGATCTTCTCCATCTGCTCTCGGGCCATCTAAGGTCCGGCCTCCCTGGGTCGTAGAAACGAGTTTAGTCGGGCGAGGGGCGGCCATGCCGGGGGACAAATCGGGCTTCGAGAGATAAGCGCCCAGCCCCAAGACTTGTGCCAGCCCATGCTAATCCACACAAAATCTAGTATATAACCTCAGAGCTGTCAAGGATTTCTTGGGTTGAGTTCCCCTATGATCTCGGCGGCCGATCGGGAATAGAGGCCGATGTCGATACCGGAGCAGACGAGCGAGTAGCCATCCTCGAGGGCCTTCGCGGACGCGGGAATATCCGCGGCGAAGATCCCGACGGGGACCTTCCGGCCGGCGCACGTGGACGCGACCGCCCCGATGGCTTCGCGGACGTCGGGGTCCTGGATCCGGCCGGGCTTGCCCAAGCTGGCCGAAAGGTCGTAGGGGCCGATAAAAACGGCGTCCACCCCGGATACGCCGAGGATGGACTCGATGGCCCGAACCCCGTCGATGTGCTCGACCTGGACGACGACGGCCGTCCCGGCGTTGGCCGTCTCGACATTTTCCTGGAAGCGCGCCCCGTAGCGGTTGGCCCGGCTGAAGCCCACGCTGCGGCCGCCCTCCGGAGGATACTTGGCCCAGTGGACGGCCCGGGCGGCGTCCTCGGCGCTGTTAATATGAGGGATGATGATGCCCGAAGCGCCGGTGTCCAGGGCTTTCTTGACCCACATCTCACGGTTCTCGGGGATGCGAACGAGGCACACGCACGGGTCGTGTGCCGCCTGGACGATGCGCAGGACATCTCCCGCGTCGAGGGCCCCGTGCTCCATGTCGAGGAAGAGCCAATCGAAGCCGGCATCGGATGCGATCTCGGCCAGCTCCGGCGCGGGCAGGCTGAGAAGCGTCCCGATGAGCCGCTCACCCCTGATAAGCCGCTCGCGGAAGGTGCCGCTCATCGCTGAAAGCCCTGGCCGATGAACTTCAGGCCGTCGACGATCCCGGTGCGCCAGTAGCTCCAGGCGTGGCCGCCGTCGCGGACCCGGAACTCGTGAGGGATCTTGCGGTCCGTCAAGAGCAGGTGAAGCGCGCAGTTCCCTTTGATGAGGAAATCGTCGTCGCCGCAATCGATGTAATAGCGCACCTTCTTCAGCGAATCTTCCGGAAGGGACTTGGCCAAATCGAGAGGGTTGACCCCGCGGAAATGCGGCGTCAGGCGGTCCTTGCCCGCGAGGCCGACGCCGAGGACCGGGCCGATGACCTTATCCCAGGTGTCTTGTTTCATGCCCAGGATGTCCTCGTCCTCCCAGACGGCCGCGCTGAAAGCGGCGCAGGCCTCAAACAGCTCCGGATGGCGGAGCGACTGGACGAGCGTCCCCCAGCCGCCCATCGACAGGCCGGCGATGCCCCGGAATTCGCGGGACGGCCGGGTACGATACGCGCCGTCGACGTGCGGGATGAGCTCCTGGATGAACATGTCCTCGTAGCGGACTTTGCCCGACTGGTCGTTGATGTACCAGCTGACGCCGCCGTCGGGCATGACGATGATCATCGGCGGGATCTCCCGCTCGGCGATGGCCCGGTCGGCGGCCAGGCCGACCTCGCCGAACTGGATCCAGCCGGACTCGTCGTCCGTGTAGCCGTGGAGCAGGTAGACGACAGGGTAGCGGCGGGTCGAGGCCGCGTAGTCCGGCGGCAGGTAGACGGCGAAGGCAACGTCCCGGCCTAGGACCGAGCTCGAAAGCTTGAGCCCTTCGAGGACCTGTCCGGCCGCGGCGTCGGCGGAGAGAGCGGGAGGCGGCGCGGAGGCCAAGCCGAACGTGACGGCGGCGGCCAGTGCCAAGCACAGAATTTTCCGATCCTTCATGGGCGGCTCCTTTCCGCGGAGGTATTCGAGAGTTCAGAGGATCTTATGAGGGATGGGGCCCCGGGTCAAGCCGGGGACTTCTTCTTGAAGCTCAGCGAGATGCCGCCGTTCGCGGCCCCCTCGATGGTCGTTTCCATGTCCTCGTGGCCGCGGACGTTCTCCAGGAAATCGCGGATGCCCTTCATGTAGCCGAGGCTCGAGACGTTGTGGACGGCGAAGCAGCCGCCCTTGGCGAGCTTGGGGAGGAGGGCCTCGAAGTAGTTCAAGGTCCAGTTCTTGTCGGCGTCGATGAAGATGAAATCGAAAGGCCCCTCGAGCTCTCCGATGATCTTGCGGGCGTCCCCGAGGCGGGCGTCGATGACGCCGTCAAGCCCCGAAGCCCTGAAGTTCCGGACAGCGGCGAGGTGGCGGAACTCCTCGATCTCGACGGTGATGAGCGAGCCCCTGGTCTTGCTCAGGGCCCAGGCCTCCCAGATCCCCGAATGCCCGGTGGAGGTGCCGATCTCGAGGGCGCGGGTATAGCCCTTCTTGAGGATGAGGTCGTAGAGGAACCGGCCGTCGGCCTCGGTGACATTCTCCTCGCGCCACTGGTCTTTTTGAGCGTCGAGGAACTGGCGGACACGCTCGTCGAGCGTCTGCGGAGAGGTCGCAGCCTGCCCGAACGCCACGGAGAAAACGAACGGGACGAGAAGAAGACCGGCTGCTTTGTTCATCGTCTGTCCCGGACCGCCTGACAGCATGATAGGGGAGCCCCGGCGGGTTGTCAAACCGACGCCGCCAAAAAAAAGTAGCTTACTTCTTGATCTCCGCTCCCGGCCCCTTGGCCATGGCCTCCTTGATCTGCTTGACGAGGCCTTCGTACTGTTGCGTCGGGAAACCCTCATATTTCGCGGCCATGGGCTTGACCAACTCGACGACCTTCTCCGCGGCCTTGAGGGCCTCGGGATAGCTCTTCATCTTGAACAGGACTTGGGCCAAGACGAAGTTGTTGTAGTAATCGGATGTGAGCGCCACGGAGCGTTTGGCCGCGTCGAGCGCGCTCTCGAGATTCGTCCCCTGCTTGTTCCAGAAACTGGCGTAGCTCGATAGCACCGCCTGATCGTCCGAGTGCTTTTTGATGAACTCGGGCCCGTAGATCGCCAGGGCCTTCTCGGGCTTCTTGAGCCGGGCGTAAACACCGGCGACCTGGGAGTACGTGTACGGCTCATCGGGACGGAGCTTCAAGGCCAGGTCGGCCATGGCCTCGACGCTGTCGAGGTTCTTGTCCTGGTCGAGCCAGAAATTCATGTACCCGGTCAGGGCGTAATAGGCCGTCGAGACGTAGTCGCCGATGAAGTCCTTGCCATACTCTTCTTCGGCCTTGGCCGGGTCATCCTTGAGCGCATAGAGCTGGGCCAGATTCTGCTGGTAGCTCGGATTCTGCGGATAGCCGGCCAGGTCCTTAAGCTTTTCGGCCAAGGCGACGCCCTTGTCGAGCGGGTCCTTGTCCTTGATGATGCGCTGGACGTAGGATGCGAGCGCGCTCCGGTCATCGGGATACTTGGCCGTGTAATCCTCGAAGAACTTGTCGGCGTCCTCTTTGGAGGCCATCTGGCCGTAATAATAGCCGAGATAGGAGTAGGCGTTCTTGGTGAGCTTGCTCGAAGGGTACTTCTTGATGAAGGCCTGCAAGGGCGCCGGATCGGGCTTGCGGCCGAAGGCCGCGGTCTGGCCCAAGGCGAACTCGGCGGCCTCGGCATAGGAAATGGTCGCCTTATAGTCTTCGTCGTAGTAGGAGCCGGTCCGGCCTCCGAGATCCATGGTCAAGACCTTCTGGTAGAGCTCCTTGGACCGGGCGTCCAAGGCCGGTGAGTAGCGGCTGCTGCACTTTTTGGCCAGCTTGAAGACGGTCTCGACGTTGGTCGGGTCTTTGGCGTAACGGTCGCTCAGGGCGCCGTAGGTGTCGACGCCCGCGATCGAGTTCTTGACCTTCTCCAGGAACTTGTCAGCCGGGGGGCCGTAGCCGACGATCCAATCGATCTCCTTGCCGTTCTTGTCGACGAAGAGCTCAGTCGGCGTGGCGTTGATTGCGTATCTCTCGTAGATGGAATCCCCGATCTTGTCGCCGCGGCTGGCCCGGTAGACGATGACGTTCTTGTTGAGAAAATCGGCGTACTTGGGATTGTTGTAGAACTGCTGAACCAGCAGTTTGCAGGCCCCTCAGCCACTCGAGAAGAAGTCGACGAGGACGAGCTTGTTCTCTTTCTGGGCCTTGGCCAGCGCCTCGTCGAAGGGTCCGCTGAGGACCGTGGCCGTCTGGGCGGCGGCGAAAGTGGCGACGAGGAGGAGGCCGGCGATGGCGGTGAGTTTCTTCATGCGGTCCTCCTTGGATCAGGACGTCTTTCCACTTAACATACCTCAAGCGGCTGCGGATTGCAATCAAGAGGCCGACCAGAAGGGGCGCCGGGCCGCTAGTATCCTGGGTCCGCGGCGCCGACCTTGCCCTTGAAGACGCGGAAGGCGAAGATCGTGTAGCCGACGACGAGAGGCATGCCGACGAGGGCAATGATGAGCATGACTTTGAGCGTGAGCGCGCTCGACGAGGCGTTCGCGATCGTCAGGCTCAAGGCCGGGTCCGTGGCCCGGACGAGGTTGGGGTACTGGATCGCGCCGACGATTCCCCACAGGCCCAGGAAAGCCGCCGAGGAGAAGACGAAAGCCCGGCCGTCCCGGCCCCTCTTCAGCGCGACAGCGAAGAGAGCGAGCGCCAGCCAAACAAGGACCGCGAAGGCCCACGCCGGGATGCTTCCGAGCGCCGCGGGCAGATCGATCCAAACCATGACGAAGGACAGGGCGAACGCCGCCCCGAACACGACGGCGAGGGCGAGCCCGGCTTTTTGTGCCCTCCGGCGCAGGGACCCCTCGGTCTTGAGGGCCGTGTACGCGGCGCCGTGCATGAGGAAGGCGGAGAGACCGAGAAGGCCGAAGACGAGCGGGAGGGGGCGGAAGAGCGTGAAAAAGCTGCCGGTGAACTCCGTCAAGGCATTGAGCGGCACGCCGACAACCACGTTCCCTAACACGACACCGAAGAAAAGGGCGGGCAGCAAGCTGCCGCCGACGAAGGCCGCCTCCCAGAGCCCTCTTCTCGCCGGGTCGTGGGCCCGGAACTCGAGAGAGACGGCTCTCAGGATAAGGGCGAAGATGACGAGC
>Ga0326726_10005563_pt1 | contig 11397 bp, 8 predicted proteins | sample MHFenrmetagenome_2_FD_207603 | JGI IMG/M metagenome (GOLD analysis project Ga0326726, IMG submission 207603) | Lab enriched peat soil microbial communities from Michigan Hollow, Ithaca, NY, United States - MHF15MN | ecosystem: Environmental > Terrestrial > Soil > Wetlands > Peat | place: USA...
AAGATCGTCTCGTAAAATTCAGGAAAAACCAAGAAATTGACCAATTCCATTAGAAGGATCACCGATGAATATAAGATAGGACGACTTGATGAAGCTCGATATAATTCATTGAAGCAAGAGTACGAATCAGAAATAATAAAAAAATTCTTAACTATCTTTTTTTAGTGTTTTCATCCCGGTTAAAATAACTCACTTGCAACAACAGTATCAGAAGTGGATAATACGCTAAGCCCCGCAGAAGACTTCCGCACTGATACAAGCAGATCTTATCCTAGAGCCCTACATCAGTGTGTTTTTGGAAAAAGAGATTAGGAGATTATACTGAACCGGCGCTGTCATAGAGTAAGGTTAAGTACCGTGCTTCGAATAGGGCAAACGCAGGATATAGGATAAGAAGCAGCACCATGCCGATATAGGGGATCATCATAATGATTGATTCAATGATACATATGATAATAAACATGATAATAAGGGCGATAATGTAGGATCCGATACCGATTTTTCCGATATGGTTAGAGATTGCAGTGAAATTGAACGCTTCACCAAAGCTGTCCATACGTGCAAAACGTACAATTGCGGTTGCCAAAATGAGTCCGATAATAATCGATACAATTGCTAAAATGATGGCACCAAACAGGGAAGTCATGATAAGACCCGCTATTGCAGCTGGATTTCCCTGTCCAACAGCTGTCATTGAAAATATACCAGTGAAAATTGCTATCCCAAAGACAACTAACGCTACGATAATGAGTGGAATTGCGTAGATCAAACCTACGATGAACAGTTTGATTCCGTCAATAAACATGCTTCCCCATTCATTTAATTCAGGAGCTTTAGGAGCACCTCGGAAAATGCGCATAATATATCCAAGAATCAGGGGAAAAATTATGCAACTAATAATCAACAATAACCAATTTACCCACTTCCCTACAAGACCCTCTTTTGCATATTCAAAAGAGTCTCCGATCGTTTTACCAAAGTCCATTTAAATCACCATAAATCTCTTTCTGCAAAATTAATTTCCACATTTCTAACTGTTAACACTGAATTAGCATATTCAAAGGATTCCCCAACCATACTACCGTAATCCATATCTGTAAACCTCTTCAAAGGCAATTTCTGCCAATCATCCATGACTCTACAGCCACAAACGATTTAAATAAGCTATGATGGTTATTCAGAATATAAATTTATCGCCCATTTTACCGGGATATTCGTTAAAAAAAAGCACAATTAGTGTCTGAAGTACCGCACTCCCGTAAAAACCATTGCCATGTGCAGCCGGTTTGCTGCATCGATCACCTCTTTATCGCGAATTGATCCTCCCGGTTGCACTAGTGCAGTGGCTCCTGCCTGAGCAGCAACTTCAAGAGTGTCCGGGAAGGGCAGGAACGCATCTGAAGCCACAGCGGAACCTTTAAGTGATGCACAGGCTTTCATAATGGCAATCTTTGCCGAATCCACCCTGCTCATCTGCCCGGCTCCGATTCCCAGGGTGCGTTTCTGGTCGGCAAATATGATAGTATTGCTTTTCGTATGTTTGCACACCTTCCAGGCAAGCTGGATTGCACGCATCTCATACGGAGTTGGATCCCGGTCGGTGATGACTTCCCAGTGTTCCTGGTAGGGGGGCGTTCGCTGGATCAGCACCCCACCATCGATTGATCGGATCTCATCAGATTCAGATCTCGGCGGGATTAAAAGCACACGCATGTTCTCTTTTTTAACCATGATCCCAAGAGCGTCTTTTGAAAATGATGGAGCAACCAGGACTTCAACGAATGTTCCGGCAATTTCTTCGGCCACATTTTTATCAACTTCCCGATTAAGGCAGACAACAGATCCATAAGCAGAAACGGGATCAACTTCACGGGCTGTGATATAGGCATCAAGCAAACCAGTGCCAAGAGCAACTCCGCAGGGGTTATTGTGCTTGATGATTACAGCTGCAGGGTCCTCATCAAACTCGCGAAGAAGAGCGACCCCGGCGTTAACATCAAGATAATTATTATATGACATCTGTTTTCCCTGAATGGGCTGAGCACCGGCAATTCCCGAACTGCCATAGACTGCAGCCTGCTGGTGCGGATTTTCTCCATACCTCAGTGCCCTTCCATGATTGAATTGCACTGTAAATGTTGAGGGAAACGGGGCATCGAGTAAGTAGAGGTAATTGCTGATCGCTGCATCATAGGCGGCAGTCCTGGCAAATGCCTTTTTTGCAAACGTGAGACGTTGGTCCATTGAGATCTCACCGTTTTGAATTGCTGTGATCACGACCTGATAATCTGAAGGGTCAACAACGACAGCTACATTTTTATAATTTTTTGCTCCTGCCCGGATCATAGCCGGTCCGCCAATATCAATAAATTCGATTAATGCATCAAGACTCAACCGCTGCCCGGACATCTTCTCGAATGGGTACAGGTTTACAACCAGCAGGTCTATCCGGTTAATACCGTGCTTTGCCATTACCGCATCATCGATTTGCTGTCTTCCCAACAACCCTCCGTGGACTTTCGGGTGCAGTGTCTTCACGCGTCCATCCATCATCTCGGGAAATCCGGTATAACTTGAAACCTCAGTAAACTTTACACCGGCATCAGCAAGTGCCTTTCCGGTTCCGCCCGAACTCATGATGCTGTATTTATTTCTTAGAATCTCCTGTGCGAGATCAATGATACCCGTCTTGTCCCAGACCGAGAGAAGTGCCCACTTCATGGTCTATTGTATGCAGAACAGGAAAGAAAAATGTATGCAGATTATTTCATGATGAAAAAAATTTCATTGCCCTATTCCGGAATTTGAAACATATTCTTTCAGGTATCCGTTGTATTGGTACTTGCAATTTGCTTTAAATAATTTCAAAAAAATGCCTGAATATCAAATTAAACGAATAATTTCGACTATTTATGAAAAACAAGCATTATTTAACGGTTCTCTTTTGGGGATGATATAAAATTATATATAGAACCACAATACAATAGATAGTGGAACATCGACCGGGATGTACTATGCACGACGCAGAAAACAGTACAGAACAAAACGAAATACAGGATTCCGGTGGCAAAGAAAATCCCCTGCCGGAATGTCTGACACTTACAGATGAACTGGACGAACAGAAGAGAGCATATGCTGAGTTGAACGATCAGTTCCTGCGACTCGCTGCAGACTTTGAAAATTTCAAAAAACGTACAGCACGCGACAGAGAGATCTCAATTTCCTTTGCAAATGAACAATTTGCCATTGACATTCTGGAAGTTGTGGATAACCTTGAACGGGCATTAAAGGCAGACAACACTCACCTTCGTGAAGGGATTCGTCAGATCCAGCAGCTGCTGAGTGCTCAATTGCTGCGTAATGGTATCAATCCTATAGATGCACTTAAAAAACAATTTAATCCATCAGAGCATGAAGCGATCGCTCATGTTACTTCTGATGAAACTGTGGGCACCGTTATTGATGTGGTTGCCCGGGGATATCGTATGCATGATAAAGTAATCAGATACGCAAAAGTAGCAGTCTCGAAAGGAAATCAGAAAGATCAGGAGGTATAAAGAAATGGCAAAAGAGAAGGTTCTGGGAATCGATCTGGGAACTACCTTTTCCTGTATGTCTATCATGGAGGCAGGAAAGCCGATCGTGATCCCAAATGCAGAAGGCGGACGAACCACCGCATCGATTGTTGCATTTACCAAAGAAGGAGAACGGCTGGTCGGGAGTCTGGCCAAACGCCAGGCGGTTACCAACCCCCAGCGGACTATCCAGTCAATCAAGCGTAAGATGGGATCGACTGAAAAAATCAAGATTGATGATAAGAACTATTCCCCCCAGGAAATCTCGGCTATGATTCTGCAGAAGATGAAAGTCGATGCTGAGGCATATCTGGGTGAGAAGATTTCAAAAGCGGTTATCACGGTTCCGGCATACTTCAACGATGCCCAACGGCAGGCAACCAAGGATGCCGGAAAGATCGCCGGTCTTGATGTCATGCGCATCATCAACGAGCCTACAGCGAGTGCACTGGCATATGGTATTGATAAAGAGCAGGATGCTACGGTACTGGTGTATGACCTTGGGGGCGGTACGTTTGATGTTTCAATTCTGACGCTTGGCGACGGGGTCTTTGAAGTAAAATCAACTGCCGGTAATAATCTCCTTGGCGGAGATGACTTCGACAAACGTGTAACAGACTATCTTATTGATGAGTTCAAGAAAAAAGAGGGAGTTGACCTGCGCAATGATCCGTATGCCATGCAGAGGCTGCGTGATGCATCAGAAAATGCAAAGATCGAGCTCTCACAGCGCCAGTCAACCAATATCAACCTGCCCTACATTACCACAGATACGAGTGGTCCCAAATTCCTCAACATCGATCTCACCCGTTCAAAACTCGAACAACTGATAGGGGATCTCGTCGAATCCACCGTCGGACCTGTGAAGCAGGCACTGAGCGATGCAAAGCTTGAGCCAAAGGACATCGATCACGTTCTCCTTGTTGGAGGTTCCACCCGGGTCCCCCTTGTACAGGAAACCGTAAAAAAGATTCTCGGAAAAGAGCCCGACAAGGGCATCAATCCTGATGAGTGCGTTGCGCTCGGTGCAGGTATCCAGGGTGCTGTGCTGACCGGTGAGACAAAAGATATTGTCCTGCTCGATGTGACGCCACTTACTCTGGGTATAGAGACCCTTGGAGGTATTGCTACCAAACTGATCGAACGCAATACCACCATCCCCACGCGGAAGAGCCAGATATTTTCAACTGCAGCCGATGGGCAGACCAGCGTCGAGATCCATGTGGTGCAGGGTGAGCGGGCTCTCGCAAAAGATAACTTTACTCTGGGCAAATTCCAGCTGACCGGCATTCCACCTGCACCCCGTGGCATACCCCAGATTGAAGTCACTTTTGATATTGACTCAAACGGTATTATTCATGTATCGGCAAAGGATCTTGGGTCTGGCAACCAGCAGGCAATATCGATCAAGGGAGATAAGAAGCTCTCTGATGAAGACATCAAGAAGATGATGGACGCGGCCAAACAGTTCGAGGCTGATGATAAGAAAAAGCGCGAAGAGATTGAGCTGCACAACCAGGCAGATACTGCAGTATTTACTGCTGAAAAAATGCTTAAAGAGAGCGGGGACAAGCTTGAAACAGATGACAAGCTAAAAGTTGAGGAAGGCATTGCAGCAATAAAGAAAGCGCTGGCCGATGATAACCTTGACGAGATTAAGAAGGCAATGGAAGCACTGACTGAAAGTGTCTATGCAGCAACAACCAAAATCTACCAGAAGATTCAGGCAGAGCAGGCATCACAACAGCAGGCAGGGACCGGGACTTCACCGCAACCTGATAAAAATACCGATGACAATGTTGTCAATGCAGACTATAACGTAAAAGATGAGTGAGCTAAAAAATGAGTGCGGATGACTACTACGATACTCTCGGCATACCCCGTAGTGCTGACGATAAGGAGATCAAGAAGGCATACCGCAACCTTGCCCGGAAATACCATCCTGATGTCTGCAAGGAGAAGGGTGCAGAAGAGAAGTTCAAGGGGATCAATGAGGCGTATAGCGTTCTCTCCGATGAGCAGAAGAGAGCACAATACGACAACATGGGCCATGAAACGTTTACCAATGCATCAAAAGGCTCGTATACCGGTGGAGGTGGGTACGGGGGCGGAGGTTTTTCCACTGATTTCTCGGGTTTTGGGGATATCTTTGATTTCTTTGGCGGTGGTCAGAGACGATCGGGTCCCCAGCCAGGTGCCGATCTGCTTATGCGCATCCAGATCAGTCTTGAAGAAGCAGTATCCGGGGTAGACCGGGACATAGAAGTGATGCATACCGAACCATGTTCTGCATGTAATGGAACAGGCAGTGAAACAAAACGACTGAATACCTGTTCCCGCTGTGGTGGCAGTGGACAGATGCGACAAGCTGCTCATTCCGCATTCGGCCAGTTTATCCGGATGATGACCTGCACGCAGTGCGGCGGAAAAGGAAAAATTCCTGAAAAAGTCTGCAAAGAGTGCCGGGGGTCTGGTCATTCCCGAGTGAAACGAAAAATATCCGTGCATATACCTGCAGGAATCGATAATGGTATGCGACTTCGCATGGAGGGGTATGGTGAAGCAGGTGATTATGATGCACCCAATGGCGACCTATTTATTGAGGTTTATGTCAAACCGCACGACCGTTTTATCCGGAATGGTGAAAACCTCGAGATTACCCTTGAAATCAGTCCCGTACAGGCAGTACTGGGGACATCGATCGAAATTGAAACGATAGATAAACGACATATTGATCTAAAAGTACCTTCCGGTATACAGCACAGCACAGCCTTGAAAATTGCCGGTGAAGGGATAAAGCGTCGGGGAAAACCCGGGGATCTGCTTGTCCGGGTAAAAATCATCACACCAAAGTCGATCAGCAGTGAGCAGAAGGAACTCTATATAAAACTTGCTGAGCTTGAAGGAAAGAGCAGCGGTTCCGGAGGATTTTTCTCAGGAATCATGGGAAAAAAGAAAGGTAAGAAGTAACCACAAAATTCCAATGTCTGTACTTTTTTTCTCGGAAATTTTATTATTTTGCGCACATATTTGAGTGCCCGTAACTAATGAGATAAGGATGAGACTGCTCGTTGAGCTATCCGGCGAAAACCCGACACTTCCTTTTGCCGAACTTGATTGCGTGGGAAAAGTAATCGATCACCGGCTCCAGGTTGCGGTTGTTGAAGCACCTGACCCAGAAAAGGCGCACCGGCTTGCAATGACGCAGTTCGTTTTAGAATATCTCGGGGAATGTGAACCCAATCCTCCGGCATTCCAAAAATTGCTCAAAGAACTAGCCATCGAAACCAGCCAGTCGTTTGCAGGACGTGCCAAAAAAGTTCATGGAGGCTGCCTTGAAAGAAATCCCTGCTCGCAGAGGGAGTTTGAGCGGTTGATTGGCACCATGATAGCGGGTCCTGTTTCACTGGCCAAACCCGACATAGAATACCATGCTATCCTTTCGGAGGACCGGTGCTATTTTGGCAAAGTTCTCTTCACTATCAATCGCGGAGCCTATGATGCCCGCAATCCCGGAAAACGGGATTTTTTCCATCCAGGAGTGATGATGCCAAGGATGGCACGGACTCTCATAAATTTAAGCTGTTCACAAGGGGGGGATGTAGTGCTTGATCCGTTCTGCGGCACGGGGGGCATCCTGATCGAAGCGGAAATGCTTGGAATGTATCCTATAGGAAGTGATTTTGACCCGATGATGGTTCATGGCAGCCGTCAGAACGTAACGCAACCGGATCTTATGCTTGCCGACGCAACGCTTCTGCCGTTTGGTGAGCATACCATTGATGCGGTGGTTACGGATTTTCCCTACGGGCAATCTGTCTGCATAAAAAAAACTGACACGATGGCAAATCTTTATGCTGATGCTCTGGACGAGATTCATCGTGTTCTTAAAGTGGGAAACAGGGCTGTAATAGTCACCCACAAGGATATTTCAGATATCGTAGCATCACATATGTCCATACTGCAACAACATGAGCAACGGGTACATAAAAGCCTTACCCGTCGCGTTTTCGTACTGAAACGTTAACGTTCAATCCTCAAACCTGAAGTACCCTTTATGTAATACCTGTTCTCCATATACTCTGGTTAGTATGGAAACAGAGAATGTAATCCAGGCCGCACTTTTTATGGGTATCTTGTTATCCTGTATCGGTCTCCCTGTTTTGGCTTACTCGGGTGATGCGGTAGGGTTGTTCGACCAGGGAAATGCTTTGATGAAAACTAAAAATTATTCTGAGGCTATTGTTGTATATGATAAGGCAATCACCCTCGAACCAGATTATTTTGAAGCCTGGAATGGAAAAGCGGATGCACTTAACCGGGCCCAGCAATTCACCGAAGCGCTCGCAGCATCCGACAGGGTAATTGCCCTCAACCCAAATTATGTCCAGGGATGGATAAACCGTGGATACATCCTGTATAATCTCGGCCATTATGATGAGGAACTCAAAGCGTACGAAACTGCGATTACTCTTGATCCTGCCAGTCCCGAGGCGTGGTTCAACAAAGGTTACTCCCTTGCCAGTATGAAGAGATATGATGAAGCGATCACTGCATTCGATAAAGTTAAGGAGCTTGATCCCACATACCCGAACCTTGCAGCGAATAGACAAATTGCCGAAAAATATCGGAATGCAACTACATCTTTTACTGCGAGCGAAAAAACACCCGCACAATCGCCGGTAAAGACTTCCTCCACTCTTCCTGAACGTCCGGTATCAACTACTGAACCAAAAAAATCTCCCGTTTTTGTGGGAGGAATTATCGGAATTTTTTTAATTCTTATGATGGTACGACAGATCAGAAAAAGTAAAAAATGGTAAATCCGGCTCTGGAGAAACAGATAGGGATCTATTCGGTTCACACCCGAAACATGAAAATCGATCAGGTGCAAGAATCCTCCCGCCTCAGGGCCTTTCGAGGCAACTGGGGGCACGAAGGTTTCAGCATTTTTCAGTCACTTAAACCGCCGCGGGGCGTCCCTTCGGGAGCAGAGGCGTTCATCCCAATGATATTAGGTGGACAATCTCCCAGAATATCCAAAATATCCTTTTTTCGTAGATAATCCACAGTCGACTGGTAAAAAAATAGGAAATTATCTTGCACCATCATCCTCTGCCAGAGGAGGTGTGATACGCCTCCGCTACGCTTCGGACGGGCACCTTGATCAGCTGAGATTCCTCTAGGAGTTCGTCCCCCTCTAAAGGGGGCTATCCTGCTGCGCTCCCGTCCCCCGCTCTAAAGTGAGGGCATGGTGAAGTGCACGGGGGCATCATGAATCCTCTATCATGCTCCTAGAAGGCTCCTAGATACCATTTTGATGGCAATAAATGAAAAAGTCAAAGGGAATGTGCTCAAGCAGCAGGCGCGAAGCACCCGCTCTTAAGTGTTTTTCATAAGAAATAAAAAACCCGACCCTTCTGCCAGGGTTTTTCCTCATGGCGTTTTCTGCTTCCCTGATAATGCGATAATCACCGAGAGGCACTACAACATCATCGCACACAGCGCAGCGACGTTATGGTGGGACAGGTACTGTCCCCTCCGTTATCATTTATTACATTTCCTGATATTAGGAATTCTACAGATTCAATAATTGATGAATTGAAAAAATGAATATAATCTCACTTCGCTTTCTTATAACAAATCTTGGCCTCTTCATGTTTGCCTATCGTATCAAGTATTCCTCCAATATCATTCCATACCTCTTTATGTCCAGGATCAATTTCCAAGGCGTGTTTGAAAGTAGTCAGAGCTTCCTGATACTTCCCGAGCTCATGTAATGCCCGGCCTTTATAGATCCAGGCGTCCACAAAATCCGGTTGGATAGATATCATAGCAGTAAATGCATCGCTGGCATCCTGGTACTGCCCGAGAGCCATAAGTGCGCTCCCTTTGGTGAAATAGGCTATTGAGAACGTGGGGTCAACAAATACCGCCCGTTCATAGGATCCAATTGCATCCCCGCTTTTACCCTGAGCTGCAAGTGCCATCCCGTGACGCGTCCAGCCAATAGCATTCTCCGATTCCAGTTCAAGGCTTTTCTCATATGCAGCCTGAGCTTCCGGATGCTTTCCGAGATCATACAGTACATTACCTTTTCCCATCCACGCCTCAGCGAGATTAGCATTCTGTTCCAGCGCTTTTTCGAATGTTTCCAGAGCATCCCTGGACATGCCAAGCTCAGCGAGTGAAACACCTTTGTGGGAAAGTACTTCGGCGCTATGATTGATCTCAAGAGATCGATCGTACGATTGTACTGCCAGCCTGTGCTGATCAAGCGCAGCATAAGCCTTGCCTTGGTAGTAAAATACATCAGCAGTTCCATGGTTGTTTTCCAGAGCATGCTCGAATGCAGTGATTGCCTCATCATAACTGCCCATCTCAAAATATGCCCGTCCTTCCCAGAAGAATGCCTGATAGCAGGTGGGATTTATTTCCCATGCCCGTTCAAAGGCGGAAATTGCTGCATCCAGATTTCCAAGGGCAAGAAGGGCTCTGCCTTTTTCATAGATAGCAATAGCAAATCCGGGATTATGAGAAAGGATGCGATCGAACGAGGCGATAGCCTCTTTATTCTTCCCGGTTTGCATAAATGCCCTTCCCCTTTCGTAGAGGGCGTCCTGATATTCAGGATTAATTCTCAGAGCTGAGTCGAACGCAACAATCGATTCATCGTAATTCTTAATGTGGACCAGCGCAATTCCTTTGTGATAATATACCTCTGAATACTGGTCATTCAACCTCAAAGCCTGATTAAAGGTTGTTATCGCCTCATTAAAGCGCTCAAGCTTAAGATAGGTCAGGCCTTGGTAATAGAATGCTTCCGCATACTCCGGCTGGAGAGTCAGCGCCTGATCAAATGCTTTCAGCGCCTCACTGTATCGGTTCAGATGAATTAATGCAACTCCACGGTGCAGATGCGGCAAAACGTATGTTGCATCTAGGGAAATTGCACGATCATAGCAATCAAGCGCCAGATCATATCTTCCAAGATTTTCTTCTGAAATACCCTTGTAGAGCCAGGCATCAGAAAATGTACCATTCTCGCCAAGAGCCCTGTCGAATGCACCAATTGCCTCCTGATACATCGAGAGACTCGCAAGTGCCCGCCCTTTCTCATAGAATGCATTGGCGCATTTCGGGCTGTGAATGAGGGCAGAGTCGAAGTTTTTTATTGCATCATTATATTTTCCGATATGGGAGAAAGAAATTCCCAGATAATAATATGCCCGTGCGTCTTTTGTATCGATACCTAAAGCCTTTTTATAACAGATAATGGCCTCCTTGTCCTGGCCTAGGGCAGACAGGGCTACTCCCTTCCCTGTCCAGATAAATGCAGCTGTAGGTCGGAGGCGTAATGCCAGATCAAATGAAGCGATTGCAAGATCGTAGCGGGAGAGGCGTGTAAGTGCCATTCCCTTATGGTAAAGTGCTTCGATATGTTTCGGTTGGATTGCAAGCGCATTGTCGTACGATTTTACCGCTTCGCTGTCCATTCCCTGTTCATGGTGTGTGCGCCCTTTGTAATAGAACGCTGACACAAAATCCGGGTGTATTTCCAGTGCCTTACAAAACGCTTCAATTGCATCGTCATAACCGGAAAGTGCAAAGAGTGCAGTACCCCTCAGGTACCAGGCATCGGCATTAGCAGAGTCAATACCAAGAGTCTTATCATAATCTGCGATAGCATCATTATATCTTCCAAGATCTGCCAGTGCCATCCCGCGTTGTAACCACGTTTCAACAGATATGGGGTTAATCTGTAATACGAGGTCAAAAGCATCGATTGCATCTTTTTGCCGTCCGGTTGCAACGAGGGACA
>Ga0326726_10005564_pt1 | contig 11397 bp, 15 predicted proteins | sample MHFenrmetagenome_2_FD_207603 | JGI IMG/M metagenome (GOLD analysis project Ga0326726, IMG submission 207603) | Lab enriched peat soil microbial communities from Michigan Hollow, Ithaca, NY, United States - MHF15MN | ecosystem: Environmental > Terrestrial > Soil > Wetlands > Peat | place: USA...
AATACCTTCTGCCAGTTTTCCACCCCTTCCTTCACATACCGCTTCCACTTGGTGGGAGTGGCCGGATCGATGTAGTAAACGATCGGCTTGATCGGCTCCACGAGCTCGCCCCGTGCGTACGCCGCCGGGTCCTTGGGCTCGAGCCGCCACCGCGTGATGAACTCCTCCGACGCCGCCTTTTGTTCATCGAGGCCGTAGTTGACGCGGTTGACGGTGAAGAATCCAACGCGTGGGTCGAACTTGCGCGGACGCATCGGCACTTTCGGCAAGAGCACGAACGACTCGCGCGTCTCCATCGTGAGCGTGCTGCCATTGACATCGGCCGGCGGCGTCGCAGCGTCGAACGTCTGCACCTGCCGCACCTCGATGTTGATCGGAAACCCGCGCACGCTCGCGATGTAGCTCCGCGCCGGATCGTAACGGCGCACGCCGAACTGGCGCCGCGCGGCGGCGCCGAGTCCCGACGTGGCCGGATTGTCGGCGGCGAAGAAGTCAGTGACGTCGACGACGTACGCGTTGCTGTCGCGCGTGAACGCCGCGATCGGGAACGCGCCGATGATCGGACCGTAATTGTTCTCGGCGACGCTCTTGGCGATCGGCAACGAGGCGTCGGCGACGGCGGTCGGCGTCACGACCTGCAGGATCACGCGGTCGTTCGCGCGGTGCCAGCGGACCATCCGCTCGTTGACCGAGCTGCCGGCGCTCTGAAATCCGCCCGAGCCGGCCGGCACGCCCGAGACGCGCGTCACCATCAGGTAATCGCGTCCCATCATCGAGTCGGGGACCTCGAAGTAGTAGCGGTCGTCGACGCGATGCACCATGATGGCGCCGCGTTCGGTGTGCGCCCGCGCCGTGATGACTTGCGCGTAGGGCCGCGGCCCTCGGCGAGCGGCCGGCGGGGCATTCGAGTCCGTGCGTGTCGCCGGCGCTTGCTGTTGCGGCGGTTGCGTGGGTGGATTTCCCTGCGCGCTCGCGGCGGTGTGCGTCAGAGCGCAGGCAAGAATGATCAGCGAAGCGCGGGTGCCGGGCATGGGAGTCTCGCACGTGGGGGGCCGGGCTAATGTGCGAGTCATCCGGACGGTACGCGAGTGAGGGCGTTCCTCTCAGCTCGCCATTAGCGGAAAGCCGTTAGCCCGGCCGATACCCCGAGCGGTTAGCCGCCGCGGTTAGCCGTAGCCTTCCACAGTCGGTCGCCAGCCGAGCGGTTAGACAAAGCCGTACAGCTGGATGAATTGGCGCGCCCGCACGGCCCGCGAATCGCTATGGTGTCACGCATCTCTGGCCGATATCGTGGTTGCCTGTCGCGTCGGGAACAGACACGATTGTCGTTACGTCCCATTTCTTCCGACGGCTCACCTCATCGCGGTGAACTGATGGACGCTGATCCGGTCGGCTTCGCACCCGGGATGACACTGGGGACCCACCGGTTGGAACGCCTCCTCGGCCGCGGCGGGACCGGCGCGGTGTTCCTGGCGTACGACACACGGCTCCACCGCCAGGTAGCGCTCAAAGTCATCGACGCCGATAGTGACGACGTGACTTCGAGCGCCCGGCTGCTGCGCGAGGCCCGCAATGACGGCGTCGCCGACAGCGTGCGTCTTGCCGCGGCACGTCAGATCACCGGTCCCGGCCGGCAACTCATGCTTCACGGTATATCGCTCGATCCACAGGTCGACGCGGGCGTGCGCGACCTGGCGCGCGTCGGCGCGTTAGACGACATCAGCGTCGGAGGCAACTGGACCAACTCGGCCGTCGTTCGCTATCTCGGCGAGGACCTCGGCCATAGCAACCCGAACGCCAGCGTTCCGCAAGTGATCGTCCTGGAGCGCGACATCGACAGCCAGATCACGAGTCTGCACGTCGGTCCCGAACGCGAGCTGGCCCGCCATGTCGGGACGAGAGATATCTGGAATTGGGCCCGACAGGGCGCTCCGCTTCCCAAATAGAGCAAGGCTGTCCTCGTCAGCGCGCGTCGTCGCTCAACGCCGAACCTGAGGTCAGTGATCTGACATCGGTTCCTGTCGTCGAGCGCAAAGCTGTACTCGAGCAGCCAATCGAACTCGGAGTGGCCGGCACTCGCCTGCGCGGCTATGCTCAACAGCCTCAGCATCCGGACCGACTCCCATGACGACACCCGAGACCACGACGAACACGTTTCCCCGGCTGGCGGACATCCCCGCTCGGCGGATTCTCGACGGCAGCATTCGCGGGCACTATGCGCACCGCGATCGCGGCTTCCGCTTCCGCTCGTCGAGCAACGCTCTCACCCTGGTCGCCTCGGCCGGCCACAGCGTATACTCGAACCGTTGGCTGATGTACGTGACGAGTCGCGCCGCGCGCTCGGCGGAGCTGTGGGCGGACGCGGCAAAACGCACACCGTCGGGTGAGCGGACGACGGCGGTGTACGTCGCGCGGGCCGAAGTGGTCGGTGGAAACATGTGCATCCTATATCGTCACCGATTTGCTCGAATGGAGCCCAACCGGCGCAGTCGACCCTCTGGTTTTGAGACGGCTGACATCTTCGGCTAGTCCGACACCAGGGCCGATCGGCTCTTCCCCGACGACATCCAGATTCATGAGCATTCGACGCGCCGGCAGGGGAATACTCGAAATCGTTTTCGTGGTCTCGGCCGCGGCCTGCGCTCCGCCCTTCACCCCGGCCCCGCTGCCCGCGTTACCGTTCGCCGCGGAAACCACGCTCACCGAGATCGTTGGCCGGGGCGTGGTTCGGCGGTACATACATTCGCCAAGCGGGCCCTGGGCGATTCATGTCCTCGAGGTCGACCTCGATCGCTGTCTCGCCGTGGTGGCGGTCAAGGGCGCAGACAGCGCTGCCGGCCGCATCAAGACGTCGACCATGCTCGGTGACTTGGCGAAGCGTGTTCGTGTCGTCGGCGGCGTCAACGCCGACTTCTTTTCGCTCGCCAGCGGGACGCCCGTGAATCTCTTGGTGGTCGACGGACGCATGTTCACGCCGCCGGTGGCCCAACCGGTGCTCGCGTTCGACTCGAGCGGCACGCCGCACATCGCGACGTTTCACCTGTCAGGCAACACTCTCGCGCCGTTCTATCCTATGGAAGCCGTTGGCGGGCGGCCGGCGCTGCTCCGCGACAGCGTCACGCTCGGCGCAGTCGATACGGAAGGCCAGGCATCGTTCAACGTCGGGCGCAATCCGCGCACCGCGGCGGGACTCGCGCGCAGCGGACGGCGTCTCATTCTCGTCGTCGTCGACGGCCGCCAAATGCCGTACAGCGACGGGATGTCGTTGCGCGAACTCGCGAATCTGATGCTCGCGCTGGGGGCGCGCGATGCGATCAACCTGGATGGGGGCGGGTCGTCCACGCTCGTCTATGCCGACCCGGCGTCGGGCGGCGCGCTCAGGATTGCCAACCGTCCGTCAGACAAGGAAGGGGAACGCGCGGTCGGCGACGCGCTGGCGGTCGTGCGGCGCTGTCGATGACCTCCGCCAGGCCGCCGACGCAGCTACGATGAAGATCGTCTGTACGCCACCACCGCCTCGACTCAGACTTAGAGATGCGAAACTTCGACAGCCTGACCGAGCAAGAGGTTCTCGCGCTCGCTATCTCGGCGGAGGAAGAGGACGAGCGCACCTACGCCGACTATGCCGAACGACTGCGCCAGTCCTTCCCGGCATCGGCCGCGGTGTTCGACGGCCGTTGATGGCCATGGGGCTCACCGCCGCGAAGGACGCGAAGCGCGAGGCGTTGATCCGCGATCACATGGCCCCCATCGCGCGCATCGCGAAGCTGGAGGCCGCCGCGTTCCCCGCGCTCGCGCCTCTGGCGCCACCCGCGGGCTCGCTGTCGCGCTCGAGGCCTGCACCGCGTACAAGGCGGTGCTCGCCTCTTTCATAGAAACGGAAGCCCGCGATGATCTGCCGCTGCTCGCCAATTGGCACACTGTGCAACGCGTCGCTCGAAGTTCGCGTCGCCGCCGAGCGACGGTCGCATCAGGGGTCGCGCCGGGGCAGCACAGCCTCGCCGCGCCCGCGCTTCCCATTCGCGACGTCGCTCGGCTCCTTCCGCCGCCCCAACTGGAACCTCGAGTCACGACGAGGTCATCGCAGTCCTTAGCCGCGCCGCGAGCCGATTCCGTTGGCCGTAGCCAACAGCGGTCAGCCCACTAGCCGAGCCGCCCGCTGGCGCGGGTCCAGCGTCGACGAGCCGTTTCGTCATCGGCTCGACGCGCAGGTTCAGTCCCTCGAGCGATCTCGCCCCAAGCAGTACGAGGTCGCCGGGCTCGCCGAACACGACTTCGTCCACTGTCCAGACCTCTCCAACGCCGAGGCGCACTGCGCCCGTCCATCGAGCCAGCACGGTGCCATCGGCCTGCCGAAAGTGCCACCGCTTGACCCGCTCGACTCCGAGCTCTTCGAGGACCGCGCGAGGAAACCACGACAGTTCGGCGCCTGTGTCCACGAGCGCGTTCGCGAACGTGCGGCGCGCGCCCGGCTTGGCCGGGTTCTCAATTTCGACTTCCGTTCCGAACGTTCCCATGTCGTCCATCATACGGGCCTCGTTCGCTCGGGTTGGCATCCGAAACAAGCGCGGGGCGTCAATTCAACGCAACTACTCTCGGTCCCGGCCATCCCCGCCATGTCGTGTGCTTGCGTGACGTCAGCGGCCGGCGCCATGAGGTCCGCGTAGTCCTGTTGAAAGAGTGGATTGGTCGGATCGCTCGCGGGCCAGCGCCGAGCGTCATCGGGCGTGAACGGGCCGATCATGAACGCCATGCCGCCCCGTGGGATCGGCGCGCACGTTGGGTTGTCGTAGAGAGCCACGACCCGATAGCGCCGGTTCGCGTCGAGGTGCAGCCCCCTCCGGGTGAACACGAACCGATCGGTGCTGATACTCATGATATGCCCAGCCGTATCGCGCTCTGTGGTGAGGCGCACCAGCACCTTGTTCGTTACGGCGTCCTCGAGTCGCAGCTCGACGGCGTAGTCGTGTGCGTGTCCGCCAAGGGCACGGACATTTCCGCCAACCGGGAGCGAGAATTCCGCGGTCGTCGTCGATTTGCCGGGCGGAAGCTCATATCGCCCGATCGCCGGGTTGGCGTCGAGATACAGGGGGAACACGTCCCGCGGCCCCCTCCCGTCGGCGCGGTCGGGCGTCCACGCGATTGAGATTCGCAGCGTGACGCCGTCCATCGCGTGGGCCGTGGGATTCACGAGCATATAGTAGAGCACCATGTGCTGATCCGGCTCGAGCGGAACGCCCATCGAACCGGGGAGCATGACGGACGGCGTTTCGTGAGCGGCCGCGAGCAGGCGTTCCGCCATCGGGTAGGGGAGCTGGCGGCGGCTGAGGTTCACGATGCCCGCGTGGTGCAGCACCTTTCGCGGGAGCACGCCTCCTGCCGAGTCGACGACGTCGATGCGATAGCCGCGCGCCCAGCCGTGGAACGGCCACACGAACGCGATATTCGTTTGCGCGTGCGCCTGACCGTAGGCCATCGCTGCCTCGAGGCGGATGCCGCTCACGCTCAGCACGACCTCCTTGTTGGCTGAGTCGAGCTGGATCTGGACGCCGGCGGTCGATTCACGGCGCAAGACGGTGTCGACTTGCGGCGGTGCCTGCACGAGCGGCAAGGGTCTGGCGCAGGCGGAGGCCATCAGACAGCTGATGAAGAGGCGCGTCCTGGCGCTCACGCGGAGGTTGCGCAGCATGTTCGGCCCCGGCGGATTCAGCGTGAAAACGTTCAACGTCACGTTCGATGCAGGGTCGATACGGAAGCCAGCCAGTTTAGCGCGTGACGGCGGCAACGACGCGTTGTCGGACTCTGCACCCGCTCGCGCGAGCTGGTTCAAAGCGCCATCGTCGAAATTCGACTTGGGCTTGCCGCCACAAGCTCGAGTCGGCGATCTGGAGTGCGGCGATGCTGTTTTGCTCCGGCACACCGAGCGTATCAACGACGAAGGCGATCATGTTGGCGCCCGCGTGAGGCGATATGACGATTCTGAGCATCCTTGTTGAATCCGCCCGCGGCTTGGCAGCGACCTGCACCTCGCGGGCGGAGTAAACGCGGGTCACCGGGGGACAAGTCGCGAAGATCGGCTGCACAGGATTCTGCGCCAATCCGGAAGACGCCGGAATCAGGAGCAGCGACCAGGCCCCCGACAGCAGGAATGCGAGCCCGCGGATCTCCCTCATGACCCGACCGTTTTGCTCATGCGTTTATCTCCGGGACGCAGGATCCTTCCGCGGCCTGCCGCCTTTCTTGCCGTTGGCGCGGGAGGCTTCCCGTTTGGCTTTGCTCCGAGCGCGCCCTCCGGCCCCGGCCATGACCCGCATCGCCATCTTGCGGCCGATGGCTTCCGTCAGGAGGGCCGGCACGCTGTAGTCGGCATCGAGCGCCTCCCAGTGCAAGACGTTCCCGGCCCCAATCACCTCGACGCCGGCAAGTAGTGCATCCGGGGCGTTCGCCAGTTCCCGCAGGCGTGCGAGCGGAATCCCGACGACATAACCGTTCCTAAGCTCCACGTCGACGCGCCTCGCCTGGGCGTCGTACCACGCGCGCGCCGCACGCACCGCACCCGCCGTTGATCTAGTCCTGGTTGCCATGTATCGCTCCCCATTTCTCCAACAGCCACGCCGCGTTCTCCCGCACGATCCGCTCGGCCTTGCGTACGTCCGGCGACTTCATACCCTCGATTCTATCTGTCCGCTGCGGACGGCCGTGTCCGGCCAAATAGATGACGGCGACTCCGTCGGCATTCACGACGTGAACGTGTGGGGGCGAATGCTCGCGCGGCGGAAACAGAATGAGTACTCGAAAGGCGCCAACCCGGAGTACCGTCGGCATGCGTTCCAAGTTAACCCAACGCTTGGGTTTTGGATAGCCGTGGTGTCAGGACGGGACGCTTCTGGGGTTTGCCATTGCGGTGAGCGCGGCGTTGATAGCCGCCAGTGGGCCGCGATGGTCGCCCACTTCGACCCGAAAGAGCCGGCCCGTCAACGGTGTCGGGGTGCCGAGGTCCCCAGCGTGAGAACTTACCGCACCGTCGTTCGCCGTCTCCGACCGTTTCTCTCGAACAGTAATTTCTCGTCCCATCTTCGAAATCGTGTCGACGACGGCGCTTGCCGTGCGCTACCGTTGGACAGGAACGACCCGTAGAATCAGAGCATGCTCCGGCATCGAGCCGTTGTCTCTCTTGCGTTCCCGGCGCTATGCGCGATCGCAGCAAATGCGCAGTTGCCTTCCGGCCCGGCGCCACGCGTGCCAGCCTACCGCACGCGCGTCCTTGGCGTCTTCGACGAGGCGACCGGTGAGCCAGTTGATGGCGTTCGGGTTCTCGACGTCCTCAATGGTAACTCATCCTTGACCACACCAACCGGTACGGTCTCTCTGTTCTTTCTCCCCGATGGTGGAAGTCTCGTTCGCCTGCAGAAGATCGGATACGAACCCCAAACGTTGACTATCGCCATCTCGCCCGCCGATACTGCTCCGGTCACCCTGACGCTGCGCCGAGTGACGCAGCTCTCACCGGTCATTACGAAGGCCGGCTCGTCCCCGCGCTATATCTCGCCGGCGTTGCGCGGCTTCGAGGAACGTCGCAAGAGCGGGTTCGGCTACTTCGTAGGCGACAGCGTGCTCCGCGCCAACGAGGGACGACTGCTCGCCAACGTCATCACTTCGCGTATGCCGGGTATAATCACCAGGGCGGGCAGCGCATCGTCGACGTATCTCATGCAATCGCCACGATGTGTCGGCGGTGGGCCGCCTCAGGTGTATCTCGACGGCGTACCGCTTTCCCCCGACCTCCCAAGCACTCGCTCGAGCCGCTCCAGTTCACTCGACAACTTGCCATTTAATCTCACCAACTTCGATGTGAGCTCGCTCGCCGGCGTGGAGTGGTATCCCGACGGCGCTTCGCTTCCGGCGGAATTCAATCACACGTCGGCCCGCTGCGGGGCACTCTTGCTCTGGACCCGCGAGCGGTAGGCCGGGATGGATGCAGACCGAGGCGAGTCTAGCCGAGCAGCCTGCCGTTGCTCATCGATTCGGCGCCGGCATTTCCGCTGATCGCGCCTGAGAACTAGCCGCGGGTGACCCTGGCGCGCTAAGCTAGCCGCCAATGGCCCTCCTTCAGACTCCGCGGGATCGCGCCGTCGCGCTCATTCTGGTCCTCGCGGTCGCGATCGCCATCGCGCTCACACCGTTCCTCAGTGGATTGCTCGGCGCGGGTGTGCTGTACGTCATCTTCGTGCATCCATATCGGCGGCTCGCGCGCATCATGAGACCGGGAATCGCCGCGGCCATCATCCTCGTGGTGGCGCTCATCCTGGTCGCGCTTCCGATCACCTGGCTGATCGGATTGGTCATCGAGCAGGCGCCCGACGCGCTCCGCCGCATTCAGAGCAGCGACGTGCTCGCGCGCGTGAGTCAGCTGCGTGCCGGCCAACTCGACATCGGCGCCGAGATCGCGAAGTCGAGCGGCACGCTCGTCGCCTGGCTGTCGTCGCACCTCGTCGCATTTGCGGGCGGCGCCACGTCCGCCGCGTTGAACATCGTGATCGCATTCTTCGGCCTGTACTACATCCTGCTCTCGGGGCCGCAGATGTGGGTGCAGGCGCGCGAGTACATCCCTTTTTCGACGCGCACCGCCGACGCGCTGCGCGATCGCTTCTTCGCGGTGACGGCGGCCACACTCACGGGCACGGTGCTCGTCGCCGTGGCACAGGGGAGCTTGATCGGATTCGCGTTCTGGCTGGTGGACTTTCCCAATCCACTGTTCTGGGGAGTCGTCGCCGGGTTCACCTCGGTGCTTCCCGTCATCGGAAGCACGCTGGTCTGGCTTCCCGCTGCGCTGATTCTGCTGGCGCAGAATCGCTTCGGCGCGGCCGCTCTATTGGTGGGGATCAGCGCCGGCATCGCGGGCAACGTGGACAATCTCATCCGGCCCATCGTGTACAAGCGGATCTCCAACATTCATCCGATGATCACGCTCGTGGGCGCGTTCGCCGGAGTGCGGTACTTCGGTCTGCTGGGACTCATCCTCGGCCCGCTCGCCATCGCCTACCTGTTCGAGCTCCTGCGCTTTTACCGCGAGGAGTATGGCGCGGGCAATGAGCCGGCCGGGGTGTAACGGCCACCGCGTCCTCTAGCCGGCACCAACGGAAGTCGTACGTTAGGCGACCATGGGAGTCATACCGCTCAGCGACGTCTCGCGCCGACCCAGCCGGTTCCCGATCGTCACGGCTTCGATCGTCGGGCTGAACGTCGTCGTCTTCGTTCTCGAGCTAGCGAACGGCGATGCGTTCGTGACGCGGTGGTCCCTGATCCCCGCCGACATCGTGGCCGGACGCCATTGGGTCACGATCGTCACCTCGATGTTCATGCATGGCAGCTTTTCGCACATCATCGGCAACATGGTCTTTCTCTGGGCGTTCGGCCCGGAGATGGAAGATGCGATGACGCCGCGGCGCTACCTCGCCTTCTATTTGCTGGGTGGGTTGGTCGCGACTCTCGGACAGGTGGTGGCCAGTCCCGCGTCCACGGTGCCCAATCTCGGCGCGAGCGGCGCCATCGCGGCGGTGATGGGTGGTTTTCTCGTGACGTATCCGCACGACAGGATCCGGTCGTTGCTCGTGATCTTCGTCTTCATTCGCACGACGTACATTCCGGCGATCCTGCTCATCGGCGTCTGGTTTCTGATGCAGTTCGTGAACGTCGGCACGGTCGGGCAGCAGCCGGCAGTAGGCGGCGTGGCGTACATGGCGCACGTCAGTGGGTTCATCTTTGGCGCGGTGACGGCGCGCCTCTTCGAGAATCGCCCTGGACTCGGCAGTCTGACCGAGCGAGTGTGAGCGGCTGGACGGCCGCGACAAACGGCTATTGCTGGTGCGCCTCCACGAACCAGAGCCACTTGTCCGTGCCGCGCGAAATCTCGGTGAGCACGTCGGCGCTGTCGGCATCCTCGAGGTCGTTCATCTCTTCGATTCCGATGCGGACCGCCCGGCCAAACGTCGCCAGTGCGTCGGAGAGCGCCGCGACGTGCTCTGTCCCCTGCGACAAGGCGAGCGGATAGTCCGTGAGCGACGTGCGCTGCGCGACGACACCAACCGTGCCCTCGGCGATCCCGCCCAGCTGCACGATGCGCTCGGCGATGAGATCGGCGTATTCATCCACCGCGGCGTGAATCTCGTCGAACAGTTTGTGGAGCGCGATGAAGCTCGGGCCCTTCACGTTCCAATGCGCCTGCTTGCAATCCGCCTCGAGATCGATGCAGTCCGCAAGCCGCGCGTTCAAGAGCTCCACTACCTCGCGCCGAGTAGTCTCGGGAAGATCGTTCTTCGTGTCGTACAAGCGAAAGGCGTCGGCGCGGCGGTCGCTCGGTGTGGGAGAGATTCCTTCACGAACACGCGAGGCGACCGTGCGTTGTTTGTTGCGACGGCGGGCCATGGTGACATTCCTCTTCGTGGTGAGGCAATAGAATGCCACCACAAAGGCGTTAAAGCGAGGATGTGCGTCGCGCGACTCAGGGGCGCGGCTTGAGGAACGCGGACGGTATCGGCTTGTCGGGGCGCTCATTGTCCCAGAGCACGCCGACAACCCACCATCGAGTGGCCGTCGTTGAAGAGTTGAATGCTGTTGATGCCGCGCCCTGGGTGCGCATCAGTCGAATCGCCATGTGACTCGTAGGTGCTGAAGACCTGCATGATGTTGCCGAAGGCCTGGCTCGATCGGGCGATCTCGCGTTCGCTGAACCCATGCCGCGGCGGGCCGGACGACGCTTGACGCACGTAGTCGTCGACGGTCTGGATTCGAATGATCGCGGGACCCTGAGGTCCCCCGGCGGTCGGCATCAACCGGGCGCCCGGCACGAAGAGCGAACGAAATCGGTCGGCCCCCTGCTTCCGATCGACCATGATGGTGTTGGCGTCGTAGAGCGCCGCGACGATCGCGTCGGCGGATGCGACGTCCTCGGGGCGCGCGGCGACGGTCGCCGCCGATGTGGCGCTGGGTATCGCTTGTCCGGGCACGTTGGCGATCGGCGCGGCTACCAATACTGCGAAGAGTGGGGCTGTGATGCGCTTCATACAGTCACCTCCAAAGGGCTGACAGACGTGCTCGGTATACCAACATTCTACTGGCGCCGGGGTGGAGGTAGGCCTCCGGGGGGTTGGCGATCTCCTTGACCGCAACCGGCGTCATCCCCACTTTTCCTTCTCCCCCTAACCTCGTGCATGGAGAGTCATGCCCCGCGACACCAGCGATCTCCTCCACGGCACGCTCGACCTTCTGGTCCTGCAAGCACTCTCCACGAACCCCATGCACGGGTTCGGCCTGAGCAAGTGGATCGAGCATCGAACCGGCGCCGAAATGGAGATCGTGGACTCGGCGCTGTACAAAGCGCTGCACCGACTCGAGGAC
>Ga0326726_10005565_pt1 | contig 11393 bp, 6 predicted proteins | sample MHFenrmetagenome_2_FD_207603 | JGI IMG/M metagenome (GOLD analysis project Ga0326726, IMG submission 207603) | Lab enriched peat soil microbial communities from Michigan Hollow, Ithaca, NY, United States - MHF15MN | ecosystem: Environmental > Terrestrial > Soil > Wetlands > Peat | place: USA...
GAGATCAACGCACCTGCCAGGGTGAACCCCTGGGAAGACCATTTTGTAAAGGCGCTCACATATTGTTCCCCATCCCGGTAGTTCGCATTGCCATTGTTGGTGGCACGGGGGTCGTGGAAAGGATTGCTCGGATCGAATTCCCGGAAGTATAGCCGGTCTCCCTTGCTGTCATATCCTGTCCCGGAGACGAGCGCCTCGCTACCGTCCTGCCATTTCTTTCCGACGCTGACGCGGCCTTTTGTTGTCCCGAAGCTTGCGGCCTCCCCCGACACCTCACCCCCGTTCAACTCCTTTCCCCGCCGCGTGATGACATTCACGACCGCAAAAAAGGCATTGCTCCCGTACAGGGACGAACTCGGTCCTCGGCTGATTTCAATGCGATCGATCAGATCGACGTCCAGAATGAAGTCATTGCCTATCGAGGCCCTATCGTACAGATTATCGTTCAACCGGTGACCGTCCACCATGAGCAGGACGCGGGCGTTGAAGTCGCCCGGCCGCCCGAATCCCCTGACTCCGATGGATTGGAAGTTCCGGTCATAGGAGGCATAGAATCCGCGGACGCTCTGCAGGATGTCGGCCAGCGTCCGGTAGCCGTATTTTCGGATGTCCTCCGCCTTGATGATGGTGACCGACGACGGGGCCTCGGTCACCTTCTGTTCATGCTTCGATGTGCTGGTGACTGTCTCGACCTCGATCTCCATAAGCTCTTCGATGCTCAGCTTTTTTAAATCTCGGTCAACGGGCGCAGTCTCTCCGGCTGACAGACTACCTGCCATTGTCATGATCGTTGCACAGGCGATGAGCAGGCTGCTGACTGCTCTTCGAATCGTCTGTTGAGACTGCTGTATTTCCATAGTCCCCCTAGGGAGGATAAGCATCTTTGCCGAGTAAATACTATTTTTCACATTATGAGAGAAGAATAGGGTCTCTCATGAATATTCTTTGCATAGAAAATCGAATGCTGCCAGGAGCGGGGTCCCGACGTTCATTATATGCGAATGAGGGAGGAAAGGGAAACGTGAAGTGGACCGAGGCACAGCATCTCGATCCGGAAAAGAAGGATTTTCATGCACGCCCATGTGCTCACTAACCGCCGGACATCCTGCAGGAAATGGCCCTTTATTCCTTGTATCCATTGCCTCAGGCGCTGTCGTCGTTAAGCCGTGCGTATTATGTAGAAAGCCTCGCCAACCTACATGATGCACCAGTCTGTCAATCTTCGGTTACCGTTCCGGACTTTTGCACACTGACCAGAGACGACAGATACATGCCCTGTGCGCCGTCAAACCCGTAGAGCTGCACTTCCACCCATGCGCCATCCACAAGATTGCCATGTTTTTTACCAAGAGGCGGTGCGGAAAGAAGCGTCATGGTCTTGGCCGAATCATAGGTCAGCGTAAATGTATGGTCTGATTTCGTTTTCGTCAGGTTCGAGACCGTCCCCTCGATCTTGAGGGAGATGTCCGAAGGAACAACTGTCTTCGTATTCAGGCCGCCGAGGTCCGCGCTCGACACACTGACGCGGATGCCATTCGCCTGTGCGGTCTGCAGCAGGACATCGATGCCGGGATGATTCGCATTGACGATATTGGCATACCTCACGATGGTGTTGACGTTTCCTCTCGTGAGCGTGAACGTCTGTGCGACAGTATCGAGTTTCGAGATATTTCCCGCGATCGCCTCCACGCTACCTTTCTGAATGATATCCGCGTCGTGAAGCGGCACCACCTTCATGGCCATGGAACAGTTCACCGGGTCTCCAAAATTCTGCACGGTGAATTTTTTCAGGTCAAAATCGAGGGCCAGCTTGTTCACCTGGTTCGACAGCAAGTCGAATGCACCGCTTCGCACTGCGCCTGGGATCGAGAGCGTGCACGTATTCGTCGTATCGCACTGGAGCGCATTCGGCTGATCAGCGTCGTTCAAATAGGACACAAACAGGCAGGATGACGTGTTTTCGGCGCTGTCCATGAGCTGAACGCTCTGTGCAAATTCAAGGTCGATCCGGTTATACTTCGCCGCCGGACAGGTTGACAAAGTGCTGAGTTGCAGGACATTTGCTAGATTGGCAATGTCGAGCGTGACAGGAGGAGACAACACATCGCAGATCACTCCTGCGCTGGTGCTCACCAGTCGAATCTTATTGAGGGTCGCAATGACTTGCAGGTAGTTCGATATATTGTCCGTCGCGTAGAGGAGTATGCTGGCCGATCCAAGCGCGGACAACGTTGCACTCGCCGACACCGCACCCGAGGCCGCGCTGATCGTCGTTATGCCGGAGCCGATGACGGCGGCAAGGCCAGCGGTATTGATGGTCGCAACCGCTTCATTGGTCGAATTCCAGGTGACCTGGTTCGATAAATCCTGCGTGCTGTTGTCCAAATAGGTGCCGACGGCCTTGAACTGCACCGTCGCGCCGATTGCCGCGCTCGGCGTCGCTGGCAGCACCGAAAGGCCGGTCAGCGTGGCTTGCGGGATGATTCCTGTGAGCGTTGCACTGGCCGAGAGAGCCCCTGATGACGCGCTGATCGTCGTTGTGCCGGCGCTGAGAACAGCGGCAAGTCCTGTATTACCGATGGTCGCAACCGTTGTATTCGTCGATCCCCACGTGACCTGGTTCGATAAATCCTGAGTGCTGTTGTTGAAATAGGTTCCGATGGCAGTGAATTGTACCGTTGTGCCGACCACTGCGGATTGCAGGGCAGGCGACACGGAAAGACTTGTCAGTTTTGCCTGCGGGATGGTTCCCGTGAGCGTTGCACTGGCCGAGAGCAATCCTGAAGCAGCGCTGATCGTCGTAGTCCCGGCGCTGAGAACAGCTGCAAGACCGGTGTTACTGATGGTTGCGACCGCTGAATTCGACGAACCCCAAGTGACCTGGTTCGATACATCCTGCGTGCTGTTGTCCGAATAGGTGCCAATGGCCTTGAACTGCACCGTCGCACCGACATCAGCGGACTGCACGGCAGGAGACACAGAAAGGGCGGTCAGCGTTGCCGACGGCGCACCGGTCCCGGTGAGCGTTGTAGGCGCCGACAGGCCCCCTAACACAGCGCTGATCCTTGTTGTCCCTGCGCCGGCAACAGTGGCCTGGCCGGCGCTCGTGATGGTCGCAACGCCCGTATTCAACGAACTCCAGGCAACCTGGTTTGTAAGGTCTTGCGTGCTGTTGTCGGAATAGGTTCCGATGGCCCGGAACTGCACCGTCATATTGATGGAAGCAGTCGGCATCGTTGGCAGCACCGAGAGACTGGTCAGCGTGGTTTGCGGGATGATCGCGGTGAGCATTGTACTGTCCGAGTACGATCCTGAAGCAGCGCTGATTGTCGTTGTGCCGGGGCCGACAACAGCGGCAATCCCCTTGTCGCTGATGGTTGCGACCGCCTTATTCGATGAGCTCCAGGTGACCTGGTTCGATAAATCCTGAGTGCTGTTGTTGGAATAAGTTCCGATGACCAGGCACGGGACTGTGGCGCCAACGGCCACTGTCGGTGTCGTTGGAAGCACGGTAAGTCCGGTCAGCGTTGTTGGTGGTGTGCTGTAACCTCCGCCACCTCCACCGCCACCGCAAGACATGATGAGGACGGGGAGGAACAGAGCCATGAGGAGAGAAAGGATGTGGGACCTTTTACTTATGAGCGTAATCATAAGCATATGCAGCTCCGGTAGAAACCCATGATGCGTAATACTTTTGTCTTAGTAAATTGTACCAACACCGCCAGACATCGTCAAGTCAATAGTTGTTATAGCAAAAAATAACATTTTACCCAGAACATATATTTTGGTCAGTTTTTTTGTCACGTTGTTTCTCAGGCAGCTGCGCGTTCCGCTCCAATCGCCATCCTCGCATATCTGCAGAACCCCGCGCATAGGCACGCGCCAGCTTTCCGCATCACGCCGCGGCCACGCCCTCTGTAAAAATAGCAACGCCCCCTGCCAAACCTCGGTAGAGGGCTTTGCTCTGCGCATGTTCGGCCTGTTGAACGCTTGTTACACGTTCTCCACCATCTCCCATACGCCACAGGGGCAGACGCCTGCGCAGAAGCCGCAGCCGATGCACTTGCTTTCATCCACCGCGTACTCGAAGGACTTGTTCGGCAACTTCCTGCGCGTGATGGCGCCGTAGTAGCACGACTGCTCGCACATGCCGCAGTCACGGCAGGAGCCGCAGGACATGCAGCGGTCTGCTTCCTTCTTGGCCGAGAACTTGATGTCATCGAGCCTGCATACTTCATAATACTGCGTCTTGATCCGCTCGTAGGGGATCATGCGCCGCTCTTCAGGCACATAGTCGGTGTTCATCAGGAGCGTATGCACCTTGTCCGCGGCCACCTTGCCCTGGCCGATGGCATGGGTCACGAGGCCCGGCTTGGTGGCATCGCCGATGGCGAAGACCTTCACGTCCGAGGTCTGGCCCAGATCGTTTACCGTGATGTAGCCCCGGTCCGTGTTGATCGATGCGGGCAGGAAATCGAGCACCGGCTTGTCGCCGATCGAGATGATCACGAAGTCAGCGTCGAGCGACGTGTTGTCCTTGAAATAGATCTTCTTCGCTTTCGCGTCGTACTTCTCGGTCAGTTTCGGGTACTGGATCTGGGTGCCCTTTGACGAAGCAAGCTCCATCTCCTTGCCGAACGCGGCAGGCTTCTGCACGTCAACGGCAATCACCGACTCCGCGCCATGGTCCCAGGCCTGGCAGGCGATGTCCATGCCCACGTTGCCCGCGCCGATGACCACCACCTTCTTGCCCTTGATGCTCCGGGGCTTGCCGAAGTTTATCTCCTTGAGATAATCGATGCCCTTTACCACGTCCTCATGGCCCGGGAACGGGATCACGCGGCCTTCCTGTGCGCCGACTGCAATGATCACGATATCGTGGTCCTTGTAGATCTTCTCGAACTTTTTCTTGTCCACAGCGGACTTCACCTGTACATTCACGCCGATCTCGGCAAAACGCGCAAGCTCCTTGTCCAGGATCTTCTTGGGCAGACGCTCGCGCGGGATGCACATTTCGAGCTTGCCGCCGATCTTGGAAGATGCTTCATAGAGATCGACCGTATGGCCCTTGAGGCCGAGCTGCCATGCAGCCGAAAGTCCGCCCGGTCCGCCGCCGATGATCGCAACGCTATTGCCTGTTGCTTTCGCCTTTTTCGGCGCTTTGAGGTTCAAGGCTGCTGCACCGTACTCCTTGATATTGAGCGGCTGGTCCACCCTGCCTCTTGTGCAGTCCGTCATACAGAGGTTCGGACAGACCGTGCCGCAGACCGTTGCGGGAAGCGGGCTGTACTGGAGTACGAGCGCTAAGGCCTCGGCCGTTCTCCCCTGCCGGATCAGGGTCGCGCGCTTGTGCGACGGGATCCGGGACGGGCACGCGTAGGCGCAGGGAGGAAGATACTGGTCGTTCTTCCAGACCGGCTTCCAGCGCCGCTCTTCTCCCGTGGTTATATACGGGAGCACGGAGCGGTCGTGGGTGAGATAGGCGCCGAACATGCCGCCCTTGCCCACTTCCTTTTCCCAGACGTTTAATCGGAACTCGGCGAGTCCCATCTTGAGTTTGCCCTTTGCCTTGGCCTTCTCGGCGGGAGTAAAGGCGATGAGCTTCTTCCAGGCATTGATGTCCTTCGTGAGCTCTTCGTAATGGGACACGCGGTCGATGGCCGCAAGATAGGGCTTCATGTTCGTGGTGAGCCACTCCCAGTCCTGCTCCGTCAGGTCCACGAGCTTTACGTCCGCCTTGCTGTATTCCTTGATCGGGCCGCGGAAATAGATCGTGCCACCGACCATGCCCACGCAGGGACGGTAGCCCAGGATGTTCTCGGGGTCCCGGGCATCGACGCCGCAGACCACGGCAATACCGCCTGCCTTGAACTCGGCAAAGGAATCGCCCACGCCGCGGAAGTACCAGGACTGGAGGTCCGGGAACCGGGGGTTCTTCTTGGTCATGGTGTCGCACCGCGCACCACCGCCGCCCTGGACGTAGAGCTTGCCCTGGGCCCCTGCGTTATGCGCGCCGTTGGCCACGTCGCCCAGTACCGTGATGACAGCGCCGCAGTTGAGCCAGCCCGTGTCGTCGGACGATGAGCCCTTGATCACGATCTCGGTGTTGTCCATGCCCATGCTGCCCACGCGCTGACCCGCCGTGCCTTCGATGGTGACCTTGACCTTTTCAGCCCTTGGCCAGATGCGTCCGCCGATGCCGTGCTGACCGTCAGCCGAGACAACAATCTCTGTGGCGCCGTCCTTAATGGCCTTCTGGACCTGCTCTTCGAGGTTTTTCGAAGAGACCCGTTTTCCGTCGATATTGCCCTTGATTATCATTTTGTCCTCAAAAACATTAATTTAGCCACAGAGATCACAGGGCATGCAGAGGAAATCAAAAAAGAATTAGTATCTTCTAATTACTTCTTTATTTTTTCTCTGTGACGTCTGTGTCCTCCGTGGCAAATATTTATTTGTTTTGCGGTTTGTTTTTTATTCCGCAATCCGCATTCCGAAATCCGCAATCAGCAGACGTAGCTGATCTGCAAGCGGTCCGCGATCTCCTTGTCGTTCACGCCGAGCGCATCCGACATGCCGATCGGGAGCTCGGTGCTCCTGCCCAGCGGAGCGAAGATCTTCTTGAGTTCCACGTCCGCTGCCTTGAACACCTCGACCACACGTTCGGCCACCTTGTCGGGGTCGAGCCTGCGGTAGAGCTTGGGGTCCTGGGTCGTGATGCCGCGCGGGCACTTGCCCAGGTTGCAGACGTTACAGCGGTTGTACTCGTCGCCGAAGCAGCCTGCGGCCGCCTGCATGATGTACTTGCCCATGTCCACGGCCGACGCGCCGAGCATGATCAAGGCCGCCGCGTTCGCCGCCAGGTTGCCGCCCTTGCCCACGCCGCCCGCTGCGATCAAGGGAAGTTCGTTCTGTTTGCCCTGCTTCACGAGGTCGAGGTAGCAGTCGCGGATGTTCGATGCGATGGGATGGCCCATCTTGTCCATGGAGACGTTATACGCCGCGCCCGTGCCGCCGTCTTCGCCGTCAATGCAAAGTGCTGCCGCATAAGGATTGCGCGCAAGGTTGTTTAAGACCGCCCGCGCCGTCTTGGTCCCGGAGATCTTGGGATAGACCGGCACGCGGAAGCCCCAGGCCATGGACATGGACTGGATCATCTTTGCGACCGCCTCTTCGATCGAGTATTTCGTCTGGTGCGTGGGCGGCGATGCCAGGTCCACGAACTGCGGAACGCCTCGGATCTTGGCGATAAGCCCCAGCACCTTGTAGGCCTGGAGCAGCCCGCCGTCGCCGGGCTTTGCGCCCTGCCCGTACTTGATCTCGATCGCCGCCGGGTCTTCTATCATGTCGGGTAGGGACCGGATGATCTCGTCCCAGCCGAAGTAACCGGAGGCTATCTGGAGGATGAAGTATTTCATGTAGCGTGATTTCAGGATGCTCGGCGGCATGCCGCCTTCGCCCGAACACATGACCACGGGCAGACCTTCCACTTCATTCAAATAGGTGATGCCCATGGCAAGACCTTCCCACATGTGGGGAGAAAGCGCGCCGATGGACATGCTGCCGATACGGATGGGATAGATCTCGCGCACCGGCGGGACAAAGGAACCAGCGGTTGCGATGAGCTTATCGCCTTCGATCTTGATCGGAAGCTGCTCCGCCGGAAGATTGCGTCCCAGCAGCGTCCTGATGCGGAACTCGTGCCTGCCGGCGTCCAGGGCCGGGTCGGTCAACATCGAGATGCGCGTGAACTTGAGCTTGTCCAGGGTGGACTGTGACGGGTCGTTCCGCCGTCCGCCGCGCATGAAGGGGATGCCGCCCTTGTTCTTGAAGTGGTAGAGCTTGTGCTGGAAGTTGTACTCCGGGAAAATGGCGTCCGTGGGGCAGACGAGCGAGCAGGTGCCGCAGCCGATGCAGTACCGCTCGATCTCCGTGACCTGGCGCACGACGTGGGTCAGACGGCGCGTGACCTTGGGCTCCGGGCTGGCGCCCTCGGACGTTACCACCCGCTGGGTGTAGACCGCGGCCTCGATGGACTTCATGGGGCAGACGGCCGTGCAGCGGCCGCAACGGGTGCAGCGGTCCTCGCGCCACTGGATGATATAGGGAAGCTCTTTTATCGAGAGCTGATGATTCTGGTCTAACCGTGTAGCTGGTTCCATACCGTAACCTCCCGCGCGTTGGGCGCGATGACCACCATATCGTACTTCATGGGGAAAATATCCGTTGTCTTGTCCCTACCGGGGACAGCGCTGTCCACACCGCAGACCTCGGACATGAGCGCGTACTTGCCGGGCTTGCCTCCCACGGCGCCTGGCCGGAGCTTCTTCGAGTCGTGCACCATGAAGACCGAGCCGTCGGGCGTGAACCCGATAACGCAGTTCGGGCCGTCGATGCAAAGCGGGCGGAGCGATTTTTTGAGGAGCCGGAGCGCGGCCCCGTCGGAGCGTTTCTCGATCTCCGCGTCCTTCATCGGCGTGATGATGTCCTTGTAATAATGAAGCGGATAACCCAGGGTCCTGTTCGTGTAGTGCAGGATGTGGGTGAAGACTTCGGAGTCGGAATTGTAGCCCATATACCCCGGGTTTCCCCGCCCCGAGAGGAACTCGCGGATCGGCACAAAGGCCGTGTTCTCTCCGTTCGTCATCGTGGCGTAGCCCTGGATGAAGAAGGGATGGCACGCGTAGAGGTAGATGGCGTAGTTCGTGTTCTGCCTGCCCTGGGCCAGAACGATCTTCGCTTTGAGGCCCGACTTCTCGATGCCGAAGAACTCGCCGAGTTGGAGCGGGTCCCCTACTTCCTTGAGCGTCAGGACATCGGGGTAGAACGAAAAGACAAAGAGAGACCCGTCGGGTTCACCCATGGTCCGCAGGGCCAGCCGCGTGTTCATGAGCAGGTCTTCCTGCTCCTTCTTCGACCTGTCCTTGTAAGCAACGGGATAGTCATAGACCTTCGCGATGTAGTGCTCCCTCCGCTCCACACCCACGACGTTCGTGATCGGGGGCTCCCAGGAGAACTTCTCCGAGAAGCCCCGGGCCTTCATGTAATCATCGAGCATCGCCAGGCCCTTGTTCGAGCAGATGGCGGACAAGGTGGGATCTTGCTTGTAGTCAGCGAACGGACCGGCCATGTCCTTGAGCATCAGCCCCAGGCCGGACCCGTCATGGCCTTCCTTCATGGTCTCGAGCGCATGGATATTCTCCATGGGGGAGATATAGTCGCTCGACGTAATGGCACTCAAACGGCACATGTTTTACTCCTAAATTTCAAAGTTCAAGAACCAAGTTTCGAATTTGGAATTTGGCGCCTGGCGCTTATTTGTTATTTGGTGCTTCGGATTTGGTGCTTGTCAAAATCGGGGTCTTTGTTCCGGCTGGAAAAACCTTTGCTGAGCTCACAAACGACCCTGTATAAATATTAAGCAGTGGAAAAAAAAGCCCCTTTTTAGGGGCTTTTAGCTCGGGAATAACTGCCGAGAAAGAATACAATACACCTGATAGAGCATTTCTGTCAAGCCGAATTTTTTGTTGTTCTACGGAGAAGAGAGGGGAGAAAAGAGGGCACGGGATGCGCCCTCGGGGGATAGAACTACTTGCAGGTCTAAAAACCGAAGAGCGCATACAATGCGGGAAAAAGGATATCAAGCACATCTCCCCGGTTGCTCAGGGTTTCTGGTACTTTGGTTTACTTGACAAGGACAAGACGCTTGAGCTTAACTTGAGGTAACAATAAAGTTTACGCACATATGCAGATGCGCGGCTTTTGCCGATGATCGGAGGAACCAAACGATGCGGTTAAGAAAGTTAAATAAAGGGTTATATGCCATCTCCCAGGGCCTGTCGATACCGCTTCGGTGCGTTTCTTTCCCTTCGCAGCAATTACAGAGGCTGAAGGAATAAGGCAGAAATAAGTAAGATGGACACCAGCCCGTAGAAGCCGCAATTTCGTATGAGCGTAGCTGAACAGGAGGCCCAACATGTTCACCTTGCTCATCGGCTTGCTTTTAGTCTCAAATTCGGATCTGACGATCGCATCGTCATATTCCGATACAGTGAGTGCGGATACCGTGAGCGCGGCGGTAAGTTACTCTCCAACTGGTTCCGTGCTGACAACCCCGGCAGATAACGACGGTGAAGATGAGGCCCGTGAAAAGGCAGCGTATCATATCCCCGTCGTTCTGAATGACAGTGTAGAAGCTTATATCGAGTCATTCAAAACAAGCGGTAAAATCATGTTCCAGCAGTGGCTGGATAGTTCCGCCCGCTACCTCGACCTGATGCAAGAGATCTTCAGAAACGAGAACCTGCCGGAGGAACTCGTATATGTTGCTATGATCGAAAGCGGGTTCGATCCCGGTGCAATTTCCCGGGCCAAGGCCGCAGGACCCTGGCAGTTCATGCCGGGCACGGCACGGTCCTACGGTCTGAGAAGCGACTGGTGGGTCGATGAGCGAAAGGATCACATAAAGTCAACCCGCGCTGCAGCCCGGCTCTTCAGGGACCTTCACAGCAAACTGGGCTCGTGGCCGCTCGCGCTGGCGGCATATAATGCAGGCATGGGAAAGGTGCGGCGCGCAATGCTCAAGACGGATTCAGAAGACTTCTGGGACCTGAAGGAGTCGGCACACCTCCGAAGGGAAACGAAAGGCTTCGTGCCGAAGTTCATGGCTGCTTCCCTCATCGCCAGGGACCCGGCAGCATACGGGTTCCAGATCCCTGAGGTCGAGCCGCTTCGCTATGATGAGGTCGCGATTTGGGAAAGTGTTGACCTCAATTTTGTTGCATACTGTACCGGCAGCACCTACCAAACGATCAAGTCGTTGAACCCTGAAATTAACGGCAAATCTACGCCTCCTAATATTTCCCCTTATCTCCTGAAGATCCCGGAAGGGAAATCGAAGACCTTCCTCGCAAGAAGTACGGCGTTCCGCAGTGCTGCGCTCCCGATTCCTTGGGAGGAAAAAGTTTACCGCTCCCTCCTCCACCAAACTGATTCCGCTAGAGAGGCCCGCAACGGCCCTGTTACCTGTTCTCCATTCGAGACAACGGAAACCTTCGCTGGACGCACCGAACGTCCGGTTGAGCGAATAAATAATGCCCTGAACATGTACCTCGCGTTCTCGGGCAAAGGCGGAAGAATGATGAAGGAAAATCCTTTAATGGCTTGTAGCAGTAGAACACGGCTTGCTGGCGTCAATCAACAGGTCGAATCTCTTGTATCGCCTGTTTTCAGCAATACAGCGGATCGGCGCAGGTGAGCACCTGCTCGCTCTTGCTCCCGCTCCGGAAAATCGTGATGCCCTTCACGCCTTCCCTGTACGCAAGGAGGAAGGCGTTCCTCACATCTTCTTGCGAGGCCTTTTGCGGGAAATTGATGGTCTTGGACACTGCGTT
>Ga0326726_10005566_pt1 | contig 11389 bp, 7 predicted proteins | sample MHFenrmetagenome_2_FD_207603 | JGI IMG/M metagenome (GOLD analysis project Ga0326726, IMG submission 207603) | Lab enriched peat soil microbial communities from Michigan Hollow, Ithaca, NY, United States - MHF15MN | ecosystem: Environmental > Terrestrial > Soil > Wetlands > Peat | place: USA...
CTGCTTGAAGAAATACGTCTGCAGGCCGATCGCCGAATCGGTGATCCCGGGGCAGAAGACCGGGATTTTGTTCTTGGTGCACCAGTGGAGGAACGAATCCGGACCGGTCCGTTCGCCGATCTTCCGCGCGATCTGGGAAGGTGAGACCAGGCAATGGCCGCATGCTGATCTGTTCTCATCGTACATCTTGGCATAAGTCTCCTGCATGAAGCCTTCGAGATACTCGTAGCACTTGTTCGGGACCAGGATGTTGCCGATGCGGTTGATCCCCTTCCCATGGAGCTCCTTGTCATCCATGAGGAAATCCCCCTGTTGGTAAATCATCTTGGATCTGATCAGGTCGTGATCAAGGCTTCCGCCTGCGGTTATGATGACATCGACGAATCTTCGTTTGCACATCTCCGTGACGAGTCCGCGCAATCCGGAAGCGATGAGGTTCGATGTGAACGTCAGGAAGACCGTCGCCTTCTCCTTCCTCATCCTGCCGACGATCTCTATCGCCTTTCCGATATTCGTGGCCTGGAATCCGCATGACAGGTAGCTGTCACCAACGTCGAGCATCGCGATATCCGAGGCTTTGAGGTCCTTGATCATAGTGATACCCTGAAAATCATTTTCCATAGAGCTTCGCGTAGCTTTGCGCCAAGGAATCGGCGAGGTCGCTCGCGCAGAAGTTGTATCCGGATTTTTTCATAAGCAAATTGCCGGCATAGCCGTTTATCCTAGTCCCGGCCACGGCTGCGGTGAAGATATCGTTCTTGCACGAGAGGGCTGCCACAAGGCCGGCAAGGACATCGCCTGTCCCTCCTTTGGTCATGCCCTGGTTGTGCACGCGATTGATCTCGAGCTTCGTGTTCCTGGCCTCGCCGCTGCGGCCGTCGGCTATGATATCTGGAGCGCCCTTTTTGAGGATCACGCAGCTGTATTTCGCTGCCATGGATCTGACATTCTGCGTATTCCCCTCGAGCCCGAAAAGCATCCGGAATTCGCCTTCATGCGGCGTGAGGATGCAGTCCGGGGGGATGCCGGGCCCTTCTTTGATCCGTTCTAACCCATCCCCGTCTATGACAAGCTTCCAGCTGCCGATCCGTGTCGGGATTATGGATTCCGCATCGAACATAGCATCCGAAAGCCCTATCCCGAAGAGCGCGCAGTCCATATAGGGGAGGCGCTCGAGGTCATGGACAACAATGGCCTCAGGTATCCGTTTCACTGCCATGATGAGCGGGGGGTCCTCTTCGCCAGGGTAGAAATACATCAGGTCGACGAACCTCCGCGCAGCCAGGAGGGAGAAGACCGGAGCACCATGGTAGGCCCTGCTGCCGCCTATCACGAGGAGCTTGCCATTCTGCCCTTTGTGCGAATCTTTGGGCGCGATATACAGTTTTCCCTTCACCATCGTTTTTTCCTCTCACCGCAAACTTAAAAATCATGCACCGGGAACTTGAGAGATGGCAACCGCTCATAAAACCGATACCATGCCGACCGGTCCGAAAATGGCGGATCCGGGATCCCTATGCTTAGGGACATCGGGCGGGTCATTAGTACGGGTCCCATTGCGCTATCTCACGCATCACTGCATAATCGCAGGTTCCACAGGAAGCGGGAAAAGCAGGGCCATGCAGCTGCTCGCCGAGCAGCTGGCCGGTAGCGGCATCAGGGTATTCGTCTCTGATGTGAAAGGCGATGCCAGCGGCTTCTGTGTCCCTTGCGCCGAGACCGAAGTCCCTGATGAGGACCCGCAATGGCCGCCTGAGCTCTCAGAGAGGAACATGCTCGCGCCATTCAAGCCTCATGCCATCCGCGCGGCATACTGGAGCGTGGGCCCGCGCTTTTCGACCATGAGATTCTCGCTCCAGGATACCGGAAGCGTCCTGCTCTCGCGCCTGCTTTCGCTCAATCCGACGCAGGAGAGCCATCTCGCCTTGGCATTCTCTTTCGCCCGTAAGAATGGCCGGGCGTTGGATGATCTAGGCCAGCTCCAGGATGTCCTCGACGATATGATCCAGACCGGCCAACGTGGCATGAGCCCGGCGAGCGTCTCTGTGATACAACGCAAGCTCATGGCGATGGAGGATTCCGGCCTTGCCAGGATGTTCGGAAAGCCTTCGCTCGCCTTGTCCGACCTGACGGGCCTCAATGTGCTCAATCTCTCTGATGCTCGCAAAGACATGTCAGCGTCCATCGCACCCGCGTTCGTGCTGAACAAGCTCTTCAACGAGTTGCCTGAGGTCGGGGATTCCGGGCGACCGCGTTTCGCGGTGTTCTTCGATGAGGCGCACTACCTTTTCAAGGATTCCAACAAGTCGCTGCGCGACCTGATGGTGACGATGCTCAAGCAGATACGCTCCAAAGGCGTTGCCGTGTTCTTCATAACGCAGGATGCGACCGACCTGCCAGAAGAGATATTGAGCCAGCTTTCCACCAAGATCATATTCTCGCAGAAGACCCTCACCGAGAAGGGCAATTCGCGTCTGCGTGCGCTCGCGAAATCCTTTCCTGACGCTGGGGAGGATTTCGCAGAGAGGTTGAAATCCCTCCCTCCGGGGACCGCGATTGCTTCATCCCTTGATCCTGAGGGCAATCAGACCGCACCGAAGGAAGTGAAGGTCTTCGCTCCCGCATCGACCATGGCTGTAGTTCCGGACGATGTGCTGAGGAAATCCACTGATCCGAAGCTGATAGCGAAATACAATAAGTTCGAAGCGAAACCGAGATCCATCGCATCGAAGCCGGCTGCGCCGATGTTCCTGGCATCGAAATCCGATGCATTGAAAGCTCCAGCGCAAGCGCCCATCAAGACCGAAGAGGTGCCGTCCAAACGCGCGGAAAATGAAGCGCCCCACAAGAAGCCAAGCAAATCCATATGGGACGGGATATTCGGCTTCCTGCTGAAACTGCTTGATTTCATGCTCAAGGCCCTGGGGAAGATCTCCGGAGCGCTGATTATCCGGCCGCTCCAGAAACTGATAAGATGGATGTTCAAGAAGCCGGTGCGGATCATCTATGTGCTGCTTCTCCTCTTGGTCATATATGTCCTGGCGGTCAACTGGCCTTTGATGAGCGGATTCCTCCGGGCATTGAGGTTCGTGTGAAACCGCAGCGCTCAGACCTTCTTCTTTTCCTGGGCTTTGGTCTCCAGTTGCGCTATCTCCCCACCCATCCTGCCGGCCTGTTCGTTAGCAGTGTTTATCGTCTGGGTGGTGGCGATGACCTCGCTGATCTGGAACGTGTTTTTGACCGAATATTGGAAAGTGTCAGATAAGGTCTCCTTGTTTTTCGAAGCGAAATCCACCACTTTCGAATATAGCTGGGACCTCATCTCATCAGTCATCGATGCTGCACCGGAAAGTTCGGGGAACTTTTTTTCGAGCGCACCGCACACCTTGGTGACCTCGTTCGCGTTTTTCGTATCGAACCCGCCTAATTGCGGATTGGTCAAGAGGCTAAAGAAATTGTCCACATCCCTTTTGTCGACTTTCTGGCCCTGGCTGCTCCGCCCGCCTATTTTGCCTTCTTCTGCCAGATAAGTCACGAAAAATGATATCGCCTGGGGAGCTTCCAGGAACTTGTCTGCCACATCGCCGTGCCGTTCGGAAAGCCTTTCAAAAAGCTTATCAGCGAGCTGCTGCTGCTTGTGCTCGATGTACTGCATCGATTTCATATCTCCTGATGCTGAGGCGGATTTGTATGCCTCTTTATACACGGCAGTCATGATCTTCGTCCTCTGGTTATCTGAATTGTGCAATGCCGCATCGATCGTTTTGCTTTGCGTATCAGACATCGATTCGGTTTTCAGCACCAGGTCGGCTGCCTTGTTAGGATTAGTCAGGATCCTGTCTTCGCTTGCGAAATGGATCAGGTTCTTCGGTTTACCATACTTCTTATCAAGGTCTTCGACATGCTGCTCGAACATCTTCATCCGTTCGAGCACGAGCTTGCTCTCTCCCAGAGCCGGCCCTGTCTCAGGTGATTTTGTCCGTGGTTGCTCTTTGGCCTTTGTTTCCTCGTGGGTTTTGGGCTGCTGCTTAGCCACCTCGTCCTTCACCATGGCCGAAGCTCTCTTGTATGCGGCTAGAGCTTCCTCGGGTTTCTCAAAAATCCTCCCCGTCATCAACTGCGCTTCGGTCGCGACCTTATCGCTTATGCTGACGCCTTTCCTCTTGTACGCGTCCATCTCGAGCTCGATCGCCTTCTTCGGATCCTGCTCTGCAAGGACCTTGAACAATGCCTGCCTGACCGGAGGCGTGGTGCCACGGTGGAGGGCAGCATCCAGCGCCTTCGCGCTCTCCTGGCTCACGGATGTCAGGTTGATCCCGTATTTCGTCTGCCAGTTCTCGATGAGGCTCTGGACCTTCGGAGGAGCTGTTTTGATCTGTTCTTCGATATTCGGTACTTGAACTGGTCCGGCCATGATACGCACTTCCATGGATTATTTTATGTATTTTCTTATGACGGCATTCAGCTTCCCTGCTTCCTTCAATGCGGCATCAGCAGGATCGCCGCCGTTCTTCTGATACGCATATGCTATGGATGATGAGGCGTTTATCCTGTGGATGAGCGGTCTGCCTTTGATAGAATCCATCACCATCTCCAGGTCTCCGCCCTGGCTTCCGATGCCTGGGATCAGGAACGGTACTTCGTTCTTCGTCGCTTTGGCGATGCTCTTTATCGAATCGCTCGTCGCTCCGACGACCAGGCCGGTATTCCAAGCGAGCGCTTTCTCCGCCACGTGCTCGAACACCGCCTTCTTCCCTCCGACCTTCAGCTCCTCGAAATCCTTCGCTCCCGGATTCGAGGTCCTGCAAAGCATGTAAGCGAGTTTTCCCTCCCTGATGAACGGCTTCACCGAGTCCTCGCCCATATACGGGCTTATAGTCACCGCGTCCGCCCCCCAGAAATCATACGCCTCATTCGCATACGCCTCGCTGCTTTTCCCGATATCCCCCCGCTTTGCATCGAGGATGACCGGCACTTGGCCTTTGTAGTGCTGGATGATGTCCTGGAGGACATAGAGGCCGTCGAATCCGTATTGCGCGAAATATGCGTAGTTCGGCTTGATCGCCGAGATCGCGTTCTCTGCGAGCAGCTTCTCTATGATCGAATGGAAGAACGGGGCGATGGTCGTTTCCGCGGTTTTCCCTGCCGATACCCCTGGCAGCCTGTCCATGACCGGGTCGATGCCGAAACAGAGTATCGTCCCCCTCTCCCGCGCACTCCGCTCCAGCCATCCAGGGATAATCATGCCTATAACCACCCTTTTTGCCTTTTTATGCGTTTGCCGCACCTTTCAGGAATCCATATAAACCGATTCTGGCAAATGAATGATGATTTTGGGCCTTCAGGGCCAGGAATCTACTCTCGTGTCAATTGACCGAGTCTGTTAATGTGGGGTTATGGCGTAAGGCCAAATGCAAGGCACGCAACCCGGTAGCGCGGCAGAGGTCGTTTCCTGTTTCTTTCATGGATACAACCGTCGACTCTCCAGATCCCTCCTCAGCCCGAAAGGGCCGGGGAACTTGTGGCCGCGAAAACTGCATGTCGGAGTTCAAATCTCCGTGACCCCAATAGATGAGGCGGTTTAAACCGCCAATATCAAAGATAGTCAACGGGCATCTGCCCATAGGAGATGATGATGATGCGTTGGTATGTAGGATTGCTATTGGTTTTCGTGCTGCTCTACGGCTGCGTGAATCCGCCGCCGGTTTCAAACAACACCATACCGATCGGCTCCCAGAACAGCAGCTGGACCAATACGAGCACGGTCGAGAATCTCAGCAAGGATCCGAATGTCGCCGATTACGGAGACCACGTCTGGGTGGATTACACGCTCCGTGTGGATGGCACGGTTCTGGATACGGACAATGCGACATTGGCCAACGAATCAGGCATCTACAATCCTGCGCGCCCGTACGGCCCGCTCGAATTCGATCTCTTATTGAACAAGGGCATCATACCTGGCTTCGTGACCAATATCGTTGGTATGAGAGTCAACGATACACTGAGGTTCAATGTCGATCCTGCCTATGGGTATGGTGTGTACAATAAAAGCAAGGTGTTCGTGATCCCGCGCTATTACAACAAGAGCCTCCTCGAGGTCGTTCCCATGTCGTATTTCACGGAGCGGAACATCACCGTGGAGAACGGCACGAGTTTCGACACGAAATTCGGGACAGTGTTCGTCCAGAGCATCATCGGAGACAATGTCACCATCTACTATATGATCCAGCCAGGGCAGACGATAACGGTGAACGATATCCCGACCACTGTCAAGAGCGTCAACAGCACGGATTACAGCGCTGTGATGGAATTCGATATGGGGATAAATAAGACATATACCCTGCCGAACCCGGATACCGGAGTGCCCACGTCATTCAAGGTGATCGACAAGACAGACACCAACCTCACCATGGACTCCAATCCCCCGCTGGCTGGCAAGACATTGGATTTCGATGTGAGGCTGGTCAAGGTCCAAAAAGCGTCTTGAGAATGGGCCTCATTAATATTTTTCCCTTTTTCATATCCCTAATCATCAATGATGATCCGTGAACCCGAATGGAGCCGCATACCTCAGGATTGAAGGATATCTTATCGGATCTCAAAACCGACGAAGGTGGCATCAGCCCTGAGGAGGCCGGAAAGAGGCTCTTGCATTATGGCCCGAACTCCGTCGCGATCAGGAAAGAGGTCTCTCCCATCGCGATTTTCATCGGGCAGTTCAAGAACCTGCTCGTGCTGCTGTTGATCGCGGCCGCCCTCGTCTCTCTAGCGCTGAGCTATCTTGATCCGGCGCATGCGGATGTCATGGATGCGATCCTCATATTCGCCATCGTCATCGCGAACGCGGTTTTCGGCTTCCTCCAGGAATACAAGGCCGAAAAAACCATGGAAGCGCTCACGGATATGTCGGCACCCCGGGCGAGCGTCATCCGTGGCGGCAGGGAGATCGAGATACGCTCCGAAGAGGTCGTGCCGGGAGACATCCTCATCCTCACCGAAGGCGACAAGGTCGCTGCGGATGCCCGGCTCATGGAAGCATTCTCGCTTTATGCCGACGAATCAATGCTGACCGGCGAAAGCGTCCCTGCCCGGAAGAAGACGTGCACGCTTGAAGAGAAGACGCCCCTGGCAGAGCGCAGCAACCTGGTTTTCATGAATTCGGTGGTGACCCGTGGAAGGGCCACGGCAGTGGTCGTCAGGACCGGCCTTTCCACAGAAGTCGGGAAGATCGCCCGCGAGATCGCGGAGGCCCCGGAAAAGATCACCCGGTTCCAGGTGGAGATAGAGGACGTCGGCAAGAAAGTCTCCATCCTCACGATCGGGATACTGGTCGTCATCGCCGCATCCGAGTTCTTGATGCGGACCGGGGACATCCTGTTCATCTTCCTGGCCGCGGTCGCTTTGGGGGTCGCAGCGATCCCCGAAGGCCTTCCGGCGGTCGTCACGCTCACGCTATCAATAGCGACCAACCGGATGCTCAAGGAAAAGGCGCTCATGAGGCGCCTCGCCACAGTCCAGGACCTGGGGTCTGCCGACGTGATATGCACGGATAAGACCGGCACGCTCACAGAGAACGTGATGACTGTCACCCGCATATACGCTGACGGGAGATCCGTGGAAGTGAGCGGGAAAGGTTTGGGTCTGGAAGGCAAATTCGTCATTCCGGGTTCTGACCAGATTGGTCCGTCCCCATATGACCCGAAGGGTCCATTGCCGGGACTGGCGGATCTCCTGCGGTGCGCGGTCCTATGCAACGACGCGAGGATGGTCCAGGAAGAGGGGAAGGACCGGTTCAAGGGCGATCCGACCGAGATAGCGATATTGATTCCGGCATACAAGGCGAAGATGGATGTCGTTGCGCTGAGGGCCGCCTTCAAGCGTGTGGGGGAAGTGCCTTTCTCGCCTGAGCGCAAGCTCATGTCCACAGCCAACCGGGATGGGAAGGCGACATGCTCGTTCGTCAAAGGAGCACCGGAGGTCCTTTTGTCCAGATGCGCCACGATCCTCGATATGGGTAAGAGACGCAAACTCTCTGCCAAAGACCGCGAGGAGATCCTGTCACGCAATGATGAGATGGCAAGTTCCGCCTTGCGGGTCCTGGGCTTCGCTTACAAAGACGATCCCAAATCCTTCGAAGAAGAGGATATGGAAGAAGGCCTCGTTTTCCTAGGCCTCATGGGCATGAGGGACCCGCCCAGGGAAGGCGTGAAGGAAGCGATAGAGGATTGCAGGAAAGCAGGTATACGCACCATCATGGTGACCGGAGATAACCGCCATACAGCGGAGGCGATCGCGCATGAACTCGGTTTCTCATCGAAAAGCCTCACCGGGGACGAGCTCGACAGCCTATCCGAAGGCGAGCTGGCGAGGGTAGTGGAGGAAGTCGACGTATACGCCCGCACATCCCCCAGGCACAAGGTCCTGTTGCTGAAAGCGCTCCAGAAGAACAACCACTCAGTATGCATGACCGGAGATGGCGTGAACGATGCTGCCGCCATAAAGAATTCGGATGTCGGGATCGCAATGGGCATCCGCGGCACCGAGGTCACGAAGCAGGCCAGCGACATGGTCGTCCTCGACGATAATTTCATCACGATACGGAACGCTGTCGCACAAGGGAGGGGCACGTTCGATAACATCAGGAAATTCGTGGCCTACCTCCTCGGAGCGAACATCTCCGAGGTCCTGATAGTCTTCCTCGCGAGCGTCCTCTCGCTCGGCATATCCCCAAAGATCGCCATACAGCTCCTTTGGATAAACCTCGTCACGGACGGGCTGCCAGCCCTCGCTCTCGGAGTGGATTCGCCAGCCAAGGGGATCATGCAGCGCAGGCCGAGGAAGAAAGAGGAGCCCATCCTTGATGATAAGACGCTGTATTTCATCATCACTATAGGGATCAGCGCGACGATCGCCTTGATCCTGCTTTATGCGTACATGCTACGGACCGGGGATGCTATCCTTGCGCAATCCGCGCTTTTCTCCACATTCGTGATCATGGAGATGCTCATCGTGTATGTGGTCCGCTGGAAATACGGTGCTGACCTGTCATCGAACAAATGGCTCCACATCGCTGTCTTCACATCGCTCCTGCTCCAGGCAGTGATACTCTACACCCCGCTGAACGCGTTCTTCGGCATCACGCCGTTGGGCATCAGCGAGCTGGAGGAGATCGGAGCGTCGCTCCTGATATTCCTGGTTTTGCTGTCAGTCTCTATGAAGGCGGAGCCGTTTTTCATGAAAACAGGAGCTAAAGCGGAACCGTTGAAGGGGCCACGGACGTGAAAATGACATCATTTAAAAACATTCATGAAGAAGATGATACATTAACTTGTTCTCCCAAAGTGGTTTTGATGGATAGCGCCAAATTTGATGAAACTGCAAAACAGACCGGAACGACGACAGTCGGGCTTGTCTGCAAGGACGGAGTGGTGCTCGCGAGCGACAGGCGGGCGACCATGGGTTACCTTATCGCGAGCAAGGATATCGACAAGATATACAAGCTCACGGACAGGGTGGCCATGACCATCGCAGGCGGAGTGGGCGATGCCCAGACCTTAGTGCGATGGATGACCGCGGAGCTCAAGCTCTATGAGCTCAAGCACGAGAAGCCGGCGACCGTGGAAGCATCCGCCACCTTGCTCGCGAACATACTCACGCAGTACAAGTTCTTCCCGTTCTATGTCCAGCTGATAATCGGCGGCATAGACGAGAGGCCGAGGTTATTCTCCGTGGATATGCTCGGCGGCATAACCGAGGAGAAGGTCACATCGACCGGCAGCGGCTCTCCGATCGCCTACGGTGTCCTCGAAGAGCTGTATGAGCAGGAGAAGGACGTGGAGTTCAACCTCCCGATAGCGGCCAAGGCTGTGAGCGCGGCTATGAAGCGCGATGCCGCGAGCGGCGAGAGGGTCGACCTGGTGGTCGTGTCGAAATCAGGTTTCAAGAGGCTCGAGAAGCAGGATGTGATCCGCCTTCTCACCTCATCGAAGTAAAATCCAGCATAGTCCGACCAGCAAGCCTCTTTTTGTTCTTTCATGAATAGCATCCTTTCTTTCCGGCATAAGCCGGAGCCCGTTGATCAAAAACAATAAATCCAATCCATGCTTACGAGGTGTTTGATTGCATTTCAAGGACATAGTGAAGCGTATCGGAGAGATAATGCCGCATGATTGCGAGGTCACGAAAGTCGAGCCCGAAGGGCTCTCCACAGTGATCTACATAAAGAACATCAAAGCGTTCTACTCCAACGACCGCCTGATCAAGGAGCTGGCCAGCGCGCTGAAGAAGAAGGTCACGATACGCGTGGACCAGGGCATGCTCCTGCCTGTCGATGAGGCGAAAGAGGTCATCCAGACATTGGTCCCAAAAGAGGCCGAGATAAAGAGCATAACATTCGTGCCTGAGATGTCCGAGGTCCGTATCGAGGCGATAAAACCCGGCCTCGTGATAGGCAAAGGCGGCATGATACTCAAGGAGATAATGCTCAGGACGAACTGGGCGCCGGTCACTCTCAGGGCTCCGACCATGCCCTGCGCGACACTGGACGGCATCCGCAAGATAAACGTCCTGGAAGCCGGGGAGAGGAAGAAGTTCCTGGTAAACCTGGGCAAGAAGATATGCCAGCCTCCTCCGCCAGGTGACTGGATCCGCGTCCTGGCTTTGGGCGGTTTCAGGGAAGTCGGCAGATCCTGCCTGCTCGTCCAGACCCCGCACAGCAAGGTCATCATAGATTGCGGCGTCAACCCGGCGACGGGAGACCCCACCAAGGCATATCCTTACCTCAACATGGCAGGTTTCCAGTTCTCTGACATAGACGCGGTCGTGATAAGCCACGGCCACATGGACCACATGGGCTTCCTGCCCTATCTTTTCGCTTACGGCTATGACGGCCCGGTATATTGCACGCCTCCGACCCGGGATCTCATGGTGCTCCTCCAGCAGGATTACCTGAACCTCTGCAAGAAGTCGTTCAGCGTGGACCCGCCATACACCAAGAAGGACATCTACAAGGAGCTCAGGAACGTGGTGACGGTCGATTACGAGGAGGTAGTGGACATCACGCCGGAGATAAAGATGACGCTCTACAACGCAGGGCACATCCTCGGTTCGGCTTCTGTCCATCTCCATATAGGGGAAGGTGCCCACAACCTGGTCTATTCCGGGGATATCAAGTTCGGTTTCACAAGGCTTTTCGATCCGGCCCACACATACTTCCCGCGCCTCGAGACCCTGTTCATAGAGAGCACTTACGGAGGTAGGAACGACATCTCGGTCAACCGGTTCGACAGCGAGCGAAATCTCGCGAACATAATCAAGGAGACGATAGCCAAGCGCGGCAAGGTCCTTGTCCCGGTGTTCGCGGTTGGAAGATCCCAGGAGCTGCTCCTGG
>Ga0326726_10005567_pt1 | contig 11389 bp, 10 predicted proteins | sample MHFenrmetagenome_2_FD_207603 | JGI IMG/M metagenome (GOLD analysis project Ga0326726, IMG submission 207603) | Lab enriched peat soil microbial communities from Michigan Hollow, Ithaca, NY, United States - MHF15MN | ecosystem: Environmental > Terrestrial > Soil > Wetlands > Peat | place: USA...
CGTGCGCGGGGCGGCAAGCGCGAGGCGAGTGCTCTAAGGTCGCCCGCCGTGATTCGCTTCTCGCGCGCATTCGCGCTCGTCGTGCTGCTCGCGGCGCTGGCTCGTTCGGCGGCGGCGGAAGAGGCGACCCTGTCGCAAACGCTCGACGAGTTTCTGCGCGCGCCGGCGCTGCGCGGCGCGCGTGTCGGTGTCGTCGTCGAGGATCTCGCGACCGGACAGCGCCTGGCGGAGCACCTGGCGGACGTGGATCTCGTTCCCGCGTCGAATCAGAAGCTGCTGATCTCCGCCGCATCGCTCGAGCATTGGGGCCCGGCGCACCGCTTCGAGACGCCCATCCTCGCGGAGGGCACGGTCACCGATGGCGTGCTCGACGGCACGCTCTGGATCGTCGGGCAGGGCGATCCGAGCTTCGTCTCGGAGACGCTGTGGAAGCTGGCAGAGGAGATCCGGCTCCAGGGCATCCGCGAGATCAAGGGCGGCATCGGCGTCGATGCGAGCCGCTTCGATGCGCTGCGCTTCCATCCCGACTGGGAGCCGGTCTCGTCGCGCGCGTACTACGCGCCGGTGAGCGCGCTGTCTGCGAATTACTCGAGCTTCCGCGTCGACGTGGTTCCCGGTGAGCACGTCGGCGCGCCGGTCGGGCTCCGGCTGGCGCCGTCGCTTCCGTACTTCAAGAGCGCGGCGGACGCAGTGACTCTGCGCGGCGGCGGGCAGCTCGTGCTCGACATCGACGTTCTGCCCGACGGAACCGGCGAGAGCGTCCGTGTCTCGGGCGCGGTCTCCGCGGACCGGCCGACGAGCACGTACTGGCGCGCGGTCGCGCTGCCCGAGCGCTACGCCGCCGCGCTGCTGCGCGCGCAGCTCGAGGCCCAGGGCGTGCGCGTCGCCCCGCGCGTGCGCATCGGCCCGGCGCCTGCAGACGCGCGGGAGTTGCTGCGCTTCTCCGGTGAGCCGCTGGCGCTGCAGGTTCGCCTGCTCGAGAAGTTCAGCAACAACTTCGTGGCGGAGCAGCTCACCAAGATGCTCGGCGCCGAGCTCTACGGGCCGCCCGGAACCTGGGAGAAGGGAACGCGCGCGCTCGGCGCCTATCTCGAGGGCGCGGGCATCGCCGATCCCGCGAACGCGATCGCCGACGGCTCGGGTCTCTCACCGCGCAACCGCATCGCGCCCGCGACGCTCGTCGCCGTGTTGCGGCGCGGCGCGCAGCGTTTCGACTCGGGACCGGAGTTTCTCTCGGCGCTGCCGATCGGCGGCCGCGAGGGCACGCTCGAGGACCGAATGCAGAACGGCTCCGTTCAGATTCGCGCGAAGACGGGTCACTTGCGGCGCGTGGCGGCGCTCTCGGGGATCGTTCCCGGCCCGAACGGCTCGACGCGCGCGTTCTCGATCCTGGTGAACGGGGCGCGCGGCGACGCGGAGGGCGTCGACGCGGCGATCGACAGGTTCGTCGAGAGACTCGGCAGCGCGCCGGTCGAGCCGGCGGCTGAGGCGAAGTCGCCCTAGCCCGAGCTACTCGCGCGCGAGCCGCGCGTAGACCTGCTGCACGTAGAGCTCGGGCACCTGGTCGCCGTCGGCGAGACGCTTGTCGATCGCGGCCGGACCCCAGTTGTACGCTGCCAACGCGCGCTGCCAGCTTCCGTAGCGCGAGTGAAGGAGCGCGAGATAGCGCGTGCCCAGGCGCAGATTGAGCTCCGGGGCGAACAGCGCGTCCGGGCCCGACCACTTGAGGCCCGCCTCGCGCGCGAGCATCTCGCCGGTCGCCGGCATGATCTGCATGAGTCCCAGAGCGCCGACGGGCGAGCGCGCGAAGTTGTAGAAGCCGCTCTCGGTGTGCATCACCGCGAGCACGAGCTTCGGATCGATGCGATTGCGCGCGGACTCGCGCAGCACCGCTTCGGCGGCGCGGCGGAGCTCGAAGGGCGCGAGGCCCGTCATGTAGCGAGATAGAAGCGCCGCGACCTCGTCGGCCGCGCTCGTGTCCTCGGCCGCCGCGACCGAGACGGGCGCGGGCGCCGCCGGCTCGTGCCGCGCGCACGAAAGCGCGAAGAAGGTCGCGAGCACCGTGATCGGGAGTTTGGCTTTCTGCATCGCGTCTAGCCCCACGCGATCGTCAGCCGCGTAGCGTGAATCACGTACGCGTTGTTGATCGCCGCCCAGGCGGGAAGCGCGGCGAGAACCCCGAGCAGGAACAGCTTCACGCGGTGCGGAACGTGAGTCGTGGCCACGAGAAAGGCGATGGCCGACGTGGTCACGGCCATCTCGAAGGCCAGACCGGGCACGAGCCCGATCGTACCGAACAGCCAGTTGGCCGCGGGGTTTGCTTCGCCGACGTCGAAGCCGGGAACCGGGGCGCGCAGACAGAGATAGGTCGTGGTGTCGTCGGCGACGTTGAGGAGGACCACCAGGACCCCCAGGAAAAAGCGCATCGAATGCCCTCCGCGGCGATTGCTCGTGCGAGGAGGACTACAAATTCCATGCCGCGGAAGGCTCTGGTCGCCGATTCCGACGCTGCGCTCGGGGGTCGCGAGCGCTCGCTGCGCGCGCACGCGCGCGCAAGCCCGAGGGGGGTTCGGGAGTCGAGTTCCCTAGGAGGGAAGTTCAGGTGCTCCGCGCGCGCCGCGCGGGGTAGCCGCTATTTCTTCGAGCGGCCCTTGCCGAGCAGAAGCCAGTCGAGCGAGATGCCCTCGCGTACGGCGAGGGTGATCAAGAAGTCAGCGTGCGGGGTGGTGCCGCTCTCGTAGCGGTTCACGTTCTGCTGGAAGACTCCGAGCTCGCGCGCGAACGAGCGCTGCGAGCGGCCGCCGCGCACCTGGGCGAGGCGCACGGGAACGAGCTTCTTCTGCTTGTCGATCGTCGCCTTCGAGACCCCGGCGCCCTGACTCTTCTTGACTGCCATCTCCGGCTCCTTCCTCGTTCGGTCTCGAGTGCTTGCTCGAGAAGTTGATTTGCATTCACGTGCTGCCGGTCTCGTGCCGGGCGGTTCGACGCGTGCGATGGCACGGGGAACAGTCGTGACACCGTGCCTTGTCACCTCGCGAGCGGGGCATGCTAGCGAAGGTACACGACGGTTCAAGACAGTTGCGACGAGAAATTCATGCGCACGCGCTATTCGCCGTTTGGTGTAGGGTCGCGCGCCGCCTTGACCTGCGCGTCGCGAGGTTGATAGGGTGCCGACGCTCGGTCGCCGAGACGGGGGCGAGGTTCATGCGCGTCGTTGCCGGAGAGCTTCGGGGCCGACGACTCTCCTCCGCACCCGGTCGAGAGACACGACCCACGTCGGAGCGCGCGCGCGCCGGCTTGTTCGACTGGCTGGGAGCGCGCGTCGCGGGCGCGCGGGTGCTCGATCTGTTCGCAGGCACCGGAGCGCTCGGCATCGAAGCGCTGTCGCGCGGCGCGAGCGACGCGATGTTCGTCGAGCGTTCGCGCGACGCGCTGCGCGCGCTGCGCAGGAACCTCGCGGAGCTGGCGCTCGAGGCGCGCGCGTCCGTCGTCGAGCGCGACCTCTCGCGCGGCCTCGGCGCGCGCGTGTTGGAGCGCGCGGGCTTCGATCTCGTCTTCGCGGATCCGCCTTATGAGGGCGGCTGGCTGGCGCGCCTCCTCGCGTGCGACTCGCTGGCGCAGCTGCTGAGTCCCGGTGCGGTCGTGATCGCCGAGCGCTCGCTGCGCAGCGCGCCCGAGCCCGAGAGCTCGGGGCTGCGCCTGCGCGGCAGCAAGAGCTACGGCGAGACGGCCTTCGACTGGTACGAGCGCACGGCCGAACCGGCCGAGGCGGGAAGGGCTGAACCATGAGCGAGAAACGCATCGCGGTGTATCCCGCGAGCTTCGATCCGATCACCAACGGGCATCTCGACCTGATCCATCGCGCGGCGAAGCTGTTCGACGAGGTGGTCGTCGCGGTCGCGACCAACGTCGACAAGAGCGGCGGGACGTTTCCGGTCGACGAGCGCGTGGCGCTGCTGAAGAACGCCGTCGAAGGCATGCCCAACGTGCGCGTCGACGTGATCCAGACCCTGCTCGTCGACTATCTGCGGCGCATCGGCGCGCGCATCGTGATCCGCGGGCTGCGCGCGCTCGCCGACTTCGAGTACGAGTTCGAGATGGCGCTCATGAACAGTCACATGTTCCCGGAGATCGAGACCGTGTTCCTGATGACGAGCGAGCGCTGGTTCTACGTCAGCGCGTCGCGCGTGCGCGAGCTGGTGCGCTTCGGCGCCGACGTGACCGAGTTCGTGCCGGCGGAGGTCGCCGAGAGACTGCGCGAGCGCATCGGTCCGAAGCGGCGCTGAGCCGCCCGAGGCCTCAGGCGTCGCCCTCGCGCTCGATCTCGAGCTCCTTCATCTTGAGCTGCAGGCCGCGGCGCGAGAGACCGAGCTCCTTCGCCGCGCGCGTGACGTTGCCCTCGGTGAGGCGCAGGGCCTCGAGGATCGCGTCGCGCTCGATGCGCTGAGTCGCCGCGCGGATGCGCTCGCGCAACGGCGTCGCGCTCGCGGGCGTCGACGCGGGGCGAGTCCCGGCGGCGATCTCGGGCGGGAGATCGCGCGGCATCAGCGTGGTGGCGTCACACATCAGTGTCGCTCGCTCGATCGCGTTCTCCAGCTCGCGAATGTTCCCCGGCCAGGGATGTGCGCGCAGCGTGTCCATCGCAGCGGGGTCGATGCCGGTCACCGGGCGCTGGAGCTTCGCGGCGAAGCGCTCGAGAAACAGGCGCGCCAGCATCGGGATGTCCTCGGGCCGCGCGCGCAGCGGTGGCAGCTCGATCGGCACCACGTGCAGGCGGTAGAAGAGATCCTCGCGGAAGCGCCCCGCGTTCACCTCGGCGCGCAGATCCCGGTTGGTCGCCGCTACCAGCCGCACGCTGACGTGCAGGGTCTCGGTTCCGCCGACGCGGTAGAAGCGCCCTTCCTGAATCGCGCGCAGCAACTTCGGCTGCGCGGAGAGTGGCATCTCGCCGATCTCGTCGAGAAACAGAGTGCCGCCGTCGGCCAGCTCGAAGCGCCCCGGCTTGCGCGCTGCGGCGCCGGTGAAGGCGCCTTTCTCGTAGCCGAAGAGCTCGCTCTCCAGCAGACCCTCGGGAATCGCCGCGCAGTTCACCTTCACGAACGGGCCGCCGCGCACCGCGCTCGCGCGGTGCAGGCTGCGCGCGACGATCTCCTTTCCCGTGCCGCTCTCGCCGGTGATCAGCACCGTCGCAGGAGTGGGCGCGACGCGCTCGATCACACGGCGCACGTCGCGCAGCAGCGCGCTCTCTCCGACGAGCAACGGCTCGGGATCCTCGTCGGCCGGGAGCCGTGCCTCGCGCGCGGCCAGGCGGCGCGTCGACACGGCCTTCTCCATCACCTGGCGGATCTCGTCCGGATCGAAGGGCTTGGTGAGATAGTCGAACGCGCCCTGCTTCAGCGCCTCGACCGCGCTCCCGACGGTGCCGTGAGCGGTGAGCATGATGACCGGGATCTCCGGGTGGCTGCGGCGCACCGCCTCGAGCAGCTCGAGGCCGTTCATCTTGGGCATGCGCAGGTCGGTGAGGATCGCATCGACGGGCTCGCGCGCGAGTGACTCGAGCGCCGCCGCGCCGTCGCTGGCCTCGACGGTGCGATAGCCGTCGCGCTCGAGCAGCGCGCTGAGCACGCGGCGCATGTTCGCTTCGTCCTCGGCGATCAACACCGTGCGCAGTGGCTTCACGGCGCTTCCTCCGCTGCCTTCGCCTCCAGCGGCAGGCGGATCAGCACGCTCGTGCCCTCGCCGGGGCGCGAGCGCAGCTGGATCGTTCCGTTCTGTGCGCGGATCAAGCGCTCGCAGAGTGCGAGGCCGAGACCGGTCCCCTGTTGCTTCGTGGTGTAGAAAGGGATGAACGCGCGCTCGAGCGTCGTGTCACTCATCCCCGGACCGTCGTCGTCGACCTGTATCTCGACCCAGCCGTCGCCCAGCGGGCCGGGCGGGCCGCGGCGCAGCGCGACGCGCACGTGGCCGTGCTCCTCGAGCGCTTCGTACGCGTTCTGCACCACGTTGACCACCACGCGTTCGAGCTGATCGGCATCCGCGCGCAGCGGCGGGAGTCCCGGCTCGAGGTCGAGCGCGAGCTCGACCTCTTCGCGCGCCTTCGAACGCGACACCGCCTCGACGCAGCTCTTCACGAACGCGGCGACGTCGCGAATCGTCGCGGTGCGCGTGGCGGGGCGCGCGTAGTCGAGAAACGACTCGACTACGCGATTCAAGCGCGCGATCTCCTCGATGATCACCGTCCACAGCTCCGCCGCCTTCGCGTCGGTCGGCTGCTGCAGCACCGCGACCGCGCCGCGGATCGCGGCCAGCGGATTGCGGATCTCGTGCGCGAGCCCGGCCGCCATCTCGCCCAGGGATACGAAGCGATCGCGGGCGCGAACGCGCTCGAAGGTCTTTGAATTCTCGAGCGAGGTCGCGATCTGATCCGCGACCGCGCGCAGCAGGCGCACCTCCTCGCTCGAGAACGACTCACGCGAGCGCGCGTCGGCCAGGGTCCAGAAGCCGACGACCTGCGAGCGCGCACGCAGTGGCAGCACCAGCTCGGCCTCGAGGTCGCGCAGCGTCTCGCACAGCACCTCCAGGCGCGGTCGATCGGCGAGGTTCTTCGGGTCGTCGAGCCGGCGCTCGAGCTCCTCGCGCTGGAGCACGTCCACCACCTCGACGGTCGAGACCCAGACCGGCTCGGACAGCAGGCTGACACGCGCGCGTGTCTCGAGCCCGATGCTGCCCGCCAGCTGGAAGCCGAGCGTCGCGTCGTCGCGCAGGTAGATCGCCGAGGCGCGAAACAGCTCCGCCTTCTCGACCGCGGCCAGCAGCTCCTGCAAGAGCTCGTCGAGCGTCAGGATGTGCTTCAAGCGCTCGCGCAGCGGCCGCAGGCCGCGCTCGAGCGCGACCTTGCCCGCCAGGAAGCGCAGCTCCATCGCCCCCTGGATGCGGTTGCGCATCGGCGCGAAGAAGAGCAGCAGCGCGAAGGAGGCGACGAACGCGTTGAACACGAACAGGTCCAGGCGCTCGCCGACCCAGAGCCGGATCGCCGCGAAGAAGGCCGCGAGCCCGACCGCCATGATCGAGAGCGCGACCGTGTTGCCCACGAGCTGGCGCAGGTCGGCGACACGGACCTGTGTCAGGTGGAGATAGCCCGCGTACAGGTAGAGCAACGGAAACAGCAGTGACGCGACGCGCGGCAAGGAGAGCTGCCACATCAAGACGTCCAGGCCGACGCCGCCGACGGCGATCGAGTGCGCGACGACCAGGTAGCGCACGCGCCGGTCCTCGGGCGATGCGTCGCCGTCCTCCGCGCCGGGCGCATGGCGCCAGAGCGCGAACGCGGCGGCTGCGACGCAGCCGAGCGCGAACACGTGCGCAGCGACGTGCAGCCCGGTCGGCGCCGGGCGGAGCGCCAGCAGCGCGGCGCCGAGCGCGAGCGGGGTCGCGGCGAACAGGGGCGCCCAGCGCTTCGCGACCGCCGGTCGTCCCACCAAGGTCGCCGCGCAGGCGAGGGACAGCGGCCCGAGCCCGATCAGCGACAGGTCCGCGAGCACGCCGCCCCAGTCGTAGCCGAGCCCGCGCGCGGCACAGCCCGTACACCAAAGTCCGTAGGCGAGAGTGAGCCCAGCGAAGCGCCGCGCGGCCAGCTCGCGGCGCAGCGAGAGAAACGCGAGGAACAGCACCGCGGCGGCCGCGGCGCCCATGAACGCGCTCTGCGTCTCCAACTCGACCTCGCGACGTGGCTTCTCTGACTACTCCTTCGGGTTTCTCGGCGCCCGCCTTACGCGCGGGTTGACGGTCTCGGGCGCCGCGGGCTACGTTCGGTCGAGATGCGCGAAACGAAAGAGGATTCCGCCACGTGAGTCGGATCCTTCTCGGCGTCTCCGGGGGCATTGCCGCATACAAGGCGTGCGAGCTGGTGCGCCTGCTCGCGCAGCGCGGCCACGAGGTGCGGGTCGTCGCGACCGCGCATGCGCTCGAGTTCGTCTCGGCGCTCACGCTGCAGACGCTGTCGGGCGCGCCGGTGCGCTCCGAGTTACTGGCCGCGACCGCGGAGTCCGAGATCTCGCACATCGAGCTCGCGGACTGGGCCGAGGTGTTCGTAGTGGCGCCCGCCACCGCGAACGTGCTGGCGAAGCTCGCGCAGGGCATCGCGGACGATCTGCTGACGACGATCGCGCTCGCGACGCTGGCGCCGCTGGTCGTCGCGCCCGCCATGAACGTGAACATGTACCGGCACGCGGCCACGCAGGCGAACCTCGATCTGCTCGCCAAGCGCGGCGCGCGCATCGTCGGACCCGGGCAGGGTGAGCTCGCCTGCGGCTGGGTGGGCGAGGGGCGCCTGATCGAGATCGACGTGATCGCGGCGGTCGCCGAGAGCTGCGTCACCGAGCCCTCCCTGCGCGGCGAGGTCGTGCTGGTGAGCGCGGGGCCGACCGCCGAGCCGATCGACCCCGTGCGCGTGATCACCAACCGCTCTTCCGGCAAGATGGGCTTCGCGGTCGCCGAGGTCGCCGCGCGGCGCGGCGCGGAAGTGATTCTGGTCGCGGGCCCGGTCGCTCTTCCTACACCGTATGGTGTACATCGGATCGACGTGGAGACGGTCGCGGAGATGCGCGACGCGGTGCTCGGGGCGCTCGAACGCGCGACCATCGTGGTGCTCGCCGCCGCCGTGGCCGACTATGCGCCGGCCCGCGCCGAGGCGGTGAAGATGAAACGCGAGAAGGCCGACTCACTCACGCTCGAGCTGGTGCGGAACCCCGACATCCTCGCGGAGGTCGTCCGGCGCCGCGGCGGGCGCACCGTCGTCGGCTTTGCGGCCGAGACCGATCACGTGCTCGAGAACGCGCGCGGCAAGCTCGCGCGCAAGGGCTGTGACCTGATCGTCGCGAACGACGTGTCGCGCAGCGACATCGGCTTCGACGTCGATCGCAACGAAGTCGTGATCCTCGGCCCCGAGCCCGAAGATCTGCGCGAAGTTCCGGTAGGGCCGAAGGCGGAGATCGCGGCGCGCATCCTCGAGCGTGTGCTCGAGGTGCGCCGGAGATGAAGCGCGCGCGCGCCTTTGCGCTCGGGCCGCTCTTCGTCTTCGCGTTGGCGGGCGCCGCGCCCGCGCAGTCGGTGAGCGCGATACGCATCGACGGCGGCATCAATCCCGCGGTCGCCGACTACGTCGCGAAGGCGATCCAGGAGGCGCACGCCGCGGGCTCGCCCGCGCTCGTGATCGAGCTCGACACGCCGGGCGGTCTGGTGTCGTCGACGAAGGACATCGTCACCGCAATCCTCAATGCCCAGCTGCCCATCGTGGTGTACGTGTCTCCGCGCGGCGCGTGGGCGGCGTCCGCGGGAACCTTCATCACGCTCGCGGGTCACGTCGCGGCAATGGCTCCCGGCTCCACGATCGGCTCCGCGCATCCGGTGACGATCGGCGGCGACAATCCCAAGCCGGCGGAGCCGGACGAGTCCAGCGGCAAGAAGGGAAAGTCCGCGCCGCGGCACAGTGACTTCATGGCCGAGAAGATGGAGAACTTCACCACGGCGTTCATCGAGGCCATCGCGCAGGAGCGGAAGCGCAACGTCGAGTGGGCGGCGTCGGCCGTGCGGAACTCGGTGGCGATCGGCGCGCCCGAGGCGCTCCGGCGCAACGTGATCGACCTGATCGCGGACGACCTCGACGACTTGCTCGCGAAGATCGACGGACGCGTGGTAAAGGTGGGCGCGCGCCCAGTCACTTTGCGCACCAAGGGCCTCGCGGTCACGCACATCCCGATGGACCTGCTGAATCGCGTCTTCTCGGTGCTGGCCGACCCGCAGATCGTCGGGCTCCTGTTCATGGTCGGCCTGCTCGGGATCTACATCGAGTTCCAGAATCCGGGCCTGGTGGCGCCCGGGGTCGTCGGGGCGATCGCGCTCGTGCTCGCGGCGACGGCGCTGCAGATCATCCCGTTCAACTGGGTGGGACTCTTGCTGGTGCTGGGCGGGATCGGCTTGCTGATCGCGGAGGTACACGTGTCGAGCTTCGGCGTGCTCTTCGCGCTCGGCCTCGGGGCGCTGTGTTGGGGCGCGTGGCTCGCGTTCCGCGTGCCCGAGCTCTCGGATCTGTCGCTGCCGTTCTGGCGCGCCGTGTTTCCGGCGGCGCTCTCGCTCGCGCTCGTGGTCACCGGCGTGGCCTGGAGTGTCTCGCGCGCGCAGGCGCGGCCGCTGTACTCCGGCATCGAGGCGCTCGTGACCCAGATCGGCGTCGCCGAAGACGATCTCTCGCCGCGGGGCCGCGTGCGGGTGCGCGGCGAGCTCTGGAACGCGCTGGCCGACGCGCCGGTGCAGCGCGGGCAGAGCGTAGACATCGTCGCCGTGAAGGATCTGGTCCTGCACGTGCGCGCTCGCGCTGCGCGCGAAGGGGGAAGCTGATGTTCGGAGTCTTCGGGATCGCGGTCTTCGTGTTGCTCGCGCTGCTGTTCTCGGCGGTGCGGGTGCTGCAGGAGTACGAGCGTGGCGTGCTCTTCCGGCTCGGGCGCTTCCACGGCGTGAAGGGCGCCGGCATGCGCCTCGTGATCCCCATGGTCGACCAGCTCGTGCGTGTCTCGCTGCGCGAGGTGGTCATGGACGTGCCGCCGCAGGACGTGATCACGCGCGACAACGTGTCCGTGAAGGTGAACGCGGTCGTCTACTTCCGCGTCGTGCAGCCGCAGGACGCGATCATCAAGGTCGAGAACTTCCTCTACGGCACCTCGCAGCTGGCGCAGACGACGCTGCGCAGTGTCTGCGGCCAGGCCGAGCTCGACCATCTGCTCGCCGATCGCGAGCGACTGAACCAGCAGCTCCAGCAAGAGCTCGACCACGGCACCGATCCGTGGGGTGTGAAGGTGCGCGCCGTCGAGATCAAGCACATCGACCTGCCGCAGGACATGCAGCGCGCGATGGCGAAGCAAGCGGAAGCCGAGCGCGAGCGGCGCGCGAAGGTGATTCACGCACAGGGCGAGTTCGAGGCGTCGCAGCGCCTGAAGGAGGCGTCGGACGTCATGCTCCAGTCACCCTACACGCTGCAGCTGCGCTACCTGCAGACGCTGGCCGAGATCGCCGTCGAGCACAACTCGACGATCCTGTTCCCGATGCCGCTCGACTTGCTGACGCCCTTCATCGACTCACTGAACCGGGGAAACCGCTAGGTCGATGATGCGCGGAGCGCGATTTCTGCCGCTGTTGATCCTCGCCGCGGGGCTCGCGTTCTGGGCGTTCCAGGGCTTCTACGACGTCGCGCCGGACGAGCAGGCGATCGTGCTCCGCCTGGGCCGATACAACCGCACCGTCGATCCCGGGCGGCTGCTCTGGCACGCGCCCGGCATCGACACGGTGCTGAAGCAGCGAGTCACGACGACTCTGCGCGAGGAGTTCGGCTACCGCA
>Ga0326726_10005568_pt1 | contig 11388 bp, 9 predicted proteins | sample MHFenrmetagenome_2_FD_207603 | JGI IMG/M metagenome (GOLD analysis project Ga0326726, IMG submission 207603) | Lab enriched peat soil microbial communities from Michigan Hollow, Ithaca, NY, United States - MHF15MN | ecosystem: Environmental > Terrestrial > Soil > Wetlands > Peat | place: USA...
GACGATCTCTCCGATGAACATCGTGTGCAGTCCGAGCTCGACCGTCTTCACGAGCTTGCACTCGAGAACGAGCGGGAACTCCTTCACGTAGGGGGCGTTGACGAGAGCGCTCTTCATGGGCGTGAGCCCGCTCGCCGCGAACTTGTCCACGTCCTTTCCCGAGACGCTCCCGAAGTACATCGTCTCCCGCGCGAATCTCTCGGACGGGATATTGACCGTGAACGCCTTGCTCTCCATGATGTTGCCGTACGTCTTGGTGACCGCCCGCAGCGACACCGTCACCATCGGCGGCTGCGAGCAGCAGATCGCCGCCCACGAAGCCGTCATGACGTTCGGCTTTCCATCCTTGTCGTACGAGCCGATGACCCAGACGGGACACGGCATGGCGAGAGTCTTCGCGCCGAGAGATTTCATCGTGTCGACGGCGCTCTTTTCCTGGGCGCGCAGGGGCGTCGCGGAGAGAATGAGCGCACCCACGAACAGGGCCGCGAGAACGGTACGAGAGAATCGCATTGGACCACTCCCTTTCACTTGACGCTCGCGAGGTCCGCGGTAATCGACCCTCCTCCCGCTTGCGGCGGGAGCTCGAAGATGCCACGAATCATGACGTGAGGATCGCTCTTGTTCACGAAAATGGTCGAGCCGCCCGACTCCTCGTCGATCGGCTTGATTTCGAGCTTGTAGCAGTCGAAGGTCCCGGCGGGCACCTTTATGCTCTCCGAACTCACGACCGCGAGCGACATCGAACGGCTCTTCTGGGTCTGGAAATCGAATACGCGGAGCGTCGTCTGGTAAGCCGTCCCGAGCGGCAGCGCGCCGACGAGCACTTCGAGCGAGGAGCCGTCGCCGAAAACGGGAGCATCGAGCGAAACGTCGATCGGCATCTCCTGCGTCCCCATCTTCACGGAGCCCTTTACCGCCGCGGCCAAGTAGTTGATGACGACCGTAGCGGGGCCCTGCTTGACGGCCCAGCGCAGCGGATGGAACGAGGAGGCGTCGACGTCGAAGGTGTCGATCGCGCCCCCCATGTCGCTCGACTGGTTCGTCACGATCCGCCAGGTCGGCGCGCCGCCGAGGGCGCCCTTTGCGATGGTGCGGGCGATATCCAGGTTCATCGTCTTGGAGCCCATGACGACGGCTCCCTTGTACACGAGGGACAGCGGCTTGAGGAGGCTCGCGTTCACCGAGGGAAGGGGCGCCGTCCCTGCGTCCCCGGCGCTCTTCGGAGGCGGCGCGAGCGCGACCGTCTTCACGTCGACCGTGATCGCCTCCAGGCGCTTCTCGAGCTTCTCGGGCACGTCCGCCTGGTAGCGCCCCCCGAGATGCTTCGCGAGGAACTTCTCCATCGCGACCGACAGCGCCATCCGGTTGTCGGCGCCCGCGAAGCCGTGCCCCTCATCGGGCGCCACGATGTACTCAACGTCGCGGCCGAGGTCGCGGAGCGCGACGACGATCTGATCCGACTCCGCCTTCTTCACGCGGGGGTCGTTCGCGCCCTGCACGACGAGGAGAGGCGCCGTGATGTTCTTTGCCGAGAAGAGCGGCGATTGGCGTTTGAGCCGCTCCGCGTCCTCCGGTTTCGACGGATCGCCGACGCGCTCGTTGAAGGTGGCCTTCAGCACCGCCCAGTACGGCGGTATCGAGTTGAGGAGCGTGATGATGTTCGATGGTCCCACGTAGGAGATCCCCGCCGCGTACACGTCCGGCGTGAACGCGAGGCCGGCGAGCGTTGCGTACCCGCCGTAGGAGCCGCCGAAGATCGCGACCTGCTTCGGATCGGCGATGCCCTCCTTGACGAGGTACCGGACCCCGTCCGTGATGTCGTTCTGCATCGCGTCTCCCCACTGCTTGTTCCCGGCGTTGAGGAACTTCTTGCCATAGCCGGTGGAGCCGCGGAAGTTCATCTGGAGCATCGCATAGCCGCGGTTCGCGCAGAACTGGGCGTACGGATCATATCCCCATTCGTCCCGCGCCCACGGCCCGCCGTGCGGCATGACGAGGAGGGGGAGATTCTTCTCCTTGACCCCTCTCGGCACGGTGAGGTAGCCGTGGATCTCGAGGCCGTCGCGCGAGGTGTACACGATCGGCTTCATCGAGGCGAGGTACTTGAGGGGAAGATCCGGGTACGGCCGGTACAGGAGCTCGGCCTTCCCCGTCTCCCGGTTGTACAGGTAGGTCGCCCCCGGATCCACGTCGCTCGTGACGCCGACGATCCAGAGACGCTCGTCGCTCGTCGAGGAACCGAGGTAGATGTCGCCGCCGGGAAGCTGCTTCTGCAGCCGCTTGTAATCCTTCTCCCATCCCGCGTCCTTGAAATAGATGCGGAGCCTGTCCCCGACGTAGTAGGTGGCGACGAGCTCGTCCGTTTTCTGAGAAAACTCGGCGCCGCCGAAATCGACCTGGTTCATCGGATCGGACTCGACGAGCTCTTCCGCGCCCGTCGCCGGATCGAAGAGGACAAGGCGCGAGAGGTTCACGCCGGCGCCCTTGTCCGTCGACATGTAGACCCGCTTCTCGTCCTTGTCGTAGCGGATGGGATCAACCGTTTCGTCCTTGTTGCAGGAGTACACGACGATCATCGTGTCGGGATCGACGCGGAGAACGTCGGTCCCGCCGTCAGCCGTCTGCTTCGCGGCGAGCCTGAGATTGCCCTCGAGATCGAAGATCCAGGCGGCGATCTCCTTGTCGTTCCGCTTCACGAGGCTTCGCTGTCCCGTCGTGAGATCGACGCGGTATGCGTCATGGTAGCGCTCATCGCGGTCGTTGAGACCCACGTAGATGTAGTTGGGCGTGCTCTTCGGCAGAGCGTATATCGTGGCGGCGACCTTCTCGTACGGAGTGAGATCGTGCGCGGCCGGCACGTCCCTGCCGGGTTCGAGCTTCGCGCGCGGATCTACGGCGTAGACGTGCCAGTTCTCGTCCCCTCCCTTGTCCTGGATGTAGAGGATGAACTTTCCGTCCCTGCTCCAGAAATAGCTGCGCACGGGGCGCGTCGTGTCGGCCGTGACCGGACGCGCCGCATCGAATGGGTCGCTCACGCCCTTGACCCATATGTTGAGGATGTTCTTGTATGGCTTGAGAAAAGATATGTGCGTTCCGTCGGGGGAGATCTGTCCTCCCGCTATCTGGGGATCGCCGAAAAGCACGCTGCGATCGATTATCGGCGGGAGCTTCGCCAGGTAATCCTTGTCGATGGCGGCGCCCGCCGCGCCGGTCATCACGACGAGTGCGACCAGCGCGAACAACATTCTCTTCATCGAAGGCCCTCCTTAGAAAATGAGTGGATGGATTCTAAGTCCCGCTCGGAGCAAAAGCAATTGCTAATCGGTGATATAGAATATTTCTTCGAGAGGCTCCTTGAAGAAATCCGCGATCCTGAGGGCGAGGAGCGTCGAAGGCACGAGACGGCCCTTCTCAATGGCGATGATGGTCTGCCTCGTGACCCCTATGGTCCGAGCGAGCTCGGCCTGCGACATGCAGTTGAATTCGAATCTGAAGCGTTTGAGGTTGTTTCCGAGTTTCAACGGTTACCTCCCCGGTTCATTGGCAGCAGCATTGTGTATATTCCCTTCTTCAAACATGGCAACTATACCTTACATTATGTAATGCATCCATGACATTTTGTAAGCCACACCGAACCGGCTAAGGAAATCATATCTGCATCGGCGGTCCCCGGCCGAGTGAGCGCATAATCGTCGTTGCAACTGCGAAATATGCTGGTATATGGTTTCCGCATGAGCAACAAATACCTTTACCTCTCCATTTCGGCGAGCGGCGCCTCCGTCCTCGCCGTCGAAATCCTGGGAACGAGAATACTGGGGCCGTTCTACGGCGTGAGCCTCTATCTTTGGTCGGCCCTCATCACGGTGACCCTGGCTGCGCTGAGCGCGGGCTATGCGCTCGGAGGGCGGCTGGCCGACAGGGGGGCGACGTATGCCGGACTGAGCTCGTTCCTCGCGGGGGCCGGCCTCTGGCTTCTCTTCGTACCTTGGATGAGGCATCCCCTGCTTCACGCAGCCGAAAAGGTCGGTCTCAGACTTGCAGTGCTCGGAGTGGCGCTGGTACTGTTCTTCATTCCGCTCATGCTCCTCGGCATGGTGAGCCCTTATGCCATCAAGCTCAAGGCCTCGAGCCTGGAGGATGTGGGCCGCTCGGCGGGGAGTCTCTATGCAATCTCGACGATCGCGAGCGTCGCCGCGGCGCTCCTGACCGGTTTCTACCTGATACCGGGCTTCGGCGTCTACCGGCTGACCATCGCCGTCGGCGTTATTCTCCTTGCGACGGCGCTTCCGGGGTTCTTCGGAAAGGGAAGGCGGGCGGCGAAGCTCGTAGTGCCGCTCGCGATTCTCGCGGCGGGTGCGGCACTCGGAGCCACCCATCCCGAGAACACCCCCGATCCAGGCCGGGGCCTCGTCTTCAAGGGCCACAGCCCTTACGGCGAGATACGGGTCGTCGATGACGGAAACCTGCGTTACCTCCTCATCGACGGCGCGATTCACACGGCGGTCGACACTGCGTCCAACTGGGAAACGGCAGTGCCCTACGTCAATGTCGTCGATATTGCGCGGAGCGTCTGCAGGAGGCCGGGGCGACTTCTTCTCATCGGGCTCGGCGGGGGCTCCGTCGCGAAACATTATCACGCGGCGGGATGGAAGGTCGACGCCGTCGAGATCGACCCCCTCGTCGCGAGGCTCGCCGGGCGCTTCTTCGGCCTCGATTCGGCCGAGGCGCGGGTCTTTCAGATGGACGGAAGGCGCTTTCTCGCCTCGACGGCCCGTGCATATGACGTCATCGTCCTCGACGCGTATGGCTCGAGCTCCATCCCCTTCCATCTCGTGACGAGAGAAGTCTTCGCCCTCGCTGCGTCGCGACTCGCGAGCGATGGCGTTCTCGCCGTGAACGTCCAGTCAATCGGATGGAAATCGGATATCGTCCGCTCCCTCGCCGCGACGCTTAAGACGCAGTTTCCGAACGTACGGGCGCTGCCGATCGCCGAGCCGCCGGATCAGCTCGGAAACGTCGTCCTATTTGCCTCTCGAGGGCCGCTCGAGCTTCCCGAGGAGCTCCCGGTTCCGGTCGACCGGTTCACGCCGGCCTACGAGCAGACACACGCCTGGGACAACCGATTCGAGCCCGACACGCGCGGCGTGCCGATCCTCACGGACGACAAGAACCCGATCGATCTCTGGGCGGAGGCGATCAATGTCAGGGAGCGCAATGAGCTCCACGAGATGTTCGCGAAGCAGGGTGTGAGCTGGTAGGTCCGAGCTAGCGAGTCGAGTCCCCCGGCATCGCCCGTATCTCCCCAGATTCATCGACCTTCACCGGGTAGCCCTCAATCATCCGTGGGATCAGCGCGAGCGTCTCGGGGGTTCTCTTCACGACCAGCACGAGGATACAGGGCTTTCCGTCATCAAGGGCGCCGATCGCCACTCCGACGACCCCCGGGATCGCCATGAGCTCCTTCACGTGAGCATCCATCACCTTCTGAATGTCTTTTCCTTGCACGATCCGGGCGCCCCTTTCATCCCCTGGGGATTTGCCGCACCCCGCGCACGGGACCAGAACGGCGAGCGAGATTATGACGGCCCACCCATAAGGGGAGCGTATTGAGCCGTGGATTGCCTTCATGAACCGCTTCCAGTGAGAACGCCCGCCCCCGTTGCGCTCGGGAGCGGGCGCCATTCATTCTCCGAAATGCGCGAGAGACTACTTAAGTCCCCGTCGCGCGCTAGATGCCCACCATCGTCACGCCGAGATAGGTCAGCACGGCGTTGATCGGGTTGGCCACCGCGGTCGTGCTGCTGCCCGCGAAGAGCAGGCCGATGGCACGCGGGTTGGTGGTCACGTCTTCCACCATGAGGGAGCCGGAGTCGCCGCTGTTGAGGAAAGCGCTCCGCCTGTTCGTAACGATGATCTGGCCGGTGTACGTCACATTGAACGCCTTGCCGTTGCATTCATCCGTGTAGCCGACGGTCACCGTCGCGTTGAGACCACTGATCGTGCTCCTCGTGAGACCGGTCGTGCGGCCGCTCTTCTTGACTGCCTTCCCCACGGCGGCGGCCACCGTATTGTGCGAGATCGTTCCGATCTCGAGGATCGCTCCATCCGTTCTTACCATGCCGCTGATGACCTGCGCGAGCGCGCAGTCGACGTTCGTGTTGCTCTTGAGGCTCGTCAAGGTCGAAACGTTCGCGACGTAATCGGCCGGCTTGTCCTGGCAGGACACGTCGATCAGGCCGGGCTGGTCGATCCCGTCACCGATCTTCGACACATCGGGGTCTTTGGAGCTCGCCGCGATATCGCCGCAGAAAACATGCGAGTTGCTGAGTATGTACTGCACGCCGTTCTTCGTCACGAGCGAGCCGAGAGTCCCGCCGCAGCAATAGCCGTTCGCGAGATCCTTCGAGTTACCGCCCGATACGCCGAGCTGGATCGGACGGGTCTGGCGGGCCGTGTGGCTCACGCCGCCCGCCTTCATCGCGACGATCTTGCCCGATACGTACGGAACGACCGGGACGCCGTCGAGGCTCGCCGGCAGCGCGGGAATGGCCGCCGCCGTTTCGACGAGCACGAGGATGCAGGGCTTCCCGTCCGTGGAGATCCCCGTCGCCGTGCCGACGACCTGGGGATTGGACATGAGCTTCGGCGTATGCCTGTTCTGGACCGCCATCGCAGCCTGGATAAGAGGATGCGATGCGCTCATCGTGAGCCCCTGGTCGCTCTTCGGCATCGTCGGGCTTTCGTCTTTCTTGGAGCAGCCAAAGATGCCCGCCACGGCCACGGCCACAACGAGAAGAACCAGCAGGACCTTGAAGGAATGCTTCATAAGGACCTCCTGAGCTGGTAGGGAGAGGTGGATTTAATACTAATATCTTACCACAGCCGCTCAAATCCAAAGCAAGCAAAATTTTTGCGAGCAATAGAGATACGACGCGTATAACGTAAAGATTATTTGACACGGCGAGGGGAAGCCCACGTCGAGCGGCCAATTATTCCGGCATGACGCCTTTACATTGAGGCGAAATGGGGATATATTACCACTGTCTTCAATGGCTTCTCCTGTGGGGGCGAATGGATTCGACGGGGATGATAGAGGCCAGGGAAGCGTGCCGAGGCGCCATCAACCTCGTAAATCAGGTGGCAAAACACAACTGCCGACAACCAGTTGGCACTGGCTGCCTAATTAATTAGGCGACCCGTCCGCTCCAGTCGAGCCTGCGGGGCTGGAATCCGGGCGTCGATCACCGCGGGCTAGCGCGCCGACCTGCTCTGGGTCTTCGCGTGAAATAAACAAGAGCTAGCCTTGTGGATCCCTTGCCTGTTGAGGCTCCATGGGGCGAACCAAACTCGACAGGATACGCACGTAGACGCCCTCGCTGAAGCATCTTCGGACGCGGGTTCGATTCCCGCCGCCTCCACCATCGCAAAGAAATGGAACCGGCGTCCGGTTCCATGGGATGACCCGGGTCCGACTCATCGGAGCCGGGTTTTATTTCTAGAATGGAAAGAGCTTGCAGACTCGAGGTCGCCCTCAGATAGGGCTTCCCAATGTCCGGCTTCACCGGTTCCAGTCGAATCTTCCCCAAGAGTTTCCGTAGAATGAGAGCTGATTTTTGCACCCGTTGCTCGAGAACCTCTTGAATTCTAGCGACTCTTTCGCCGATCCATTCGATGGGCGGGGCCTCGAACATCTTGTTCTCTGATGCCCTAAGCGCAATGAGATCGGCAGCCAGCTCTTTTGCCCTGTTCTCCGCTGCTTCCAGGGCTCTGCCGACGGCCTCACTGCTACGCCCCCGCGCGATGTAAGAAACGAAGTTGTCCACGCGGCGCTGTTCAGCGATGAGCTGCACTTCCTTTAAGCGAATAGTCTCCGGTACTTCGCTGCACATTTCTTTGACCTTTTCTTCGACTCGCCTCAGGAGATAGGCAAGGTTCTCAGTGTTGGCCAACTTTTCTCCCACGGCCGTGAGGATTACACGTTCAGTCAATGTCCTGCGCACGATGAGCTTGTTATCGCATGCTCCCCTTCCCGCATTGATGCAGCCGTAGTAGCCTCCTCCCTTGCCACTCCTTCTTCCAACGGCCCCGCCACAGACACCGCAGACCATTGCTCCGGCTAGGAGCTCCGTCGGATAATGGGTGATCCTGCTTCCGTTCTGATCTTTGAAGCCAGGTCTGCCTTTGCCTCCCGGCCAGGTCTTTCGTGTCTGCTCGAGCTGTCTCTGCACTTTGTCCCAGAGCTCCTGTGGAACGATGCGAAGATTATCGTCCTCGCGAGTGTACCATTCCGATTCCGGTTTTGGAATCTGTCTGCGTCGACCTGATAGTGGTTCTTTGCGAGTTTCGGTTCTGTTCCAAACCCATTTGCCAATGTACTTGGTGTTCGCGAGCATCCGTGTCACCGTCGAGGGCGACCAACCTCTACCCGCTTTGACACGGCCGGGAACACCTTCTTTGTTCAGGCGCTTCACAATGTCCGACTTGGAGCAGCCCTCGGCGAATTCCGTGAATACTCGCAGGACAACGGCCGCCTCGATGGGTTCGATTACCATCTTGTATCCCTCTGGTCGTGGTCGTCCTTTCTTGTCCATTTTAGTCTCGCCGAAGGGAATCGACCGATATCCACAAGTAGCTTCGCCAACGAAGAAGCCGCGTTCCTTCTGACCCTTCTGGCCGCGGAGGGTTTTCTTCTTGAGATCCTCCAACTGGAGCTCGTTGAAGATCCCACGAATCTGAATGGCGAGCTTCGCGTCCCTGTCATCCGTATCGAGCCCATCGGCGACAGAAACGACGCTGACACCGTTGAAGTGGAGCTGGGCCAGCTTGGTGAGCATGAGATAGTTGTCGCGAGCGAGTCGTGAAAGATCGTCGATAAGAACAACCTCGAATCTGCCCTCTTTGCTGGCCGCGAGCAGAGCATCGAGCCCCTTTCGATCCGCTCTCGCACCTGATGTCGCCTGATCGGTGAAGATGTTCGAGTCATCGATCTGGCAATCATGCTGAGCGGCGTATTTCCGACAGGAGGCAATTTGATCGTCGATACTCTCTTTTCTCTGGTTCTCGGAACTATACCTTGCGTAAATAGCTGCTCTCTTCATTTGCCTGCCTCCCTTTCGGCAGATGCTTCCATCAGCCGGATATATTCCTTGGCGAGCTCTTCTGCCATGTGATCGAGCAGTTCCCCGACAGCTAGGTTGCTCAGATGGTTCCAATCGGAGATCCCTCCGAAAGGGTGCTTGTCTTTCTGTAGAGATGCCATACTATAATAGGCGTCAATATCAAACTACGCCAATAAAACACTATAATAATAATCGTTATTGTAGCAATGCGAGGATAATGTGTCAAGTTGAATTGGTGTTTTTCTTCCTGGGCGACGATTTCTTGCCTTTGCAGTCGTCGTATGGCACAATAAGCGCCATGAACTATCTCTCCCAGAATCTCAAGTATCTTCTCTTAGAAAAAGGGGTCGAGCGGAGCGATTGGATCAAATCGCTGGCGAGTTCTCTTGGGTGTGACGAGAGAAGAGCTCAGGGCATCCTGAAAGGGCAACCAGGCACGCTGAGCCAACGTGAAATGGAAGTGCTGGCTCACTTCGCTGAGATAGATTTTGAGAAGCTGGCATCAGAAGATCTCATAGAAGCCAGGAAGGTCGATGTCTTCGCACTCAACCTGTCCTTCCTGCTCGAAAGGCTGCCTCATGGGAAGAAGAAACATCTCGCAGAGAATCTCGGCGTTGATCAGACAACCATCTCCAGATGGGGCAATGGAACGCAGCGACCGACGAAGAAGAAGATAAGGGCCCTTGCTGACTACTTCAGCCTTCCGAAAACAATGGATCTGGAGAAGGAACCCATCTTTCTTTCCACAATGCCGATTGGTGAAGCTGAAACGAAGCAATGGCTCAAGGAGAGAATAGATGAGCTGGATCGCGAGACGCTCAGAGAGCTCGTGCCAGCGCTCATCATGCTACTGAAACACCAGAAAGATTGACCCTTCGCGCGGAGGAGTTTAGCGGGGGAACGCCAGTCAGGCGCCCCGCCCACCAGAATGCCCCAGCGTCTCTCCACCTCTGCCCAGGACTTCTCGTTTGGAAGTTCTTACAAGGCCCAGCCTAATATGTAATCTTGAGCTTTAGGCTGTCCCCCCTGAAGTCGTATTTCACAGAGGAAATCCCCAAATCTGTCTGAGAGGACAAGATAATGAGTCCATTGTTGGGGATAACACCTTCAAGCCACGCCTTGACGAGAAGCGTCACATTCAGCCTTGTCTCCTTCTCTGGCGCATCCTTTTTCAGAGTCACTCCGGTGCCGAGCTGGTCCGCGGAGTAATCCCCTCCAGGAGTGTCCCACGGCGAGCTCCATGAGATGAGGCCCGCTGATTGCCAATCCCTTCCGATCGGGAAGACCTCCAGCGCTCCAAAGTCCACGTCGGCAACCTGAGCCTTGAATATCAATATCGCATTGGCGAGCTTGTTCTTCTGAAAGGAGAGCTCTCTCGGGAGCTCGAAATAGACCAGTGTCCTCGAATCGCGCTCATCAGTTGGCGATACGATTGTGGCCACCTTCTTAGGCACCAAGACCAATGCCCTCGCATGAAGCCCTGCCGCCGCACCCAGTACAACTATGCTCACAATGAACAAGGCCAACAATTTCCTTGCCATGAAAATCATCCCCCTCAGCTTATCGGGCCAGTACGATCTTCTTGGTGAACGACTGTTTCCCAACGTTCAACTGATAGAAATAGACCCCCGGAGCCACTCTCGCTCCACGATCATTTCTCCCATCCCATTTGACGTAGTAGGATCCGGGGTGGTGGGGCTTATTCACGAGCGTCCGAACCCTCCTCCCCAAAACATCATATACCTGCAGCACTGCTTTGCCCGCTTCCCCGGGAATAGAGTACTTGATTGTCGTGACGCCCGTCGCTCCACCGAACGGATTCGGAAAATTCTGGTCAAGTGAAAGGACGGTTGGCGTCTTGGCAATGAAAGGGGCTAGATAGGGTACGGGGTCGCTGCCGAGATAGTACGCGTACCCAACGCTCCCGTAGAACTTGCTCTGGTCCGGCGGAGAGGAGCCCCACCAGCATCTTTCCGCATACACGGTTTGCGATGTCGCATTGTATACGTTCTTGGTCTGGCTATAGAGCGAGTTATATTGGCCCACTCCCAGGCTGTAAATCCCCAGGACAGGGGAACCGCTCTGATCCGCTCTCACCCCGGCGGAACCATTGCTGATTATTTTTGAGTGATCAATGGCCGGATTCGCGCCAGCGCCGAAGGCCTCGATCCCGTACGCCCCGTTCTGCCACGATTTCGAGTATGAGACCTTGGCGCTGTTGTACTGGCACCTGATGCCCGCTTGACCGTTGCCCTGCATGTGGCAC
>Ga0326726_10005569_pt1 | contig 11388 bp, 8 predicted proteins | sample MHFenrmetagenome_2_FD_207603 | JGI IMG/M metagenome (GOLD analysis project Ga0326726, IMG submission 207603) | Lab enriched peat soil microbial communities from Michigan Hollow, Ithaca, NY, United States - MHF15MN | ecosystem: Environmental > Terrestrial > Soil > Wetlands > Peat | place: USA...
ACGCTAGCGATCGACGTAAACATCCGCTGAACGGCCTGTTCGCGGGCCGAGCCAGTCCAAGTCGAAACGGCGATCGGAGCCGCTGGAGAGTCGGTCCTCTTCTGAACTGGCGGTGTATCCACATGCACCATGAGACCGTGGTAGCACCAGCCTTCCGGGTTTGTCAAGACGACCAAGTCCTCATGCTATAATCCGGCCCCTATGCACAACTCGATCATCATTAAAGGGGCGCGGGAACACAATCTCAAGAACATCGATGTAACGATCCCGCGCGACCGGCTTGTCGTGATCACGGGACTGAGCGGGTCGGGCAAGTCGTCGCTGGCCTTCGATACGATCTATGCCGAGGGGCAACGACGGTACGTCGAGTCGCTCTCGGCCTATGCCCGCCAGTTCCTCGAACAGATGGGCAAGCCCGACGTCGATTCGATCGAAGGCCTCTCGCCCGCCATTTCTATTGAGCAAAAGAGCACCAGTCACAATCCCCGGTCCACAGTCGGCACCGTGACGGAAATTTACGACTACCTTCGTCTCCTCTTTGCCCGGATCGGGCGCCCCTCCTGCTTTCAGTGCGGCGATGAAATAACAGCGCAGACTGTACAGCAGATGGTGGATGCCATCGGCCTGCTGCCGGAGGGAAGCAAGTTTCAGCTATTGGCTCCGATCGTCCGAGGCAGGAAGGGCGAGTATCGGAAAGAACTCCTCGATATGCGGCGGGCCGGCTATGTTCGGGCCAGGGTCGACGGTCGGTTGGTTGGGTTGGACGAAGACATCACGCTCGACAAACAGAAGAAACACACGATTGAAATCGTGGTCGATCGGCTAGTGATGAAGCAGGGAGAAGCCATGGATCGACGGTTGGCCGATTCCGTGGAGACCTCGCTAAAACTCGCCGGTGGGCTGGTCGGGGTGCTGACCGACAACGGGAATGTGTCGCTCTATAGCGAGAAACTCGCCTGCATCCGCTGCGGTGTCAGCTACCCCGAGATCACGCCGCGCGTCTTTTCGTTCAACAGCCCGCATGGAGCCTGTCCTGCTTGCGACGGCATCGGCTACGCCATAACCCCCGAAGGCCCCGACGATGAAGACTTCACGTTGCTGGAACCCTGCGAGGTCTGCAAGGGCGCGAGGCTGCGGCCTGAAAGTTTGTCGGTCAAGTTGGCGGCACAGTCGATCGCGGAGGTCACACACCTCTCCGTGCGAGCTGCCGCCGACTTCTTCGGTTCGTTGAAATTCACCGAGCGCGAGCTGCTGATCGCCCATCGCATCTTGAAAGAGATACGCGAACGGCTCGGGTTTCTCGTCAACGTTGGCCTGGATTACCTGACGTTGGATCGGGCAGCCGCCACCCTGTCCGGTGGCGAAGGGCAGCGCATCAGGCTCGCCACGCAAATCGGCTCCGGCCTCGTCGGTGTCCTCTATATCCTCGACGAGCCTTCGATCGGCCTCCATCAGCGTGATAATCGGCGTTTGCTCCAGACCCTGTTGCGCCTGCGCGACCTGGGCAACACGGTAGTGGTGGTCGAGCACGATGCAGAAACCATGATGGCGGCGGACCATCTGCTGGATATGGGGCCTGGCGCCGGGACGCATGGCGGGCAGATCATTGCCCAGGGCACGCCAACCGACGTCATGGGGAATCTCGACTCGTTGACAGGTCAATATCTCCGAGGCACACAGATGGTCAGCCTGCCTCGCCGCCAGCGCAAAGCCAAGGGCCTGTTGTCCATCGTGGGAGCCAAGAAACATAATCTCAAGGGAGTGACCGCCAAGATTCCGCTCGGTCTGCTCACCTGTGTGACCGGCGTGTCCGGGTCCGGAAAAAGTACGTTGGTGCTGGAAGTGCTGTTCCATTCCCTTTCTCAATTGCTCTATCAGAAAAAACCCAAGATCGATGGCTGTAAGGAGCTGCTGGGTGTCGATGCCCTTGATAAAGTGATCGACATCGACCAATCTCCGATTGGCCGAACCCCGCGATCGAATCCTGCAACCTATACAGGTCTGTTCGGTTTCATCCGTGACCTCTACTCCAATCTGCCCGAATCCCGCGTGAGGGGTTACAAGCCCGGCCGCTACAGTTTCAATGTGAAGGGTGGCCGTTGCGAGGCCTGCCAGGGCGATGGGTTGATCAAGATTGAGATGCATTTCCTGCCGGATGTCTACGTGACCTGTGAGGTCTGCAAGGGCCAACGGTACAACCGCGAGACGATGGAGATTCACCATAAGGGAAAGAGCATCGCCGACGTGTTGAATATGACTGTGGACGATGCCGTGGAGTTCTTCGAGCATATCCCGTTCATCAAACGGAAGCTCGACACCTTGCACGATGTCGGACTGCACTACGTGAAGCTTGGCCAGTCAGCCACGACGCTGTCTGGAGGCGAGGCGCAACGAGTCAAACTCTCGCGCGAGCTGTCGAAACGTCCGACCGGACGTACGATGTACATTTTGGATGAGCCGACGACCGGGCTTCATTTCGCCGATGTGCAACGGTTGCTCGACGTGCTCGACCGGCTAGTCGAAGCCGGCAACACCGTGGTCGTGATCGAACATAATCTCGACGTGATCAAGAATGCGGATTGGGTCATTGATCTCGGCCCTGAAGGTGGCGATCGAGGCGGCGAGATTGTCGCAGAGGGGCCGCCAAAAGAGATTGCGAAGTCGAAGCGGTCGTATACGGGACAAGTGCTCAAAGAGGCGGGGGTGGGATAAGTACATGCAGTTCGGGATCGCTCGGCTGCAATGGAGTCTCTCCGGTTCTGCGCCAAAATGTCGATGACCTACCCTTCTTGATCAATGGCACACCATAGGTATTGGAACTGACCGTTGATTGTCAGATACACCTCACCCAGGTGCCAGGTATCTCCAACTGGCCCGCGGCACCGACGCAGTCGTTTGGAATATGCGCGTCCCAACTTGTCGCACCACCGGCGCACGGTTTCGAAGCTCACGGTGGACTGCGTTCAGCCATCATGAGCTCGACATCGCGATAATTCAGGCTGAAGCGAACACAGCCAAACACATTAGATAATCACGTCGATGGGGAACCGTGGCGGAGGTAGCGGCGCTTAGAAAGCGTCGTGTTCTTGCAACACAGCGACGTTCACGTGACAATGCCGTCGTGCGTGTCTCGCTGCTGATCCAGCAATCGCGCCCACTGGAAGTCCGGATGCAGGCCACTGCGGGCACGGTGTTGCGCAGTTGGTCGTGCGTAGGACCATTAAGCGAGCGATGTCAGCATCTTTGCAGGATCGGAAATTGGCATCGAACCCATGACGTCGAGGAAGCACCGTGGATACTGAGTTGGTCACGCGAATTGCGAACAATCCGAACTATCAGGCACTGAAAGCCCAGCGAACCCGCTTCGGCTGGTGGCTGACCCTGGCGATGATGATCGCCTACTACGGCTTCATTCTGCTGGTGGCGTTTAACAAGAGCTTTCTGTCACAGAAACTTGGGGCCGGCGTGATGACCGTGGGCATTCCGATTGGCTTCGGCGTCATTGTGTTCACGATCGTGCTCACCGCGTACTACGTGAATCGCGCCAACCGCGAGTTCGATGCGTTGTCCGACGCCATTGCCAAAGAGGTGCTGAAGTGATCGGCTTGCATCGCACGTATCCCAATGCAACACGTTTCGGGCTGACCGTGGCTGCGCTGTGTGCTGTTGCTGGATCGGTGTATGCCGCCGGCCCCGATGTGGGCCAGGCACAGAAGCAGGCGATCAATTGGACGGCGATCGGCATGTTCGGTGTGTTTGTATTGCTCACGCTGTTCATCACGAAATGGGCGGCGGCCCGAACCAAGTCGGCCGCTGTTTTTTATACAGCAGGTGGGGGCATTACAGGTTTCCAGAACGGTCTGGCGATTGCCGGTGACTTCATGTCTGCGGCATCGTTCCTGGGTATTTCGGCAGCGGTGATGGCCAGTGGCTACGACGGCCTCATCTACTCGATCGGCTTTTTGGTCGGCTGGCCGGTACTCACGTTCCTGATGGCCGAGCGCCTGCGCAACCTCGGCAAGTTCACCTTCGCCGACGTCGCCGCGTTCCGGTTCAAGCAGGCGCCGATCCGCATCTTCGCGGCCTCTGGCACGCTGGTGGTGGTGGCGTTCTACCTGATCGCGCAGATGGTTGGCGCCGGCCAGTTGATCACGCTCCTGTTCGGTCTCGAATACTGGATGGCGGTTGTCATCGTCGGCGCGCTGATGATGGTCTACGTGTTGTTCGGCGGCATGACGGCAACTACCTGGGTGCAGATCATCAAGGCCTGTATGCTGCTGGGCGGCGCAACCTTCATGGCTTTCATGGTGCTGCTGAGTTTCGGCTTCAGCCTGGAGGCGATGTTTGCCAACGCGGTCGAGATCAAAGCCGGCCTGGCCACAGCCGCGGGCAAGACGTCGGCGGAAGCGGCGGCTGCCGGTCAGTCGATCATGGGACCGGGCAACTTCGTCAAGGACCCGATCTCGGCGATCTCGTTCGGCATGGCGCTGATGTTCGGCACGGCCGGCCTGCCGCACATCCTGATGCGCTTTTTCACGGTACCGAGCGCCAAGGAAGCGCGCAAGTCGGTGATGTGGGCGACCGGATGGATCGGCTATTTCTACCTGCTGACCTTCATCATCGGTTTCGGCGCAATTACCTTCGTGCTGACCAACCCGGAGTTCCTCGATGCCAACGGTGCGCTCAAGGGCGGCAGCAACATGGCGGCGGTGCACCTGGCCAACGCGGTGGGTGGCAATGTGTTTCTCGGCTTCATCTCGGCCGTGGCATTCGCCACCATCCTGGCGGTCGTTGCCGGCCTCACGCTGTCGGGTGCGTCAGCAGTGTCACATGACCTGTACGCAACGGTCGTCAAAGGTGGCAAGGCCGACGGCGCTTCCGAGTTGCGGGTGTCGCGCATGACCACGGTGGCGCTGGGAATCCTGGCCGTGTTGCTGGGTATTGTGTTCGAGAAACAGAACGTGGCGTTCATGGTGTCCCTGGCGTTCGCGATCGCAGCATCCGCCAACTTCCCGGTGTTGTTCATGTCAGTGTTGTGGAAAGACTGCACGACCCGCGGCGCGGTCATCGGCGGCTTTCTCGGGCTGATTTCATCGGTGCTGCTCACGGTCGTGTCGCCGTCGGTGTGGGAAGCTACCTTGGGCTATCCGAAAGGCAGCGCGTTGTTCCCGTACGCCTCGCCGGCGCTGTTCTCGATAACGATCGGTTTCGTGGGCATCTGGTTGTTCTCAATCCTTGACCGAAGCAGCCAGGCGGCAAAGGACCGTGGCGGCTTTCTGGCCCAGCAGGTGCGCTCGGAGACCGGCATCGGCGCTACGACCGCATCCGGGCACTGAACCCAGGCTCCTGGAAACCGGACACGCGCCAGGCGGATGGCGGGCTACATGCTCAATCGGCTTGTCGAAGCCGTCGTATACGGGACAGGTGCTGAAGGAACCAGGGGTGTGAGCGGGGTGGAAGGGCGGATATTCCGGGAGTCGCCATCATGCGTTGGATAGAGACCGCTTCTGACTCTGTACTGTTGGCCGCGTGCTCCTCTGAAACGCGACCGAGGGTCGCATGCCGTCGCACAGCGGCATTCTTTTGGCTGTTATATCCCCGCGCCCGCTATGGCGACTCCCTCCATATCCATCCCCTCCACCCCCGCGAGAAATGGAAAGAAGCAGGAAATAGGCTCCGGTCATTGTTTGTCGCGAACTCATACACGAGAGATAGTGCCTTGGAGGTTGTATAATCCGCTACGCTGAAAGTTGTATTTTGTTCTTCGAACTGGAGGTCCACAGATGGGAATATCTAAATCAATATTCTCGAAAGACAGAAACTGAATACAAAAACGACTTTCCATGACTCTGCTACCCGAGAAAGATCGCATACGGATTTGGAATACGTTATTTCGCCAGGCGCGGAGCGAAGCCTGCAACCTTGCGAAAGCCACAGGAAAAACTCCGAAAATCAGTTCGTTTCATCCTCGTTTCCTTCTCTCAGAAGAAGAACAGTCACGGTTACTACTACTTGCCTACTGTACTCTGGCCATTGAGGCAAGAGTCAATCATCTTATCGACGAGCTAGTTGAAAAGGGGCGTCTGGACGAACGGGAGGCAGTGTCGGTTCAACGACTATCTGCTGACGCTAAGTGGTTCTTGCTTCCGAAGATTGCTGGAGCAAAAAAACGGTTGCGGTGGGATAGTAGCCCACATCAAGCAATTGCTGAGATTTGTGCCCATCGCAATGTTCTCTTTCACGTTAATTTCCGTCGACTCAAAGATGGTTTGCCTAACGCAGGAAAGATGCTTGCGCTGTTTCGCGATTTCGTGGTCGCCATGGAGGACATGAATGTTCTTCTCCGGCGAGTTAGGCGGCGGCGTAATCGGGTGCTCGACATCGGCTCCTTCTCGTGAAGCCTACTAATTCTGTCACAGCATGCGAATTAACAAATAATCAAACCGTCATTGCGGTTCCTATGCAATGAATCTACGGATCAAAATGAGTGAGGACTTATGCAGACGATCCTGTTGCTAACTGTATCCAATATTTTCATGACGATCGCCTGGCATGGACATCTCAAGTACAAAGACTCGCCGCTGTGGATCGTGATTCTGGCGAGCTGGGGGATTGCCTTTGTTTAGTATTGCTTCCAGGTGCCGGCAAACCGAATCGGTCACTATCAGTTCAAGCACCCCAATTGAAAACAATCCGGAAAGTGATTACCCTGGTCGTGTTTTGCATCTTCTCGGTGGTCTACCTGAAGGAAGAGTTGAAGTGGAACTATCTGGCAGGTTTTGCCATGATGATCGGTGCCGTGTTCGTCATTTTTAAGGAGTGGTAGCGATGGTTACGAAGAAAAAAGAATCGGGGAAGGCTGCGGCATCTTCATCAGCAGGCGGGTCAGCCGAAGACTTTGAAAAACTCGGCGTGTTCTATCTGGGGCGACCCTACGACATGGCAACCAAGCAGTCCAAACCCGGCTGGCTGTTGTATGACTCGAAAGATCTGGTCACCCACGCAGTCTGTGTCGGCATGACCGGCAGCGGGAAGACCGGCCTCTGCATTGGGCTCCTCGAAGAAGCGGCGATTGATGGGATTCCTGCGCTGATCATCGATCCCAAAGGCGACCTTGCCAACTTGATGCTGAACTTTCCGCAGCTGCGTGGGGAAGACTTCGCGCCATGGATCAATGAGGACGATGCCCGCAAGAAGGGACTCTCGCCGGCTGACTATGCAACCCAGCAGGCCGAGATGTGGAAGAAAGGTTTGGGCGATTGGGGCCAGAGTGCCGAGCGGGTTCAGAAGCTCCGCGATGCGGCCGATGTCGTCGTCTATACGCCTGGCAGCAACGCGGGCATTCCCGTCTCCATCCTCAAGTCGTTCGCAGCGCCGTCGCAGGAGATTCTGGACGATGCCGAGATGCTGCGCGAGCGGATCAGCACGACGGTGACGAGTCTCTTGGGGTTCATCGGTGTTGAGGCCGATCCTATCAAGAGTCGCGAACACATTCTCCTTTCGACGATTCTCGACCACACATGGAAGGCAGGACAGGATCTGGATTTGGCCACATTGATCCAGCAGATCCAGACACCGCCAGTTGCCAAGATCGGCGTGTTGGATTTGGATTCGTTCTATCCCTCGAAGGAACGTTTTGCCCTCGCCATGCAGTTAAATAACTTATTAGCTGCGCCGGGCTTCTCTGCTTGGTTGGAAGGCGACGCGCTCGATGTCGGACAAATGCTGCATTCGCCAGGGGGGAAACCGCGGCTTGCCATATTCTCGATCGCGCATCTCAACGATGCCGAGCGCATGTTTTTTGTCACCTTGCTACTGAGCCAGACGCTCGGCTGGGTGCGGGCGCAGTCCGGCACGACCAGCCTTCGCGCCATCCTCTATATGGACGAAATCTTCGGTTATTTCCCGCCGGTCGCCAATCCGCCGTCGAAGCAACCCTTGCTCACGTTGCTGAAGCAGGCCCGCGCGTTCGGTCTGGGTGTCGTATTGGCGACACAGAACCCCGTCGATTTGGATTACAAAGGCTTGGCGAATACCGGCACCTGGTTTATTGGACGGCTACAAACCGAACGAGACAAGGCGCGCGTGTTGGAAGGACTGGAAGGCGCCGCCGCGAGTAGTGGAAAGAAGTTCGATAAACAGGGGATGGAACAGCTTCTTGCCGGCCTCGGCAATCGTGTCTTTCTCATGAACAACGTGCATGAAGATGCGCCGGAAGTTTTCCAAACGAGGTGGACTCTCTCCTACCTTCGAGGACCACTGACACGCACCCAGATCAAGACACTCATGGACCCCGTGAAACTCTCGGGGTATGGGGGTAAAGGGATCGAGGGCTATCAGCAACCGAAGGGCGTGCTATCCCGCTACCCCGTTACCCCGCTACCCCTGAACCAACGTCCCATGCTCTCCCCCGATGTGCCGCAGCACTTTATCCCTGTCCGAGGAAGCCAGCCGAGCGGCAGCGCTTTGATCTACCAGCCGATGTTGCTCGGTGCATCGCAAGTGCGTGTATCGGACAGCAAGGTCGGCGTGGATGTGACTCAGAATGTGACCCTGCTTGCGCCGATCTCGGACGGTGCGGTAGCGGTGGACTGGGACCGTGCCATGGAAGCAGGATTAGCCCTCGCGGATTTGGAGTCAGCGCCCTCAGACGGTGCACAGTTCGGGGCAGTTCCTAGCACGGCAAGCAAAGCGAAAAGCTATGAGACTTGGAACAAAGACTTTGCCGGTTGGATTTTTCGTACCAAGAAAGTCGATCTATTGAAAAGCCCTAGTGCGAAAGAAGTCTCCAAGCCGGGCGAATCTGAGCGGGATTTCCGTGTGCGGTTGCAACAATCCGGCCGTGAAGCCAGGGACAAACAATCGGACAGCCTGCGCCAAAAGTACGCACCGAAGATTGCTGCCATCCAAGATCGGATCAGGCGTGCAGAACAAATGGTCGAGCGGCAGCAAGCGGAGTCTCGTTCGAGTCAAATGCAAGCGGCGATTTCGGTCGGTGCCTCGATTCTAGGGGCGTTTCTCGGAAGAAAAACCATCAGCGCGACGAACATCGGCCGGGCGACAACGGCAATTCGCGGAGCTGGACGTGCGATCAAGGAATCGAAGGACGTGGGGCAGGCCGAAGAAAACGTCTCAGCGTTGCAGCAACAACTGGCCGACCTCGAAGCGCAGTTCAAGGAGGAGACCGATGTGCTCGCAGCCGCGATCGATCCCCTCAACGAAAAACTCGAAACTGTCTCTCTCAAACCCACCAAAGCCAACATCGCCGTGAAACTCGTGGCCCTCGCCTGGACGCCTCACTGGCGCGACTCAGGCGGCGCAACGGTACCAGCCTGGTCCTAGTTCGTGAATTGTGAGCGGGACAGGTAAGAAGCTCTGAAGGCTGAAGTGTTCGGACCTTCGGCCTTTCCCACCTTCAGCCTGCGGCTGACGTCTCCTCACTTATCTGATAGTAGCAGAACCCTTCGTGCTCGACGAGTTTTTTCGCGATCACCCCTGCGGCTGTTTCAAGCGTGGCGGAGAGCGTCTCGTTCTGGGTACTGAAGACACTTCCACCGCGCACCGCTTTCCCCACCAGCGATGTCACGGCGGCTTCAGCGCGCAAGGCGTCACGGGTCACTCGGGCCAAGGCCTCCAGTGAAATCATGGGACGATTGGCATCAAATTCCGGGTAGGGCGATTCCAGGGAGTCCGGTCCCACTCGCAATGCGGTCGCGCCATGCACGGCCGGCACTCGAAAGGCCGCATCGAAGAAGGCTTCCAAGAAAATACGCATCAGATCGGCGCTGACACGTTGAGAGTCGACCGTGATGGCTGACATGCGAACTGAGTTGGCAGGGCTTACTTCAAGTTCTGCCGAGATCCCTGGGAACAGCAAGGCGTTGCCGCTTCGATCGACAAATCCCTTTGAGGTGACTTTCAACACCCCCCGGAGGCCGGCTCCTGCATAGTCCGATCTTGCCGTGAAGCTGAGATCGCCAAAATAGGCTTTGTTGTACGCCAACAGCATCCGGGCAAAGCGAGAGGAATCCTGTCCGAGCTGATCCTCATCCAGATCAAGATGCCCATGCCATTGCCTGGCTACTTCGACGACTTGTTTGAGTTTGTCTACATCGATGCGGGCGTTCGCATCGTTAGCCATGTCATCGAGGACGTGAGCGAGGATGGCGAGGGAGGTTCCCTTGTCGTAATGCCGCAAGAGAATCTTCTCAATGACGGCTGTCAGGGGACGGACGCTGGTTGCTTGACCCTCCTGGGACTGCAGGGACAGAGGGTCGGGCGAGACGCTGGGGTCACGTCGTTCGTTCAGCCGTTCGTCGTGGGCTTGCCTAGTGCAGACCAGAAATTTTATCCCGAGCTCTTTCTTGTCGGCCAACTTCTGGCGGAACTCTCCGCGATGGAAATCCAACTGGTTGCGTAGTTGCAGGACTGAGGAACTGCAACCTGCTTGCATAAGGAGAACGACCAGCAATACACACAGGGGATACGGCAATCGCTTCATCGTTGCCTCTTATCAGGTAGATAGGCTGAAGGTTTTTAGGGGTAGAAATCGGGTTCAGCCTTCAGCCTGAACCCCTGAGTACTTACGACTATTAGACATGCGCTACCGGCTCTGGGCATTGGCACATTGGGTCAGTGCTTGCGTTCTTTCTGCATGATCTTGTCGGTCCAGGCCAACAGAATGGCGGATCCAATGAAGGTCATGTGGATAAAGATCTTCCACTTGATGTGCTCGAGATCTTCATTCGCAATGTTGACGAACGATTTCAGGAGATGAATGCTGGAAATGCCGATCAGTGAGGCGGCAAGTTTAATTTTAATGGTGCCGGGGTCGATATGAGTAAGCCAGTCCGGTCGATCGGGATGTCCCTCTAAGCCCAGCTTGCTCACGAAGGTGGCGTAGCCGCCGATGATCACCATCGTGAGCAAATTCGCCACCATCGTGACGTCGATCAGCCCCAGGACGCCCAGCATGAAGACGGTCTCTTGTTGCTGATTGACGTGCCAAACCATCTCCCACAGTTCGACGAGAAATTTATACGCGTACAGCAACTCAGCCACGATGAGGCCGCCATAGAGTGGGGCTTGAATCCACCGGCTGGCGAACACGACTGTTTCAAACAGGTGCTCAACGCGGTTGATGGGAGCGTGGGGGTGTTTCACTGCGGCAGATTCTGAAGAATCGGAATGACTCACGGCGCGCTATCCTAGTCGGCAAGAGGGGGAGCTGTCAATTCGCATGATAGCGCAGAGTTCATTGGAAATGTTACGACGATTGGTAACTACTTAGGTGTTCAGGCTGAAGGCTGGTTTCTACCCCTAAAAACCTTCAGCCTATCCACCTGTAGTAGCGACGCAAGAACAAAGCTTGGTGAAAGGTGTGTCTTG
>Ga0326726_10005572_pt1 | contig 11387 bp, 12 predicted proteins | sample MHFenrmetagenome_2_FD_207603 | JGI IMG/M metagenome (GOLD analysis project Ga0326726, IMG submission 207603) | Lab enriched peat soil microbial communities from Michigan Hollow, Ithaca, NY, United States - MHF15MN | ecosystem: Environmental > Terrestrial > Soil > Wetlands > Peat | place: USA...
GCGGTTCGCGGCACAGCGTCCTGAGCGCCGTGCATGACAGTTCGCCCGTAGCCGGAGACGTAGAACGCGGCCGCGTTCAGCCCGGCGATCGCGAGGCACAACATCTTGAAATGAAACGACGGGTTGTAGACGTACTCCGCCGGCTCGGCCATCAGAAACATCACGCCACTCCCGGCGCTCAAGACGAAGCCGACCAGCGTCCAGCGAAGCAGTTCATGGAGCGCGACGAACGGGATGCGCTTCGCCACGCCGAGCAGCCGCAGATCCCACAGGACGACGGTGCCGAAGAGCAGCGAGAGGCCGATGAAATGCACGCTCTCTGTCGCCGGCCACCCCCAATGCGAGTGCATGAACTTCTCCGCGAGGGTCCCGCGCGCGAACATGCGGACGAGCCACGTCTGCAGCGTCAGGAGCGTCACTGCCAGCTCGCAAACAGACGGGTGTAGGTGTACGCGAGGAGCCGTCCCGCGACGATCGCGCCGGACCAGCACGTCAGCGACGCCATCGCCAGCCGTCGTACGGTCCGCGTTGGAGAAGCGTCCGCCGCCGACGCTTCGTTGAACACGCGGCGATCGAGCGCGCGGACGGTGATCAGCGCGAGCGCGATGAACGTCAGCTTGAGGTAAAAGTCGGGGTTGGTCAGCGCCTTGGTTGGATACGCGATCAGCAGCGCGACGCCGGACGCGGCGTTCATCCAGAATCCCGCCCACATCACGCGGAGAAACGGCTGCATCTCACGCAGCGGCACGCCACGCGCGACGCCGAGGATTCGTAACGCAATCGCCGCGTTGATTCCTGCCGCAAGCCCCATTCCAATCGCGTGGAGCGACAGCATCAGCGGAAACGCGAGCAGCGACGGCGACTCGCGCAGCCAGGCGGACACGGCCGACGACTCGATATTGCCCAGGATGCCGAAGATGGCCGCCATCGTGAGCGGCCATTGTAGACGCGCAGACGTCGGCTGGGTTCGGCGAGGTCAGGAAATCGTCAGGACGTTGTTGCTGAAGCGCGCGGTGAACGCGCGCAGCGGCGCGCCGGCCGGCCCCTGGACGACGCCGCCGCTCGTGTTGAACTGCGACCCATGGCACGGGCAGACGTACGTCGGGGCCTGATATCCGGTGATCGTGCAGATTTCGTGCGTGCACACGGCCGACAACGCCGTGAACGTGCTCTGTGCGGTGCGCGCAACGAGGAAATTTCCACTCGCCGATTGAACGAGCGCTGCGCTGCCGACTGAGGCGAGCGGCGAGGCCGCATCAACAGTGATCGTCGCGGCGCCGCTGACGACTCCGGCACTAATCACGGGCAGCGCGGGCGCGTTGCTCGGCCCCATCCCGCCACCGCATCCTGGGACCAACGAACCCACCGTCGCGATCGAGACGATTTGCAGGGCCTGACTGCAGAACTCACGTCGATCCACTCGTCCTCCTTCACCTGGCAGATGCGTGACGGAGTGCAACTCGGGTGCCGTCGTCGTGCCCCGCGAGAGAGTGGCGTAGCCGTCCTCATCGTCAGACAAGTCGGGACTTTGATGTGCTCGGGCGATGACGCCGAGCGTGAGGGGATTTGTCGAGGCAGAACGCGTGAACGTCGCGGGGGCTGGATGGACTGCGGGTCAGTAGGCCTGGAGCATCCGCCGAAGCTTCCGTTCCGCGGCGTCGTCGGCGGTCCCACGCGTCTCGCCCGTGGCCTCGATACCGACCGGCGCCTTCTGGCCGTCATCCTTCACTTCGTCGACGGTGGCCTTCCAGCCCCTGCCGTGAGGTTCCGACAGAATCCAGTAGTGCCGATTCTTCAGCTTCAGTTGCTTGGCCATCGCTTCCCCACTCCCGGTATGTTACAGAAACGCGATTCGGCGGGTGCCGTTTGTGCAATTCTGGAACATCCAACCTGTGTCCGCAGCCAGGTGCCGATCGCGCTCCAAGCCCTCTTATCGGTCTGGTACGTCAAGTTCTATCGGCCGTTTGCCGATGTCTTAATTGAATTTACTCGACGGCGGCATCCCTCTTGCCGTAGGGTAACTAACCCACTGTGAGGAACTGAGGCGTGTGATGTGGAAGTGGATCAACTGTTACCTGTCCGGCCGTCATGAATTCGGCGTGTGGTGTGAGCCCGGCGCGATCTTCCTGCGCTGCGTTCACTGCGGCAAACGAACGTCGGGCATTTCGGTCGACAAGCGGTCCCACACGACCTCATCTGTCGCCCACGCGCCGGCGAGCGGCGCCTCGACGGCCGTCGCGCCTGCGCTTCCGTTCAGTCGCGCCGCGGCGCGATAGCCGCTGAAGTTGACAGTCCCGCGGGCCGCGATCACAATACACGTCCGTGCCCGTTCCCCGCATTACGAGAGAAGAACTGAAAGCGCGCCTCGACAGCGGCGCCCCGCCCGTGGTCGTCGACGCCCGACTCAAGTATCCCTACGAACACAGCACGGTGAAGCTGCCGGGTTCGCTTCGGTACGTCAACGATGCGCGCGCGCTGTCAATCCCGCGAGACCGCGAGGTCGTGGTCTACGATTCGGATCCGAACGAGCTGGCGAGTTCCGACGTCGCGGCAGAATTGATCCGCCTAGGGTACCGGGCGGTCACGCTCAAGGGCGGTATCAGCGACTGGCTCGCGGCAAACCTGCCGACGGAAACCAAGGATGCGCCCAAACAGGCGCCGCCCGAGCCCGGCGCACTGAAAGGCTAGCCCGTCCATTCCGGACGATTCCCGCACGACGACCGGCGCTCCTCTTCAGCGCACGCTTGATCAGCTCGCCTTGCTGGCGATGATCCGCGGCGACGCGGCGGAAGAGGCGCTCTTCGCACGCGCCGGGGAGCTGGCGCGCGCGCGGCATCTCGAATCCGACGCCGAGTTGGAACCGCTCTTCGAGAGCCCGCCTCCGGGACTCGACCTGGAGATCGTCAGGCGGCTGCGCCAGATGTACGAGACCGGCGGCTGGGTGCTCGTCGAATCGACGATCGCCGATCTGCCCGCTGACCTGCGCTGGCTGTTCGAATCGGGCGCCGTCACACTCGACCAGCTGGCCTCCATTCACAAGGCGTTGGGCGTGATGTCCAATGCGGACCTCGCGAACGCCGTCGCCGAACACACCTTGCGCGACCTGGCCGGGATCGGCGTCGACGTCGAGACCGCGATTGGCGCCGCGCTACCCTCTCTCCGCGCCATGGTCCCGCGCATTCCGCTCGGACGCGCCACCATGCTCGCCGAACCGCTGCTCCAGCGGCTGCGCGCAGTTCCAGGAGTCGCCTGGGCGCACGCCGCGGGATCCCTGCGTCGAGGACAGGACATGGTCGGCGACATCGAAATCGTCGCCGCCGCCGATCAGCCGGGCGAGGTCATCGAGGAGGCCCTGCGGGTGGCCGAGACGTCGCGCTGCCTGCACCGGAGCGCGCGGCGGCTGTACCTGCTGGACGAGCGCGTGCAAATCGGCCTCAGGATTCCCGAGCCCGCCAACGCCGGCGCGATGTTGTTGTACCTGACCGGATCCGTGCGCCACTTCGAGGCGCTGCGCGCGCGCGCAGCCGCCACGGGCTGGCGGCTCACGCCCGGAGGTCTTTACTCGAGCGACGGCGCGCTCCGCCCGGCGGCGAGCGAGGACGAGATCTACACCGCACTCGGCCTGCAACCGGTGCCACCGGAGATCCGCGATGGCGACGCGGAGATCTCGGCCGCCGTCCGCGGTGAGCTTCCCGCGCTCGTCTCGTTCGAGGCGATTCGTGGCGACCTGCACATGCACTCGACCTGGAGCGACGGCCGCGATTCGATCGAAGCGATGGTGCAGGAGTGCTTGTCGCTGGGCTATCAGTACCTCGCGATCACCGATCACTCGCCGCACTCGGCCGCGACGCGCAATCTCACGGTCGACGGTGTCGGCAAGCAAGCCGAAGAAATCCAGCGGCTGCGGGAACGCTACCCGGACATCGCGATCCTGCACGGCTGTGAGGCGGATATCCTGCCGGACGGCCGCCTGGATTTTCCCGACAAGGTCCTCGAGCGCTTCGACCTGGTTCTCGCGTCGCTGCACGAGGGCATGGGCCACGCCCCCGATCAGCTGCTGAAGCGGTATGCCGCGGCGATGCAGCACCCGCTCGTGACGATGATCACGCACCCGACGAACCGCCTCGTGCCGCACCGGCCCGGCTACGTCCTCGACTACGATCGGCTCTTCGCAATGGCGCTCGAGACGCGCACCCTGGTTGAAGTCGACGGCGCGCCGGCCCATCTCGACATGGACGGAGCGCTCGCCCGCCGGGCCATCGCGGCCGGGCTGACGATCGCCATCAGCAGCGACAGCCACCGCGCGGCCATGCTGCGCCGCCAGATGGAGCTCGGCGTCCTCACCGCGAGACGCGGCTGGGTGGAGGCGCGGCATGTCGTCAATACGCGATCGATCGAGGACGTGCGGGCCGTCATCGCGGCCAAACGCGCCGCGCGCTGAACGCCGCCGGTGGTAAGGTAAGAGCATGGCGGCTGCGCGCGCGGCGATGGCGATGGTCGTTCTCGCGAGCGGGATGCTGGCGGCGGCTGGGCGCCAGACGACCGCCGGCGATCCCACGGCGCCGGAGTTCGCTCAGGCGCTCCAGCGGAAGTACGACGGCATCAAGGACTTCTCAGCGGACTTCGTCCACGCGTACGAAGGCGGCGTGCTCCGCAAACTAATCACCGAGCGCGGACGTCTGCTCATCAAGAAGCCGGGCAGGATGCGGTGGGAATACACGGCGCCCGAAGTGAAGACGTTCGTGTCCGACGGCGTGAAGATGTATTCGTACATCCCGGAGGACAAGCAGGTCATCGTCGCGACGGTCCCGCCACAGGATGACGCGACGACGCCGACACTCTTTCTGGCGGGCAAGGGCAACCTGACCCGCGATTTCACGCCGGCCCTGGTCGAGTTGCCGGCCGGGATGCAGGCGGGCAGCCGGGCGCTGAAGCTGGTGCCGAAGTCTCCGCAGCGGGACTACGACTGGCTGGTGCTCGTGGTGGATCCGGCGACCCTGGGTCTCCGGGGCCTCGTGACCGTCGATGCCCAGGGCGGAAAATCGAGCTTTTCCTTCAAGAACCTGAAGGAAAACGTCGGTCTGACCGATAAGGATTTCGCGTTCAAGATACCGCGTGGTGTTGATATTGTCACAGCCTCCGATCGCCCGTAATCACAGCTCATTGCCCCGCCGCCATTCGCCCTGGCTGGCGCTGGCGCTCTTGGGCCTTTGTCTCGGTGCCGGCGCGTGCGCCGCGTCGAGCGCGCTCCATCGGGGCCAGACCGCGGAGCAGAGCCAGGACTACGACGTCGCGGTGGTCGAGTACACCAAGGCGCTTCGACTGAAGCCCGGCGACAACGGGCTTCGCCTCGCGTTGGAACGCGCGAAGATCCGCGCGTCGGAAGCGCACTTCACGCGCGGGCGACGGATGGCGGCCACGGGCAAGCTCGACCAGGCGCTCGCCGAATACGAGCTCGCGGCCGAGCTGAATCCGACCAACACGGACATCGATCAGGAACTGCGATCCACGCGCAACAAGCTCCGCGCCAAGGTCGTGGTCGCGCGCGAAGGCAAGACCGAGCTGCAGACGCTGATCGAGCGGTCGCGTGACCTCGCGCCGCCCGGACTCGACCTGCCGAGGGACATCAAGATGCCGGCGTCCCTCACCTTCCGTGAAGCGAGCAGCCGCGACGTCTTCACCGCGATCGCGCGCCTGGCCAATATCGGCCTGATCTTCGATCAGTCGTTCCGCGAGACGCCGATCACCGTCGACCTGCGCAACGCCACGCTCGAGGACGCGCTCAACACGCTGTCGGGCGCGACGCGCACGTTCTTCCACGTCACGGCCGCCAAGACGATCGTCGTCATCCCGGACAACCCCGCGAAGCGCCGGGAGTACGAGGAAGAGATCGTCAAGACGTTCTATCTCAGCAACGCGGACCTCAAGGAAACGATGGACATGCTGCGCATCGTGCTCGATGCGCGCCGCATCTCCCCGACGACGGCCGCCAACGCGCTGACCGTCAAGGACACGCCCGAGCGCATCGCCGCCGTCGGGCGCGTGCTGTCGGCGATCGACAAGGCCCGTCCCGAACTCATCATCGACGTCGAGCTGCTCGAGGTGAACCGCACGAAGCTGCTGGAGTACGGCCTGCAGATCGCGTCGTCTGGATCTTCCGGGGTGAACGGCGCGGTTTCGATCGCCACCACCGATTCCACCGTCACGCTGCAGACGTTGCGGAATCTCTCGCAGTCGGACATCCTCTTCGCCAACCTGCCGACGCTCTACTACCGGCTGCTGAAGAACGACTCGAACACGCGCACGCTGGCCAATCCGCAACTGCGCACGACCGACGGCTCGGTGGCGACGGCGAAGTTCGGCGAGAACGTGCCGGTCCCCGTCACGACGTTCGCGCCCATCGCGACGGGCGGCACGCCGCAGCAGCCCATCACGTCGTACAACTATCAGAACATCGGCGTGAACATCGACATCACCCCGCGCACGCATCACGATGACTCGGTGTCGATGGACTTGAAGGTGGTCGTCACCAACGTCTCGGGGACGGGATTCGGCGGCCTGCCGACGTTTGGCAACCGCGAGATCAAGACGATCATCAACCTGCACGATGGCGAGACCAACATGCTGGCCGGTCTCATTCGGGACGATGAGCGGCAGACGCTCGAAGGCATCCCCGGCCTGAGCGATATTCCTGGCATCGGCCGTTTGTTCGCGCACACGACGAAGACGTCGAATCAGACCGACATCATTCTGACGCTGACCCCGCACGTCATCCGGCTGCTTGACCTGACCGAGGCGGATCTGCGGCCGTTCCGCGTGGGACGCGATTCGCTCGCGCCGCTCTCCGACATCGGGCTGCCGGTCCTGGTCGAACCGCCCAAGCCGCCGGAGCCGCCGAAGGAAGAGCCCGTCGTCAGGAAGCCCGACGGTCGCGGCGGCCATCGCTGACGCTCCGCCTCGCGCTACGGTAGCTTCGCGACTTGCGCGCCCAATCCCTGCAGTCGCTCGACGAGCCTCGCGTAGCCGCGCTCGACCGTTTCGAGCGGCGACAAACGGCTCTGCCCTTCCGCGGCGAGACCCGCGGCGATCAACGCCATTCCCGAACGCAGATCGCGGCTGTCCAGCGGCCGGCCGCGCAGCCGCCTCGGCCCGGTGACAATGATGCGGTGCGGATCGCACAGGAAAAGATCCGCGCTCATCCCGCTGAGCTGCTCCAGAGCGAAGAGCCGCAGCTCGTACATCCAGTCGTGGACCAGCGTCTGCCCTTCGGCCTGCGTCGCCAGCACCGTGACGAGGCTGACGAGGTCGCTCGGGAATCCCGGCCAGAGTCCTGTCGTAATCCGGCCCGCCGCTTTCAGCTGCGAGGCCTCCACGCGGAAGACTTCGTTGTCCAGCGTGCACGCCACCTGCATCCGGGTCAGCACGGCGGCAACGACCTCCATGTCCTCCGCGCGCGCGCCCTTGACTTCGATCGCGCCGCCCGTGACGGCGGCGACGACTCCCCAACTGCCGGCTTCGATGTAGTCGCCCCACAACCGGTGCTCGGCGCCGTGCAATCGGCCGCCGCCCTCGATGCGGATCGTGCTCGTTCCCCCGCCGCTGATGCCGACGCCCAGCTGCGACAGGAAGAGGCACAACTCGACGACGTGCGGCTCGCACGCGGCGTTTCTGATCTCGGTGACGCCGGGCGCCGCGGCTGCGGCGAGCAGCGCCGTCTCCGTGCCGGTCACCGACGCTTCGTAGAGGTACATCGACGTCGGATGCAGGCCGTCGGGCGCCTCGAGCACGTGATCGGCGCCGTCGAGCTGTCGCGCGCCCATCGCGGCCAGCGCCTCGAGATGGGTCGCAATCGTGCGGCGCGCGGGAAAGTCTCCACCGGGCGGCGCGAGGTGCGCTCGTCCGCGCCGCGCCAGCAGCGGGCCCAGCAGCAACACGGATCCCCGAAGCCGGCCGACGAGCGTGGCGTCCGGCTCGTCTTTGAGGACCTTCGGACAGCGGATCCGCAGCGTCGTGCTCCCAATGCCCTCGACCTCGGCGCCAAGATCGAGCAACAGGCGCGCCATGACCTCGACGTCGCTGATGCGCGGCACGTTGGTCAGCACGCACTCCTCCGTCGTGAGGAGGCACGCCGCTAGCAGCGGCAGCGCGGCGTTCTTGTTGCCCTCGACGTCGACGGAACCCGAGAGGCGGTGACGTCCTTCAATCAATAGCGTCGACATAAGCAGTGGTCAGCCCTTAGCCCTTAGCCCTTATTCGAACTGCCCCAGGTAGACGATCTCTTCTCGTAACTCGACGCCGAACCGCTCGCGTACCGCCGATTGGCATCGTCGAATCAATTGCCGAATCTCCGCCGCCGTCGCGCCGCCCTCGTTCACGATGAAGTTGCCGTGCGCCGGCGATACGCGGGCTCCGCCGATCGCCGCCCCCTTCAATCCGGCGCGATCGACCAGGGCGCCAGCGGACCACGGAACGCCGTCGGGGACGACGTCGCGACCGGGCTGTGGATTCTGAAAGACGCAGCCGGCACTCGGCGACTCGAGCGGCTGCGTCCGCTTGCGAAACGCCAGCGACGCTCGGGCGGTCCCACGAAGCGCTGCGGGATCCCCGGGCGCGACGCGGAACACCGCCGACAACAGGACCTCGCCGGAGTCCTGCAGCCGGCTCCGATCGTATCCGAACGCCATCGCCGAGACAGGAACGTCATCGATCACAGGGGTCCGGCCCGATCGGCGTGCCAGCCGGACGTCAACGACGAGTTCGCTGATCGATCGCCCGCCGAAATGCGCGTTGCCGAAGACCGCCCCGCCTACTGTGCCCGGCGTCCCAGCCCAGGCTTCCAGACCTGCGGCGCCGTGGATGACGGTCCAGCGGACGAGACCGTTGATCGTCACAGCCGCGTCCGCCCGCACACGTGTCTGGTCGAGACGCTCGATGTGTCCACCACGCGGGCGAATGACGAGACCGCGGACCCCGGCGTCGGCGACGAGCACGTTCGACCCGCCGCCCAGCAACGTTACCGGAACGCTGAACTCGTGCGCCAACCTCAGCGCCGCCACGAGTTCGTCGCTGTTTCTGGTTTCGATGAGCCACTCGGCCGGCCCGCCGACGCGGAACGTCGTCAGCGGCGCGAGCGGCACGCCGGCCCGGAGTCGATCGGGACCCATGCGTTCGCGAAACGCGTCAACGATGTTCATGCGCCGATCGCCATGAGCGCGCGCTCCTGCGCGATGAGGGCGGACATCGCCTCACGCGGCGTGCAGGCGGCGAACGACACTGTGTCGCCCGGCCCCAACTGACCCGCCGTCGACATGTCCGCTGAGATCACCGTCGCGATCTTCGGGTAGCCGCCGGTGGTCTGACGGTCGGCCATCAGGAGAATGGGGAGACCTGACGCCGGCACTTGCAGAACACCGAGCGGCGTCGCGTCGGAAATGATGTCGGCGCCGCGGGCGTGCGTGAGCCGCGGCCCATCGAAGCGAAAACCCATGCGATCGGAATTCGCTCCAACCACGTACGGTGCCGATTGCAGGACGTCCAGCGCGTCCGGGGCGAAGTAATCGTCCTGCGGTCCCGCCAGCACGCGGAGCGTTGCGCCGTCCTCGGGCAAGGGAACGACCGGTCCCTCCAGCGCGTGCAGGCTCGTCGCGCCGGCCGAAGACTGGCCCAGCGTGATTCGATCTCCGGCTCTGAGCGCGCGCCCTGCGTATCCACCCATGGCGCTGACCAGATGCGTGGCGCGACTGCCGAGCACGATCGGCGTCGCGATCCCGCCCGATATCGCGAGGTAGGCCCGCGTGCCGCGCCGCCTGCGCAGAAACTGCAGATGCGAGCCCGACGCCACCAGAAAGGGCGCGTTGATTCGCGCGGCCCGGCCATCGAGCGCCAAATCGAAATCCGCGCCGGTGATCGCGACGACGCGCTCGCTTTCGAATTCGAGTTCGGGTCCGAGGAGTGTGACCTCGAGCGTCGCAGCCGCGCGATCGTTGCCCACGAGGGCGTTCGCGACGCGGTGCGACGCGAGGTCCATCGGGCCCGCGACGGGCACGCCGCGCGCCTGGTAGCCCCACCGCCCGGCATCCTGAATCGTCGTCAGCATGCCGGCCTTGATCACGCGGAAGGCCACTGATCGAACTCCTCCGGGCTGATCGCGTAGAACTGCACGCCGTCGCCGGCCTGCACGAGAAATGGCTCGGGCCGCTGCGGATCGAACGGCTTCACCGGTGTGCGGCCGATCAGTTGCCAGCCGCCCGGCGTCTCCGCCGGATAAATGCCGGTCTGAACGCCGGCGATCCCAACGGACCCGATCGGCACGCGCACGCGCGGCGTGGCGTGCCGGGGCATCGCGATACGCGGATCGACGATGCCCATGTACGCGAACCCCGGCACGAAGCCCAGCATGAACACGCGGTAGGCGCGTGCAGTGTGCGCGCGGACCACTTCCTGCTCGCTGAGACGCGCGAACGCCGCCACGCCAGGCAGATCGGGACCGAACGTGCCGCCGTAACAGACCGGGATGCGAATCGCATCGCGAGCCGTGGTCGGCTGCGTCTGTGGCGCCAGCGCCTCGTGCTCGACGCGGTTCACGAGCACGTCGTAGTCCGTGCGAAGCGGGTCGAAGTACACGGCGACCGATCTATACGTGGGGACGACGTCGCGGACGCCGTCGAGCGCAGCTGATTGAATCGCGTCGGCCAGCGCGATGGCGCGGGCGTTGATCGCCGGATCGATGCGCGCGTCGAACTCCACGACGAGCGCCGAATCCCCCGCCGCCACGATGCGCGGAACGCTCACGCCAGCGCCTGCAACAACTTCTGATGAATGCCGCCGAAGCCGCCGTTCGACATCAGCACGACGAGGTCACCCGCGCGATGGTCGCGGACGATCGCGTCGACAATCGCGTCGATCGACTCGGCGGCCCCGGCGTCCTGACCGCGCGACTGCAGGTCGCAGACGAGCTGCGGGACGGAGAGGCGCTCGGCCTCGGGCAGTTTCGACCGGAAGATCGGCGCGATGAGCACCCGGTCTGCGGGCGCGAACGCGCGCGCGAAGTCGTCCTGGAACACGCGCCTGCACGAGGACGCCGACCGCGGCTCAAACACCGCCCAGATGCGGGCGCCGGCGTGCGCTGCGCGCAGACCGGCCAGCGTCTCGGCGACCGCGGTCGGATGATGAGCGAAGTCGTCGAAGACCGTGACGCCATCGGCGACGCCGACGATCTCCAGCCGGCGCTTCACGCCTTTGAACGCGCGAAGGCCGTCCGCGATTCGATCCGGGGCCAGCCCGACCTCGGTCGCAATCGCGATCGCCGCCGTCGCGTTTCGCACGTTGTGCGCGCCGACGAGCGGCACCTCGAAGCTGCCGAACGGCGAGCTCGCACGCAGCAGCTT
>Ga0326726_10005573_pt1 | contig 11387 bp, 6 predicted proteins | sample MHFenrmetagenome_2_FD_207603 | JGI IMG/M metagenome (GOLD analysis project Ga0326726, IMG submission 207603) | Lab enriched peat soil microbial communities from Michigan Hollow, Ithaca, NY, United States - MHF15MN | ecosystem: Environmental > Terrestrial > Soil > Wetlands > Peat | place: USA...
TCTATTTCAGCAGCACCAGACCGCATCCCGGCCCGGTCGGCCAGCGCTTCGACGCGCCACCGGACGACCGCAACATCAGCGGTATCGGAGACGGAAAAGGAGACATCTACCGCATCGATATGCGCGAGCTCGGGCTGGGGCCGCGTTGACACACCGCCCCGACTGAGTCGGAACCTTTCGCCGTGTGCACCAGTCACAAGGAATGCACATGGTGCCCATCCCCCGGTCTCCGATTGCGCACAACGAATCGCCGGCTCGCTCGTCCGAGCTGGCGCATGAAGCACGCACGCTCGCCACCGTGCAGCGTCATCTACTCCCACTCCTGTTCCTGATGTACATGGCCATCCTGCTGGTTCGTGCGAACGTCGGATTGGCGGCGTTGCAGATGAACCAGGAGCTGGGATTCAGCGCGACGGTGTTTGGCCTCGGGGCGGGCATCTTCATTATCGGGTACTCACCGTTTGCCGTGCCGAGCAACCTCATCATCGCCCGGATCGGCGCGCGTCGCTGGCTTGCACCAATCCTGATGGTCTCGGGGGTGCTCGGTTCGGCCATGATGCTCGTCCGGAGCCCGGCGACGTTCTATGGCCTGCGCTTCTGCCTCGGGGTGGCCGAGGCGGGATTCTTCCCGGGGGTCATCTACTATCTGGGGCAGTGGATGCCGGCCGCCCACCGGGCGCGGTCGACCGCACTCTTCATGGCGGCCATTCCCGTGACGGGGGTAGTGAGTGGCGGGTTGGCCAGCGCGTTACTCGGGTTGCAAGGTCGACTCGGCCTCGCCGGTTGGCAGTGGCTCTTTCTGGTCGAAGGGGCACCGGCAGTACTGCTGGGCGTGATCGTTCTCTTCGGGCTGACCGATGACCCCATCCGAGCCCGGTGGCTGCAACCGGAAGAACGCGCGTGGCTCGTGGAGCATCTCCGTCGGGACGGGGCCGCCATCTCTCGACCGCAAGTTCAGACGCTGCGGGTCGCGCTGGCCGACGGCACCGTGTGGCAGCTCGGCTTGCTGGCGCTGCTGGTGATGACGAGCGCCCACGCCTACGGGTTGTGGTCGCCACAACTGATCAAGGGGATGTCCCACCTCAACGACGCCCAGGTGAGCCTGATCACCAGTCTGATCGCCGTCACGTCGGTACTGGGCATGCTGATCACCAGCGCGCATTCAGATGGGCAGCGAGAGCGCTATCTCCACATTGCCGTTCCGGCATTCCTCGTGGCCATCGGCTGGTTTCTCGGGGCGCGGGTATCCTCCGGCCTGGTCGGGGTCGTCGCCCTGGCACTCGTGTCGCTGGGCGTCAACAGCCACTATGGCCCGTTCTGGTCTCAGACCGGCTCGCTCCTGGCCGGCCGGGCACGGGCTGGTGGGATTGCGCTGATCGGCGCGCTGGGATCGCTGGGCGGCTTTGTCGGCCCCAATCTGATCGGGCGCATCAAGGACGGCACCGGCGACTACCGCGTCGCATACCTGCTGTTGGGGCTGATGGCCGCCGGCGCCGGCGTGCTGGCGCTGCGGTTGAAACGCGCGGCGCGGCCGCGCTAGGTCGAGCGTCTCGGCCGGGGCCGGCGCCCGTTCACTCCCGGTACAGAGCCGGGAATCGCCGTCGCAGCTCCCCGAGCTTGGGAAGGTCGTTCACGACGACATAGGCGTCGTCCGGATGCCGCATGACGAAGTCCTGATGGAACTCCTCGGCGATATGAAACGAGCCCAGTGCGGCGATCTCAGTGGCGATCGGGGCGGCGTACACCCGGCTGGTGCGCAGGGAGTCTAGCGCGGCGCGCACGATCTGCCGGTCCGCCTCGCCCCGCACGAACACGATCGAGCGATAGCGTGGGCCCACGTCGGGGCCCTGGCGGTCGATTTGCGTCGGATCGTGGGCGACCAGAAAGAACACCTGCAGGAGCTGCTCGTAGGTGATCCGGTCGGGGTCGTACACCACCCGAACCGCCTCGGCGAATCCCTTGGGGTCGGCCTCCGGCGTCGCATAGCCAGCGGTGGCCGATTGCACGCCGCGCAGATGCTCGAACACCGCTTCGACGCCCCAGAAGCACCCGCCGGCGAACACGGCGGTTTGTTTCGACCCGCTCGACGCGAACACGGCGGGTAGGAGCACGCTCAGGGCCGCAAGTCGGGCTGGCCGGGTCATCGGTTGGGTCCCCCCTCATTCGTAGACACGACGCTGGTGAGATGCGCAGTGACGACACGCCAGCGGCCGTCAACCCGCGCGTACACGTCCGTGTAGCGCGTCTCCCCGGCAGTTCCATCCACGCGGGTGAAGACGGTTGTGGCGTTCACGATGGCGCAGTCGCCGTAGAGGCGGATGCGGAGATCCTCGACCTGGTGCGATGTCACCCCCGCCGGACGGGCCGCAAGGCTCAGGAAGAGCGCCTTCCCGAGCAGCCGTCCGTCCGACAGGGTCACGAGGAAGTTGTCGGCCAGGAGCTCTTCGAACGCCGTCACATCAGAGTCCAGATACGCCTGGATGTACGCGTCGTTCAAGCGGTCGATCGCCACGAATGCATCACCCGTCGTCACCTGAATGGTGCGAATCGCGTCTGCGAGTGACGTGTGCGGTGTGGCGGAACGCATCATGTGTCGAGATAAATGAGCCTTGAGTGGAGCAAAAGGACAGAGCCACTCCGGCATGCTGCGGACGGACCACTCACGGATGGATCTCCTCCCAATTGGTGTGACCGCCTCTTCGACTTGTGGCTCTGGCTGAATCGAAGGCACGCCACACTATTGTGCCGGCAGTTCCCACTCGTGCAGCAGCGGCGTTTCGAGAAAGGGGCCTCTATGGGGGTGTGGGTCGGACGTTCGCGATTTGCGGCCCTCGTGATCAGCGGGAGTGTGGTCCTCGGGCTGGCGTGCGCCTCGCAGGCCCCGACTCCGGACGATGCTGTCACGGCCAGGCTGGCGCGCGGCTTTCCCGGCGAGGTCCGTGATGGCGTGGCCCGCGTCCGCGCGGCGACTGCCCGCTTCCACAACCTGGATTCGGCCGTGGCGGCGGGGTATCCCCGTGAAGTCGCCCGCTGTCTCGCCGACCTCCACCACGGGGCGATGGGGTTCCACCACCTGAATCGGGCGTTGCTGGATGCACAGATCGAGGTGGAGCGCCCCGAAATCCTGTTGTACGAGCGCCACGATGACGGCTCGTACACCCTGAACGGCGTCGAGTACATCGTCCCCTACTCGCGGTGGCCTCGAGATTCGGTGGCGCCCACCGTGCTCGGACAGTCGCTGCTGCGCAGCGACGATCTGAGGCTGTGGTACCTCCACATGTGGGCGTGGAAGGAGAACAGCCTCGGCCTGTTCGCGAACTGGAACCCAGCGGTCACGTGTCCGGCGGGTTGAGGCCATCTCCCGGCCCGGCTCAGCGCAGCGTGCGCAGGGCTGCGGCGAGGGCCCGCATGCCGGTCTCGATTTCCGGCGGACGCAGTCCGCCGTATCCCAGCACGAGTCCACTCCGCCCGCCCGGGCCCGCATAGCTGTAGCTCGACAGCGCGGGGGCTTCCACGCCGTGGCGTGCCGCCGCGGCACTGGCCTCCCGATCGTCGACCCCCGGTGGGAGCCACCCCACCGTATGTAACCCGGTGTCCGGTCGGTCCACCTCGACCAATCCTGCTGCTTCGCGCTCGGCCGCCTCGATCAGCGCATCGCGGCGCTGTCGGCACACGACACGCATCGCTCGCACGTGCCGGGCGTAATGTCCTTCGACGAGGAAGTCGGTGAGGATGGCCTGATCGATAGTCGGGGCATGCTGGGCGCCGAGTGTGCGAACAGCGAGCGCGGCGTCGACGAGTCCCGGAGGCAGGACGAGGTACGCGAGCCGGAGCGCCGGGAAGACGGTCTTGTTGAACGTCCCGATGTACAGGACCCGAGCCGCGACATCCAGCCCCTGCAGTGCGGTGAGGGGACATCCGGCATAGCGATACTCGCTGTCGTAGTCGTCCTCCAAGATCCACCCGTTGGAGCGGGTGGCCCAATCGAGCAGCGCGAGGCGTCGCTCCACGGTCATGGTCGCCCCGCTCGGGCACTGATGCGACGGGGTGACGTAGGCGAGCCGTGCCGTGGGGGCCATGGCGATACCACGTTCCACGACGAGGCCGTTGGCGTCGACGGGGACGGGCACGATCCGGCCGCCGGCCGCCAGCACCGCGCCCCGGGCGCCCGTGTAGCCTGGATCCTCGAACCACACCGCGTCGCCAGGGTTCAGGACGACGCGATAGGCGAGATCCATCGCCTCTTGGGCCGACGAGACGACGATCACCTGCTCGGGGGTGCAGCGCACGCCGCGCGCCGCGGCGTGATGGGTGACGATTGCCTCGCGCAGCGCCGGCATCCCGCGTGGGGCGCCGTGATACAGCTGGGATGGCTCGAGCGTCCGATATCGGGCCGCTGCCAATCGCGACCACAGGGCGATGGGGAATGCGTCGACCGGGGGCACGCCCAATCGAAATGCCGGGATCCTTCCCGGGAGGTGATCAGCGCCGTGCGGTGCTTCCCGCAAGCGCGCGATGCGGTCGGCGAGCGGAGCGGCGATCCCCACCGGCATTTCGGCCGCCACGACATCCCGGCGCACCTGCAGGAGGTGATCGGGAAGCTGGCGTGCGACGAAGCTTCCGGACCCGACCACTCCGACGATGTAGCCTTCGGCCACCAACTGATCGAACGCGCCCAGAACGGTCGTGCGGGAAACGCCCAGGTAGTCGGCCAGCCAGCGCGTCGATGGAATCCGCACGCCGGCGTGGAGTCGTCCGGAGAGGATCGCCTCGCGCAGGCCCTGATACATCTGTCGGTGCAGCGGTTCCGCGGACTCGTGGTCGAGTGGAATCAACAGAGCGGATCCCCGGCGTGTAGCGGCGCGCCGTGATCGGTTGCGAACCTCGTTCACTGCCATAGTCGCTCTCCTGAATGTGGTTTGATCATAGAATACCCCGGCTGCGCCACCGTGAGCCGGACACCGTTCCGTCGGTTGAAGTGGCCTTGGTTGTCACGTCACAAGTGGCCTTGGCAAGGGCGAACGCCGGACGGGTGGACACGGCCGATCGCGCACGAATGGATCTTGCTACGAGCCGGCGATTTCAGAGAGTTTCCCCCACCCGAACCATCGCAGCATTCCTCGTGCCGGGTTCGGTGGCTCACGCGATGTCGACCACGCCCGGCTCGACTCGCGGTTGCAGGAGGAGGCGTGGTGGCGAGGGTGCGGCGTGTGACGGCCACGCTTGCTCCTCCCCCCGTCTCTGCAACGCGTCGGTGCGACGCGCATGCTTCCGCTGAACCGCACTTCTCTGCTCCCTCCTCCGCACGGCACGAACGCACGGTAAGTGGTCCGCAGTAAACCACCGACAGTGGCTCTGGACGATGTCCGGACGGAATTGTAGCGAGTAGGACCGAACATCCGCGTCTTCCACGGGGGGAGGTGACGTGTCGTCGCGTGGTATCCGTTCGATCGTCGATAGGTCTTTCACGCTTCAGGAGGGTTTCTCCATGACTCATCGTGTGCGAAGCGCCTTCGGTCGCTTCCTCGCGCTGGGCGCAGTCGCCGTGCTCGCGACATTCGTCGCGGTTGCTCCGGCCACCGCGCAACAGACGACGGGGAAGATCGAAGGCACGGTGTCGGATCAGGCGGGCGTGTCGCTCGCCAACGCCCAGGTCTTCGTGGTCGGGACCTCGTTTGGTGCGGTCACCGACCCCAAGGGCTACTACTTCATCAACAACGTGCCGGCCGGCGGCTACACGCTGCGCGCGCAGTTCATCGGCTACGCGCCGACGGAAGTGCGTGCGGTGCGGGTGCTCGCGGGTCAGACGATCACCATGAACATCAAGTTGACCCCCTCGGCGGTGCAGCTGACGGTCATCAGCGTCGAGGCGGCGAACCCGATCGTGCCGCGTGACCAGGTCACGTCAAAGACCAGCACGACGGGACAGGAAATCCGTCGCCTTCCGGTCGAGGACCTGCGCAGTGTGCTCGATCTCCAGCCGGGCATCGTGGAAAGCGGCCAGCCGGGCGGCGTGGCAGTCGGCATGGAAACCGGCACGCGGGGGCAGAAGGGGGTGTCGGTTCGCGGCGGGAGGCCCGGCGAAGCGGCCGTCTATGTGGACGGCGTGCTGGTGCGGAACACGCAGCGTGGCTTCGCGCCGCTCGAGGTAGGCACCAACTCGGTGGAAGAGGTGTCGGTCACGACGGGGGCGCTCGGCGCCGAGTTCGGCGATGCGCAGTCCGGCGTGCTGGCCTTTGTCACGCGGGCCGGGGGCCAGAGGTATTCAGGCGCGCTCGCCTTCCAGAGCGACGACATCGGCAATCTCTGGAGCAACGTCGGGTACAACCGGGTCGAGGCCAACATCGGTGGTCCGGTGATGGGGAACCTCACGTTCCAGATCGGCGGAACGCTCACCGGGCAGAAGTCGCTGGAATCGCAAGCCAACCGGGACCGGGACCGGCCGATTTTCGTGGCGGGTGGCGTCGACACCATCGTCACGCAGCCGGAGACCGTCGGCGACAGTGCCACCGACTCGGTGAGCATCGCCATCCCGCGGTTCGTGCAGTACAGCGGGAATTGCGGCGCGTACGGAGCGGCGACGAACACCGCGTTGGCGCCGCTGGCGAGCACCATCCGGAGCAACTACGGCGTGGCGTGCCAGGGGCTGCGGCAGCCGTTTTCCGCCAATGGCGTCAATACGCTCGACGCCAAGCTGCAGTACACCTACGGCCAGGGCTCCCGCATCAGCGTCTCGGGCCTGTACAGCGTGAATCAGAGCCGGCTCCTGACGCTGAACGAGCTGTACAACCCCGACAACCGGATTGGGACCTCGGTCACCAGCTACGCCGGGATCCTGAACTGGTCCCACAACCTGACCCGGTCGAGCGACCGCGCGATGGCGCTCGATCTCAACGTGTCGTATCAGCTGGACCAGAACATTCAGGGGCCGCTGATCCGCGGGTCCGAGCTGGAGAGCCAGAACCCGTTCGGCGGCTTCCAGCTGAAGCCGCTCCACTACCTGCTCGATTTCAGCTCGACCCACGACGTCACGATCGCGGGCAAGACATTCACGGGCGTCCACTACCTCGACGACACGCAGATCAACTGCGTGCTGGCGGGTGAGGGGTTCTGCCAGAACGATGTGGCGGAGCTGAACAACAACGACCTGAACTCGGTCATGCCGTACCGCTTCAACCCGTACGGCGTGGAGCAGAGCAACCGCTTCTCGCTGTGGACGTCGGGCCTGGATCGGGGCACCGATCTCTCGCGCGAAGCGCGCTGGCAAGTCCGGGCCAATTTCGACTGGCAAGCCGACCGCTACAACCGCGTCAAGGTGGGCGGCGAGTTCCACCACTTCGACACGCGGCGCTATTCGGATGGTTCTGGACTGAACTCCTCGTTCGGCTTGAACGCCTACCATGAGAAGCCGGTGCGTTTCGGGGCCTACGCCGAAGACCGGCTGGATCTGGGTGACGTGGTGCTCGTGGGCGGCCTGCGCTACGACTACTTCGACACCAAGGCGCTCTTTCCCTACACACCGGGCCGCATCCGGTATGGTCCGCCCGACGCGAACGGGGCGCGGACCGACGCGGCTTTCGATCCGCTCAACCCGACGGCCCAGTTCGTCGCGGCGCAGGCGCATCATACGTTCAGCCCGCGCGTCCAGGTGTCGTTCCCGGTGACGGAGAACACCAACTTCCGGCTGTCCTACGCCCATCAGGTGCAGGTGCCGGACTTCGATCTGGTATTCCGCGGCTTCTCCACGGACCTGTCCAACACGAACCAGAATCAGGTGTACGGGCGGGATCTGGGTTTCGGGAAGACGATCATCTTCGAGTTCGGCGTACGCCACGCGTTCGGCCCGGACATGGTGCTGGACATGTCGGCGTACAACAAGGACAAGGTGGCGGACCTCACCGCCCGCCTTGCCCAGTTGCCCGATCCCACGAAGGCGGCTGGGACACCGGGGCAATACAACACTTCCGACTTCCGCATCCTGACGAACCTCGACTACGGCAACGTGCGCGGGGTCGACGTCCGGCTGGAGCGGCGGTTCTCCAACCTCTTCAGCGGCGCCGTGTCCTACACGCTGCAGGTGGCGAAGAACACGGGCTCCGATCCGTTCAGCTACACGAACCTCCTGGGGCGCCAGGTCAGCAGCCTCACGGGGCAGACGTCGCCGCCGCCGCAGGCCATCCTGCCGACGGACGACAACCGGACCCACAACATCGTGGGCTCGGCCGCGTTCAGCTTCCCCCGGGACTGGCATCAGGGCACGACGCTGGGGACGGTGCTGCAGAACGTCGGCGCCTTCGTCACGTTCCGCTTCTCGAGCGGCCTCCCCTACACGCTGGTCAAGCCGGCCGAAGATGGGCTGACGCCCGGCGGCTGCGGATTGCAGTGCACCCTGCTCGAGCCGGTGAACACCTCGACGATGCCGTGGTTCCGGAACGTCGATGTGCGGCTGACCAAGGGGTTCCGGTTCGGTCGGCTCGACTGGACCGCGTTCGCCGAGGCGAAGAACGTGTTCGACTTCAAGAACATCGTCAGTCTCTTCACCGAAGTCGGCGACGTCGTGTACCCGGCTTACCAGGCCAAGTACCTGGGCGAGCAGGAGGCGCTGCTGCAGAACGAGGCGTCGGACGCGGGGATCCTGGTCGCGGGCAACGCGGTGGACTTCAACCTGCTGGGTGGCTGCCAGAACTGGACGGGCCGGAACAACGGCGGGTTCTCGAGCGGCCCGGTCGACTGCGTGCTGTTGCAGCGGGCCGAGGCCCGTTATGGGAACGGCGACGGCGTGTTCACGCAGGGCGAGTACGACGCGGCGTTCAGCGGGTGGTACAACCTGCAGAACGCCCCGAGCCGGTTCTACGGGCCCGGGCGTCGGCTGCGCCTCGGCGCGGAAATTTCGTTCTAACGGCGGAGTAAACGATCCGCGCGGCCGCACGGGCGGGTCAGCGTCCCGTGCGGCTGCGACGGCCGGTCATTCTTCAATTCAGAGGAGCAGGCCATGTCCAACGCTTCGTTCAAGCAGGGAGTCCGGCTCGCCGCCCCGCTGGCGCTCGGCCTGATGCTGGCAGCGAGTAGCGCCGCGGCGGAACCCGGGCCGGGTCCCGCCAAGCGGCATCGGATCCAATTGTTCGCCGGGTCCCTGGCGCGGCAGAACGCCAACCGGTGGGACTGCGGGCTCAACACCATCGGGGAGGTGTGCATCGATCCGCAAGGTTCCACGACGGTGGGTGGAGGCTTCTGGCCCCGGGGGACCCCGGATCAGTACGTGTTCGGCTCGGGCCTCCAGGTCTCGGGCATCATCGACCCCGCGCTCACCGGTTTCGCCTGGGCCGGCGACACCTCGGCCGCGTTTTTCGAAGACCCGAGCGCTACGCACCGGAACGGCGAGGGGCTGTCGCTGCTCTGGAGCTCGACCAACCCCAACGACCTCTCGAACTGGCCGCGCGACGCCTACGTCACCGATACCGCCTTGTATGACGCCAGCCTGATCGGGCTCAAGGCGGCGTCGCAGCAGGATACCTGGCAGCGCTACTGGGACGGCGACCCTTCGCGAAACGCCGGGCGCCCGCATTCCCTCGGGATCCTGGTGGACCAGCGCGGTCTCGCCTGGAACTTCCCGTCCGGGAACGAGGACATCGTCTACTTCATCTATACCTTCACGAATATCACAGCGAGCGATCCAGCGGTGTACGCGGGCCGCTCGGATGCGGACTCGCTGATCTCTCTGGGCACCCGATTCCAGGCGCTCAACGAAGCCGCGTCGGGGGTGAGCATTCCCGATGGCGGCTACACGATCAAGAGCGCCTACGCGGCGTTTGCTGCCGACATGGACGTGAGCGACCAGGCGAAGCAGAACTTCACGACCGCGTTCATCCCGTTCAGCATGGGGATCGCGTTCAAGAGCAACTGGTTCGCCCCCGGCTTTATTTACCCCAGCTCCATCTTCATTCCGCCGTTCGCGCCGACCGTGGGCGAGGTGGGCGTCAAGTACTTGAAGAGCCCGGTCAACCCGGCCACCGGCCAGGAGATCGGTCTCACCATGTTCAGCGCCACCGTCAACAGCGGTGCGTTCGGGGACGCGGCCAACGCGGCGCAGGTGTACCGCTACCATTCGGCGACGCTGAGCAGCACGGCGGGGGACGCGCCCTGCAACTACCCGGGCACGCCGGCCGTGACGCACATCTGCTACATCCCGAGCACGCCGGACGACATCCGCTTCTTCCAGTCGTCCGGGCCGTTCGATCTGGCGCCCGGGAAATCGTTGACCATCGTCGTGGCCTATATCGGCGCAGCGCCGGTCGATAACCCGGTGCTCGCGCTGCGGTCGAGCGGCTACATCTTCCCGGTGGGCGGGCCATTCCCCGTGCAGCCGGACAGACTCGCTGCCGGCACCGACACGTTGCGGACCGTCGACCGGATCTTCGGGGCGACGGGGATCGTGGGCGACACCGGTGGCGCGCCGGCGGGCGGGCCGAACGGGAAGATCGACCAGAACGAGGTCACCGTCGTGCCGCGCTCACTGCTGGGCAAGGGTCTCACCGCCCAAGCGGTGTACGAGGCCAAGTTCCTGCTGCCGTTCCCCCCGGAGCCCCCCGACTTCTTCCTCGTGCCGGGCGACAACCAGGTGACGGTGGTGTGGCGGCCCAGCGCGTCGGAGAACCTGCCCGACCCGTACTTCCGGGTCGCCTCGGACCCGACGTCGAGGCTGTATGACCCGAACTATCGGGACCTGGACGTCGAGGGCTACCGGGTCTACCGCGGCCGCACGGCGAGCGATCTGACGATCATCGCGCAGTTCGACAAGGCCGGCACCGAGTACATCGATTTCAGCGCGGCCGAGCTGAACTACGGCAACTGCGCGCCCGAGCTGGGGGTCGTCACCGACTGCCCGGCCGATCTGGCCACGGGGCATCACGTGCCGATCATCGATCCGTTCATCCAGATTCCGCCGGGCGGGCGGGTGGAGCTGGCCCAGGGTCCGAACGCGACGGGGAACATCCTGATCTTGGCGGCGGACACGGCCGGGTCGACGGCCGGCGGGGCGCCGAATCCGTTCAAGCTGGGTGACACCGGGATTCCGTTTGCGTTCATCGATCACGGGGTCAAGAACGGGTTTACGTACAACTACACGGTGGCGGCGTTCGACGTGAACTCGGTGAAGTCGACCGGGATCGGCTCGACGTCGCTCGAAGGGCGGGCGCCGCTGAAGCAGGTGGTGCCCCGCACGCCGTCGGGCCAGGATGCCGGGGGCGGGGGGGTGACGGCGATTCTGTCGGCGAGCGGCACGCCGCTCGACCCGACGGCGCCGTCGCCGACGCTGGACAAGACGACGGGCATCTTTTCGGGGCCCTTCCCGCCGACCGACGGGTTGGGGGCGGGCTTCGCGCTGGACG
>Ga0326726_10005574_pt1 | contig 11387 bp, 9 predicted proteins | sample MHFenrmetagenome_2_FD_207603 | JGI IMG/M metagenome (GOLD analysis project Ga0326726, IMG submission 207603) | Lab enriched peat soil microbial communities from Michigan Hollow, Ithaca, NY, United States - MHF15MN | ecosystem: Environmental > Terrestrial > Soil > Wetlands > Peat | place: USA...
ATCTCCCTGCCTGATTTAAATCCCCAATTTCCGATAAAATTCATAGGGGCATCCTTCGAAACGATGGATGCGGCAAAGGTCTTACTTGCCATAATATATTCGTGGGTGAGGTTCTGCTTGTTGATACTCACTGCCACTGTCGGAGGTTCAGAGGTTATCTGGAAAAGGGTGTTAGCAATCTGGCCGTTGATCTTGTCGTCTTTCTTTGAGCTAATGACATACATGCCATAACAGATTTTCTGGACTGCTTTTATATTCATAATGCCTCCTCTTTTTCTAGAATTCAACAACAAATGACACGGTGTCTGCGGCGAGACAGACTGTTATTGTAAACTTTTCTGTCTATTCTTTCTACCAATAATTTTGTTTAAAAATCCCCTTTATTTGTTCTTGAATATTACACGCCAATAGGCATAAAATTGCAAATGATTCTATCATTTCAAGACTGACGAGGGGGGGTGCGTTATGAAAAGACTGATGACTTCGGTTTATTATTTAATTGTCTCGGCAGTCTTACTATTGGCCTTTGGAAGCGATCTTCATGCAGAACAAATGAAACCTAAGGAACAAAAAGCGAGTGTCTTCGAATGCTATGACTGTCATGATACTATCAAAGACCTCCATAAGACTGGCAAACATGTGAAGGTGGGGTGCACAAACTGCCACGACGACCTGGCAATGCACCTAGCCAATCCAGGACCGGATACCAGGCCCCCCACCAACACCTCCTGGGAGGCCTGCGGAAAATGTCACAAAGAGCAATACAAATCATCCCTCGAGGTGGCGTTCCACAGGCCTGCGCGGGATGAAAAATCCCAGCTTACCAACAGGTCTCCGAACCCCTTCTGGGATAAGCTGATGATGGGGCATGGCTTCACCAAAGAACATGCCCTCACAAGAAGTCACCCCTGGGGTCTTATAGACCATCTCTTGGTCGACCGGGCATATGGCGGCAGGTTCCAGCCGAAAAAGGGGTGGGAGTACACCTCGGTAAAGCCTGACACCAAAACGTGGGACATCCTTTATGATAAGTTTCCTGACGTGAAGGAGCACAAGCCTCTTCTTCCCCAGACCGCGGCAGCGGCAAATCCAACGTGTTTTCAGTGCAAGACCCAGGACCACATCCTTGACTGGGCATACATGGGTGACCCCGTGAACGGCGCAAAATGGTCACGAACATCGAAGCCCAATGAGCTTGCAAAATCAGTACACCATAGCCTTAACTGCTATACCTGTCACGACCCACATGCAGCAAAGCCCAGGGTAGTGAGGGATGCCTTGATTGACGCGTTGAGCAAGCCCAATGGGGACACCCTGTGGCACAAAGATCCAAAACGAACAAGCTTCAAGATCGTTGATATGGGTATACGGGGTTATCCACGAAAGATTGCCATCCTGGATAAGTATGACACGAAACTACAGTGCGGCCAGTGCCACGTGGAGTATAACTGCAATCCGGGGACCGACACAAAGACAGGCCAACCCGTCGGCTTCACTGATAGGAGAACAAACCACGTCCCGTACAAGGATTCCCTTGGCCTCTATGACCATTACGTGAATCAGGTTAATTTCCTTGACTGGCGTCACCCCCTTACAGGAGGACTTCTCTGGAAAGCCCAGCACCCGGAATCTGAGGCGTATTACAACTCGAAGCATGCAAAGGCAAATGTAAGCTGCAATGACTGCCATTCACCAAAGGTCAAAGATGCAAAAACTAAAAAGGTCTACACCTCCCACTTCGCCGTAACACCAAGGTTCCAGCTGAAAGAAACCTGCCTCAAATGTCACAACTATTGGACAGAAGAGCAGGCAAGATACAACATTGATTCAGTAAAAGCTTACACAAAGGGAAGGATGCGTAAGGCTGAGTTCTGGATCTCGGCACTCATCGACAAGATCGTTGAAGCAAAAAACGCAAACGTTGACGTTGCAGCGATCCAGGAGGCGCAGACCCAGCATCTCAAAGCTCATATCCTCTGGGAGTTCTGGACCGCCGAAAACTCCGATGGCTTTCACAACCCCGACTTGTCCCGCGAATCCCTGACCCGTTCAATTGACGAATCGCAGAGAGGAATTGTACTTCTTGACAAAGCGATGGGAAAATAGCTCACACAGCCAGCGAGAAGGGGAGACTCTGCCAGCTTGTTCTGGCGGAAGGGGCGATCACCCATTCTGGTGACAGGTGTGAGTCCCTCTCATTGATGAATCACAGACGGAGATAGCGTTACATGCTGGCAGGCTAGTGTCAGTAGAACTGCTTGATCGTCTCAAGAAGCTTCGGCTTCAATCCTTCCAGTGATACAGGCTGTCTTACAAGGGCTTGGTTCTTGATCACCGGGACCCTCTCTTCGAAGGTGGGCCGGTTGTTGCGGTAGATAACACCGATTGGAATCCTGTCGCCCCACTCGAGTGCCTTCTGGAATGCCGCAATGCGGTCCTCCGGGTTGTATTCCGATTCGACATGATACACCCGCTGGCCGTACCAGGCATAGGTATTCACTTTATTAAAAGTGACGCACGGCTGAAGGATGTCGACGAGGGAGAAACCTTTGTGATTCACTGCTGTCTTGATCAATCCCTTGAGGTGTTCATGGTCCCCAGCATATCCCCGGGCTACAAAGCTGCAATCAAGGGCAACTGCCAAGGCCATGGGATTCAACTGCTCCGAGAAGACCCCGAAAGGCTGGGTCTTTGTCACCATGCCTTCCATGCTTGTAGGGGACGCCTGGCCTTTCGTCAATCCGTATATCTGGTTGTCGTGGACAAAGAGTTTTATCCCTATGTTGCGCCTCATGGCATGCATCAGATGGTTACCACCCTCGCCATAACAATCTCCATCTCCCGCCACTGCAACAACAAGCATCTCGTGGTTTGCGAGCTTCACCCCCGTCGCAACCGGGAGACTTCGGCCGTGAAGGCCGTTGAAGGTGTTGCATTTTAGATAATGGGGAAATTTTCCGGATTGGCCAATACCGGAGACTATGAGGAACTGGTACGGTTCAATTCCCATCTCAACGAAAGCCTCCTTGAACGCCTTCAGGATAGCGAAATTACCGCATCCAGGACACCATGCAGGCACCTGGCCTTTATATTCATCCAATGTAGGCACTGATTTCTCCTAAGAGTTCTTCCACGAGGAAGGGTCTTCCGTCATAACGATTGATCTTGCCGGTAAACTCGAAACCCGTCTCTGTTTTCATGAGCCGCGCAAACTGCCCAGAAGCATTCTGTTCAATACATACAGTCATCTTTGCCTTCTCCAATATCTCCAGATAATCAAATTCCCGGTTGGATGGAAAGGGGAAGATTTCACTGAAATGAAGCATGGCGATCTTCGTTGATTTCGAGAGGTTGTCGACCGCGTCCTTCATGATACCATATGTGGAGCCCCAGCCAGTCAGGATGATGTCAGGCCTGCTCTCGCCATAAAAGGAGGGGGGGGCGATCTCTGATCGTATGAGAGGCATTTTTCTGAAAAGCCTTTTGTCGACCATCTGGATTCTTGTGGGCGCATCCTCGATAAGGTGCCCATTTTCGTCATGCTCATCGCTGTCTGTCACCACCACGTGCTGAGAATCTCCAGGTACGGCAAAAGGTGAGATACCATAGTCTGTAAGAAAGTGTCTTTTATACTCGTTGAGTCCCTTCAATTCGGAGTCTCTCAGCCTCCAGTGTGTATAGGTAAGCCTGTTGAGGTTAAGCTCATCGTAGGTCCACTGTGCGTCAGAAAGGTACTGGTCTGTCAGGATGAAGACCGGTATCTGGTATTTCTGGGAAAGGTCAAACGCTTTGTTTGTGAGATAGAATCCCTGTTCAGGTGTACCCGGTGCAAAGATCACCCGCGGAAATTCGCCATGGCCGGAATGAAGAGCGAAGAGAAGGTCGCCCTGCTCCGTTCGAGTGGGGAGTCCTGTTGCAGGCCCTGGCCTCTGGGCAAGAGCAATTACAATGGGAGTCTCGGTCATGGCAGCAAGGGAAAGGCCTTCCACCATGAGGGCAAAACCACCCCCGGACGAGCCGGTCATGGCCCGAACCCCTGCGAATGAAGCCCCTAACGCCATGTTGATGGCTGCAATCTCGTCTTCGGCCTGTTCCACAATAACACCATATTCCTTGGCCTTGCTCGCGATGTAGAGCATGATGCCCGTGGACGGTGTCATGGGGTAGGCCGAGTAAAACTTACATCCTGCTGCGAGGGCCCCGAGTCCCACGGCCTCGTTGATGCCAATGACCATCTTCTTAGCCCCTATGGCGGACGCCGAAAACTCGCATCGTAAGCACTCCCTGCCTGCGAACTCATGTCCCGCCTGAGCAGCCTTCACATTGGCCGTAGACACAGCTTCCCCTTTTTTACCGAAGGTATCCTGCAGGATGTCGAGAAAGATTTCTGTGCTGAGCCCAAGCATGCCGAGCACGGTCCCCGTTGCCACGGTATTGACCATGATCCTATCGCCACCACTTTTCATGGCAAGATCAAGGAGAGGGACGTCAAAAAACTCTGCCCCCTCATGTTTTTCTTTCAAGGCAGCGGAATCGTAAACCACCAGGCCGATGCCAGAAAGCTCCCCTTTGTGGAGCGCTATACTATCCTTGTCGAAAGCCACAAGGATATCTATCGGAGACCTTGATGCCGAAATCTCTTTATTTGAGACACGTATTTGATAGAAATTGTGTCCACCCCGGACGCGGGACATGTAATCCTGGTGGGTAAAAACATTGTATCCACAGCGGGAAAAAACCTTCGACAGCGAATCACCGATGGTTTGAATCCCCTGCCCTGCTTCACCGCCAATCTTTATTGTGTAGTCCAGATTACATCCCTCCGCTTGGGTAATATAAAGCATCATGGACAAAAATATCAAGGAGAGATTGAAGGCGGAAGAGCGACAGTAGACGGAGTGGCGGGAGAGGTAGCAAATCGTATTTCGCACAAGCAATCACTTCAACTTCTGCCTGACTTCTTCCTACAATTCTGCTATCATGAAAATATGTATGGCTGGGATGCGGGCGGCGATTACCACAAACATTCCACGGAGCAGCACAAGTGGGGTATTGAGCTTCTGAACAAGCTTTCCCTCAGGGGCAATGAGCGAATACTTGATCTTGGATGTGGCGATGGCAAGATCACCGCAGAGATTGCTCGTCGTGTACCTTGGGGATCTGTGCTAGGCATCGATAAATTCGAGGACATGATCCGCTTAGCGAAGGACCATTTTTTTCAAGATATTTTTCCTAACCTGGTTTTTGAACCGTGCGATGCTCGCGACATCGATTTCAATTGCGAATTTGATATAGTGTTTTGCAATGCCATGCTTCACTGGATTCCGGAGCACCTTCCTGTGTTGGAGAAAATAACAAAAAGTCTGAAAAACGGAGGTAAGGTTATCGCCCAGATGGGCGGAAAAGGTAACGCGTCCCGTATCCTAAAGATCCTTGCGGAGATTATAAGTGATGAGAAATGGGCCGGATATTTCAGACATTTTTCTGCTCCGTACACATTCTATGATGCTCCGGAATACGGGGTTCTCCTTGAGTCTGCCAGTCTCACCGTGGTGCGTATCGTGCTCATCGCCAAGGAGATGGTTCACGACGGACCAGAAGGATTGGCGGCCTGGATCAGGACCACTTGGCTTCCCTATACCCGACGGGTGCCTCCAGAATTGCATTTTCAGTTCATTCATGAGATCGTTGACACCTATTTACAGATTGAAGGGTCCGACCGGAATGGAATCATTCCAGTAGAGATGGTTCGTCTCGAATTCGAAGCAATTCGAAAACAGTGACCCGTGTTCCCCTGTCAGTGTTCAGCAGGTGACTGGCAGAAGAAAGAGTTGAATGCCATGTGGCTTGGTATTCTGTACCCCAGTTCTTTGTAAAGCCCTGAGAATTCAAGCAATAAAAACAGTTGACATTGTTACCTTTTTTCTACTATGATTTGTTTGTAATATATTTCACTAACTGAGGAGGTTTTACATGAAAGGTTCCACTTGGCTTAAGGCTTTTGTTCTTTTCTTCGTCCTTTCTGTGTGTTTGGCCAGTGTCCCGGCATACGCTCAGCAGAAGGTCATCACCATGAATTTCTCAAATTTCTTTGGAGCTGCTCACAAGAACAGCATACTTGCTGACCAGTGGTGCAAGGAAGTGGAAAAGAGAACCAATGGAAGGATAAAGTTCACTTACTATCCCGGAGCAACCCTTACTCCAGCGGCTCAGACTTACGACAGCGTAATGAAAGGCATCGCTGATGTGGGAGAATCCGTTTTGGGGTACACATCCGGCAGATTTCCCCTCATGGAGATTATCGACCTTCCTCTCGGCTATAAATCTGGATACGTAGCAACAAAGATGATCAACGAGTTCTACAAGAAGTTTCAGCCAAAAGAACTTGACGGCGTAAAGATCATGTGGCTCCATGCCCACGGGCCTGGCATCCTTTTCACCAAGAACAAGGCCGTCAACAAGCTTGAAGATTTGAAAGGGTTGAAAATCAGGGCTACGGGTTTCAGTGCGAAGACCGCCACAGCCCTCGGCGCCACACCGGTTGCAATGCCCCAGACTGAATCTTACGACGCACTCCGTACGGGCGTGGTCGAAGGCATCCTGAACCCTATGGAGGCCATGAAGGGCTGGAAGATTGCTGAGGTCGTAAAGTACTGTACCGAAGATTACGGTACAGCGTACACCACGTCGTTCTTCGTTGTCATGAACAAGAACAAATGGAACGCCCTGCCAAAAGACATTCAGGACATCATTGAGAAAATCAATGTTGAGTGGATTGAAAAACAAGGAAAGTTATGGGATGAGATCGACCTCGAAGGCAGGGAGTACATGAAGCAGAGAGGCAACCAGTTCATCTCTCTCTCAAAAGAGGAAGAGGCTCGCTGGATAGAGAGAGTGAAACCGGTCATTACCGATCAAGTAAAGTCAATAAACGGCAAAAGTCTTCCCGGCGACGCAGCACTGAAGTTCTGCCTCGATTACCTCAAGGCTAACCAGAAGTAGTAGAGCACAATACAGCATAAACGAATTCCGGGTTGCGGGTTCAAAGCCTGTAACCCGGTTCTTTTGTTTTTAGTCAGGATTTTTCCTTGTCGTTGCGAGGAGCTTTCAGATTAGATCCGCTTTTCTTCTGTCCCGCTAAGATGGCATACTCAAAGCCATCGAGAAGGGCTATGAAGGATGCCATATTGATGTTTGCCGAGATGGCAACAACACTCCAGATCTCCTCTCCGTCCGTGAAGATGATCGATACCTCAACCTGGGCAGCAGTCCCTGTTTTTGCTTCATGAATCCTTGATGAAAAATCCACAAGCTTCACCTGTTGGATAACGGGAAAAATCGAGGCGAGGGATTTCATCAGTACATTCGCAAGGGCATCAACGGGCCCCACACCTGTCGAAGCCTCATGCATCTCCTGGTTATCCCTTCTGATGATGACCGTTGCTTCCGGCCTTGAGCCATCATCGATGAGCCTGTAGGCTCCCACAACCTCAAAAGGGCTTTTGTAGTGTTCCAAGGATCGAAGGATATTCAGCTCCTTTGTTGCATCCCGGATATTCAATAATCTTTTCAACGGTCCTTCTCCTCTTCGATGAGCAACTTGTAGTCTATGCTGTCAACAAGGGCCTGCCAACTTGCCTCAATGATATTCTCGGACACTCCAACTGTTCCCCACGTGTGTTTCCCGTCACTGCTCTCGATAAGGACCCTTGTTGCCGCCTCGGTCCCATCTTTGGTACTCAACACCCTCACCTTGTAGTCTACCAGATTCATTTCTTTAAGCTTCGGATAGAATTTATGGAGTGCCTTTCGCAACGCACTATCAAGGGCATTCACCGGGCCCGTTCCAAGGGCTGCCGTATGCTCCACCCTGTCACCCACCTTGACAAGGATTGTTGCCTCTGAAACAGGATGGTTCTTCTCCTTTTTTTCGACCATGATTCTGAAACCGATGAGGTCAAAGTATCTTTTGTGGATGCCGAGAGCCCTCTTAATAAGGAGTTCGAGAGAACCTTCGGCTCCTTCGAACTGATAACCATACATCTCAAGGTCTTTGATCTTTTTTACCACTTCCCGTGCAAGTTTTCTGTCTTTTTCGATATCAATGTTAAACTCCTTTGCCTTGTAAAGAATACTGCTCTCGCCGGAAAGGTCGGAAATCAATACCCTTTGCGTATTCCCCACAAGTTCAGGTTTAATATGTTCATAGGTCTCAGGGTTCTTCCGGATAGCACTCACATGAATGCCGCCCTTGTGGGCAAACGCACTGTCACCAACATATGGCTGGTGCTTATCGGGAAGAAAATTAGCCATTTCGTCCACAAAAAGGCTCAACTCCCGAAGATGGGCAAGCCGTCCCGGCTTTATCCCCTTGTGACGCATTTTCAAGATTACATTCGGTATAATGGAACAAAGATTAGCATTACCACATCGTTCTCCATACCCGTTGATTGTTCCTTGTACATGCTCACATCCCGCATCTACTGCCATCAGGGAATTTGCCACCCCATTCTCCGTATCATTATGGGTGTGGATACCAAGCTTTACGTGTGTAGCCTTTCGAACCTTGCGAACAATTTCATTTACCTCGAATGGCATGCTGCCACCATTCGTATCGCAGAGAACGATCACATCGGCGCCAGACTCAACAGCCACCCCCACCACTTTCATGGCATAGGTACTGTTCTTCTTGTAGCCATCAAAAAAGTGTTCTGCATCAAAAAAAACCTTTTTCCCGTGTTTCTTCAAATGCGTTATCGTTCGATCGATCATCCTTAGGTTTGTTTCAAGACCCACCTTTAGGGCATCGGTCACATGGAGATCCCAGCTCTTGCCAACTATGGTAACAAATTCGGTTTCAGCCTCAAAGATAGCCTTGATAATCTCGTCATCATCAGGCCTGGAATGAGGCTTCATGGTGCTGCTGAATGCCACAATTTTTGAGTTTTTGAGGTGCAGCTTCTTCACATCTCTAAAATACAAGAGGTCTTTTGGGTTAGATCCGGGCCAACCCCCTTCGATGAAGTCCATCCCGAACTCATCAAGTCTCTCTGTAATTCTCAGCTTGTCAGTGAGGGAGAATGCAATATCTTCAGATTGTGCTCCGTCCCTCAGTGTGGTGTCGTAGAACTCGACCCTCACCTCTCCTCCTCGACCTCTTCCCTGTCAAGGCCAAATGCCCTGTGGAGAGCTTGCACAGCAAGTTGCCCGTACTTGCCCTCGATAACACATGACAGTTTTATTTCGGAAGTAGTGATGGCCTCAATATTAATACCCTCTTCCGCAAGAACTGTAAACATCTTGGAGGCGATCCCTGCATGAGACATCATGCCGGAACCCACAATGGATACCTTGGCAATATCCTCATCGATGCTAACCCCTTCAGCGCCTACCTCCTTGGCTGTCTTTTCCATAATTTTGTATGCCTTTTTGGCATCAACCTTAGGTACGGTAAAGGTAATATCGGTTTTATCCTTCTTACTTACATTCTGAACAATTACGTCAACGACAATGTTTGCATCCGACAGGGAGGTAAATACCTTTGCTGCCATTCCTGGCTTGTCTGGCACCTTTCTGACAGTAACTTTCGCCTCGTTCTTATTGTATGTTACTCCTGCAATCACAACCTTTTCCATTGTCATTCTGCTTTCCTCCTTACATACAAGTGTCCCGGGCCCTTCCCCAAAAGAGGTCTTCACGAGTATGGGAACGTTATATTTTTTTGCAAGCTCAACCGATCTTATCTGGAGTACTTTTGCGCCAAGGCTCGCCATTTCAAGCATTTCATTATAGGAAATTGTGTCGAGACGTCTTGCCCTATCACATATGTTCGGATCGGTAGTATAAACTCCATCAACGTCGGTATAAATCTCACAGACATCAGCCTGGAGGACTGCTGCCAGTGCGACTGCAGTCGTATCTGATCCTCCCCGCCCAAGAGTGGTGATGTTGCCTTTCTCGTCAACCCCCTGGAAACCAGGAACCACAACCACCCTGCCTTTGTCAAGCTCTGAAACGAGGCGTTCCTTTTCGATTGCTGTGATTCGGGCCTTCGTATAGCTAGAGTCAGTCACAATGCGAACCTGGTGCCCCTGCATAGAAATAGCATCGCAAAACATACACTTTAACATAATGGCCAGGAGAGCCGAGGTAACCTGTTCGCCGGTTGATATAAGCACATCAACTTCCCTTTCATCGGGAGACTTGTCAATGCCGTTTGCCAGGTTGAGCAACCTGTCCGTTTCTCCGGCCATGGCGGAAAGGACAACTACGACTTTATCACCCCTCTCCCTGTATGATATGACCCGCTTGGCTACGCTTCTGATCCTGTCAAGATCTGCCACTGATGTGCCTCCATATTTCTGAACAACAAGCATCTTCTACCTCCATCTTATCATTAAATGCTGCCCATTCAACTGTTCACGATTCCCGGTTGACCGTGAACCGATGACCGTGCACAACTTTATGTTTTCGTTATTGTAATCTTTCGCTCTTCTTCTCCCACAATCTCGATGTTTACCTGTATTATGCCATCCCACCAGTGCGCCCTCTCTGCCCACTCTACGGCCACCACGCCCTCATCAAGAAACTCATCAATACTTAAGGGTTCACACTCACTCTCTTCAATCCTGTATAGGTCCACGTGACAAAGATTTGCATTTTCCCCCTCGTAGACATTCATGATAGTAAATGATGGACTCACAACATAGAGCCAATCTTCCACCCCCATACCCTTCGCAATCCCCTTGACAAGCTGTGTTTTCCCCGCCCCGAGCTCTCCATGGATCGCGTATAGATCACCACGCTTGGCGTCCTTCCCAATGCTCTCTCCTATGTTCCATGTCTCAGAGGGACTTTTCGATGTAAATTCTTTCTTTTCCATCCCTGATGTCCCTCATAGCCTCGCCTAATCCACTCAGGAGATCGCCGGCAAGGAGATCCACATTGGTATTGTGCTCAACCCACGTATCAGAGATGTACCCTTGCAGGTACGCGCCTAATAGGGATGCTTCCACCTCACTGTAACCCTGCGAAAGAGCACCCCCTACAAATCCGGTCAAGATATCACCGGTCCCACCCTTAGCAAGGGCAGGATTTCCTGTGGGGTTGATATAAAGCTCCTTTTTATCGCTAATTATGACAGTCCGCGCACCCTTCAGAATAAGGTTCGTCCCTGTATCTCGAACAAACTGTATACCCACGCCTGCGCGATCGTTATTTATCTCTTTTGATGTCATCCCCGTTAAGCGCGAAAACTCGCCTGGATGGGGCGTGAAGATTGCTCTTCTTTTTGTTCTCCTGATGAGGTCAACGTGCCCCTGGAAGGCATTAATCCCGTCGGCATCTACAACAAAAGGTTTGTTTATCATTTGGTACAGTTTCCTCAC
>Ga0326726_10005575_pt1 | contig 11386 bp, 8 predicted proteins | sample MHFenrmetagenome_2_FD_207603 | JGI IMG/M metagenome (GOLD analysis project Ga0326726, IMG submission 207603) | Lab enriched peat soil microbial communities from Michigan Hollow, Ithaca, NY, United States - MHF15MN | ecosystem: Environmental > Terrestrial > Soil > Wetlands > Peat | place: USA...
CGTATCAAGCCACCTTAGCTCAGCTGGTAGAGCAACTGTTTCGTAAATAGTAGGTCGTGGGTTCAAGTCCCTCAGGTGGCTCGCTTACGCCGAGAACCCGAGCCGGGTAACCGGAAAAGAGCCTGAAAGCGGAGTTGCACGGCTCCGGTGACAAACGTTTGATTGCAACCAAAATCCTATACTGAAACCATGCAAGAAGGTAAGATTTCCCAGATCATCGGCCCTGTCGTTGACGTTGATTTTCCTGAAGGCCAACTTCCGTCTATCCTCGATGCCCTCACGGTCACCCGTCAGGACGGCTCGAAACTGGTTCTCGAAACGCAGCAGCACCTCGGTGAAGAGCGCGTCCGCGCTATCGCCATGGAGGGTACCGACGGCCTGGTACGGGGCATGAGCGCCAAAAACACCGGCAAACCGATCCAGGTACCGGTAGGCGGAGAGGTGCTCGGCAGAATGCTGAACGTTGTCGGCGATCCCATCGACGGCAAAGGCCCTGTACCCGCGAAGAAAACCTACTCGATCCACCGCACGGCTCCAAAATTCGACGAGCTTTCGACCAAAGCCGAGATGTTCGAAACCGGCATCAAGGTTATCGATCTTCTGGAACCTTACTCCCGCGGCGGTAAAACCGGTCTGTTCGGCGGCGCAGGCGTTGGCAAGACCGTGCTCATCATGGAGCTTATCAACAATATCGCCAAGCAGCAGTCCGGTTACTCCGTGTTCGCAGGCGTCGGCGAGCGCACCCGTGAAGGAAACGACCTCTGGCACGAGATGATGGAGTCGGGCGTTATCGACAAGACCGCGCTCGTTTTCGGACAGATGAACGAGCCTCCGGGAGCACGCGCGCGCGTCGCCCTGACCGGCCTCAGCATTGCAGAATATTTCCGTGATGAAGAGGGGCGCGACGTGCTGCTCTTCGTTGACAACATCTTCCGATTCACCCAGGCAGGCTCCGAGGTCTCTGCACTTCTTGGTCGTATGCCGAGCGCCGTAGGCTACCAGCCGACCCTTAGCACCGAGATGGGTGAGCTTCAGGACAGAATCACCTCCACCAAGAAAGGTTCGGTAACTTCCGTGCAGGCCATCTACGTGCCGGCTGATGACCTTACCGACCCGGCTCCGGCCACCGCATTCACTCACCTCGACGCTACGACCGTGCTTTCACGTCAGATCGCCGAGCTTGGTATCTACCCGGCTGTGGACCCGCTCGATTCGACCTCACGAATCCTCGACCCGAACGTCGTCGGCGCCGATCACTACAACACCGCGCAGGCCGTGAAGCAGATTCTCCAGCGCTACAAGGACTTGCAGGACATCATCGCCATTCTCGGCATGGACGAGCTGAGCGACGATGACAAGCTTGTCGTCTCCCGCGCCCGCAAGGTGCAGCGCTTCCTGTCGCAGCCCTTCTTCGTGGCCGAGGCATTCACCGGTCTTGCCGGCAAGTACGTCAAGCTCGAAGACTCCATCAAGGGCTTCAAGGAGATCATCGAAGGCCGTCACGACAACCTTCCCGAAGCTGCCTTCTACCTGGTCGGCACCATCGAAGAGGCGATCGCAAAAGCTAAAACGCTCTAAACCAACGGCAAGACATGGCAAGTTCAGACAAAGCCTTCAAGCTCGATATCGTCACGCCGCAGAAGCTTTTCTTTTCGGGAGAGGTGACCAGCGTCATCGCTCCTGGCCTGGACGGTCTGTTTCAGGTTATGAAAGGTCACGCTCCTCTGCTCGCCGCCCTCAAAAGCGGCAAGGTGCGGCTCTCTCTTGCTGACCGCTCCGAGAACTCGTTTCAGATCGAGGGCGGATTCTTCGAAGTGAGCGCCAACAAGGCGATTCTCCTGACCGAGGACGTCGCCTGATTCACGGCGGCACAACAACATTGAAAACATCAGCAGTACTGAAACGTGCTGCTGGTGTTTTTTGCTTTCATGAAAACTCTGATCCCCAAAGCCCTTCGCAGGGGAGAGGTCATCGGCCTGATCTCGCCATCTTCGACCTGCGCCGAGCCTGAAAAAATCGACCGTGCCGTCACCTACCTTGAGCGCTGCGGCTACAGGGTCAAGACCTCGCTGTACCTGAACCGCTCCGAGCACGACCCGCTTCACACCGACCGCTACAAGCTGCACGATCTCCATCAGATGTTCGCCGACCGCGAAGTCCGCGCCATCTTCTGCCTGCGCGGCGGAGCCGGGGCCACGCGCCTGCTCGACAGGATCGACTACGGTCTCATCGCCGCCAATCCGAAAATCCTTGTTGGCTACTCCGACATTACGGCACTTTCGCTCGCGGTATTCAGGAAGACCGGTCTCGTCAACTTTTCAGGCCCGATGGTATCCACGGAGCTGCACGCGCCGAGCGGTTACACCGAGGAGCACTTCTGGGGAATGCTGACCGATCCCGGCTACTCGAAAAAGCTGACCAATTTCAGCGATCACGAGATCGGTTGCGTCAGGCCCGGAGTCGTGACAGGACGACTGATAGGCGGCAACCTCTCGGTACTCTCGTCTCTGGTCGGCACGCCCTACCTGCCGTCATTCACCGGCAGCCTCCTCTTCACCGAGGATGTCAACGAACCTGCCTACCGGATCGACCGGATGCTCTCGCACCTTTTCAACGCCGGTCTGGCGCAGAAGTGCCGGGGCCTCATGTTCGGCCAGTTCAGCAAAAATCCCGCCGACGAAAACCGCGATTACCGGTTCAGCAAGATTTTCACCTACTACGCAAACAGAATGCATGAAGGCGCTCCGGTGATGACCGGCCTCTCCTACGGCCACATCACCGAGCTGATGACCCTGCCGGTTGGCGCAAGGTGCCGTCTGGAGATTTCGCCGGAACGGTTCGCCTTCGGCGCTGCCGAAGCGGCCGTATCGGCTTGACGAGCGACTCGTCGCTGAAAATGCTCCCGAGGGCAGCTTATTATTGCTGCGGCCATAATCAATTCCTGAGTTTGGTCTGTCATTCTGAATGAAGCGTAGCGTAATGAAGAATCCATCTTATTATAAAAAAAAGAGTTCTGGCTTCTTCACTTCGCTCAGAATGACAGACAAAGGGAATCCCGTACAAAAAGCTTGTTGATACTTTCTAAGGCCGTATCAATAATGCAATATCGCTCTGCTCGATTTGGCAAATCGGGAGATGGTTGCATCAATACTCTCCCTCAAACGTCGGATGCACCCACAGGAACTCCTGCCGCTTGTTCTGCACCCGCACCAGTCCGCCGAAGCTCGGGTCTTCCTTCTTCAGCCATGCATGCAACTGCCGCAGGACAGCCCCTTGCGCCCGGATCGCCTCGCCGCGTTCCAGCTCCGGCGCGTCACTGCGGCCCAGCCAGTCCGCGCTCTTCTCCGCCGCGCTCAACAACGCCTCGGCGCAGCTCTTGCCGAAATCGAGCTGATTCTCCATGGCTTTGTAAGCGTCTTCTTCCATAGCCAGCTTGGTTGCTGACGCCGCGACCGGCAGCACGAGGCCCAACATGCCGGTGAGCACCTTGAGGAAAGGCGCGGCCTTCGCAAACCACTCCCGCGTCACGTCAAACTCATACACGCCATCCCTGTCGTGCTTGTTGATCAGCGGCAGAGGAAGCCTTGCGTGCTCGCACCACAGCGTGACTCGAAACCGCATCTTCACCCAGCCTTTGGGATTGAACTTTGTGCGCTCAACCGGCAGGAAGCTGAACAGTCGTGGGCCGTCCTTCGCTTCGTCGGTCAGCGACCGCATCAAGTCCGTGAAACCGTCATCCACCCGGCTCAGGATGCGTTGCGTTCCGATGTCCAGAGAGTCAAAGCGCTCCATCGCCTCGCCCTTCAATGCGATCAGTTGCTGACGCGCTCCGGCCAGCTCAACTCGCACCGTGACAAACTCGGAAAGCAAAGCATCCAGTGGATTCGGGCGTGAAGCTGGGGCATTGTGGAGCAACTTCTCGATGTCCTGCCATTCATTGCAGACAGGGCAAGGCTGTTCCGGCCGGTTTCGCTTCTTGTTCTCCAGCAACTTTCCGACTTCGAACAACCCGATGCACGGTTTACCGTCTGGCTGTGGCGCAAGACAAGGCACCGTCACTTCGCAGCGCAGCCCTTCCCAGAAACTCTCGACCAGCCACTTGATCTCATAGGTCAGCGCCGCAAGGAACCGTTCAGGATAGGGAGAGCGCACCGTAATGCGAATGTCGTTAGCGATGTGCTCAAGGAATGCCCGTGCGCCATAGTTGTCCTGCAAGAGCAACCCCCGTTGCCAGTGGACGCTCTGTTTGTAGTCCACGCGCCCCAGCGAGTATTTATGCAGGCGCACGATCAATTGATAGAAAATCCCTTCCGCAGTGGCCGACTGGCTTTTCGCCGCCTCCACGATCCGGCAGATTTGCACCTGCTGGCAATCTCCGTCGGGAGAATTGACAGGCCAGACGCGCATCAAGTCTTTTTCAGGGCGAACGTCCGGTACCAATTGCGCGATAAGACTGCAACCATCGATCTCCGATCTGCCATGCTCTTTAATCCCGTAACAGAGGTCGAAGCGCTCCATCAGCCGCAGGAAGATCGTATGCAAATTATCGGGATAACGGCTCTCCGCCGGCCTGTCGGGATCGTTCCAGAGCAATCCAAGCCGCTCGAAGCTGACCAGGCCATGCCCGATATTTCGCGTCTGCTCATCGTCGAGCACAAAACTTATCGCCGTTGCCAGCCAGTCGGGTTTCAGGATGACGATGTCGCGCAGCGTCGGGTCGTGCTCGTAATGGATCAGGTCGCCCACGCGGCGGCAGATGCGCAGCAGCAGACGGGCGTCCTCTTCCTCCACCTTGCGATCCTTGCAGATGGCGAACACGCGGTCGAGCGGCAGCCAGGCTTCGTCGCTTTTCCGCAACGCTTCCCGCGCCTCCTGCCAGTGCTTGGGGAAGGTGCGTCCCATTTCGGGCAGAGATGCCGCGACTTCTGCGATGGCCGTCTTCAGTTTTTCAATGTCTGGACGCTCGCCATTTTCATTCGGCTTGCTGTCGATGGAGATGAAATCCACCACCGTCTCTCTGCCGAACAGGTCCCAGATTTCCTGGCGGTCAATGTCGGGCTGGCGCTCTTTGGGGCCGCCGTGGGTGGCGACGACGATGATTCTGGCCTCCGGCTCACGGTGCTTCACCAGCTTGATCCATTCTTTCACAGCACCGGCTTGTGAGCCTTCGCGCGGCTTCCATACTACCAAGTAGACCGCCGGGGCGGTGAAGAAGAGCTGGTGCGTTGGCCGATAGACCCGCTGCCCGCCGAAATCCCAGCCGTTCAGCGTGATCTCCGTATCGGGTTTATCAGGATCGGTCACCTTCACCGGCTTGATCTCGATGCCGTGCGTGGTGGGCTTGCCCTCCTCCCACTGGTCGCCGCGCAACGCACCGAGCAGGCAACTCTTCCCCACCTCGCCCTCGCCAATCAGAATCAGCTTCGCCTCGTTCAGCGCCACCTGCGCCTCCGCCTTCGCCCGCAGATAGCGCTTGACGGCGTCAAGACCTTCCTTGTATGCAGCGACGAGTTCGGGGTTTAGGGGATTGTCGTCGAGATCGAGGTGCTTGAGTCTTTCAAGCTGGGCGAACGAAGCTGGAATATCTGTGATCCTATTGTTCTGGAGCCTCAACTCTTTCAACCTGAAAAGTTCGCCGAGCCAGTCCGGTAAATCAACAAAATCATTGTCTCCAAGAGCGAGCTCAAGAAGGGATCGTAGCTTTGAAATCGTCATCGGGACTTCTTTCAACCGATTTGCTCCTAACGAGAGAAGTTTTAGCGATTCAAGTCGGGCGATAGACTCCGGCAGCAACGTCAGTCGGTTTGCGGAGATATCCAGCGACTGCAACTGCTTGAGCTGACCCAGCGATTCCGGCAGCGACGTCAGTTGGTTGTTCCAGAGATACAGCGACTGCAACTGCTTGAGCTGGCCCAGCGATGCCGGTAGTTCAGTGAGTCTCTCTGATTGTTTGAAGCTGTATCCGCTCAGATCGAGTTCGGTCGCCCCGGTTCGCAGGGCTTTCGCGATTTTCTTTTCTGCTGCTTGAAACGCTTTGTTCTTTGCCATGAGCAGTGTCTTCAGGTTAAACCACAGTCTGAATCGTTAACGGGCGTACATTGATATTGCTCCGGCAACAATAAATCACAATTGTGCACGTTGTAAGAGATTGGGCTAAAGCCCTGAATTATTTTGCTTTATCCGCATACCCCGGACTGAAGTCCGGGGCAATTGTTTAAGAGTTTTAAAGGCTGGAGCAATAAGCGAACATTGATTGGTACTGATTGATGAGAGCGTGGGTGTAGATCAGCGTGGTTCTGAGAGTCGCGTCAGCTTTCGTATCGGGGCATGATCACTCGAAAAAATTAGCGCAAAATCAGCAAAGATACAACCGAACCGGATAGCCGCCTGGTCGGGCTTATCGAAAAAGATACCCCATTCCACTTTTTTCGCATCTTTGCACCCCGTCATTGCGAGCAAAGCGAAGCAATCCATACGTATCGATAAAGAGAAAATGGATTGCCACGTCGCTACGCTCCTCGCAATGACGGCATGGTATTACCGTATGTTGCTTTTCTTTTAGGATTTCTGTCATTCTGATCCCGACTTGTCGGGATCAGAATCCAGTCGAAACGACTCGGTGCTACTCGAAAGAACTGGATTCTTCGTCGGCAAGCCTCCTCAGAATGACAGGCAAAAACAAGTCTCACATTATCCTGTCATCGCGATGGAGCGCAGTGTTCAAGGTACATGTGCGGTAGCGAGCCAGTTACGGGCGGCTCGCAATGACGGCATGTTACCTATCAAAGTCCGACAGGCTGCTATGCTCAGACCGGCGAAAAGGGACAACGTAACTCTCTGTAATAGCCAGCCTCGACTGGTGCATTGACGGCGAGCGGCGAGTTTATGCGCGTTGTACTCGTGGTTATTACTTCGGCAACTAAAAAAATTGCAATTGCCGCCGTTGTAAGATATTGGGCTAAAGCCCTGATTTATTTTGGTTTATTCGCATACCCCGGACTGAAGTCCGGGGCAATTGTTTAAGAGTTTTTAATGGCTGGAGCAACAAATATCAGCTCGGCGTCGCACGCCGCGCCCTGAAACAAATTTGCTGAATCGCCTTCCGCATCATAAATTTCGATATATATCACACATAAACGATACATTAAATCATGATCTGGCTGATCACGGGCAGCGATTCTGATACGAAGAGCCAAGAACTTGTCGCCGATGTCGATACGCTCGACGCTTGGCGCGTGGTGCTTTTCAATGACGACCACCACACCTTCGATGAGGTGATCTTTCAGATCATCAAGGCGGTGCGCTGTCCGCGTTCGATCGCCGAAAAACACACCTGGGAGGTGCATACCACAGGCAGCTCGATCGTCTATGCTGGTGAAATGTCGAGCTGCATCCGTGTCAGCGCCATTCTTGAAGAGATCGCCCTGAAAACGGAAATTCAGACCGGATAACACCGGGGACTCTCCTTTTCAACTTCGTTACACTGTGAGTATAACGGTCTTATTAATCTGTAATATCGCTTGAGATGGAGAGTATGCCAGAAGAATTTTCAATCTTGCTGACCCTCCTGGGTAGTGTTAGCTGGATAACGCTTTACGGTGAAGCCGTGCGCGTGGGGCTGCGCGACAAGAGTTATGCTATTCCGTTCTGGGCGCTAGGACTCAATCTTTCCTGGGCGGTGATCTATACGGTATTCGCGGGAAAAATCGAAGGGCCCTCGCATCAGGTCGTGCTCACCGCCGTCCGGATAGTGCTCGATATTCTTGTTCTTTACACCTGGTTCAGGTTCGGGGTCAAACACTTTCCATCAAATCCGGGCGAAAAATGGTTCGTGCCATGGAGCCTGCTGGTGATCGCGGCTTGCTTCATCCTGCAAGGCGCAGTCATCTTGCAATTCGGACTTTATCAGAGCCTTGCCTACACAGCGTTCATGCAGAACCTCGCAATGTCGCTGCTCTTCATCGCTATGCTGGCCCGGAGAAAACGCCGGAAAGCACAAAGCATGATCATCGCTTTTGCAAAACTGACCGGTTCGCTCGCCCCAACCATCCTCTACGGCGTTGTGGGCACGGAATTGTTTCACGGGCCGAACTACCTCCTTCTTACCATCGGCATCCTGAGCTGCCTGTTCGACATGATCTATATCGCGCTACTCAGTGAGGCAAAACCCTACGAAAAGAAGGAGAGCGAGTCGATAATCAAACCGGACAGACCAAGAGCAATCAGATCACTTCCGGCCTGATTGCCACGAATAAAGCTGAGCGCCGACGCCGTTCGCCTCAGTGGCGTGAAGCTTCAAACTGACGGCGAACCTCCGCCGCCGTGCGCTCATCCGCTGGGGTAATCACGATTCTCGACGGAACCGAGTCGTACATCTCCCTGAATTTCCTGACGCACTCCGCCGAGGCGAAGTAGATTTCATCGATGAAATCGAGATCAACGGGATCGACGTGGTCTTGAGCACCGTGCACGTAAACCGCCAGCGGCGTGACCTCGTTGCCGCCCTCGCGCAGTTGCGAGGCAACCAGCTCATCGACATGCTCCGCGCCCGGCAAGAGGATGCGCTGGCCAGAGAGTCTCTCTTTTTGCAGCATCGCGGCAATACCGGTCGGGCTGTCCGATTCAAGACAACAATCAGGAATGATGCCATATTCGAGCAGCTCCGTGGCCGCCGAACGGTTCGAGGTGCAGATGGTCAGATGCGCCAGGTGCCTCACGTCCCGGCCATGCTCGAAGAGGTAGCGGAAGAAGTAGCGCACGGCGAAACGGTTCTGGAAGAAGAGCATCGAGAATTCGTCGATCCCCTCGATGCAGGCTTTGACCGCGCCGAGGTCCGCGCCCGCAACCTGACGGCACGGGAAGGGCACCGTGATGTAATCGGCTGGCGTGTACTTTTTCGGAGCCTCGCCGGTCATGAGCACCTTCTTCTTGCGCGAATACCAGTTGTGCTCGATGAAGTGGCTGATGCTGTCGCCGATGATGAGCAGCGCCGGGGAGTAGACCGCCCGCTCGCGCTTGCGGAACTCGTCGAGCGTGCCGGTGAAAATCTTCTGGTTGTAGCGCGTGGCGTTCTGCACCACGGCCACCATCGTCTCGCCGCTCCGCCCCGTTGCGGCAACCTTGTCGAGCACGTCGTGTACCGAGGAGGCGACCATGTAGTAGACAATCGTGTCGGTATCGGGCGCCTGAATCTTGCTGACCGGATGGCCGGTGCAGAAGGCCACCGACGAGGAGACATTGCGCATGGTCAGCGGTATCTCCGTGTAGGCGCTCGCGCCGTGCGCCGCCGTGATGCCGGGAATGATCTCGTAATCGATGCCGTGCTTGCGCAGCGTGTCGATCTCCTCGCCGCCCCGTCCGAAAATGAACGGATCGCCGCCTTTGAGCCGCACGACCGTGCGCCCCATGAGCGCGTGCCGCACGATCTCCTGATTGATCTCCTCCTGCTCGAAGTGGTGGCTGTCCTTGCGCTTGCCGGTGTAGATCTTCTCGGCCTTGTAGGGTTCGAGCATCTGGGGCAGCACAAGGTCGTCGAAGAGGATCACATCCGCCTCGCGCAGCGCCCGGTCGGCCTTGAGGGTGAGCAGCTCGGGATCGCCCGGCCCAGCGCCTGCGATATAGACGTAGCCTCTCCTCGCAGGGGTCTGCGCCGAAGAAGGTTCTGTATGGATTGAATCGGTCATTGCGGATACTTCCTGACAAAATTAGGGATTATCGTCCGGCCAGGTCTCGTTGACGAACTCCCGGAGCCGGTTGCGCCACTCGACTGACCTCTTGACGTTCTGGCCGTTGGATGAGACGGCGATGGTCATTTCGCCCTTCTTGATGATGGCTGGGGAAATGAAGCCGGAAAGTTCGCGGTTGTCAACCACGTTCACCATGATGCCGCGTGCTTCGGCGTCGTCGCGGACGCGGCGGTTGACCTCCTCGACGTTCGTGCTGGCATAGACCAGAAACGCGCCGTCAAGGTCGCTCGGCTCGTACTCCTTGTAGACCTCCGTGAAGCCTTTCCCTTTGAGTTCGTCGATGATTTCGGGAGAGACGATGGTGATGTTCCGGGTATACTTCTCGATGGTCTGAATCTTGTGCAGGGCGATCTTGCCGCCGCCGACAAAGAGAATCTTCTTGTTGTCCACCCGGATGTTGAGCGGCAGAAACACTTTCATTGATGCGTCCATTTTGACGATAAACAACGGCCCCGGCGCAGGTTCAGTTCCCGCGCCGGGGCCAGTGAGAAGGTGCTGGTGGCCTCTGTTCCTACGGACTTCACGCCGGATTGGAGCGGCTCACTCCTGGGTTTTCACCGCGATGGCGGTCTTGAGCAGCAGGGTCAGAACGAGCAAACCGATGGCCCAGATGCCAAGCGTGACCGAAATTTCGGTGGCAGTCGGCATGTAGTCCACGATTGCTTCGAGCGGCGTCGGCACGAAACCACCGAAGATCAGGCCGACCCCCTTGTCGATCCAGATCGAGACCACAATGCCGATGCAGGCGGCAATCAGCGCACCGTTCTTGCGGCGAAGCGGCGGCGAGAGCAGCACGCCCACCGAGATGATGCCGGTTATAAGCGAGAACCACATGAAGGGCACGAGCGGCGCGTGGCCTTCGAGGCCGAAGAAGAGGTACTGAAAGCTGTGCTTGTGCGCCGGAATGTTGCTGTAGAAGGCCGTGAAGAACTCGGTGCCGAGGAAAAAGAGGTTGGCCAGCCCGGCGTAGGAGCTGAGCACGGCGAGCTTGAGGCGCGGCTCCTGGCCTGCGTCGAATTTGGCGACCTTCTTGAGAATGAAGGTAATCAGAATCAGAATGGCCGTACCGGCGGCGAACGCCGAAGCGAGGAAGCGCGGGGCGAGCACGGCGGTGAGCCACAGGTGGCGGCCCGGAAGACCGGCGAAGAGGAACGCCGTGACCGTGTGAATGCTGAAGGCCCACGGAATCGAAATGTAGATCAGCGCCTTCACCCACGGCGCGGGAGCCACGCCCTTGCGCTCTGCGCCGAGCACCGCCCAGCCGCTGATGAGGTTCAGGAACAGGTAGCCGTTGAGCACCATCACGTCCCAGAAAACCATCGAGTGGGGCGAGGGATAGAGCAGCACGTTGAGCACGCGGTCGGGGCGGCCCATATCGGCCAGAATAAAGAGCATGCACATGAGCGCCGCCGAAACGGCAAGGAATTCGCCAACGATGACGATTTTCGAAAAGGCCTTCTGGTTGTGCAGATAGTAGGGAAGCACCAGCATCACAGCCGAGGCGGCGACCCCGACCAGAAAGGTGAACTGGGCGATATAGACGCCCCAGCTTATGTCACGGCCCATGCCGGTGACGCCGAGACCGATGGTCATCTGGCGGGCGTACGCCGTCACTCCAAGCCCGATGACGACGAGCAGGA